>Ga0209194_1000397_pt1 | contig 36053 bp, 29 predicted proteins | sample COGITO_mtgs_1004_FD_184787 | JGI IMG/M metagenome (GOLD analysis project Ga0209194, IMG submission 184787) | Pelagic marine microbial communities from North Sea - COGITO_mtgs_100413 (SPAdes) (version 2) | ecosystem: Environmental > Aquatic > Marine > Epipelagic ...
ATCTATGATGCTTTGACGGTAGGCAAGATGTCGGTGATTGCTCAGGGTCTCAGTGATGATGTAAAGCGCAGAATATCTGAATGGTTAAGTGGTCGTCCCATAGAGGATTCCGACCGCTCAGTAGCAGCAATGACCAATGCCTGCCCAAGTGGTGTAAAACTGGGTAATCCATTAACAGGATCGAATTGGCTTGGTTGGAGTCCAGATCCCACTACCAGCGCGCGCTTTCAATCGGCTGATGCGGCTGGTTTGGATGCTGCCGATGTTGCAAATTTAAAACTTAAGTGGGCCTTCGCATTGCCCGGCGCAGCGACATTACGCAGTCAACCGATAGTCGGTGCTGGATGGCTTTGGGTGGGTAGTGACAATGGTATGGTCTATGCACTGGATGCTACTACTGGTTGTGTTTATTGGTCTTTTGAATCACAGCGCCCCGTTATCAGTTCTCTCACCCTTGGTCCCACGCCCGGTTCACCAGATCGCTACAGTCTATACTTTGGAGATTTTGCCGCCAATGTATACGCCCTTGATGCGCAGACTGGAAAGCTATTGTGGAGCACTGAGGTAGGTGAGCATCATGCTGCGGCAGTCAGTGGTTCTGTGGTTCTTGATCCCAGTGGTGAGCGTCTTGTGGTTCCCATTGGCTCTTGGGAAGAGGTAGCAAGTACCCATCCAAGTTATGAGTGCTGCACATCTACTGGCGGTGTGGCGGTGCTTGACGTTAAGACTGGGCAGACAATTTGGAAAGTATCCACCTTGGCTATGGAGGCTAAACCGCTGTGGAAAAATAAGCTGGGTGTCCAGCAATATGGCCCATCGGGCGCGGCTGTATGGAGTGCGCCAACCATCGATGCAAAACGCAACGCAGTGTATGTCGGTACAGCAAACGCCTATGTGCCTGTCCCTGATGGTGGTGCCAGTGATGCCATTTTTTCCTTTGACCTGAGTTCAGGCGAATTGCTCTGGTCGAAACAGCTACTTGCTGAGGATGCTAATGCCTTTAGTTGCGATGGCTCTGAAAGTTCACAACAATACTGTTCCGGTGCACAGCAAGGCCCCAATGACGATGTATCAGCACCCCCGATTATTTATACTTTGGCAAACGGCAAACAGGTATTATTGGCATCACAGGAAAGTCGGCGTCTGACGGTACTTGACCCAGATAAAAAGGGTGCCATTATCTGGCAGGATATTCCTTCTGATCGGTCGACAGGAGTCAGCGGTAATCTGGGGCCTGCGTCCGATGGAAGACTGTTATATGTTCCCCTCGCTTTTGCTACTGATCAGGAATTTGAGAGTACCGAGGGCATTGAGGGTGAGGGAGGATTAGTCGCTCTAAAGCCGGAAACAGGAGAGGCGGTGTGGACAACCATAATTCCGCCTCCGGCTAAGTGCGCTGAAGATCAGCCCAAACTTAAAGTAAGCGCTAATAAATATTGCACTTCAGCCAACCAGGGTGCCGTTACCGTCATTCCGGGCGTTGCTTTTACGGGCTCAGTGGATGGGACTATGCGCGCCTTCTCGACCGCTGATGGCCGGGTGCTATGGGATTATTATTCCAAGCGCGATTACGAGAGCATTAATGGCATTGAAGGTCGCGGTGGATCGGTTGGTGGGCCAGGACCTACGGTTGTAAATGGTATGGTTTACTGGGGATCTGGCTACGCTATCCTCGGAACTACTCCAGGAAATGTATTGCTTGCATTTAGTGTTGAGTCAGACGCCTCGAGTGAGCAGCGATAGACTCCGGTGCCCAATCTTATGGCATTTGTAGATCATAATTAAGTTACTCTGAGGATGCCGCATGAAGATTATTCACCTAGAGGCAGCAGATGTGGAACAGGTTGAGCTAAAAGCTGTTGAAGATCTTACATTTATGCAAGTAATTGATGGCGATAATCCTCAGCATGGAGGTCTATCACATTTCATTTCTACTGATGATAATTTTCAAGTTGGTATGTCTACATATACTAAGGTCAGCCTGAAGTTAACCGAGTGGCCGACAAGCGAGTTTATGTACTTCCTTGAGGGGCAGGTCGAGATCACCGATGAAGATGGGGAGTCAACAGTCTACGGCCGAGGTGACGCGATTGTTATGCCAAAGGGTTTTAATGGTACTTGGCGTCAATTGAGCCCAATAAAGAAAATCCACGTCACCTACTCTGCGCAATAAAGGTCGCTGAAGTTGGTTTGGTTTTAAAATATACGGAGGCGACTAATCTGAGACTAAAATCAGATTAGCGCCATATGCTGTAATTGGAAAAGCTCGCTTTAGCGGGATCTTCGATCATACGTTGATCCGCAGGATAAGCGCTAAAACTAATCTTTGGTTGCATTGAATGCTTTGGTCTCTATAACGATCATTTCACGATAGAGCTCTGGCATATCCCATGTCCCCAGGAATCCCTTTGGTACCAGGAAGTTGTCACCTTTGTTATAGGTTTGTACCTGCCCGTTAATATGGGTGAGCGTCACTTGACCCTCAAGGACCATAACAAACTCATCGTAGGGAAATGGATTTTGAATATTGATCAGTGCAGGCTTTGCTTCATAGATTGCTACAATGACTTCTCCCTGGTGAAGAATATTGAGCCAATTCTCGCCTGTTCCTTTAAGCACATCTTCAGCACGATAGGGAGGGATAGAGTCGAGTGTCATCGTCTGCATCGCTTTGGTTTTAAGTGGCAAGACCTCAGGCGCGGCATGGCTATGTAGACTGGTTGCGCTTAGAAGTACACTGAGTAAGAAGAGATATTTTTTCATAATAATTATCCTTGGATTTCGTTAATTGGCCGCTCTGCTGCATCGATGGCAGAGAGTAGGTAGGCATGAACTAGCGTGCAAAAAGCAACTAAGGACTGGCAAATCAAAATTTTTCAGAATCCGATGCCGGCTATCTGAGCTCTACGGCGGCAAACAATGACAACATGTCATACGACATGTTGATTTATTTTGGCTATTATGTCAACAACGGGACTAGACTAAATGAGTGAACGCAAGCAACAGATACTGCAGGCTGCAATTGAGATTATAGTAAATCAAGGTTATGGCGACCTGACCATGCGAGCTCTGGCCCGCGTAAACGGTATTCAGCTGGGTGGGTTGCAATACCATTTCCCCACCTGGGAAGATATGTTGCGAGCATTGGTTGCTTATACTAGTGAGGCATATCGAAGTAAGTTTGAGTTAATGAAAGTTAATCAGCAGCTCAGTATTAAGGCGGTGATGAACCTTGTTGTGATCGAACCGGCAGATGGAAACTTACAGGTAGACAAACTTTGGCCGCAGTTATGGGCGATGGGGCAGGTGCATCCTATAGTGGCAGACTTGGTTGATGACATATACGCTGAGTACATATTAATACTAGAAGATTTGCTTAAGAAATCTGGAAGCACATCGCCCCGCGCTGAAGCGCTTTGTCTGCTGTCTTTGGCAGAGGGGTCAACAATTTTTGTTGGATCCGGCAGGCGGTGGGAAAAGGATTCGTCCAAAGTCCTAGAGAAATTTCATGAGTTTATTGCCTATGCGTATGGGGATGACGCCTAAGCGTTACACCTTGCATGCGTGGCATTATCTTTGGTATGGATTCCTAGTCTGGATTCATACCTCACTTACTTTGCGTAGATTTATGACTTAGATTATTTGCCAGGCTTATCTATCTGGCGAATGCCTATGGGAATGAGAACTTATGCATTTATTTTTTACTAAGCCCATGAAGACAAGTCAGTCTTAACTGAATTCGTATTTCTGCAGACACTTTACATGTCACTAGACATGTTTTAGCATAGCCGCTTAGACGCTTTCTACAGTTGTACGACAGCCCTTGGCATAATCGTCAAGATGCCGTTTCCGTAGGCAATGCAAACAATCTTTGAAATCAATGGGGAGACAATCATCGATATTTTTACTTCACTGGACGAAAAAATTAATAGGCTGGGCCTATGGTCTGCCGTTATTGTCATTGTGACGGCCGTCATTTCTGTTTATCTCCCTCTGGACGCACCGGGCGGTTATAACGCGGAACACGCGGATCGGGTGGCTTGGCTCATTAATAATAGAGAACTATTTATTGCTGCCTGGGCAAATCAAATTGTCGCTATGCTGAGTCTATCAGGGGTGTTTTTCGCTATTGCTTGGCGGATAGGCAGTGCTAATCCATTGCGAGCCATCATTGCAGCCATGGTGGTGCTGATGTCTGTAATGGCATTTATCATCCCCAAATTTATTGCCGTGTGGACTATCCCTTTACTTGCAAACACAATTTCAACTGGCGCAGTAGGGAGCGAGCTGGCCGATCCACTGTTGAGAATTTTGAATGTATCCATACCTTTTTCCCTGTACACCTCTTTTGATTATTTAGGCTTCTGGCTGTACTCGTTGTTTGCACTGCTTGTAGCAATACCATTGTATAGCTCGTCCATGGCAACAAAAATTTCCGCTGTCTCTCTGGGCCTGTTCGGTGTTATTTATCAATTAACGCTGTTGGCATTATGGGCGGGAGAAATAGGCGCGGTGGATATAGAGGGTTCTTTTCTAGGGGCCTCTGTATTGCTGGTCGTGGCGATTATTGCCATGGCCTTTGAGTTCAAAAAGGCAAAGGACTAAGAATAGAAAACAGATAAACCGCTTTATCAAGGCGCACTATAAGTGCGTCACAAGTGGATAAAAAATAAGGAGTTGGCACCATGCTTAGTTCAATTGGTAGTATCCCACTCGAGGCATCGAAACGCTTTGGGAATAAGACAGCACTGATCTTGCCGGATAGATCTCTTTCCTACAACGAGCTGGAAGCGCTTACAAATCGCTGTGCCAATGCGCTGGAAGGTCTTGGTGTAAAGTCTGGGGATCGGGTAACCCTGTATTCAGGGAACTGTTGGGAGTGGGTGGTTAGCTATTACGGTGCCCTTAAAATGGGTGCGGTGATCAACCCGATTAATGTCATGCTCACGCCAGCGGAAGTTGAATTTGTTGCCAGCGACTGTGGCGCCTCAGTCATTATAGCCTCTCATGAAAAAGCATTACCTCTTCAGGGAGTAAAAGACAAATCTGAGGTAAAAGAGATTATCGTCTTTGGTGATGAAGCTCTTCCTGCAGGACTGCTGTCCTTTAATGAAATACTGGCTAATAGCAGTGATGATTTCAGTATCGGCGATATTGATACTGATTCCCGCTCTACTATTTGCTACACCTCTGGCACTACCGGTTTTCCCAAGGGCGCCTGCCTATCCCATCGAAGCATTTTGCTCAACATAGCCATGACCGCCCTAATGCATCAGCGCAACGAGCGAGATACGGTGGTCACCGCATTACCCTGTCCACACGTTTACGGCAATGTTGTTATGAGCGGCGCTATTCAAAACGGCATGACATTGGTACTGCATCCCGCTTTCGAAGAGAACGCTATCATGCAGAGTATCCAGGATCACGGCGCCACGCTTTTCGAGGGGGTGCCGACCATGTACATGTTTATGCTCAACCATCCAGACTTTGATAACTATGACCTGTCATCACTGCGCTGCTGTACGGTTGGTGGTCAGACGATGCCCACGCCGAAAATGGTAGAAGTTGAGCAGAGATTCGGTTGCCCATTGATTGAGCTTTGGGGAATGACCGAAATTGGTGGATTGGGATCAACATTCGCTTCCAACGGTCTGGTCAAGCACGGTTCTATCGGTATTGCCTTGCCCTATACAGAGGCTCGCATTGCCGATACTGAGGATGCCAGTACCACAATGCCCGTGGGTGAAGTGGGTGAACTAATGATCAAAGGCGGCATCGTTATGCAGGAATACTATGGTAACGATAAGGCAACCAAAGAGACCATTGAACCAGATGGTTGGCTGCATACAGGAGACTTGGCTTCCATCGACGAAGATGGCTGTATCTTTATTGTGGATCGCAAAAAAGACATGATTCTCACCGCTGGCTTTAATGTGTATCCCGCAGAGATCGAGCGAGTGGTAGCCGGTCATCCTGATGTTGCTCTGGTGGCGGTGGGTAGTATTGCCGATGAAACTAAAGGCGAACTGGCTAAGGCCTATATTGTACCCAAAACCGGTGTTAGTCCTGATAGCGATAGCATTATTGCCTATTGCCGTGAGCATTTGGCAGCTTACAAGGTGCCTAGAGCTGTGCAGTTTGTCGATGACTTACCCAAAACCAGTACTGGCAAGGTAATGCGTAGAGAGTTAAAGAAGTTAGACGCTTGACAGAACTTTTTTACAAATAAACAAAACGGGACGACAAAACTAGCCCAGAACATTGACTAATCTAAAAAAATGAAAAGGGGATTTGAGATGAAAATAGATACAGATTTTGCCATGACCATTAATGGCCAAATGGTGACCACTGAAAATACACTGCCGGTATATAACCCTGCGACCAGATCGGTATTTGCACAGGTGCCTGACGCATCCAAAGCACAGCTTGATGAGACTGTTAGCACAGCACGCCAGGCTTTTAATCTGTGGAGTAAGACCTCAGCTGATGAGCGCCAAGCAGCCTTAGAGGCGTATGCTGATCTTATTGAAGCAAATGCCGAAGACATTATGAGCCTTTTGACAAGAGAGCAGGGCAAGCCGAGAGCTGGAGCAGAGTGGGAAGTGTTTGGTTCTGCTGCATGGTTGCGCGCGGTAGCAACTCAACGGTTGCCAGACGAGCAGATTGAAGATACCGATGAACGACGGGTTGTCACTCGCATGACGCCGGTGGGAGTTGTTGGGGCTATTGTGCCTTGGAATTTCCCTATTCTACTGGCGATATGGAAGATTGCACCAGCGCTTATGGCCGGTTGCACCATTATTGTAAAGCCTTCGCCCTACACGCCACTCTGTGATCTTAAAATTGTTGAGTTGGCGCAACAAGCTTTTCCAGCGGGCGTGCTAAGTGCAGTCAGTGGTGGTGATGATTTAGGTAAATGGATGACTGCGCACCCTGATATCAATAAAATTGCCTTTACAGGGTCAACGGAGACCGGGCGTCACGTTATGCGCTCGGCAGCAGATACCATTAAGCGCGTTACCCTGGAGTTGGGTGGTAACGATCCAGCAATTGTTATGGCAGATGTCGATGCCAAAGCTATTGCACCGCAATTATTTTGGGCAGCGTTTCAGAATAATGGGCAATTCTGCAATGTGACAAAACGCTTGTATATCCATGAAGATGTCTATGACGAAGTGCGCGATGCGCTGGCTGACTTTGTTGCCAACAATATCAAAGTAGGCGATGGCACTGAAGCTGATACTGATTTGGGGCCAATTCAGAACTCCATGCAGTATGGCAAGGTGAAAGATTACTTCTCAGACTGTCACGCCAATGGTTATAAATTTGCCCTTGGTGGTGAGATCGATGAGAGTGCTCCTGGTTGGTTTGTGCCGGTGTCATTAGTCGATAATCCTCCAGAAGATTCTCGAATTGTAAGGGAAGAGCCCTTCGGACCAATTTTGCCTCTGATGAAATGGTCAGATGAAGCTGATGTTATTGCCCGTGCCAATGACACTATTTATGGGCTTGGTGCCTCAGTCTGGGGCAATGATCTTGACGCTATCCAGCGGATTGGTAGCCAGCTTGAAGCCGGCACTGTATGGCTAAATGAGATTCATCAATATTCTCCTTTTCAAGCCTTTGGAGGGCATAAACAGTCTGGCTTAGGTTGCGAGAATTCTCTGCATGGATTGATGGAATATACTAACTGGCAAACGACAACCCTGAATAAAGTATCTGTATAGGCGCTCAGCCTCTCACTGGCCTGATCAAGGGTCGGTGAGAGAACTCCATCAGGTCGGTTCCTGTGGTGAAATAAAATACGCAAGCTATTCATATAGACGGATTTGGAGGTCAGTGTGAGAGCTGGTTTTTAACCATTTAAACTGGATAAAACTCTTGTAGTTCCTTATGGCCACATTAACGACGAAGATTTAAGAGAATGGATTATGAACCTAGATAAGGTACATCCAGAGTTGCGCGGTTATGCTCGGTGGATACCAGCGTTATCTTATGAAAAATCAATAACCAGAATGGTTGTGAGCTGTCTGTTGAAATTGATACCCAAATTTAAAGGTGATCAAAATATTAAGGTAAGCTGGATTGATCATGATCAATCCCGAAGTAAAATTTATCAGCCTTTAGTACCGAAAAGTAATGGGGCATTGTTGTGGATTCACGGTGGTGGTTACCTCCTTGGTGATGCCAACTCAGATGACCTTTCCATACGCAGAATAGTAGAGGCATTGGGCATCATCGTGGTCTCAGTTGACTATAGGCTGGCACCAGAAAAACCTTTTCCTGCAGCGTTGGATGACATAGTCGTAAGTTGGCAATGGTTGCAGGATCATGCCAGTGACTTGGGTGTTGATCCACAACTGGTGGTAATTGGTGGTCAGAGTGCAGGTGGGGGACTGGCAGCAACGCTGGCTCAGCGACTCCATGATGAGGGTGGTCAGCAACCGGTGGCGCAGCTCCTTCTGTGTCCGATGCTAGATGATCGCACGGCGACTCGAATGGATTTAACCAAGCAGCAACATTTTCTTTGGAATAACGATAATAACTGGGGTGGTTGGGCCGGTTATTTGGGGCAGTCGCCAGGCTTGCTTGAGGCCCCGGCTTATGCTGTGGCCGCTCGCCGTCAATCGTTGCATGGGCTTCCTCAGGCATGGTTAGGCATAGGTGATATAGATTTATTTTATGAAGAGAGTGTTGCTTATGCTCAACGTCTCAATGACAGCGGTGTGGATTGTGAGCTTTTGGTCACTGAAGGCGGCCCCCATGCTTTTGAGGATGTGATGCCAAAATCTTCTCCCTCAATAGCGCATTGGGATTCTGTATTCACTTTTATGCGCCGAGTGCTTCAGCAAGATTGACAGCGATGGTTAGCGGTCAGATATGATGAAATATATGAACAGATTTGTATAAAAATTATTGGGAGACCCATGTGAGAGTTAGATTACAAACAGGGCTGATACTTTTAACAGCGTACATATTGATGGTGATGGCCATGCCTATAAATGCAATAGAAGCTGAAGATAAAACGTTATATATAAAGCGGTTGAAATATGAATTTGATAATCGCACATTTGCTTACTTGAGCATGCAAAAAGCCGCACATGTCCTTAAAAGTGAGCCGGCAGGGGTTTTTTATCAGGCATATTATGACCTTGAAGTGGTTAATCAGGTGATCTACAAGCGCAATGCCGCTGCACTCAACTTCAATTATAGCGCCAGTTGGTTTACCCGTTTTAGGGGCCATGCCGCAGGCTTTGCTACACATTTCATTACCTTTAGTCCCGAGTCATTAATTAAAGTAATTGTTCCTTATATTCCTAAACTTGAGCAGTTAAGAGATCTTGCAGATCCTAGGTATCAATCATTTTTTGCTTATATCGTGGCTCAGGAGCAGGCTCAGTTGGAAGCCAGTCAGATGGCCAAGGCAGAAGGGTGGGAGCAAGGTGCCAAGGTTCTGCGAGCATTTGTAGATAGCATTGACGTAGATAAAATAACGGCGATACATGGTGATAACTAAATCTATTCAACCTTGAGGCAAGACTCCTTATTTTACTGATTCAAAGCCTTTTAGTACTTCTAGCACGTTGATGCCTACTTCATCAATATCATAGCCCCCTTCCATAACGAAAAGAGTGGGTATCCGCAGTTCAGCAATCATAGCGCCAGTGGTGAAGTAATCTGCTGTGGTCAGTTTAAAAAAACTGATTGGGTCATTTTCAAAGGTGTCTACACCCAGAGACACTATTAAATACTGTGGTGAGAATTCATCGAGTTTTGCTAGTGCAGCAGTCAACGACTGCTGCCACTGGGTGAAACCGGTATCCCGTGGCATGGGGTAGTTCAGATTGTAGCCCAGTCCCTTTCCTGAGCCTGTTTCATCGGCATATCCGAGAAAATAAGGGAAGGCCTGTTGCGGATCGCCATGGAGAGAACAGAAAATTACATCATCGCGGTCATAAAAAATATCCTGAGTGCCATTGCCATGATGGAAGTCTATATCCAGTATGGCGGCGCGCTTTGCGCCCTGATCACATAGATATTGTGCCGCAATAGCGGCATTATTTAAAAAGCAGTAGCCACCAAACATATCGCTGGCGGCATGATGTCCAGGGGGGCGGCAAAGGGAAAATACGCCCTGCTCACCACGATGCAAAGCCTTGGCGCCCGTTAATGCCACATCCTTAGAAGCCAATACTGCGGCCCAGGTCCCTTCAGTAATTGAGGTCTCCGCTGCCAATGCATAGTAACCAATCTTGCCATCAATAGAAGTTGGTACCCGAGACTGCATACGTCTCGCTGGCCAGGAGCTCGCAATTGCTTCACCGGTAAACCCGGCATCTTGCCACTCTTGCCACGCGGTTTCTAGAAAGGCAATAAAATCGTCGCTATGGACTGCTCTAACAGGATCCATAGTAAAGGTCTCGGGTTCTAAGATTTCGCCGAGATTCGATTGAGCGATTGCTTTGATAACTGTGTCAGCCCTTGATGGCCGCTCAAAAGGCGTGACTAACTCGCCGCCATAGAGTTCTGTTTTAGCATCTCGCAAACGATGTTTTTCACTGTAGATGGTTTTAATAGTCGATGTCCTCTAACTGAGTAGTTGATCGAGCAGCACAGGGTTACAGCCTTTCTTTTAGTTTAGGCGGCTGATTGAGGTAAGAAGTGGCCGCTTCGTAGGCCATAGCAAATTCAAGTACCTGCTGGTCTTGACCCATAGGGCCGATAATTTGCATACCCATCGGTCTGCCGAGCTGGTCGAAGCCTGCAGGCACATTGACCACAGGTAGCCCTGCCAAGGTGCCACCAATAACGACTTCCATCCAGCGATGATAGGTATCCATAGTCTTACCACTGATGGATTTCGGCCAGTGAATATCCGCTGAGAAGGGAAAAACCTGCGCCGTTGGTAGGGCGAGAAAGTCAAAATTTTCAAACAAACGGTGTAACGCTCGATACCAGGCTGCTCTGTCAATCGCGGCTTTATTGATCCTTGCCGCAGGCATATCAAAGCCACCTTCCATCTCCCATATTGTTTCGGGCTTTAATTGTTTTCTTATCTCTGCATTATCATATAGCGCCTTTTCAGCACCTATGGACCAGTGGCGCAGGGTGAGCCATGTCTGCCAAAGTTGATCCATGTTGTAGTCCGGTATACAGTTTTCAACAATCGCGCCTCGATAAGATATTTTCGTCAGGGCACTTTGGCATAGGTCTAATACACCGGGTTCCATAGGGAGATAACCCTCATAATCACCCATCCAGCCGATGCGTAGACCTTTTAAGGCAGGTTGTTGAAATGCCTCGTAGGGAGGGATTTTATCTTTTAGAGACAAGGGTGCCCGAGAATCATATCCGGCCATTGTATGTAGTAGGCGAATGGTATCTTCGGCATTTCTGCCCATAGGGCCGTCAGAGGATAGTTGATCATAATAGAGGTCACCAGCTGCTGTGGGGCTGGGCACTCGTCCCTGACTAGGCCGAAAACCGATAATATTATTGAATGCAGCGGGATTACGCAGTGATCCCATCATATCGCTGCCATCGGCGAGAGGCAGCATCTGTGTCGCAATACCAACCGCAGCACCGCCACTGCTGCCACCTGCAGCTAAGTCGGGATTATACGCATTTCTAGTTGTACCAAATGCTCTGTTGTAGGTGTGGGAGCCTAACCCGAATTCTGGCGTGTTGGTTTTGCCGATGAATATTGCGCCCTGTTGACGAATACGAGCGATATGCAGGCTATCTTTAGTTGGCATCATGCCGGCAAAGGCAGTAGAGCCATAGCTAGATTCTAAACCTTCAGCGTCAGCCAGATCTTTCACCGCGTGGGGCATGCCATGCATCCAGCCCCAGTACTCGCCTCTGTCCAGTGCCTTGTCAGCCCGTTGTGCCTGTTGCATCAGTTGATCATCATCAAGCATGCTGACAATCGCATTGTAGACTGGGTTGTAGCGGTGAATTCTCTCTAAGTAGGCCTGCATCACCTCAACGCAACGCACCTGCTTGCCCGCAATCGCTGCGGATAATTGAGTAGCGCTCATCTGGGTGATATCAGAGGGCAACTGTTTTGCCGATAGCGTATCGGATACCGGAATGGCTAGCGCGAGACTCAGCCCCGAGGTCTTGGTTAAAAATTGACGACGATTAATTCCTCTATTGGCCCCACTCATTATTAACTACCTGTAAATATTGATTTGATCTGGTTAAAACGCTGCTAATACTGTTAATCCAACACAGGATATCGCAGCGGCAATCAGAGCGTAGGGTATTTGAGTCAGTGCATGGTCCATGACATCGCAACCACTACCTTGCGCTGCGAGTACGGTGGCATCAGAATAAAAACAGGCATGACTACCAAAGGCGCTTGCGGATACAAGGGCACCGATAGCTAACGGGATACTGACACCCACGCTTTCTGCCAGGGGCAAGATGATAGGGATAGCAATGGCGAAAACGCCCCAGCTAGAACCTGTGGCAAACGAAATAAGCGCCATGGTGAGGAAGGTCAGGGCGGGAAACATAAGAGGTGTCATTAATGGGGCCACATTATTGATCACATAGGTTGCTAATCCCAACTGTCCATTGACCTCTTTAAAGACAAAGGCCATCACAACCATGGTTAATGCAGGTAACATGATCTTGATACCATCAATAACCGCATCAAACATCTGAGTCCAGGCCATAAGTCGCTGTGCTCCAAACAGAATAATGGTGACGGCAACTGACATAATTACGCCGATCTGTACATCCAGGTCATACCAGATACTAAAACCCAGCAAAGCCACAATGGGTAACACAAAGTGGTAGATTTGAACCCTATCCTCTGTATCGATCAGGCTCTCTTCTTCGCCCTCATCAATGGGCAGTGGCGCAGTACCCTCAGCTGCTCTCTGCTGTGCAGACTTCATCATCCCCAGTGCAGGAACAATACCTGTTGCCACTAAGGGTACTAAAAGCATGGCTGCTATGGGGTAAACCATATAGGGAATAGCACTGATATAAAGGGCCATGCCCTGTCCTGATTCCGCATAGCCAGCGTCCATAAATAAGCCGGCGTAGAACACGGCCCAGGTAGACACTGGCACCAGCACGCAGATAGGCGCTGCGGTAGAGTCGACCACATAGGCAAGCATTTCCCGTGAGACTTTAAATTTATCTGTCACCTTGCGCATCGATGAGCCGACGGCAAGAGCATTGAGGTAGTCGTCAATAAATACAATCAGTCCCAATAACCAGGTGTAGAGCAGGGCACTTTTTGAACTTTTGGCCTTTGAGGAGAGTGCTCGGCTAAAGGCATTAGCTGCTCCCACTCGCATCAACAGAGTAATCAGGCTGCCCATCAGCCCGCAAACAATAATGATCCAGGCGATGGTTTCATCCATCATCACGTCGAGCAGTATGGAGGAGAAGTTACTCAGGGCGGCAGCCGGTTCGAGCATTAATAATCCAACAAACACACCTGCCAGTAAGGATTCAATGGGTCGGCGACTCAATATCGCAGTAACGACGGTGACCAGTGCTGGAAGTAGTACTAGTAAACTAGTTTCGGTAGCCAAAAGAAATCTCCTCGAGGGATTGCGGGTTTATCAAGAGCTAGACTAATGATACTATTTATCTGTAAGCATGTCATTCGACATGCCGTGAGGCTTGTTAAGCATGATTTTATACTGCGCAATATTTCGACCCAGACTTTGAGGCAAATGCTGCCTATCAATCAAGTTTCTAATCCGGAGTTGCTTTTACATAGTACCAGTACCATTGGTAGCATTTAAATGAGTAAAGTAGTCTAAAAGGATCCCATGAATACGAATTCCCCCGTAGATAATGAAGCCCTTGAGGGGCCCATATTTCCAACCTTTATAAAGTATATGCTGCCCTCTTTGTTGGGTCTGATTTTCATGACGTCCGGTTCATTGGTGGATGGTATGTTTATCGGCAACTATGAGGGAGTGACTGCGCTGGCAGCAGTCAATCTTATTATTCCCATTACCACGCTGTTATTCGGTGTCAGCATGATGATATCGATTGGAGGCTCTGTGCGTGGCGGTAAGTATCTGGGCGAAAAAAATATCTCTGCAGCATCAGCAATTTTCAGCAAAACTCTCATGTTTATGGTGGTTTATGGCCTGATCGTGATTGCCTTAGGGCTTGTGTTTGAGGCCGAGATCTTCGCTAGTCTGGGGGCCGACAAGACACTTTTTCCGGTGATGAGCGAATATTATCGGATTATTTTTCCGTTTCTGTTCTTCCAGTTTATTGTTATCCAAATATATTTCTTTATTCGCCTGGACGGCTTTCCCAATTTAGCCGCCTTGGGGCTTGCCATAGGCGCGGCGGTTAATATTACCCTGGATTATCTTTTTATTGCCGTCTACGGCTGGGGGCTTACTGGCGCTGCGCTGGCGACGGGAATCTCAGAGGTAGTTTCCCTCGCGGTGATGCTGTTTTACTTTGTTCACCCACAGCGAAAAATCTCGTTTGGGTGGCGGCAAAAAAATTGGCGAGAGGTGTTTCAGGCGGCCTACAACGGTATATCTGAATTTATTAATGAAGTGTCTGGCGCACTGATTGCCTTTATTTTTAACTGGATGCTTATTCAACGTGCGGGCGTTACTGGTGTAGCCGCCATTACATTGGTCAACTATCTGCTGTTTATTGGGTTTATGGCGTACTTTGCTATTTCAGACTCTATTCAGGTGATTATTTCGCAAAATTTTGGCGCGCGAAAGCCCGAGAGAATCCAAGCATTCTTGCGTACCGCCGGTATTATGATTGGCGGGGTCGGTGCCGGTATTATCAGTCTACTGATCTTTGGTAGTGAATCACTGATCGGCCTGTTTATTGATGTTGAGCGGGATAGCGAAACCTTGGCGCTGGCATTAGAGTTTGTCACCTATATTTGGCCGGTGTTTATTTTTGCTGGTTTTACTATGTTGATATCCGGTTACCTCACTGCAGTGCATCTGCCGTTTCAATCGGCACTAGTGGCTAGCTGCCGCAGTTTGATTATGCCAGCGGGATTGCTGATTCTGTTTTATATGCTGTTATCGGATTACCGCTTTGTTGCCGCTATTTCCGCTGCCGAGGCGATTAGTTTTGTTATCGCGGCAACCCTTTTTATCTACCATACCCCGAAAAAAATTATCCGAGGACAGGGTTGAGAGAATTTGAGGGGCGTGTTGCTTCTCAAGTCGGGGTTGTAAAAATAAAAATCGTTATCTGCCGCAGTGTTTGTCTCTGTGGTTATGGGCGGTGGTTATGGCACTGGACGCGAGGTGATTGAGTTTTTCACCCGCTATGGCCTTTTGGGAGGTCTGTTCGGAACCTTGGTTGCAGCCTGCGTATTTGCACTGGTACTCGCCTGTACCTATGAATTTGCACGTGTCTTTCAGGCATATGATTACAGGACCTTCTTTAAAAGGCTTATTGGTCCATTCTGGGTGTGCTTTGAAGTTCTGTACCTGCTGTTATTTTTATTGGTTCTTGGCGTGGTAGGCTCAGCCGCGGGCAATATACTTGAGCAGGAGTTTGGCATATCCAGCTATATAGGTATGGTTGGCGTTTTAGTCCTGGTGGTTGCATTGGTGTATTTCGGGCGCGAAGCAGTGGAGAAAGTACTGACACTATGGTCGATCGGCATGTACCTTATATTTGGCTATTATTTTCTCGAGATACTCAATAACAGTGAGGTTGATATCTTGCAGTCGTTAACTCGCGGTAGCATTGAACCCGGTTGGCTGCAGGGAGGTATTCTCTATGCCATGTACAACTTAGCCCTTGCACCTGTATTGCTATTTTCCACGCGGGCGATCCAGACGCGGCGCGAAGCTTTGTTGGCCGGTATTATTACCGGTGTTGTGGTTATGGTACCCGCGGTGCTCTTTCATATTAGCTATGCGGCTGGCTACCCGGAGGTGTTGGAGCAACCGGTTCCGAACTACTGGATGATCTCGAAATATACAACGCCATTGTTACTGGGGATTTTCCTGGTGGCGCTGTTGGGTACTCTGGTGGAGACAGGTGCTGGATTGGTACAGGGCATTATCGAGCGTATCGAGGCGGTGATTAGTCCAAGTGGGGATAAGTCTCTGAGCCAGCGTGCCAAGGCCGCTATTGGCGTTGCTACCCTGATGCTCGGAGCGCTGACCGGCTCACTGGGTATCGTGGCCTTGGTGGCTAAGGGATATTCGGCACTTTCGGTGGGTTTCGCATTGGTTTACATTATTCCTATCTGTACTTTGGGTGTGGTCAAAGTTATCAAAGCCCGCAGCGAGACCACATAATATAATTAGTCGCCAGACTGTAACGTCATGGGGTACTGTATTGGCGCTTCCCAGTATTAGGCTTGTATCAGAATCTAATGGCAGTTCCTGCAACAATAATATGAGGGTTTATATGTCACAGAAAGCCGTGTCTGAAGCTAGCAACATTCACGGAATTATCCTTGTGTTAGTGGTCATTATGCCTGCCATAGCGAATATCTCACTGCGTCTGTCTATATCTTTATTTGAGACAGATGGTACCTTGCAGACAGTTACAAACTTTGTAACCTTAAAAGAGATAACATGCTGATAAATATGGTAAACATTGGTTAATAAAGTGGGTGCTATGATTAACCTGATTTACAAATCAGTTACAAATCTACTAATAGTGCTTGTAACCTATTGTTTTTATTGCACTAAATATAGCCCAACTATTGAGTGGGAGTAGTCGGAATTTACAGGCAGTGTCTAGCACCGAAAGGCATCTGAACCGAAATTAGTCCTACCAAGCCCAGCCTAACGGCTGGTTTTTCGTTCTGGGGGAGCAGGTGGGAGAAAGACCTAATGAGAGGCCAAATTCCCATGTTCGACATACCTTGCAAATTAGGAGTATTTCTCCTAAAATGCAAGGTATGATAGAGCGTAAAATCACAAAAAGACTTCGAGAGACGATAGCCCGAGTGCCCGCTGTCGCCTTGCTGGGTGCGCGTCAGATTGGTAAGACAACGCTTGCAAAAACCATAGCCCAAAATATCGACTCAATATACCTTGATTTGGAAGCCCCTGAGGATCTGCTGAAGCTTAGCGACCCCACCAGCTTTTTATCTGCCCATTCAGATAAGCTGGTTATTCTGGATGAAATACAGCGAAGCCCGGAATTGTTCCCTTTGCTAAGGGGCTTGATCGATAAAAACCGTGAGCAGGGTCGTAGAGGGGGACAGTTCTTATTGCTTGGATCGGCATCAATGGATTTGATGCGTCAATCTTCCGAGAGTCTCGCAGGTAGGATCAGCTATATTGAGATGGGCGGTCTAAATACCGCTGAAATCGGCGCTGACCTACAGGAGCGAAATACCCTTTGGTTGCGAGGAACTTTCCCAGACAGTTATTTAGCGGCCAGTGATGACGACGCTATGGACTGGCTTGAAAATCTGATTCGAACGTATCTTGAACGTGATATCCCACAGATGGGTTTCCGTGTTCCTGCGCCAAGGCTGCGCCGCTTGTGGACGATGTTGGCCCATTTGCAGGGTGAAACAATTAACTATTCCAAATTGGCTTCAAACCTAGAGGTCGATGCCAAGACCGTCAGTTACTATGTTGATATTCTGACGGATCTTTTACTCGTCAGGCGCGTCGAGCCCTGGCACGCTAATGTCAAGAAACGCCTGGTAAAGTCACCCCGATATTACGTCCGTGATAGCGGTATTTTGCACCGTTTGCTGGGCATCAATAGTTACGATGCGTTGTTATCTAACCCGGTTTTGGGAAAGAGCTGGGAAGGATTTGTTCTTGAAAATATCCTCTCGGTTATGCCAAATCGAGCAGAAGCTTACTTTTATCGAACCGCTGCCGGAGCGGAGATTGATCTGGTCATCAAGATGCCGTCGTCCGATATCTGGGCTGTAGAGATTAAACACGGAGTTGCACCCAAGATCGGCAAGCACTACAGCAAAACTTGTGAAGACCTTAGTGCAAAGTATAAATTTGTACTTTACGGTGGTGACGATGAATTTTCCGTCGGCAATGATGTAAAGGTTATTTCTCTAGCAAGGTTTATGGAAAAGCTGAGCTTGGCCTGATAGAGCATTATTGTTTCGTTCGTTGCCGTTGTTAGCGCCCCCTGAAGGGGTTCAATGACGCTTACGCACTTCTTTAATGCGCTAGGGTAAATCACTCATCCTTCTCTCCATATCGCTCGCTTAAATTGTCCAAATTGGGGAATGGGCTTGGCTTCGGCGATAAGCTCATAGTCTGCATAATTGGTGTAGCGCAAAAGAATCGCCACTAGTTTGCTAGACACCTTTCAGTCGCACACAATAGCGACTAGAGAGGTGGAATTATGAGCAGAAAGCGATACCCCGAAGAATTTAAAATTGAGGCGGTTAAACAAGTCACTGAGGCAGGTTATAGCGCTTATGACGTGGCTGAGAGACTCGGTACAGTTGCCATGACTGAGGATCTGGAGGCTAATTTGAAAATAATGATTGATGGTCTGCTGGGCCAGTCGTCTTAAGGCGCTAACCACTAATTTGTTAACTAACAATAGCTAAGGCTTACCAACCAGACAATTACTCGGTAACCCTATTTGTCTCCAATAAAAAATATAGGTTAGCTTGGTTTCAAGTAGTATAGCCCGAAAATAAAAAGAGAAAAACACCATGTCTAAATTCGCAGGAAAAACCGCGGTCATTAGTGGCGGCGCAGAGGGTATTGGTTTGTCTATTGCCAAAGCCTTGGGTGAGCAGCAGATGAATATTGTGCTCGCAGATATTGACCGAGATAATCTGCAGAAAGCGACCTCAGAGCTCGAAGCCGCAGGCATTCCCGTATTGGCCATTGCTCTGGATGTAGCCGACGAATCCCAGTGGCAAGCGGCTGCAGACCAAGCAATAGCGCGATTTGGCAAAGTTCATATGGTGGTGAATAACGCTGGCGTTGGTGGAGACTCAGGGCCGATCGAGATTCAGGAGAAAAAAGGCTGGCAATGGGCTCTAGATGTAAACCTGATGGGTGTGGTTTACGGCGCTAAAGTGATGGTTCCGCTGATCAAGCAGCACGGCGAAGGCGGGTGGGTTATCAATGTCGCCTCCATGGCCGGTATGGGCGGCGTTCCGTTCAGTGGTGCCTATACCGCGACAAAAGCGGCTGTGGTAGCGCTCTCAGAAAGCTGGGCAGGGGAGCTGCATAGGAAGGGTATTAAGGTGTCTGTTTTATGCCCTGCCTTTGTTCAAACGCGTATCTATGACTCAGAAAGAAATCGTCCGGAGCAGTATCAATCTGAAACGGACAATGCCGCGAACGAAAATAGCTTCTCAAGTAAGACCAAACAGATGGTGGAAAATGGCATTGAAGTCTCCATTGTCGGCAAGCGCGTTGTCGAGGCCCTCAATGACGGTGAATTCTATATTTTCACTCACCCTAATTATCGCGCCGTTATGCAGCAGCGCTCTGACGCGATTGACGCCGCATTTAAAAAAGCAGCAGAAAGTCCGCTGCTTCAGCACGTTGCGAATCAAAAGCTCGATATGCTCTGAGCAAAGTGTTGTATAAATTTTGTAACAAACTATTGGCTTTATGTTTCTTTGCGCCACAGAATCTATTAGCCGCCACTCGGTATGCACTACTTTTGCAAAGAGAAAAACGACTATGAATTACTTCCGTCCGCTCTATCCATTCTTACTGGGATGGGCTCTGATTCTATCGACCGCAACATTTTTTGACCTAGGCCTTATCAATGGCTTGGGGCAGCTCGTGCTATTTGCCTTGGTGGTATGCCTACCTATCTGGCGTACTGGGCGCATGAGTTATGTTGATATCGGTTGGCCTTGGGGGCTGGTGCTGTTGGGCCTGCTTAGCTACTGGCTTAGCGATGGCTATTGGCTGCGATCTTTGGTGGTTACTGTCGTTGTTGTGTTGATTGGTCTGCGTATGGGCATGGGGGCGCTAAAAATGTGGCGCTTGGGGCTTTTGAAGAAAGAGTTCCCCCGCTATGAATATCAACGCAGACGCTGGGAGAGAGATGGTAAAACCAATGTCGCATTAGCCCTTCAGGTAGATGCTATTTCTCAGGGTTTGGCCAATGCCTCGTTTTTGGCGCTACCCGTATTTATCATCGCGTCTAATAGCAGTCTTGATTTTTCCGTATTCGAAATGGTCGGTCTGGTGATCTGGGTATTGGCATTTGCGATGGAAACTGTTGCTGATTTCCAGAAGCTCGCGTTTCTGAAGGCGATGAAGCAGGCCGGTAAAAAACGTCAGGTCTGCGATGTTGGCCTGTGGCGTTATAGCCGTCATCCTAATTATTTTGCTGAATGGATGGTGTGGAATGGACTGGTGATAGCGGCGATACCTTCTTGGTTAGCACTGCAGAGTACCGAAAGTTCTGCGGTATGGCTGTTACTCGGGGTGGGTTTGCTGTTTACCTCTAGAGTTATGTACAGCACGCTGGTCTATGCGACGGGGGCGGTACCCTCGGAGTATTACTCGGTTCAGAAGAGACCGGCCTATACTGAATATCAGCAACGCACCAATCGTTTTTTCCCAGGACCGCGGAGAAACAGTTAAGATTGTGAGGCTGCTTTTAGAATGAATCTAATCAACAGAGCACCATAAAGACTAATAATAAATCCATAACGGAAATACACTCAGGGGAAACTAAGCATGTCCGAACAGACTTCAAAAGAAATACGATCAACAGTGACCAGTGATGGTGATATACAGATCTCTATTGTTAGCGTACCAATGCCGACGCCTTCAGAAAATGAAGTGTTGATTAAAGTAGAGGCAGCGCCAATCAATCCATCGGATCTTGCACTTCTGACTACCTTTGCAGCGGATTTAGATAGCCTGACTGTAACGGGTTCTGGTGATGACACTGTGGCCTCAATGAAGGTGCGTCCAGCACTCATGAAAGCCATGACCCCAAGATTGGATCAAGCCATGCAGGCCGGTAATGAAGGTTCTGGTGTGATTGTTGATGCCGGCGCCAATGCCAAAGAGATGATCGGTAAGACAGTTGGTGTTGCTGGTGGAGCCATGTATTCCCAGTATCGCTGCGTACCTGCGACTAGCTGCTTGGTAATGGATGAGGGTACTACCTCAGCCGAAGCAGCCTCTTCATTTGTAAATCCTTTAACCGCTTTGGCGTTTATTGAAACCATGAAAATGGAAAACCACACAGCCATCGTTAATACCGCTGCGGCCTCAAATCTGGGCCAAATGCTGGTTAAGATCTGTAAGGATGATGGAGTTCCACTGGTCAACATCGTGCGCAAAGCTGAGCAAGTAGACGTGCTTAAAAACCTGGGTGCAGAGTATGTATGCAATACCAGCGATGCTGACTTTATGAATGATCTGGTTGCGGCATTAATCGCCACCGGTGCTACCTTGGCATTTGATGCCACTGGCGGCGGCAATGAAGGAAAGCTTCCAGGGCAGATACTGGCTGCGATGGAAATCGCTGCCAACAAGACGGCTAAAGAATACAGCCGCTATGGCTCAGATATCTATAAGCAGGTGTATATCTATGGGGGTCTAGACCAGTCTCCCACTATTTTGAACAGATCATTTGGCATGCAGTGGGGTCTTGGTGGTTGGTTGTTAACGCCAATGATCGGACGTATTGGCATGGAAAGATTTGGTCAGATGCGTGCGCGGGTTGCTAAAGAAATCAAAACTACCTTTGCCAGCCATTACAGCCAGGAGATCTCTTTTGAGGAAATGCTCCAGCCGGATGTTATCAAATCCTATGTTAAACAGGCGACTGGAACGAAGTTCTTAGTGACACCGCATAAGTAATTGATACACCTATCCAACACAGTCAGCTTAGTAGAGTGGCTGTGTTAGATAGGATTAATCGCTAATCCACATTGTTATAAGCAGATTCCCATTCAGGTGCTGCCATCAGAGTCATCTCTAGCCCCATCCCAGTATTCTAGAATGCCTAGACGAGACCGGTTTATACTGGCATCATAACTGTCAATAGATAAGCTGGTCGACCCGCTGCTAAATTCAGCGGCAGGGTTATAAGAACAGGGCTAACGAGTAGGGCTAACGAGTAGGGCTTTGCAATAGGGTGCATCGATGAAAAAAATATTTGTTTCATTACTGTTGGTGGTTGTGCTGATCAGCACAGTGGCCTGGTTCAATCGCATAGATATCTTGCTGGGCCTGATTAAATATAGGTCCGCGAGCGCCCATGAGGTTACCGAAACTATCGCGGTGCCCTGGTCTCAAGCCCCAGCAATGGATGCCGATAGCGCCACTGAGCGGCCTCCCAATATCATTTTGATTGTTGCCGATGACCTTGGCTTCAACGATATCTCCACCTTTGGTGGTGGCGTCGCCGACGGTAGGGTGCAGACTCCAAGCATAGACCGCCTAGCAGCAGAGGGGGCGGTATTTAGCCAGTCTTACTCTGGGGCTAGCACCTGCGCTCCGTCCCGAGCAATGATGATGAGCGGCCGCTATCCATCGCGTACTGGCTTTGAATTTACCCCGACGCCCGCCGGCATGGGTAACACTATATCCAAATTGGCGGCCAGTATGGATAACGGCTTGCCACCTGTCTTTTACGATGAGGCACTAGAAGCGGCTCAGCCCCCCTACGAGCTAAAAGGCTTGCCGACCTCAGAGGTCACGATTGCAGAGGTGCTTAAAGAGCAGGGTTATTACACTGCGCATATTGGCAAGTGGCATCTGGGTCGAGAGAACGGAATGCTTCCCAACCAACAGGGTTTTGATGATAGTTTACTGATGGCGAGCGGTCTCTATCTTGAGGAAGATGATGCCAATGTGGTCAATGCCAAGCTAGATTTTGATCCAATCGATAAATTTCTCTGGGCTAGCTTAACCTATGCTGCATCTTTTAATTCAGGTGACCAAAAGCGTTTCAAGCCGAAAGGTTATCTGACCGATTACTGGACCGATGAATCCATCAAGGTGATTGAGGCGAACAAGAATCGGCCGTTCTTTCTTTATCTGGCGCACTGGGGTGTACACACACCGCTGCAGGCGACCCGCGAAGACTACGAAGCCGTCGGTGATATCAGACCTCATCGCCTGAGGGTTTATGGGGCGATGATTCGTGCGCTGGATCGCAGTGTTGGCCGAATTTTAGACACATTAGAAGAGCAGGACTTGGCAGAAAATACCATTGTGGCCTTTACCAGCGACAATGGAGGCCCTGGGTATATTGGTCTCGATGATATCAATAGCCCTTATCGTGGTTGGAAAATCACCATGTTTGAGGGCGGTATCCGCGTACCGCTGTTTGTTAAATGGCCGGCTAAAATTGCCCCGGGTACGTTGGTAGAAAACCCCGTCGCCCATATAGATATGATGCCGACACTGGCCGCTGCCGCAGGTATTCTGCCGACAGCTGAGTCTGTTAGTTCGAGACGGATTGACGGCGTTAATCTCTTGCCACTGACAACCGAGCAAGGAGCGGCCAACTGGCAGCGAGAGACGCTCTTTTGGCAGAGCGGTAACTATCAGGTGGTGCGTCACGGGGATTGGAAACTACAGATAAATCAACGGCCCACAGATGGTCTCAAACAGTGGCTGTACAATCTTGCCGAAGATCCCACCGAGCAGACTAATTTGGCCGAAAGCCATCCACAAAAGCTAGAGCAGTTGAAGGTATTGTTGGTAGAGCATCAGGCCAGTTCAGTTGAGACTCTCTATCCGCCAACAACCAATATGCCGGTGATGATTGATAAGACCCTGGCGGAAAAGTTTATAGCGGGTGATGAATATATTTATACCCCGAACTAATAGTTTCAGGGAGTTCGAACAGACATTATTCATACAGTAGCAGTGGGAATTTTCCCGATAAAAACTATAAGAACAAAAAGAACAATAAAAAGGTATTGATCATGACATTAGGTGTTATTGCAACTATCACGATTCTCGAGGGCAAAAATGCGGAATTTGAGCAGCTGTTTTCTGAACTGACCAAACAGGTACTTGCCAATGAGCCGGGTGCGCTTCTCTATGCATTGCACCGCAGTAAATCAGATACACAGGTTTATAAAGTGCTGGAACAGTACGCAAGCCAAGAAGATATTAAGGCCCATGGTCAAACTGAGTACTTTAAGGAAGCGAATAAAAAGATGGCGGGACTGGTTGCGGCGGCCCCTGACATTGAAGTGCTTGATGCTGTTGAATTTTTAAATAAGCGAAACTTTACAGGCGGACGGCACGTGAAAAAATCTGATAGCTACAGGCTCTATGGCATAACTCATTCCCTCTACACTGGGCGTGCACGTTCGTATCTCATCAAGAGCGGAATTCCCTTCCGTGAATTATCCAGCGGCCATGAGAGCTTTAAGGCGGAGGTATTGCCCGAGAGCAAAGCGGCAACCATCCCTGTGCTGGTGACGCCGGAGGGGGCCGTTATTCGAGATGGTGCTGCGATTATCGAGTATTTTGAACGTGCTAATGGCCGAGAATTTGAACCACCGAGCGCCAAGCAGAAAATTATCAGTACGCTGTTCGAGTTAATTGGCACTAGCGGGCTGTTGCGCCCGGCGATGCATTACCGCTGGAACTATCTCGATGAAAATCGAGAATTTCTTCATTATCACTTTATACATTCTCAGCCTGAGCATCCCGAACGGGAGGCCAAGGCCCAGTATATGATGTCTAAAATGCAGAATGCTGGGATGCTGTTTGGTGTTACAGAAGAGACCATGCCGGTGGTAGAAACCCTTTATCTAGAGTTTCTCGCGGCCCTCAATCAGCATCTTACTGAGTATCCCTATCTGCTGGGATGGAAACCGAGCATTGGTGACTTTGGGCTTATAGGCCCAATGTACGCTCACCTAGGTCGGGATCCAGTGCCATTGCGTATTATGCAGCAGCAGGCAGTGCGAGTGGCGCGCTGGGTCGAGCGCATGAACCGCACCGATCAGGATGCACCAGAATTCTTTAATCCAGGAGATTATTATCTGGGGGACGACAGCATTCCCGAGACATTGGTGACTGTACTCAAAATACTGGCAGAAGATTTGATGCCCGAGACCCGAGCGGCTGCCGAAGTAATGAACCAATGGTTGGGAGAAAATCAACCTGACCCCGGCACATCTGCACAGGGGTCACTGGCCCGTCGCATGTTTGGCATGGCAGAGTTTGGTCTGCGTGGCCAATCTATTAACGCGGCTGCCCAGTCTTATCGCTTTGTGATTTTGCAAAAACTGCAGCTGCAGTATGCTCAGCTTTCAGCAGCGGAGCAGCAGGATGTCACTCAGTTACTCCAGCGCTGTGGGCTTCAAGAGTTGCTGACCATCAAGCTGGATAGAGCGCTTGGATGGTCAGAAAATCAGGATGTCTGGTTGTAGGGCTTTTTTTATTAGCTCTAAATCTACAGAGCTCTCTATCTATAAAGCTTTCTATCTACAAAGCTATTGCCCGGCTTTGCGTGCCATAACCTGCTTAAGAATCTCCATCGGGTCCTTATCGAAGTCGCTGGCATCGTGGCGCTCCGCAAGCTGATGATTCTCTGCACCCCAGACCCGATTAACACGCTGTCCACGTTTTACCGCGGGGCGCTGCTGAATATCCTCAGTCCAGCGAATCACGTTTTTATAGATAGTCACGTCTAGAAACTCACCTGCCTCATACAGTTTGCCCATCGCCAACGAACCGTACCAAGCCATATTGACCATATCGGCAATACTGTATTCGTCACCGCAGAGGTAGCGATTGTCGGCTAGGTGCTGGTCGAGTAGGTCTAGCTGGCGTTTCACTTCCATGGTGTAACGATCAATTGGATACTCAAGCTTCTCCGGGGCATAGGCATAAAAATGACCAAAGCCACCGCCCAGAAAAGGGACAGCGCCAATATTCCAAAATAGCCAGTTAAGGCATTCAGTGCGCTGGGCCGGTGTCTTTGGAATAAAGGCATCAAATCGTTCAGCCAGATAGAGCATAATCGCACCGGACTCAAAAACCCGCGTCGGCGGGTTGGTGCTGTGGTCCATCAATACTGGAATCTTGGAGTTTGGGTTAGCGCCCACAAAGCCGCTGCTAAATTGCTCTCCCTCTTGAATATTAATCAGCCAGGCATCGTACTCGGCATCAATAAGTCCAAGCTCAAGCAGTTCTTCTAAAAGCACAGTAACCTTTACGCCGTTGGGTGTTCCCAAGGAATAAAGCTGCAGTGGGTGCTTGCCCACAGGCAGTGCTTTCTCGTGGGAGGCACCTGCGGTGGGTCGGTTAATGGCTGCAAATTTGCCACCTACGTCTTTGTCCCAGGTCCAGACTTTATCGGGTACATAGTTTGAAGAGGTGTCTGAAGAAGCTGTTTCGGCTGGGATTTTGCTCATAGTCATTCTCGTATAATTTTTATGGGTTACATTGCCTGCACTAACAGCTCAGTATTTGCGCTATCCGCTTACAGCTAGTTTAAGTCTTTAATACTCGCATGAATTGCTTCCTTTGGGAATAAAGCCCTGAACATGTTTGAAAAAGGTTTGATCGGTAAATAGTCGGCATAAAAAAACCGCGGCCGGGGCCGCGGTTTTTCGTTGAGCTTCTAAGTTGAGCTTCTAAGTTGAGCGTCTAAAAAGTACTTTTTAAAGGTGCTTCTTATTAGAAGTTCAGGCGAGCTGATACTTCAACAGTGCGCGGTGGATCAATCAGCTTAAAGTAAGAGCCTCTGAATCCTAAAGACCCTAATGGGATATCGTTGCCCCACATAAAGGTCGCTTCATCAGTGAGGTTTTTACCCACGAGTGAAACCTGCCATTTATCATTTCCAGCCAAGGAGATGCGTGCGTTGAGCTTACCGTAGCTTTTCTGAATTAAGTTATCATCCAAGTCAGCTGAAACAACCACATCGTCAGTCCAGTTATAGTCTAAACCAGCGCTCAATAATAAACCTGAAGACAGTTCAGTCTCATAGGTTACACCAACATTGGCGGTGTGCTCTGGCGCAAACTGCAACGACTTACCTGTGAGGTCTTGAATACAGCCAGTCGGTGTTGCGAGGGACTGAGCATTGGTACAGCCAGCACCTGGGAACGACTTGTAAGTTGCATCAAGGTAGGCAAATGCACCATTAAGCGTCAGCTCTTCAGTCAGACGGTAAAGAACATCTGCTTCAATACCCTGTACTTCAGACTCAGCTGCGTTGCCCACTACAAAGCCGGCATTGCCGTCAAAGGTAGAAACCTGAACATCTTCGTAGGTGCTTGAGAAAGCAGCGATATTCAAACGGCCACGACCGTCGGCAAGATTGATTTTGGCGCCAAGTTCAACTGTCTCTACTGACTCATCTTCAAAGTCGGCGAGATCATCGGTAACGCCATTAAGCGTCTCAACTTGACGACCCATACCGTTATCTTCGTCAAAGCCGCCGGCTTTATAGCCATTGCCCAACTCTAGATAGACCATCGCATCGTTAGTCATATCCCATTGCACGTTAACGTGGCCAGTGACATGGTCTTCTTTGCGGTCTCTTGTATAGGCGTGAACAGTGGCGAGCTTAAGTGCCGAACCGTAGACTGCTGCTAATTGAGCCGGAATTAAGGTAGAGGCTGCTGCGGTCGGGTCAATGTAGCCAACTGTGCCGCTCTTGGACATTGCTTTCTCGTCTTCCGAATAGCGTAAGCCAGCGGTAACGCGCAGGGTGTCACTTAAGTTGTAAGTACCCTCGGCAAAGACAGACCAACTCTCAGCATCTTGACTGAAGAAGCTGCGTGCTGTTGCATCTAAAATACCGCTGTGAGTTACTGAAGTTAAGTCTCCACCTAGGAACATTCCGGCAAAACTCGCGCCGCCTAGTGCTGGATTGGCTGTGTTCAACTGGCCAAATACACCTGCCTGTAACGGTCCAACAGCAGACATATCAACATGGGTGTAACGGGCGTTAGACAGGTCTTCTTGCTGATAAAAACCACCCGCAAGATATTCAAACTTATCATCGCTAGGCGAGCTAATAATAAACTCGGCACTTAGCTGCTCATGCTCTTCATTACGGCCACGGTTAAGCAGTTTCAATGGGCTATAGTCAGAATCCAAGCTATTGGTAAACTCGTAATCGGTAGAAGCCAAGACAATTTTGACGCCATGTTCCGCAAAAGTACCATCCAGTGTTACCTGAAAGATGTTGGATTCGGTGTCATCAAATAAAGGTAGGTCATCAACATTTTGTTCGTAGGTTGTGTAACCAAAACCAGCGGCAAAATTTGTTGAACCCAAGGGTGAGCCATAGAGTGCCGCTGATGGGCCAGTTGCAGCGTTAGTCTCAGAAATAAGTTCTTGGCGACCAATAATATCCACATAACCGTTTTCGGCTTTAATGGTGGCAGTCCAATCTTCATTAAGATCAATAGCCAGAGTGCCTCGAACATAGACGCTTTCGTTCTGTGGGCCATCGACGCCATTGGCGGCTAAGTTTTCTACATAGCCTTTATCATCATAGGCTCGCACAGCCAAACGGCCGCGAACTGAATCGCTAAGTGGACCTGAAACCATGCTAGTGATAGTCATTGCTTCTAATTCAGTCGTGTAACCTGCGCTGACATAGCCTTCAAATTCTTCAGTAGGCTGGGCAGTAGTAATGTTGAGTGCACCGGCAACGGTATTTTTACCGAACAGAGTGGACTGAGGTCCTTTCAATACTTCAACACGCTCAATGTCGAGGAACTTGCCACGAGCACTGCGGCCGCGACCAAAGTAAACCCCATCAACGAAGGTACCAACCGACTGTTCAAAGCCGTAGTTAACACCTGAACCGATACCGCGGATAAACATCTGGGTGCCAGCACTTGCTTCAGCAACATGTACGTTGGGCATGTACATGGCGAGATCTTCCATTTTGGTCAGCCCTTTTTCGCTGATCTCTGTGCCGCTCATTACTGAGATAGCAATGGGGACTTCTTGGAGTCCTACAACACGTTTGGTTGCAGTGACGATAATTTCTTCGAGGGTTAAGCTTTGTGCGACTACTGAAGAACTGGCGACCATGGCCAAAATTGCAGCAGCACTGTGTAAACTGAGTGTAGATTTGTTCATTAATAATACCCTTGTAATGGATCTGCGCTGAATAGCGCCTATTTGTTATTTAATAATTTCTCTAAGCTCGATAAAAAGCGCGCGCACTCTATCAATACTTATGTTTTATAGCTAGTGCTTAAGGCGCTTATATGCTGCTATACATGACTATTATCGAAATATTTAGGTTATTTTATAATGCCTATATAGGTGTTGGCTGATGGTTCGCTTAGGGGCTATTTTTAAGGCCTATAGCCCCGAGTATTGGAGACGGTTTTTTCATGCTTTGACTTATACAACGTATCTTGGGATGCTACAAAACAAGGTGGTATAAACCATCGTCTAAACTGGGTCGTCTAAACTGAGTGGTCTAAACAGCACCACTGGTTATTATTGGGGAAGCATATGAAGCGTTTATTGGTAGGTAGCCTTGGGCTATTTTTATTATTAGCAGTCGTAGTGGTGGTCCGTACGCTCATGCATCAGCCGCCAGTCTTTGTTGCGGAAGACCAGGTCGACATACAGCTTGATGAAGCGGTGCTGGCTGAGCGCTTATCTGAGTCTATTCAATTCCAGACGGTCTCCTTTCAATCTTCCGATCTTAAAGACCGCACTCAGTTCACGGGTTTTATTGAATGGGTGAAATCCAGCTATCCTCTACTTAATGAACGCCTAGGGCTGACCATGCTCAATGACAGCATGCTGTATCGCTGGGTGGGTTCCGATACATCCCTGCCACCTATTCTGGTGACAGGCCATTACGATGTGGTACCCGTAATTCCGGGCTCAGAAGACCTATGGCAGCATCCGCCCTTTGCGGGTGTTATTGCCGATGGCATTATTTGGGGTCGCGGCGCGCTGGACGATAAGAGCGGTGTGCTGGGCATTCTTGAAGCGGTTACCTATCTATTAGAGTCGGGACATCAGCCTACCCGAACGGTCTATCTGAGCTTTGGGCACGACGAAGAAATTGGCGGTTCCGAGGGCGCAGCAGCCATCGTTGATTATCTGGCGTCCCAAAATGTTCAGCTGGCTTGGTCTCTGGACGAAGGGTCTTTTGTGTTTGACGGCATTATCCCTGGTGTAACCACAGTGGTAGCGACCATTAATGTTGCTGAGAAGGGCAGTGTTACTCTGGATGTAGTGGCCACTGGTGCAGGTGGTCACTCGTCTATGCCACCCAAAGACACTGCTGTATCTGATGTAGCTCAGGCAATTGTTAGCTTGCACCAGAACCCATTCCCCGGAGGCCTGGAGGGACTGGGTGCCGAAATGTTCGACAATATTAGCCGCTATATGCCCTTTGGAACCAAGGCTCTATTTGCCAACCAATGGCTGTTTGGCAGCCTGATTGAGAATCAGCTAAGTAACGCAGCCACCACCAATGCCATGCTGCGCACCACAACGGCGCCAACCATGCTCTCCGGTAGCGTTAAAACCAATGTCTTGCCGATTGAGGCCGTGGCGACGGTTAACTTTAGAATTCATCCGCGAGATTCCGTAGATAGCGTTGAGGCCTATGTGAGTAGTCTGGTTTCAAGTGACAGTGTTGCTGTCCGCAATCGTGGGGGTGCCGATGCCTCGGCTGTATCTGACTGGAATGCCCCAGGGTTTGAATTGATCGGACAAAGCATGCGTGAGGTGTACGGTGATATTGTGGTGACGCCGGGGTTGATGGTTGCTGCCTCTGACAGTCGCCACTACGGCAAGGTGGCGGACAACGCCTATCGCTTTAATCCCATTCGTCTGACCCCAGAACTACTGACGGGTTTTCACGGCACCAACGAGCGAATTTCTGTCGCAGACTATGCTCAGGGTGTACGGGGCTACATTAGAATTATTGATCATGGCACCTCGCAATAAGCGGTAGGGGACAACAATGAAGCTGGGTTTGTTGATTTTAGTACTGGCGGGGCTGGTAGGGTTAATAGCCTTGCCTTACATGATGAAAACCTACGATCTCAAAGAGATCACCGCAGCAGATTTGCCTGCAGAAGGGGCCTGGGCGGAGTTGACTCAGGGCAATCTTTATTACCGTTGGTATATCCCCGAACCTGAGAGTCAAAATGGCGAAACGGTTGTTTTAGTGCATGGTTTTACCACGCCGCACTTTGTCTGGGATGGGGTTAAACCCTTTCTTCTGGATGCTGGCTATCAGGTGTTAGTCTACGATCATTTCGGCAGGGGCTTCTCTGCAAGGCCCACAGTTAATTATGACAAAACGCTCTATGTTGAATCCCTAAAAGAATTATTGGTTCATCAGCAGGTGTCTCAGCCTGTGCACCTGGTGGGTTACTCTATGGGTGGCGCCGTGGCGGGGCATTTTGTGCAAACCTATCCCCGCAGTACCAAAACATTAACCCTTATTGCGCCAGCGGGATTTATGACTGCTGAGCAAGAACAGCAGCAGGCCTTTAATCGTTTTGCCATCATGCCCTTAGTGGGTGAATGGCTCGGGCATATGTTTGTTAAGAAGATGCTGGTTAGCGATGTCACCGAGGCTAAGATGGCAAATCTCAATGATCCTCTGGCGATCTCTAAAACCGATTTTGTGCAGCAGGTTGGCAGGCAACTAGCCTACAAGGGCTACGTCGAATCTCTGCTGTCCACCCTCAGGCACTTTAATATGTTTAATGCACAGGAGGCCTTTGCCGCTGTGGGTGAGCGAGGTATTCCTACCCTCGCAATCTGGGGTACCGATGATTCAACGGTGCTCTATCAGGGTACTGAGCAGCTGTTGCAGGCGATCCCCCAGGCGCAGCTGCTGACTATTAACGAGGGAGGGCACAATATTACCTATATGCAGCCAAGTATTGTGGGGCCAAGTATTACCGACTTTCTTAGCCAGTCTGCTGCCCCATAATGGGTCGCGGTATTGATATAGCCGTAGATCTATAGCAAACTGATCTGGCAGGGGAGATAAAAATAACAATACTTCCCGCCTAACAAATTACTGTATTTATTCCTTAACCTTCGAAGAGAAACCTATGTTTAGTCATATCATGATCGGTGCTAACAGCATCGACGAGTCAAAAAAATTCTACGATGCAATTCTTGGTGAGCTGGGTTACAAGCCTGGCATGATAGATCCCAAGGGCCGTTGCTTTTACTTTGGTGAGAACGCTGTTTTTGCCCTGAGTGTTCCTATCAACGGTGAGCCAGCCTGCAATGGCAATGGCAGCACTATTGGCTTTAATGTAACCAGCACAGAACAGGGCGATGCATGGCACGCTGCGGGTCTAGCTAACGGCGGAACCGCTTGCGAAGATGCACCAGGTGTTCGAGACGGCGGCGCACAGGGCAGCATGTACCTAGCTTACCTGCGTGATCCTGCTGGCAACAAAATCTGTACTCTGCTGCGTATGGGCTAGGTTTTAGCCGCCAGTAACAGTCAGTAGTAACAAGGAGCCATTGGCCATTTGGGTTAATGGCTCCGAATAAGAAGATTCGCCAATGCCTATCAGCCCACAAGTCAGCCTACAACTCAGCCTACAACCCTTTTATACAATCCATAGCCGCAGCTGCAGTTTGGTTGTGGACTGTCGTGGCAATTCACCGGCAATCCTCTATTGGGGCGCTCGTCTCAATGAAGCCTCCAGCCCAGAAATGCTTTCCCTATTGGCCACCCGCCAAGAGGTGCAGGCCTGTATGCCAGAAGAGGCCCCTATTGCTCTGTCGCCAGAACTGGGTGCTGGTTTTAGTGGCAGTGCCGGCGTGCAGATACATCGCGGTGGCGCTCAGTGGGCTGTCTTTTCACAGATTCAATCAGTGACTGTAGAGCCTAATAATAGGCTTAGTATTGTTTCTAAATGTAAGGGCACCGAGATTGAGTTAATCCATTGTTTGCAACTGGATGCCAGTACCGACGTCCTGACCGCAACCACTCAGCTAACCAATATTGGCCAGTCAACACTCTGGGTCGATCGCTGCGATGCGCCCTGTATTCCGGTGCCTATGCACTACAATAAAATTCTTGGATTCAAAGGCCGCTGGGCCAAGGAATTTCAAACTCAGTCTATTGATCGTTTTATGGGTGCCTATGTGCGCGAGAACCGCTCGGGTAGAACTTCCCATGATGCATTTCCCGCTGTCATTGTTCACAGCGACCAAGCCAATGAGAGTACCGGTGAGGCCTATGGCCTGCATCTAGGTTGGAGTGGCAACCATCATCTGCGTATCGAAGAACAGTTTGTGGGCCGTGCCTATGCCCAGTTTGGTGAATTATTTTTCCCCGGTGAACTGAGCCTTGCACCCGGCGAGTCCTATTGCTCGCCGGTGTTATACGGTGCCAATAGCAACACAGGCTTTACGGATTTATCCGCCTGCTTTCACCAGTATATTCGTGAAAAACTTACCGACCCGCGGATGGAGGGTAAACCCAAGCCAGTGCACTTCAATACCTGGGAGGCCATGTATTTTGACCTTTCCATGCCGCGACTGTGCCAGCTTGCTGACGAAGCCGCGGCTGTGGGCGTCGAACGATTTGTCTTGGATGATGGCTGGTTTAAGGGTCGTAAATCTGACCGTGCCGGCCTTGGTGACTGGACTGTAGACGCAACCGTTTTCCCTCAGGGACTTGGGCCACTGGTTGAGCATGTTAATGCTGCTGGCATGGAATTTGGTCTCTGGGTCGAACCAGAGATGGTTAATCCAGACAGCGACCTTTATCGCGCTCACCCAGATTGGGTGCTAAACGCGGCACCAGCGCCATTACTATTATCTAGAAATCAGCTGGTATTAGATCTAACCCGCAGCGAGGTACAGAAGTATCTCTTTGAGCACCTCGATAACCTGTTAAGTGAATATGCCATTACTTATTTAAAATGGGATATGAACCGTGTGATCAATCAGCCGGGCAATGCCGAGGGGAGAGCGGTGACCCATTATCAGACTCTGGCGTTATATCAGCTGCTAGCCCGTATTCGTGAAGCCCATCCACAGGTTGAAATTGAAAGCTGTTCCTCCGGGGGTGGCCGTGCCGACTTCGGTATTCTTGCCCACACCGATCGTATCTGGACCTCTGACAGCAATGATGCTCTGGACCGGTTGTCTATTCAAAAAGGCTTTTCTTTTTTCTTTCCCCCAGAAATTATGGGTGCCCATGTAGGCCCTCGAGACTGTCATATCACAGGCCGCAGTATCAGTATGGCCACTCGTGTAGGCGTTGCGCTGTTTGGTGATATGGGTATCGAAGCCAATCTACTAACTATGGATGATGCCGAAAAGGCTGAGTTAAAAGCTGCCGTGGCGCTGCATAAAAAACATCGTCACTTACTACACAGCGGCAAGTTAATGCGACTAGACACAGAGGATTATGAGAACAGCTTTGGGGTTATTTCGGCCGATAAGCAGGAAGCGCTATTTTCCTATGGGCTGTTAGATGGCCAACCCAATAGTGCGCCTGGACGTTTAAGATTTCCCGGATTAGATGCCACTACCCTGTATACAGTGAATATTATCTGGCCCCAGCAACCGAGCAGCTACTCCAAATCTATTTTGGATATTCTTAACGACTCGGTTATCAGCGGCGATGCCTTAGCAAAATTTGGTGTGCAGTTACCGCTTATGCTGCCGGCATCGCTTCTTGTGTTTCACCTTGTTTTTCACCGACGGCACTCAGACCAATAAACTCAGCTCGGTTACCAAACACCAGACGATTGGCTGTCAATGCCAGGCCTACGCAGATAAAGAATGTGCAAAACATCATGTGAATATAATGCAGCGGCATCCATATCCAGATAAAGCTGGCATACATCAGCACGCCAAAAATCACGGCAAATATTGCCGCGCGATAATCCACATTGCGAAACAGCAAACCCACCGCAAAGCAGGCCAAGATAGGCATACTGATAAGACCCCAGAGTTCCTGGAGTAAATTAATAATGCTATCGGACTGGGCATACACCGGAACCATAATCACAGCGATAACCACAAAGATGGCCGTGGCTATACCGCTTAATACTCGGACATTGGGTTTTTCATCAATGTAGCGTTCATGTAAATCACAGACATACATGGCGGCAGATGAGTTAACCATACTGTTAAATGAACTCAGCACCGCAGCGGCAATCGCGGCGGCAAATACACCTGAGAGCCAGCTCGGTAGTAAATCACCCACAATACGACCATAGGCCTGATCGCCAATATCGCCATACAACTTAAACGCGACAATGCCGGGGATAACCACCATAGAAGGAATAAAAATAACCCGAATAAAGGCAGCGGCATACACGCCTTTTTGCGCTTCTTTCACCGTAGGTGCCGCCATGGCACGCTGGGTAATTGTTTGGTTAGTGCTCCAGTAAAAAATCTGAATCAGGAACATACCCGTCAACAGAGTGTGCCAAGGCACAGGGGAAGCACTGTCGCCAATCAAGGTTAATCGCTCGGCAGGGATACCACTAAAGTCAAAATCGATAGCCATTAGTGAGAGCACCACAATTAATAGTCCCATCCCCAAGACTAAAACGCCGCCATAGGTATCTGAGACGGCCACTGCCCTTAGGCCACCTAAAATAGAATAGGCCGCACCGACTACCGCGAAGGCGATGGCAATGGTTATTAGATCGGCTTCTATGCCAGTCATGGAAATCATAAACAGCGCGCCGGTATAGATAACTGCCGGTTGGAATACAAACACATTAATAAATAGAAACATGGTCGAGACTAGGGCGCGCACATGTTTACTGTTGTAGCGTCGCTCTAACAGCTCGGTCGTGGTGGTGCAGTTATTGCGGTAGTACACCGGCAAGAACACCTTAGCCAATACCATGAGGCCCACAAAGCCTGCCAGTTCCCAGAGCGCCAGCAGCATCATCTGGTTTCCATTCATACCCACCAGCTGATCGGTACTTAAATTGGTAAGGGTAATAGAGCCCGCGACAAATACCCAGGTTAGGCCGCCACCGGCCAAGAAGTACTCTTTATTGGAATCTGTGGAATGTCGATTTTCACCTGTACATTTGATATAGGTGATCAGTGCGATGGCACCTAGGACAATGCAGAATACGACTAGTTGGATGGCTTGCTCGCTCAAGGGGGACTCCTTTTTTTATTTTTATTTTTATTTTT
>Ga0209194_1000399_pt1 | contig 36008 bp, 30 predicted proteins | sample COGITO_mtgs_1004_FD_184787 | JGI IMG/M metagenome (GOLD analysis project Ga0209194, IMG submission 184787) | Pelagic marine microbial communities from North Sea - COGITO_mtgs_100413 (SPAdes) (version 2) | ecosystem: Environmental > Aquatic > Marine > Epipelagic ...
CTACGCTAAGCCCTATCAGTTTGCGACCCAGGTAGAGCGCATCTTTGCCGGGCTACTGCTAATCGCGCTAGGTGGGTTTGTAGCTAGCGCGGATATGGGTCTATTGTCTTGGCGTAATTTTGCGTTTGCAGCGCTGTTTATGCTGCTGCTAAGACCGGCATCTGGCGTAATCGCGCTGACGGGGATGAAGCTGCCCTGGCTAGAGAAAAATGCGATCGCATTCTTAGGCATTCGCGGCTTTGGCTCTTTCTACTATCTAGCCTATGCACAAACTCACGCCACCTTCGAAAACGTCACGCTACTCTGGAGCGTCATGACGCTGACGGTACTGCTCTCACTGCTAATCCATGGCAACTCAGCCACAGTAGCGATGAGCTGGATCGACGAGCGGCAGAACAATCGACGAAACTCTAGAGGCCGACGGCAAAAGTCGCGGCCAGAATCAATGAGCTGAACGGCCAGAAGCTGAACGGCCAGAAGCTGAACGGCCAGAACTAGAGCGCCTTTTAGACCAGTCGGCTGGTAACCAGCATTTGATTTTGCTCTAGCGTAAGCTGTAGCTCAGAGAGCTGGCTTAAAGAGTCTTTAATTTTCTGAGCTTCTTTTTGAGCCGCAACTTTACGATGAAGCGCCGCTCTCGCCAAATCTTCTCTATCTTTTTCCAAAGCTTTTTGGGCAACTCGATGCCAGGTAAACCCGTCTTCGGTCGCTCGATTGTACTGAGGAAGCAGCGTTTGAGTGGCGATCGCCACATTGCCCAGCGCTTCTTGAAAGAGCTGCATAGTTTTTGCAGGAGACTCATTCTGCGCAGCGCGACTAGCCAAATCCGAAACCTGGGGCTGCTTGATTTGATCTAGGCGTAGCCCGAAGTTATTGAGCTGTTCGCACTCGCTGTCCCCAGTCTTGCACCAGGTAGCAAAGTGCTCGCAGTTATTAAAAAACAAATCGTACTCGCACTCACCCAAGCGGCTTTCAGCTCTATCTATCACAACATCTGGAATAAAGGCAGTGGACTGGCGCTTAACATATATCCGGCTCCCTCTAGCAAACGCCTCTCTCGACGTTCTAGCAACGGTCGCCTCGCCCGACTTGCTGTAATGGATCACCGTGCTATCGCCGCAGTCTATACCGTGATGCTCGTAGGGTATGCCCATAATTTCTCGCATGGCATACACCTGTTCTCCTCTACCCATATACCTTGCTGAATTGAATGCAGATGGCTCTAAGGTTATCCTATGCTCTAGCCTTTAGATATCGTTCTAAAGAGCTTTTATGCTAAGCACTTTCTTTTGCGGCCGATCTACCTTGCGCCTGCTGCTTAGCGATCAGCGCATGAATAGTAGACATGCCTTTAGTTTGCTGCACCACGTTGATTTGGATATTAGGGCCGGAGCGAGCTAGGCGAATCACTAGGCCGTCCTGCACAGGTCGGCTTTCAATGCGCTCTCCAGCTAGGTAGGTGCCGTTGGTGCCGGTATTATGAATCTCCCAGCCGTTTTCGGTCTGCCGTAGCTCTACGTGATGGCGAGAAACCACAGCGCTATAAAGCACCACATCGTTATTGACCGAGCGCCCAATGCGGACAACAGGCTCTTCTTCAAACGTCCAGCTTTGCACCGGTGTTTTGTCTATCGGATGAAGTAGAGAAAGGGTGATGACGTTATTTAATGCAGGCAAAGCACAACACCAGATAGAGAGATTACAACGGCAGCCTAGCTTTATTGAGCGAAGCGCCTGCTGTTGTTAAAACCCTCTAGCTGGCGGCTTCGAAAATAAAACTGACCTTATCACCTTTGCCAAGAGCAATGCGATCGCCTGGGCGCAGCCGATGACGATTACCCGCTGGAAGGGGCAACCCATTGACATAAGTTCCGTTGGAGCTGCCAACGTCTTCTATGTAGTAGACATCGCCTTCTACGCGAAGGTTGGCATGGGTCCGAGAAACAATCTCTGAGTCTGGGAATCCAGACACGTCAATATCGGGCGGCGTTTGATCATTAGGTTTCCCAATCCGTATTACAGATAGCTGTCGGGGAAGTTCGAGGGGAGTATTCGTTTGGACATGGCGCAGGCGAACGCTCAGGGTCTGCAACTGAGTGACCATAGGTCGAGCTGCCGGTGGCTCAATAGCGGGAACGGGCTCGGGTGCTGGCGGTATTTCAGGCTGAGGTATTTCAGGCTGAGGTATTTCAGGCTGAGATATTTCAGGCTGAGACATTTCAGGCTGAGATATTTCGGACTGAGGTATTTCGGACTGAGGCGTTTCTATCTGGCGTGCTTCTGGCTCCTCGCTGCCAATCGGTTCCTCACTGACAACAGGCTCAGGAATCAACAGCGGATCGGGTTCTACTAGCTCTGGAAGGTCGAAGTCGGGCGGATTGTTGGGCGTGGCCGAAGCTACAGCTGGGTCATTGGCTGGATTGGTGGATCGTTCCGGGCTATCTGGATTGAGGAAGTTTTGAGTTTTAATCATTGAATCTGGAGCGGATGATGCGCCTGCGTCTGGAGAGGGAGCAGGCGTACTAGAGCCTGCGCGCAAATCTGCACCACACTGGCCGCAAAAACTGGCGTTTGCCTGAATTTCGCTACCGCAGCTAGGGCAAGCGACCAGACTAGGTAAGGGCGTGTAGCAGGCTTCGCATTGGTTTGCGCCGTCAGGGTTTTGGTGGTTGCAGTTTGGGCAGGTAATCATTTAGGTAACAGAGTGATGAGTAAGTGTGTATGGGTTCAGTTCTTAGGCTCAGCGAATAAAAGAACTAGCGGCTGATCTAGCTGATCTACTTGTACTGATCTGGAATACCTTCACCCGCAGCCGCATCTAATAGCCAGTGAGGGTTTGCGATCTGAATAAGCTTGCTGGGATATTCGTGGTCGTTAGCATCTGCCGAGAAAACTTGAGAGAGTGCCTTTTGCTTGTTCTCCCCAGAAACGAGAAAGACAACTTTTCGGCCCTGGTTGATTAGAGGAACGGTAAAGGTGATGCGGGGTTCGGCGTCGTGTTTGCCGACGGTAACTAGGCGATCGCGCACATCCAAGGCCTCTGTAAACGGAAACAACGACGCCGTATGACCATCGTCACCCATACCCTGGAGAACGAAGTCAATCACGGCCGCATCGTCAGATTTAAAGAAGTCTCGAAGGGTTTTGGCATATTTGGCGGCGTCTGCAGCAGGAGCCTGGGCGCTAGTGGGGACGCGAAAAATGTTCTCTTCGGGAATGGAAACGTGGTTAAGCCAGGCTTCTGCGGTCATGCGGGCGTTGCTTTTAGGATCGTCGTGAGGGACGTAGCGCTCGTCGCCCCAAAAGACATAGAGCTTTTCCCAGGGAATGTCTGCTTTAATCAGGGATTCATAAAGGGGCTTAGGGGTGCTGCCGCCAGAGAGCGCGACTGTAGCGCGATCGCGCTCTGCAATAGCAGTTTGGATGGTCTCCACCATCAGCTGATGGGCGCGTTCTATCAGGGCGGGCTTATCTGAGAGAATTTCTACGGTAGGAGCCATGGGAATATCCGCTTGTATGGTTAGCTGAATTTTACGATGAGATAGTAGCTTAGCCTGTTGGTCGAGCGACCAATGTCTCTCTTTTAGCGGGTTAATATCAAGCTGGGTCTGTGTTGTGGACGCTTACTTATGTTTTCGGTCGTTTTGCCTTGTTTTAACGAAGTGCGGCATGGCTATCTGCCAAAAATCTTAGAAAATTTGTCTGCGCAAACAGGTGATAAGCAGCTAATCGCGGTGGTCAGTCTTAGCTCAGACCGTACGTTAGACATTATTCGGCAATTTCCGTTAGTAGAGGTCGTAGAATCTGGAGCCAACAATCGAGCGCAGCGGCTGAACGCGGGCATTCGAGCCAGTCGCGGCGAGTTCGTTTTGCTGCATCATCCGGCCACGCTGCTGCCAGAAAAGGTGGCCTTAGCTCAAGCAGCGGTGGCTTTAGAAACAGCAGTCTGGGGCGGCTTTACGCATAGCTTCGACTGGGATCGCTGGCTGCTGCGGTTTACGTCTTGGTATTCGACTAAGGTGCGATCGCGCGCAGGCATTCTCTATTTAGATCACTGTATTTTTGCTAGGCGGCAGGTACTCATAGAAATAGGCGGCGTGCCAGATATGGATATCTTTGAGGATACGGCGCTGAGTTTGGTGCTAAAGCAACAGGGATCACCGGAGATGGTACCAGATAAGGTAGTGACTTCGGCCAGACGGTTTCGCGATCGCGGTCTCTATCGGCAGGCCCTACTCAACCAACTGCTCAAGATGATGTACCACGCCGATCTAGATCCGCAGCGGCTCAACTGGCTGTACGAAGGCAAAAGCCAAATTAACGTAGGCTACAAAGAGCCGCCTAAAGACTCACTGTGACAGTTTTCTCAATACCCTCAGATTGCGATTGATGACGAGGGTTTTGGGGTAAGCTCTATGCAAACTATGATTTCAAATAAGCTTGATTTGTCTTTTGCTAAGCTAATCGTGCTCTAGACAAATCCGCTGTATTTCTGCACCCGCTAAGGTTTTATGACTTCCTCCCCTGCTACCGACAGAACGCCTATTGGCAGAGTGCCATCGCCGTTGGCCGCTACCTCCTTGAAGCTAGTGGGGGGCATTGCGATTCTGCTTTTCTTAATCGACTTTGTAACGGTGCTATTTCCGCCCCAGTTTGACAACACCGCTTGGCAGCTAAACGCCACAACACAGCTTCTCGATCGCGGTATCATTCCTCTCGTTGGCATGGTGCTGCTGTTCACAGGCTATTGGATCGACAGCAACTTAGGCAACGTGCCTAGAAAGTCGAGTCTAGCAACAGACACTCGATTTTGGACTTGCCTGCTATCTGCCTTCCTCGGCCTGGTCTTTTTAATTACGACCTTCTTGCATCCCAACTTGGTCTTCATTCAGCGGCGCGATGCGCTCACTCGGCTAGATACTGAAGCCACAGAGCTAACGGCCCAGATGGAAAATCGACTGAGCGAAGAAATTTCGGTAAGACGGGCGCAGGCTGATGCGCTGCTTAACGACGAAGCCGCTTTTCAAGCGGCAGTGGACAGTGGAAATTTAGACGACGGCACAAGAGCGCAAATTGAGCAGTTTCGCCAAGACCCAGAAGCCTTTAACCAGTACTGGGCCTCGCAGGCTACTGAAGCGCAGAACAGAATTAAAACAGGCGTAGGCGAAGATCAGCAAGACAAAACGTCTCTGGTTAAAACTGAAGCCACTAAAGCCCTGATTCGAGGAATTTTGAGCAGTATTTTGTTAACCATTGGCTTTGCATTCATCGGCTGGTCGGGTCTGCGCCGCTTGTTAGCAATGGTCAATTAAGCTACTTTGTCTTTCTCTTAGTTTTCATTCAAAGTCTTATAAAAAGCGTAGAAGTCGGGTTAGCGCCTGATGACTACGCTTTTTTAGTCTGAAACGATTCTTCGAGATCAGCTCAAGGCCGTCATCATGGCCTGCTGAGCGACGGTTTGGTATAGCGCTTTAAGGTGAGCGCTAACGGCTTGGGCTTCAGTAGCAGCAAGGGGCATATCTCCAATCACTTCTAAGACAGTTTGCTCCGAAGGCGTAATAACAACCAGCGAAGGGTCTAGCGGTTCGTCGTATTGCCAGAAGTTTTTTACTTGAAGAGTAGGCTGATTTAGATGGGTAGGCGAGGTTGTTTTTGTCTGCTTGGCTTTTGTGTCTGCTTTTGTTTTCGTAGACTTGGCCTTAGTAGATTTGGCCTCAGCAGACTTTGTTTTCGTAGACTTTGTTTTCGTAGACTTTTCCGTCTCTTCTCCGTTCGTTTCTTCTTCTATATCCTCTTTATTCATCGCCTGCTGACGATGCTGGCGCAGCGCTTCAAGAATCTGTTCCTTAGTACGCCCTCTGAGCTGAAAAAGAACAAAGGGATCTTCGCGAAAAAAATCTCCTAGCTGATAGTAGACAGCGGCGATGTGCTTACAAGGATTTTTAGGATCGGGGCAGCTACACTTAGAGCTAACGTCCGCTAGCGTGAAAGGAAAAAGACTGAGGCCGTTGCTCGTAAAAACCCTTTCGATATCGTCGGGCATTTCTCCAGCAAGTAGCTGAGCAGAGTAGAGAGCTTTCTCACTCAGGGTGTTGATGACATAGCTCCAGTCTTCATCGGTAAAGCTTTCTATCCAGATAGAGAGCTGGTAAGGGTCGGCGGCGGTGCCCTGAACCTTGGCGTGAACCTTTGAGTTTCTGAATTCGAGGCTGAGAATATGACCCTGACGCGCGTAGTTACGGCCTCGTTCTAGGCGTTTTTTGAAGCGGTAGGAGTTAAGTAGGTCTACCCACTGCTGCACCCACCAAGTGTCTTCAGTGGCGGCGGTGGGTTGAGGAGCAGAGTAAGTCATAAGCTACTAAAGCGGCAGATCTTTTCTTATTTTCTCACAGCGCCTGCGATTCTCCGTTTGTTACTCTCAGGCTTTTTACTCTCATGCCTAGCTTTCTACTGTTGGCATCTGGCTCATCTTTTTGAGATCTAGAACTTCGTTGAGCGTCTTCTCGCTCATGAGATCGCGCTCTAGTACAAGCTGTCGAAGAGATTTACCGGTTTCTAAAGACTCTTTAGCGATCGCAGCCGCATTCAAATATCCAATATGAGTATTCAACGCCGTCACCAAAGCCAAGCTGCCTTCCGCATAGTCAGCGCAGCGTTCAGAAAAAGCGGTAATGCCCTGTAGACATTTGGTATCTAGCGCTTCGAGGGTATTGCCCAAAATTTCGATGCTGTGAATCAGGTCGTAGGCGATCATCGGCATCATCACGTTGAGTTCTAGCTGACCAGCTTGAGCGGCAAAGGCGATCGCACTGTCGTACCCCATCACCTGAAAGCACACCATCGAAGTCATCTCAGCCATCACCGGATTGTACTTACCCGGCATGATAGAAGAGCCGGGCTGAACCGGCGGCAGCTGAATTTCTTTGAGGCCAGTTTTAGGACCAGAATCTAGCAGGCGCAGGTCGTGGGAGATTTTTACTAGGTCTTGAGCGAGGTTGCGGATGCTGCTGCTAACGGCGACAAAAGGGGCCATGCTCTGCATTGCGGCCATCAGGTGAGGGGCGCTGGTGACGGGCTGTTGGAGATAGTCGGAGAGAATTTCGGCGACGCGAAAGCGGTATTGCGGATGGGTGTTGAGGCCGGTGCCGGTAGCGCTGCCGCCAAGTCCTAATACGGCCAGCTCTTGGGCTGCGGCTTTAATGCGATCTTGATGGCCGGTAAGGATGTATTCCCAGGCGCGAAAGTTTTCGCCCAGGCGAACGGGAACGGCATCTTGCATGTGGGTGCGGCCCGAACGGACAACGTCTTGAAATTCGGCAGCTTTGGCTTTTAGCGTAGCGATCGCACCTTCCAAAGCCGGATACAGCGAATGCTCTAGCGCTAAAATCCCACCCACTCGAATCGCCGTAGGAATCACGTCATTAGTCGATTGACCGTAGTTAACGTGGTCGTTAGGACTAACCTTGGCGTAGTTACCCTTTTCCTCACCTAAAATCTCTAGCGCTCGGTTCGCCAACACTTCGTTGATATTCATGTGGTGGGAGGTGCCTGCTCCCGCTTGATAAACATCTACAACAAACTGATCGCGTAGCTCACCGCCAAGAATTTCGTTAGTTGCTTGAACAACGGCTTTACTAATGTCTTTGGGAATGCAGTCGAGTTCGCCATTCGCGGTCGCCGTCGCCTTCTTAATTAGCAGGCAAGCGTCTACATAAGTGGCAAGGGGTTTAATACCACTAATCGGAAAGTTTTCGATAGCGCGTAGAGTTTGAATGCCGTAGTAGGCGCTGTTGGGAATTTCTCGCTCTCCCATAGAGTCCTTTTCGATGCGAAATCCGGTGGAGGCTACGTTGGGATTTGCTTCAGGCATGTGTTTAGAGAGTAGTGGATGGGATATACCGATTTTATAGCGATCGCCTCACTCTTGAACGGTCAGTCATAAAAATGCGGGCATTAGCCGAGTCGCTTGGGTCGGCGTGGCTGTGAGTTAGACACAGCATCATTAGACGCTACATCAACCGATGTTGGGCAAACTAGAAGGGGTTGTGTTTCTTTAGGTCACTCATCTTCACCGTCCGTGGTTTCTTCTTTTGCTGATTTTAATAAGCAGGCACAAATGCAGGCGCAGACGCAGAATATCAAGGCGCTAATTGAGCGGGGGTTTGTGCTGCGTAACGAGGGCGAGTATCAGCAGGCGGTAGAAAAGTTTTCTCAGGCGATCGCCCAAGAATCTAAAAATACAAAGGCATTGCTGTACAGGGCACAAACCTACAGCCAAATGCACGAGCACGAAGCAGCAATCAAGGATTTTCGAAATCTGCTGCGGCTAGACCCCACAAATGCAAAAGCCTGGCACGGTCAGGGAGTCGCGAAAGCAGAGTTAGGGCTATATCCATCGTCGGTAGATAGCTTTGACCGGGCGCTAAGCTGCGAGCCGAATAGCGACAAAATTTGGTACAACCGGGGGCGGGCGCTGCTGAAGCTAGCGCAGTATGAGAAAGCGTTAGAGAGCTTCGACCGGGCGATTGAGCTGAAAGGCGATCGCTATCACACCTGGTATAACCGGGCGTTGGCACAGGCTGCTTTGGAACATGTGCAGCCTGCAATTGAAAGCTTGGACCAGACGGTAGCGATCCAGCAGAGCTGTCACTATGCCTGGAACTATCGAGGAATGTTGCTCAATCGTTCATACAAGCACGACGAGGCGATAAAAAGCTTTTGGCACTCTTTGCAATATAACGTGCCAAATCCAAACGCCTGGTATGGATTAGCTTCTAGCTACGCATTGATGGATAACCCGACAGCAGCAGGAATTCACCTGCGGCAGGCCGTGCAGATTAATCCGAGTATCTGCACTCTAAAAGTGTTAAACGACGTCAGTTTCGACACGGTGCGAGACCATCCAAAGGTGCGCGTATTGCTGCGGGATTAACCTGGCTAAGGTGGTGTGCATAGCATCTGCTTGGCCCAAATGTCTTGTTTACGCGTTGTTAAGCCTAAACACTTACTCCTAAACACTTACTATGGTTTATAGAAACTGAACGCTGCTGTAAGTTACCTATGCACTTATGCCCAGAACGCCAACGCTAAAGTTTGATCGCGGAACGCTGGTTTTGCACCCACCGCCGAGGGGCAAATGCTGGATTGACTTTGCGGTTTGGGACGACCGGATCGAGCGGTTCCGGGTGCCTGCGGATAAATATCGGCCCTTGGTAGAGGCGCTGCGGGCAGAGAACGTGAGCTTTGAGGACGAGGTACAGGCGTTCGAGGCGCTAGACTTACAGGCGGATTTGAAGCTGACTCCCTATGCTCATCAGCAGGAGGCGCTAGATGCTTGGAAAGGGAACCAGCGGCGGGGGGTGGTTGTTTTACCCACTGCGGCAGGAAAAACGTATTTGGCACAGATGGTAATGCAGGCAACGCCGAGGCGAACGCTGATTACGGTGCCGACGCTAGATTTGATGCATCAGTGGTATGCGGATTTGGAAAAGGCGTTTCCGGGGGTGGAAGTTGGTTTGCTCGGCGGTGGATCGCGCGATCGCACTCCCATCTTGGTGGCCACTTACGACAGCGCTGCCATCTACGCCGAAGACCTCGGAAACCGCTATGCGCTGCTAATCTGCGACGAATGTCATCATCTGCCAAGCGACTTTCATCGCAGCATCGCTGAATATTCAATTACGCCCTATCGACTAGGGCTAACGGCAACGCCAGAGAGAACAGACGGCAAGCATGAGGATTTGGATACGCTGCTAGGGCCAGTGGTGTATCGGCGAACGGCGGAGGAACTGTCGGGAACGGCGCTCGCGCCTTATCAGATTATTCAGCTAAAGGTGCAGTTAAATGAGGAGGAGCGCGATCGCTACGAAACGCTTCAGCAACAGCGAAACGAATTCTTGCAAAAGTCGAATATTTGGCTGAGCAGCGCGGAAGGATGGCAGCGGTTTGTGCAGGCAAGCGCCAAGTCTTCAGCCGGGCGGCGAGCGATGTTAGCCCATCGGGAGGCAAAAAACATTGCGCTAGGAACAGCCGGTAAGCTAACGATCTTAGAAAAGCTGTTGGATCAACATCATCCAGATCGCACTTTAATTTTCACAAACGACAATGCGACCGTTTACAAAATCTCTCAGGACTTTTTAATTCCCGCAATTACGCATCAAACGCCTGTCAAAGAACGACACAATATTTTGAGCAAATTTCGCAGCGGTGAATACAGTGCGATTGTGGTTTCCCACGTGTTGAATGAAGGCGTTGACGTACCTGATGCGAGGATAGCAGTGTTGCTTTCGGGCAGCGGCTCTACTAGAGAGTACGTGCAGCGGTTGGGCCGGGTGCTGCGTAAAGGCACGAGCGGAAAAATGGCGCTGCTATACGAGGTAGTGGCCGAGCAGACGAGCGAAGAAGGGGTGTCAAGACGGCGGCGATCGCAGCCTCAAAGCAGCCCAAGTAAGCCGAATGCACCCAAACAGCTAACACTTGTTCCTGATCTGAAAAAGCCAACCGTAAAGTCTCCCTACAAGGTGAAGAAAGTATCCGAAGAAGACAGGCCGCTAGCTGCGGAAGACTCTGCTCCGTGGCCCGAAGAATAAATCTGCTTTTAATTCCATTCGAAGGCTTCGTTCATATTGCCTGTGCTGTTGTAAAACGCGGCAACTTGCTCAGGAGAAAGCTTAGTTTTCCACCGCTGATCTAGCCGGATAGAGAATTCTTGTTCCGCTTTGGGCTTTACTTGAACGGCCACCGCCTGCTTAAGCGCAGAATCTTGATGCTTATTAATTAAAGCGTGCGTACCTGAATTGCCCGAAATCGTGTGGTGCTCGTGCTTCCAATAGTTCATCATGTCTAGCTGAAAGTCCAAATCTAGCCAGGCGCACAAATCTTTGAGCGTGTTTTCTGTATTAGTGGCAAATTCCTCATACCGCAGCCTTACCTTTTTGCCTGCGAAGCCATCAAAAAATCTGTGCTCGTTATTAACTCGATTCATCCACAGCTCGCCAAACTGTTGGCCAAACTGCTCGGCGCTTAGCCCCTGGTAGCACTTGCGCCTAGCGTAAGAGTTCATAACGGCGCGGCCATCGCGAATAAGATGAATAAGCTGAACATCGAGCAAGCCCGCTTGAAATTCTCGGGCGGCTAGTTTCTTCTCTAGCCAGTAAACGGTTTTGGTAGAGTCGATAAGGACAGCTTCATCAGTTCTAGAAGCAATAATCGAATAAGGATTGAAGAGCCGATCGTTTTTCAGCAGGCCGCGCACCGTTTTTTCTAGCTTGAGCGGAATGTGTCGATGAATTCTACGCTCAGCAAATCCTTGAGAAAGCGCCTGCATATCTTGTTTGGAAAAAGCGCTTTGCCAAAACGAGCATTCTCCTTTGCAAACTGAGCAGGGCGATTGATGGTTGCGATGAAATTCAGGCAGGTTACTAACTTCTCCAAGCGCTCTACAGTTAGAGTGGCTGCCTAGAACCAGCGTTAATAAAGTAGAGCCGCAGTGGGCTGTTCCCATGATAAAAACAACTTTTTTCTTCATCGCGCTCACCTCCGTGCTCGGTTGGCTCAGTATTCCCCTTTAGTCTTGCTAATTTGCCCGTATTCTATGCGATGAGCTAGCCTTAACCACTTAGAAAAACAACCTTATGTTTCTCACTTAAGTTCTTCTACCGTCCAGATTTCCAAATATCTAAAAGCGACAAAGTCATTCTTGAGCAGGAATCAGTAAAGCTGCTATTGGCCAACTAGCTCCTTAAACCAGTCGTCGCTCCAAATATCTTCAAAGATTTCGTCGGCGAGGGCTTCTTGCTTATAGCTAGGCTCGATGCGGACGGCTTGCTGAAGGTTTTCCAAAGCCAGATCGTTTTCGCGCTGAAGGGCATAGCAAAGGGCGCGGTTGTAATAGGCTTTGGCGTAGTTGGGGTTGGCTGCGATCGCTTTTTCAAAACTCTTCAAGGCGTCTCGATCTCGCCCTAGCTTCATCTGTACGTAGCCTCGGTTGTCCCAGGCTTTGGCCAGATTAGGCTTGAAGCGGACGGCTTTATCGAAAGAGGCGATCGCTTCTTCATACCGCTCTAGTTCAGTCAAGGCCAAGCCGCGATTGAGCCAAGCGACCGCATCGTTGCTCTGCAGCTTTACCGCCTGATCGAATGACTCAAAGGCTTCTTCGTGAGCTTGTAAAATGCCAAAGGCAACGCCGCGATTGACCCAGGCTTCGTGGTAGTCGGCGTTGATATCAATGGCCCGATCAAAGGCTTCAATGGCTTCTTCTCGTTTGCGCAGGCGGCTAAGCACCATGCCTTTGTTAAGCCAGGTTTTGGCATCGGCTGGATCGCTCTCAATAACGGTATCAAAAGCGCTGAGGGCTTCTTCGTATTTGCGCTGTTCTCGCAGGAGCAGGCCAGTTTGATACCAGGCGTCGTTGTTCTTAGGAGACAATCGAGTGACTTCGCGCAGGGCCAAGAGAGCGTCTTCTTTTCTGTTTAGTTCAGTAAGTACCTGGCTACGGCTAAATTGAAGATCGGCGTTGGTAGGCTGAACTTCTAAGGCCCTGTCGTAGGCAGTAAGAGCTTCCTCATATTGTTTGTTCTTTAGCTTTGCGTCGCCGTCTTGAATAAACTCATCGGCAGTGAGAAAGAGTTCGGGGCGATTATCTCTAAGTCGGTTGAGCTGTTCAGAAAGTTCTTCTATCTGGTTTTGAGACGTGCTCATAAAGGAGTCGGCAACGTATTCGGGAGTGACTTTGCCTAGCTGTTGCATAATCTGTTTCTTTTCAGCTTCGGCTTCGCCTTCAAGTGCAGCGAGCTTGGCCTGAATTTCTTCTTTTACTTGGTTAAGCTCTGTGAGCGCGCTGTCTTGGCGCTGATTCAGGTTTGATTCTAGAGCGTTTAAGGTTTGTGCGAATTTTTCTTCAATAATAGCAAGCCGCTCTTGGGCTGATTTTTGCCGTTCGGCGGCGGCGGCGGCTAGTTCACCGATTTGTTCGCCTAGTCGCGAGTCAAAGCTGTTGAGCTTTTCGAGGATGACATCTTTGCGGCTCATGACGGTGTTGCGAACGCCGGTAAGCTCGCCGGTGAAGCTTCCTTCGATTTCTTTGAGCGATCGCAATAGCTGCTGTCGTTCGCTATTAATGCCCGATTGCAAAGTATTTAGCTCCTGCTCGAACTCGCCTTGAAGCTGCTTCACAATACCGAGCGCCCCTTCTCTTTGCTCACCTAGATCGCCTTGCAGCACGTTGAGCTGAGTAGAGAATTCGCGGGCGGTTTCGGTGAGTTCGGTATAGAGCTGGGTTTTACGAGTATCTACGTCATTGCCCATATTAGCGATTTGGGCGCGGAAGCCTTCAGCAGTAGCTTGCAATTGATTGATGGTGTAGCTGCGTTCTTCACTAACACCCGATTGAAGACTAGAAATTTGTTCTTTAAAGTCGCTGGCAACGCGATCCATATCGCCGAGAATGGTGCCTTTGCGGCCTTCTACGTCGGCCTTGAGGGTGGCAAACTGAGTAAGAAATCCATCGGCAGATTGCCGCAGGCTCTGCATCATATCGGTTTTGCGGCTTTCGACTTCGTTGCGAATGGCGTTAAACTGCGAGCGAAGTTCTTCGGTAGATTGCTGAATGTTTTGTAGGGCGAGATCTTTGCGGCCCAAAGCGCTAGCTTGGAGTTCAACCAGATTTTGAGTGGCGCTAGCTTCAGCGGCTTGGAGCGTTTCTAAAGAGCGATCGCGCTGCTGCTCAATCTTTTCTTTCGCTTCGGCTTCAGCTTCAGAAAGCTTTGGCCCAAACTCATTGCCGGTTTTAATCAGTGAAGCAACAATTCTTTCTTGTTCGGCAATCGTTTCTGCCTGTAAGCTACCTAGCTGGTCAGAAAGAACAGATTCTTTACGCTCTATCTCATCGAAGAAAGCCGTTTTACGACGCTGGGTTTCTTCTTTAATCACGCCAACATGACGAGAGAATTCGGACTCGGAAGTGGTGAATCGCTGGAGAATTCGCTGGCTTTCTACAGCCGTCTCGGTCTTCATTTCTTCTAAACTTTGCTTTGCCCGCTTTTGCAAATCTTCAGTAACAGACGAAAAATCGGCAACAGTAGCCTCTAGTTTCTCATTGACGTTCTCTAGCTGTTGCTCCCAGTTGCGAGCGGCTTGCTGCTTAAAGGCGTCTAGATCGTCTATTAGGCTTTGTAAGACCTGCCGCTGAGCCGTAATTTCTCGTTGGAAGTTGGTAGAGCGACCCTGAAGTTCACCGGAGGCTTCATCGGCGTCGGCCAAAATTCTATTGAGGCTGCGAGTGGCGTTGTGAACCTTGTTTTCTAGCTCGGCTAGTTCGCTACTTTGCGCACTCATAATGCTAACGACTTCTCGGATGGCCGATTTACGCAAAGACCACAGCATGAGAATGCCAATGCCAAACAGAAGCGCCAGCGCGACTAGCGTAGCCGTAAGCACAGTATTAGCAGCTTCGGTATCGCGCTGCTGCTGAGCAAGCTGAGCGAGGGGGAGGGCTTCGGAACTAGCAGGCGCTGCGGCAGGATCTAGCGTTTGCGCCCGAACCTGAGTGCCGTCCGGTCTCTGCGCCTGCGCGTTAAGACTATCAATGCTCGATACCCAACATCCTGCCAGCAAACTACTTGCGGCTATCATCAAGCGCCAATTTTTTTGCTTCCCCTGCATGGGTGACCTCTTACCGTTGCTGATGTGCGCAGTTTGCCCCTGCATTTTACCTGAAGGGGTCAGATTAGCAGATCGGTGGAGCGGTGGTGATAACCGAGCAGTGCGTATCTGAAGTTATCTAGCCGCCTCTCCAGTATGATTTAAACAGCCGCAATCTCTTAACGTCCACTTAACGTCCACTTATGGTAGATATTTCCATCGCTCAGCACTATCATCAGCGCACAAAGTACGACCCAGACACCATTGGCAGAAAAAGCGGCGGATTAAATTGGGCGCTGCAGCCGCGGCCTTACAAGGATTACAAAATTGGGCAGGAGATAGATCTTAAGCCTTATTTAGAGAAGGCAAAAGCCGATGCGGACGACGAGTGGCGCTGGTGGCAGCGGCTGTCGCGACTACTGATCGACAGCTATGGGCTGACGGCTAAAGTAATCACTCAATCGGGTGAACCGATGTATCTGCGCTCTGCGCCTTCGGCGGGTGGACTGTATCCGGCGGAGATTTATATTTTGTCTCGGGGAACGGCTTTGCTGCCGCCAGGGCTGTACAACTATCAGGTGCGGACACATTCGCTAGTGCGCTATTGGGATACGCACCCCTGGCAGGATTTGCAGGCGGCTTGCTTTTGGCACCCGGCGCTAGAGACAACGGAGCTAGCGCTGGTAGTGAGCACAATCTTTCAGCGGTCGGCCTGGCGATATCAGGACAGGGCCTATCGGCGGGTGTTTTTAGATTCGGGGCACTTGCTGGGAAATTTGGAGCTAGCGGGGACGCTGTGCGACTATCGGCCTCATCTCATTGGCGGGTTTGCCGATGAAGCGGTAAATCAGCTTTTGTATATAGACGGGGTGGAAGAAAGTGCGATCGCTGTTCTAGCCCTAGCCGATCTCTTTGAAGTAAATCAGAATCTATCGCCTGCTTGCAGCGCTTTGCCTAGCTCAGCTCATACAGACATTGGAAGAATTGCAGACGGAGAGCTGCTGGTTTATCTACATCAAAATTCGCTAATTCCGTTTGACGCCGGATTTGGTCAGCGAGAGCAGAAAGACAGCGAATCTGTGCCGCCTGCGGTTGAGTGGATAGACAAAGCGGCTGATGAGAAAGACGATAACCTCGAAGAAAAACCCAAGCTAGACAAGTACAACTTTCCGTTTGGCATTATGGTGTCGACCAAGACGCAGCCGATTCCCTGGGGAGACGATTTAGCAGAGCTAGAAGATACGCTGCTAAAACGGCGGTCTACCCGGCGGTATGCAGGCGCGGCCCTAAGCCGGGCAGATTTGTTTGCGCTGCTCGACTTTACCTATCACCCTGAGCACTATCGACTGCAAGGCTTCGATCAGCAGCCGGACTATTTCGACCTGGGTTTGATTGAAACATTTGTAGCCGTTTCTAAGGTCGATACGATGGAGTCTGGCTGCTATTACTATGCGCCACAGGCGGAAGAATTACGACAGATTCGGTTCAACCAGTTTCAAGAAGAGCTGCATTACCTGTGTTTAGGGCAAGACCTTGGGCGAGATGCCGGAGCGGTAATTTTTCATACGGCGAACTTGGCAGCAGCCGTAGCTAAATACGGCGATAGGGCCTATCGCTATTTGCATATGGATGCAGGACATTTAGGCCAAAGACTGAACTTGGCCGCAACGCGGCGCGAGATTGGGGTAAGTGGGATTGCGGGCTTCTTTGACGATCAGGTAAATGAACTGCTGAGCATTCCGGCAGAAGAAGCGGTGCTGTACATCACCACGGTAGGGCAAAAAGCACGGCGGTAGGGCAAAAAGCACGGCGGTAGGGCAAAAAGCACGGCGGTAGGGCAAAAAGCACGGCGGTAGGGCAAAAAGCACGGCGGTAGGGCAAAAAGCACGGCGGGAAGAGAGGGATGATTATGCTGCTGCTGATCAAGCTGCTGAAGCTGCTGCGGTTGTTTTCGATCGCGCTTCTAATTAACCTCAAATAATAATCTTGGAACTAGATTAAGTTCAGTTTCACGAGTCCTACGAATCTGAATTGGGTTCAACCCAATCTATTTCAGGATTTCCCTGCGTCTTAACGTCTAATTCTTCGTGGCGGACAGTCTGCTGAATGCGGACAACATCTTGAACAACTTCTTTACGAACAGACACATTTTGATAAGGCACGACGCGCCGACAAACTTCGGCCTGCTCTTCATAAATGCCCATCCGGACAGTGCCATCTTCTGAGACTTCAGCATCGCCAAAATCTACTCGCGTTTGGCCACTGTAGATAGATTCGATTTCAATAATGACCTTCTCTCGGGTGATAGGGACATCTGTATCAGTAGTTTCGGTGATTACCTGCTTGGAGATTTTAACTTCGCCAGTTTTGATACGCTGCTTTTGAGTAACCAGTCGCTCTTCGTATAGTTGAACAGGGCGCTCGCCAGTAGGCGCGGCGTTAACAACAGGTGCAGCTTCAGCAATAGGCTCTGTAATAACCGGCTCTTCAACTGCCGTTTTAGGAACTTCTGCCATAAAAGCAATACCCTCTACTGGCGCAGACTGCTCTACAGCCAAAGATTGTTCTAAAGCGTATTCTGGTTGATTGTAGATTTCGCCAGTTTCGCTGTAGGGCTGTAGATTTCTGAATTCTTCTCGGTTGAGCGATCGCACATACACTACGTTTTGTTCAAAATTGCTTGTACATCGACTAGTAGGGAGTAGAACCTGCGATCTGCCCATATCGACCACTAAAAACTGAACGCGATTTTCGCCATCTATCAAAATATCTTTAACTGTACCGACCTTGGCATCTTCGGCGCTACGAACGGTCATCCCTTTGACCTCATTGCCGTTGAAGTAAACGTCAGGGTAGTTGGGATAGCGATCGCTGATTCTATACAATGTCATGGTGCTCAGCTCAGTACAGGTTCTTTATAATAGTGGACTAACGGTGGGTCTATTTAGTCCGCCAAGAGGAATGATTTTCAACTAATTGATCGATCTATCAACTAATTTTGATCGATTTAGAAAAAGTTGTATGTGACGTATTCACAACGTTCTGAAACTTTCCCTTCTATGGGTCGACGATGTTTGTTCAAAGCTCTTCCTAAATGCGATCGCGTATCTATCTTTTGAGAGGCTCCAGTTACGTAGCAATTGCATAAGGTGTGTAGACATTCGCACAGATCTAACTTTGGTATTTACTGGTACTATTTAGTTTGCCTTCGTGTGCATTGCGAAAAAACCACTAACATTTTTTAAGGAGCTGAACCATGACCTATAGCGAAAGAGCCGATGCGGGCGTCCGTCCCGTACAAACAACGACGGTCCCTCTAGTTGACTACCACGACACGGTGCGATGGGGGCCAATTTTTGCGGGCATCGTCGTTGGAATTGTCTCACAGCTACTGCTGAGCGCTTTGCTAGCTTCGATTGGAGGGTTGGCAGCAGGCGATGCTTCTGCCAACACAATCGGCACAGGTCTAGGTATTGGCGCAATAATCAGCTTGCTAATTTCGCTGTTTTTGGGTGGACTAACCATGGCCTCTTCTTGCGGCCCTATGAACAGCAAAACATCGATGCTCAACGCTATTGTGATGTGGGCAACGACTCTAGTGCTCAGTGGGTTCTTACTCACCAGCGGCGTTTCTGGCGTATTTGGCGTGATTGCCGCTAACGCTGGCCCAGCGGTTACGCAAGTAGAACAAGCAACGGGTGCGTCTATCCCAGATAGTCAAGCTGAAGTGAGTGAGGCTATTCCTGATATCACAGCACAACAGGCGGAAGGCGCGGCTGCGGCTGCGGCTAAGGGCGGTCTTGCGTTCTTAATCGGCTCTTTGCTGGCGTTAGCCGCTGCGCTAGTCGGCGCTACAGTTGGTGCTAAAAAGCCTAGAGCTGTTGTTCGATAGTCTTTTTAGCAAAGTAGCTGATTCTCTTATCCAATCAGCTACTTGAATCAATATTGCTAATTGTAAAGAGGAGATGTCTGAATACAGGCATCTCCTTTTTGTATGAGATTTTCAGAAAGTTGTTTCTTTTCTTCACATCTTTAGATGAGGCCAAGCTGTTTCTATTGAGGTAGGCATTATCATCCGATGTCTCTCTATCGTCTAATGATGCTGACTGATGACTTCTCTAACATTTAGTTTATTGGCCTAAGCCAACAACTACAAACCTATTCTACGGAGTCCCCGCACATGACACTTGTTAGCCTCAAAGAAACTTACCCCGACTATCGCAATCAGTTCAGCGACAACAGCCTTAGCCACATTGATGATTACAGTGTGTATGCTAGCGGCGATGACAAAGTTGGCACTGTAGAAGATGGATTATTCGACGATACGACCGGTCAATTTCGCTATTTAATCGTTGATACAGGCGTCTGGATCTTTGGGAAAAAAGTGTTGTTGCCGATTGGCGCTGCTCGCTTCGACAACGCTCAAGAGCGCGTATATGTAGAAGGACTCACAAAAGACCAAGTAGAGCACCTACCTAAGTACGAAGGCACTAAGTCTGTTGACTATGACTACGAAGAAAGAGTGCGCGGCGTTTATCGCGAAAACAGCGTAGAGCAGAGCGTTCCCGTCGAAGGCACAGGCGTTGCTGCGGGTACTAGTGCAGCCGTTGGTACAGCCGCAGGTAGAGCGTACACTCCAGACACCTATCGCTACGATGAGCATGACGCTGATCTGTACGCGATGGACAGAACTGATGAGAACCAGCCTATTCGCCTTTACGAAGAGCGGTTAGTTGCGGGCAAAGAGCGCGTTCAGGCAGGCGCTGTTAGAGTCGGTAAGCACGTCGAGTCTCAGACGGCTGAAGTCTCTGTACCTCTTGAAAAAGAGCGCGTAGTTATTGAGCGTACAACGCCAACCACCACTACTACTACTGGTGTAGCGACAGATCACGTTTTTGAAGACGGTGAAGTAGCGAATGTAGAAGTCTTTGAAGAGCAGGCCAATGTTCGCAAAGAGGCATTTGTGCGAGAAGAAGTCAACGTTCGCAAAGAAACCCGTGAAGAAGTTGTGCATGAGCAGGCTACCGTACGCCGCGAAGAGCTAGATGTTGATGGCGATGGCGTTGCCGACATCATAGATAACAAGTAGGTAGATAATAAGCAGCTAGATAATCGGTAGCATTTTGCCGATGGCTAGTCGCTTTTCAATAGCCGTCTAATGATAGAAAAGCCGTCTCTTAGAGGCGGCTTTTTTTGCTATTTAATATGCAGCTATTTAATATGCAGCTATCTAATATGAATTAGCTAGAGCCTGACTAGTCCGTTTCGGATGCCTACTGCAACGGCTTCTGTTCGACTAGAGACGTTGAGTTTAGAGAGAATGGCACTAATGTGAAATTTGGCGGTGTGTTCTGAGATGGTAAGCGCGATCGCAATTTCTTTGTTAGTAATGCCGTTGGCTAGCTGGTTAAGAACTTCTAGCTCTCTAGTCGTTAAGGGTTCTAGCGTGTTCTCTATCACATCCTCTAAATTAGAGTCAGCAACGGCAAGGCGGTAAGTGGCTCGGTCGAAGAGAGCTTCTGAAATTTCGGGATGGATAACCGTTAAACCCTGAACGATGGCAGCGATCGCACTTCTAACCTGCCCAGCCGATGCCGTTATGGGTAAAAGGCTCACCAGCCCGGTGCTAAGTAACGGGCTATCCAATAGCCAAACAAAAACATCACTGTTCTCTAAACTGCTGTCGACCATCAAAAGCAGCGGAAGGCTCTCTTCAGGTAAAAAAGTCTCAGTAATTTGAGTCAGGTCAGCAAGGTCGCCTTCTCCAATAGAAGAGAGATTAGAAGAGAGATCTATGATGGCAAGATCGGCTATTTGGGTTTGTAGCCACAGGGTGAGCGATCGCAAGCTGCTAACTTCGCCCACAATTTGAGTAGATAGCGCTGGCGAAATCTCATTAGAAAAAGACGCCGCCAACGCAGCAAGTCCGGCGCGAGCAACTGAACTGTGCGCACAGATAATAAGCGCTGTCGTTGGCGGAGTTACCAGCACATTCATAAACCTACCGTTCGCCTACGGTTACAGCAACAGTCTGCATTTGCCCACCGCGCAGTAGTCGAACACTCATCGTTTGGCCGACGCTCTGTGGGTTCAACAAAGCTTGCATTTGCCGCAGCGATTCGAGCGGCATATCGTCAATAGCAATCATCATGTCGCCCAGCACCATGCCCGCTTGGTCCGCAGCGCTATCCGACTCCACGCTGATGACCATAATGCCTGCCGGCTGAGTCAGTTCGTGCTGTTGCTGAACGTTCTCTGGAAGCGCGACCATTTGCATCCCTAGGCCCAGATAGCCGCGTGATATTTTGCCTCGTTGCTGTAGCTGATCGACCACTCGATTGACGGTTGTAGCTGGAATAGTCAGTACGCTGCGGCGTGGGCCAAAAGTATTAAAGCCGACAACCTGGCCGCTGGCGTTAATCAGCGGGCATCCGGCGCTGCCTCTGCGCAGGTTGAGGCTAACCGCAATGCGTTGATCAAGCTGTCCGCCACTTTGCGATCGCCAAGGCCCGCTAATTTGGCTGACGATTCCTACGCTGGCAAACGTAGCAGTGGGCTGCTGCGTATTTTCGTCTGAGGGGGCTGCCGCTTGTTCTGCTGAACGATCAGCTTGATCAACTCCCTGATTGACTGAGGATCGACGACCTCTGCCACCTCGGCCTCGGCCTCTAGTGCGATCGCCACCTCTATCACTATTGAGCGTGCTGTTTAGCGCAGATTGACCCACCGTAGAAACCAGTTGGCCTAACGCGAGAGATTGCGAATCACCAAGGGGCGCGGTAGGTAGTTCAATCCCGTCAGGCAGAGAAAGGATGGCAATGTCTGTGGTAGTATCACTGCCTAATATTTCGGTTTGGCCGGTTTGGCCGCTAGGAAGGACGAGATGCAGGCTATCGCTAGGGTTAATCGCCTCGCAGGAAGTAACGATCAGTCCTTGCCGCCAGTGGATGCCAGTACTAGAAGAATGGCGGCCTTGAATCAATACGATTGAGCGACTGACCTCGGCGATATTTTCTGAAAGTGCGGTAGAAAAAGATTCGAGTGGATTTGTCATAATGGATGGTTTGCTATTGAGTCTTCTCCAGTTTGCGACGAGATAAAGCGCAGGACATCGCCGAGATGGGTAGGCGCTACCTAGCCAAATAGTTAGGATACTCAGATTCTCGATTCAGATTCTCGATTCCACTACTAGCGGCTGAAATGTACTTTTGCGACTGGTATTTTTGCGATTTACCGCCTCATGGCACAATTAAAGCAGCTCTGGATATAGGGATTAGAAAGATGTTGAAGCGATTTGCTGCGCTGCTATTGGTTGTGCTGGCTTTGGGTTTACAAAGCTGCTCTACGAGTATCGCCAGTTTAGAGTCTTATGCAGATAGCTATGAGGGCTTTGAATTCAAATACCCGACCGGGTGGGTAGCAGCAAATGTACCTAAAACAGACAACGGCCCGCAGACGGTGTTTCACGACATTATCAAAACAAGCGAAAACGTTAGCGTAGTGATTAGCCCGGTCTCTGACGGTAAAACGCTGCCAGATTTGGGAACGCCTTCGGAAGTGGGCTACAAGCTGTCTAAAAGTATCACGTCGCTTGCGCCGGATGACCGAAACGTAGAGCTAGTGAGTGCCCAGTCGTTTGAGGCGGGCGATAAGCTCTATTACATTTTGGAATATGTAGCAGATTTGCCTTCGGGAATGCGTCACGATTTGGCGAGCGTAATTGTGCGACGCGGCCAGCTCTATACGTTTAATGCGTCAATTCCTGAGAATAGATGGAAGACACTAAAAGACACGATGAAGCAGACCGTGGCTTCTTTCTCGGTATATTAGGAGCTAAAATAAGCCTCCGTCTTTTTTATCTTTTTCAAAGCGCTTTGACCCTATGGCTGATATTCAATTTGTGTTGGCTTCGGCTTCAGTTGCTCGGCGTAAGCTACTAGTAGATGCAGGTATTCAGCCTTTTGTTTGCCCCAGCGCCTTTGATGAGGATGCAGTGCCCTTACGCGAAGCGTCTGAGCTAGTGAAAATACTGGCGCAGGGTAAAGCAGAAATGGTGGCTCCGCAGTTTCCGAGTTCGCTGGTGCTAGGCTGCGATTCGGTGCTGTCGATTAATGGCACGATTTATGGAAAGCCGGAGAGTGAGGAAGAGGCGATCGCCCGCTGGAAAGACATGAGAGGTGGCTCTGGCGAGCTGCACACTGGCTATGCGCTGATTGCGCCGGGAAAACCGACGCTGGTACGATCTAAAATGACGCGCGTATTTTTCGCTAATCTATCCGATGAAGAAATAGCAGCCTACATCGCGACCGGTGAGCCGATGCAGTGTGCGGGCGCGTTTGCGACAGATGGAAAGGGCAGCTTGTTTGTTGAGAAAATTGAGGGCTGTCACACCAACGTGGTGGGCCTAAGCTTGCCGACGCTGCGGCAAATGATGGCAGAGCTGGGCTATCGAGCAATTGATTTCTGGGGACGTTAGACTTGTTTTTTGCAGGCCAATGTTATGGGCCAGTGTCATAGGCCATTTTTATCAGGCCAGTGTCATAGGCCAGCGCAGCAGGACGACCGATGGCTAGAGTTGAAGAACGATATCAGCGGCCACGCTTCCTAGGCAGTCGCTTGTTTGAGTGGGCGTTCTCGTCCGCCGGATCTACCTGGCTAATAGCCGCTGTGTTCATTTCGATCTCGGCCTATGTCGCAACCTATTACTGGGCCGAAAGCCTGTGGTTTGCCGAACTGAATTTTGCCGACGCGTTTCGGGTGCGATCGCTCGCTCAGCTCGGCATAGGCTTCTTCGTTTTTGCCGCGAGCCTGGGCTTTGCGCTGTTTAATCTCAATATTGAAAAACGCTTCGAGTTTAATGAAAGCTGCCTGCTGCCCAACCAGTCCAACTTACGAGCAGGGCTAGGACTAAGGCTACTGCTGCCGCTGCTGCTAGGACTAGGCATGACGGTCGGCGGCGCACTGCTATATCACGTTGAGCTAGCGGTCATTGAGGTGCGGATGATTCGAGCGCCGATTCCGGTGCCGTTAGGGCTGAACTTTCATAACAACTGGTTGCTGGTGCAGCGATTAGCCGGACAGCCGTTGGAGCTGAGTTTGGTGATAGCCAGTGCGATCGCAATGCTTGCCTTTCCCAAAACTTTAATCAGACTAGGCGCAGTAGCCCTAAGCGTTAGCTTTGCCATTATCGCCGCCGAAGAATGGGCCAGAATCGTCCCGGCCATTAATCCCACCCTGTTCAATCAGGTCGATCCACTCTTCAACGAAGATCTCAGCTACTACATTTTCCGGCTGCCGTTCTGGGAGTTAATCGAGATTTGGCTATCAGGAATGCTGCTATTTCTGCTATCAGGCGCGGCGCTAGAGTACCTTCTGGCGGGCAATACCCTGAGTCAGGGCCGGTTTTCGGGATTTTCGGGCGCACAGCAGCGGCATTTGTACTCGCTAGCGGCGGGCCTGCTAGGGGTAACTGCGTTAGGACACTGGCTTAGCCGCTACGAGCTGCTGTACTCGCCGCAGGGCGTTAGCTATGGGGCGAGCTTTACCGATGTCCATATTAATTTGCCGGTCAACGTAGCGCTTAGCATCCTATCGCTAGCGCTAGCGTTGGCGTTGCTTTGGCGAACGGCAGTGTGGCCCCATTCCGTTTCTCAAAAGCGCATCCTAAGAGCTAGAGCAGTGGTCGGTGCGCTTTCGCTTTACCTAATATTTGCGCTAGTTGGCAATACGCTAGCGCCCTGGTTAGTGCAGCGCCTAGTCGTACAGCCCAACGAACTACTTAGAGAAATTCCCTACATTGAGCGGACAATTGCGTTCTCGCGAGAGGCCTTTGGTCTAGCCGATATTGAAACGCGAGATTTTGACCCGCGCGGTACGCTGACTGCCGCAGATTTAGAAGAGAACGCGCTAACCATTCGCAATATTCGCCTGTGGGATACGCGGCCCCTACTGGAGTCGAACCGGCAGCTCCAGCAGATCCGGCTGTACTACGAGTTTGCCGATGCCGATGTAGATCGCTACACCCTAAAAGGAACGGTGCCCGGCGAGCTAGATCGACGACAGGTACTGATCTCAGCGCGCGAGCTAGATTATAAACAGGTGCCCGAGGCTGCGCAAACCTGGGTGAACGAGCATCTAACCTACACGCACGGCTACGGGTTTACGATGAGTCCAGTAAATACGGCTGGAGCAGGCGGTCTGCCAGACTACTTTATTAAAGATATTGCGCATAACGCGAGCAATTCAGCGGTGCGTCAGTCAATTCCGGTGGGCAAGCCTCGGCTCTATTTTGGCGAGCTAACGAATACCTACGTAATAACCAATACCGAGGTGCCCGAGCTGGACTATCCAGAGGGCAGCGACAACGTATACAACACCTACGACGGTGAGGGCGGCATCAACTTGGGGCCGTTTTGGAAGCGACTGCTGTTTGCAAAGCATCTAGGCGACTGGAAGATGCTGCTAACAGATGATTTTACGCCCGCCACGAAGCTGATGTATCGGCGCAATATAAAGCAGAGAGTGCAGCAGATTGCGCCGTTTTTGCAGTTTGATAAAGACCCGTACCTGGTAGTAGCAGATGCGAAAGGGGCCTATACCGAGCCTAAAGCAGAGTCGGGCGAAAACTACATGTACTGGATGATAGACGCTTATACAACGAGCGATCGCTATCCCTACTCCGATCCGATGGACAACAGTTTTAACTACATTCGCAATTCAGTAAAAGTTGTTGTAGATGCCTATAACGGTTCGGTTCACTTTTACATTGCAGACCAGAGCGATCCTATTATTCAAAGTTGGGCGCAGATTTTTCCCAACATGTTCAAGCCGCTGTCCGAGATGCCGCCTACGCTAGCAGCGCACATCCGCTATCCGCAAGACTTTTCTACCGTGCAGTCAAACCATCTGCTGACCTACCACATGACCGACCCGCAGGTGTTCTACAACCGAGAAGACCAGTGGCGAGCGCCCAATGAAATCTATGCGAATGAAGAACAGATCGTAGAACCGTATTACCTCATTATGGAATTGCCCGGTGAGAATGCCGGTGAGTTTGTGCTGCTGCGTCCCTTTACGCCCGCCCAGCGAAACAACCTAGTGGCCTGGCTAGCGGCGCGTTCGGACGGCGACCAGTATGGCCGCCAGTTGCTCTATCAGTTTCCCAAGCAGGAGTTGGTGTTTGGCCCCGAGCAAATAGAGGCCCGGATTAACCAGGAGCCAGAGATTTCTCAGCGCATCTCGCTTTGGAATACGCAGGGGTCGCGGGCAAACCAGGGAAATCTGTTGGTAATTCCGATTGAAGATTCTTTGCTGTATGTAGAGCCGCTGTATTTAGAAGCTGAGCAAAACAGATTGCCAATTCTAGCGCGGGTAATCGTTGCCTACAAGAACAGAATCGCAATGGCTAATACGCTCAATCAGGCGCTAGATGCAATCTTTAACCGACCTGAGCGTGACAGCCCGGTCATCTTGCGAGACTTAGACGCGCAAGGCGGTACAGACGATGTTTTAGTACCCAATGCTCAAGATCCAGGCGTTGAAGGCATAGCCCCCTCTGGCGGTTAGGCTACGGTTGAGTTTGCTTTACAGGCTGAGTTAAAGACTTTCCTGTTTAAGCTAGTTAATCGCTTCGAGGGTAAGTCCGGTTGTTGCGCTAATGGTTTCGATGGGGAGCTTATTGAGGAGCGATCGCGCAATTGCCGATCGGGTCTTTATAGCGGCTCTAGCTTCAGCACCGCCTGCTTGTATGGCATATCGAATAGCGTTTCAATCTATTGTGGCGTTTCAAGCTCGTAGATTTTTGTCATCGATCGCCCAAATCAGTAGCCTGCTGTACAGAGTAGTCAGGTTGAGCGATCGCACTCATCCGATCAAACATTTTGTCCTGGATCTGCCGACCTTTCTTTACGCCTAGCTTCAGCAGCGTCCCGGGGCCCGGCACCACCTTCATCCCTAGCTGCTGCATCATCGACAGGCGATCGCCCATGCCCCAGTGCTCCACAATTTTGCTGTAGCTCACCCGATCAATATGCATAATCGCAAAGCGCACCGATTTTCCCGTCGGCGGAATGCCCCTAAACTCTCCTAAATGAGTCCCGGTAAAAAAGCCGCTAGTCGTCACCCGATCTCGATGGGCAATTATTTGATCAAAAATATGCTGTCCGTCAGGAAAAGCCTCATACACTTCGCGGCCCATCAGAGCAAACTCAGCGCTCGATAAAGGCCGCTCTATACCCGCCATATGCGCCACCAAATCAGGCGAAAGCAGCCTCAATCCTTCGGAGAGCCGCCGATGGTCAAACGACTTGTAAAACTGCGTGACCAGCGCTTTGTTTTGAATAGCCAGTAAATCGTTAAACATAGGCGATCGCAGCAAGCCCCGAGAAGACAAATAGCTGGAAAAATATAAAAGGAAGTACTAACAGCATACTTTTTATGCGCTTAGGTAGGCCACGCGTTTGTGCATTCGCCCATACACAGAACCACACCAGGTAAAGTGCGCAAAGCTAGTAAAGTGCGCAAAGCTATAGGATAGAAAGACACTTGCTACCAAACGTCTGCTATGGCTTTTCTTCCCTCACTGCGTCGCTACGCTCAACTTGCCGCAAGCGCTATGCTCGCTTTCTCAATCCTACTAGCCCCTGTCGGACTCACAGGTGCTGCTTCGGCTCAAGCGATCGCCGCTAACCTTTCCCCTGCGCCCGAAACCGCTCGCGCCTATCTGATAGAACCTAGCGATGGTCAAACCGTACCAAAAGAATTCGCCGTCAAATTTGGCCTTGTAGGAATGGGCATTGCCCCAGCAGGCATTGACAAAGCGGGCACCGGGCACCATCACCTGCTCATCGATCTAGACGTAGATCCCGACTTCACCGAACCACTACCAGCAACTGCCAATATCAAACACTTCGGAGGCGGCCAAACCGAAACAATGCTCAATCTGCCACCCGGAGAGCACACCTTGCAGCTACTGCTAGGTAACTACAGCCACATCCCGCACGACCACCCCGTTCTTTCAGACAAAATTGAGATTACGGTAGAGTAAAGCGTTAGAATAAAAAACCTGAAGACCTTGCATCTTTTCAAAAGACTAAAGGTGGCTTGAAAGAGCAACCGCCTTTAATCTTCGTCATTGTTTCCAGACATATTGCTTTTAGATATGTCATCTTTAGCATCTTATTTTCGAGCCGGTTGTTCGTCTCTATATCGAACCCGCTCCTAAATTGTTACCAAATCAAAACATTACAGCAATCGGCCAGGAATACTTCCATGTCAAACACCTTGGAGAAGCAGCTTAGAGCAGAGGTCTTAAAAAGGCAGCAAGAAAAAAAACAGCAAGAGAGAATTAAACCTAGAAAAAATAAGATGCTCATACTGTTAGCAGCCATAGCAACACTAAGTCTTGTCGTTAGTTTGAGCAGGTGGCAAATGGCGAAATCTGCGCCCGCCCAGCTCAATCAACCTGCGCCAAGAGGCGAAGGACAAAGCCCCAATGCCTATGAGCTAGAAACTATATAGTTCAGAATAGTTCAGAAATTAGATAGTTCAGAAATTAGATAGTTCAGAAATTAGATAGCTCAGAAATCAAATTAGAAATCAAATAGTTCAAAAACTGTACAAGCTGAAATAAGAATTGAGCAGCCTGCTGAGAAAAATGACTACACTGATGCGTTTTTATATCGATCAAACCAGCTTTTTATAGGTGGGTTAACTCTGTCCGTAGGCAGAAAACCCAAGAAGACAAGAGCAGTTTATATCTTTAGCTTTGGCAATAGCGCTATGCTATTGGCGCTGAGCGTTTGTCAGGTTTACTACCCTTTAACCAGGTAAAACCACTGGGTTTAATGCTCGCGTTTGAAGCGTAAATACAGCTGTTTAAGTTTGAATACTTAGGTTTAAGCGGTTAGCGTTGACTATCTAAATTTGAAAATTTAGATTTGAACACCTAGAATTAAGCGTTTGAGGCTTCCTTGTCTTTTCAAGGGAGCTGATACAGTCTGCTCTCTCATACGCTTTTCCCATGGATATTCGGCAACTACCTGGCACCGCTAATTACCTAGGCGCAACCTGGGACGGAGAAGGCACAAACTTTGCGCTGTTTTCGGAGAACGCAACCAAAGTAGAGTTGTGTTTATTCGACGACGACGGCCACGAAAGCCGCTATGAGTTTCGAGAAGTTTATAACTTTGTATGGCACGCCTATTTAACTGGAGTAAAGCCTGGCCAGCGCTACGGGTTTCGAGTTCACGGGCCTTTCGATCCCGCTAACGGACACCGGTTCAATCCGAATAAGCTGCTGATCGATCCCTATGCGATCGCAATCGAAGGCGACGTCATCCCTGGCGAAAAGATCTTCGGCTACCAATGGGACAGCGACGCCCAAGATCTCAGCTACAACGAGCTAGATAGCGCTCAGCAAGTTCCCAAATGCATCGTGGTTGACACCAAGTTCAATTGGGGTAGAGATCGCCAGCTAAATATCCCCTGGCACAAAACTATCATCTACGAGATGCACGTAAAGGGCTTCACGAAGCAGCATCCCGATATCCCCGAGGAGCTGCGCGGCACTTACGCGGGCCTAGCTCATCCAGCCGCTATCAGGCACCTAAAGGCGCTAGGAATCACCGCCGTAGAGCTAATGCCCATTCACCACTTCCACGGCAAGCCAGGCTACCTAGCGAGCAAAGAACTTCGCAACTACTGGGGCTACGACTCCCTCAACTATTTCTCGCCTTACGCCGGCTACAGCGCCGCAGGCACCCAGGGCCAGCAGGTTAAAGAATTCAAAGAAATGGTCAGGGCGCTGCATAGAGCAGGCATCGAAGTCATTTTGGATGTGGTGTACAACCATACCGGCGAAGGCAACCACCAAGGCCCCACGCTGAGCTTTCGCGGCGTAGACAACGCGGCCTACTACCGGCTAGTAGAAGACAACGAGCGCTACTACATGGACTACACCGGCTGCGGCAACTCGCTCAAAATGAGCCATCCCCAGGTGCTAAAGCTCATCATGGACAGCTTGCGCTACTGGGTCGAAGAAATGCATGTCGACGGCTTCCGGTTTGACTTGGCCTCCGCCTTAGCCAGAGAACTGTTTGAAGTCGGCACCCTCGCGACTTTCTTCGACATTATCCATCAAGACCCGGTTATCTCTAGAGTGAAGCTGATCGCCGAGCCTTGGGACGTGGGCGACGGCGGCTATCAGGTCGGCAAGTTTCCGCTGCTGTGGTCGGAGTGGAACGGCAAGTACCGCGATACCGCCAGAGACTTTTGGCGCGGTGAAAACAGTGCGCTCGGAGAATTTGCCCTGCGCTTTACCGGCAGCGCCGACCTATACGAAGACACCGGACGCAGGCCTCATGCCAGCATCAACTTTATTACCGCGCACGATGGCTTTACGCTGCGCGATTTGGTGAGCTACAACCATAAGCACAACGATGCCAACGGCGAAGATAACCGAGACGGCGAAGATCACAACCGCGCCTGGAACTGTGGGGCAGAAGGTAAAACTGACGATGAAGAGATATTGCAGCTGCGATCGCGCCAACAGCGGAATTTTCTCGCCACCCTCATGCTCTCTCAAGGCGTGCCGATGATGCTAGCGGGCGACGAGATGGGGCGATCGCAAGGCGGTAACAACAACACCTATTGCCACGACAACGAACTCTCTTGGATAGATTGGGAACTCACCCCAGAAAACCAGTCTCTGCTGCGCTACACCCAAAAACTAATCAAGCTAATTAAAGACCATCCTATTTTCTGTCGCCGTCACTGGTTTTATGGCCGCGAAATTTACGGCTCCGGCATCGTCGATTTAGGCTGGTTCAACGTCGATGGCGAAGAGATGAAAGACGAATGGACTTCGGGCTACATCAAAACGCTAACGGTCTTTCTCAATGGCGAAGAGATTGCCACGCCGACTCATCGAGGCGAACAGATCAAAGACGACAGCTTTTTGCTCATGTTTAACGCGCATTCAGAACCGCTGAATTTTGTGCTGCCAGAAGGCGCAGGCGATCGCAAATGGCGCTTAATTATGGACACCCAAACAGGCTTTATTAGGCGGGCTAAAACCTATAAGCCAAATAGTAAGGTTGCGATCGCAGCTCGCAGTCTAGTCATGCTGCAAAGTCGGCTTTAGCCAGGCCTTTCACAAAAGTTATCAGTTGACTGCGCGTCTGTTGCCCAGACGAGAGGTAGAAACTTACGCTTTAGCAAGTCTTATTATTAAAAGCCATGCTAAAACGACTAATTGCAGGTCTGTTTGCCCTGCTTACATTCACATTTGCCGCACCGGCCCTAGCCGAACCCAACCTCACAAGTGGCGCACAGGTTTTTAGCGCCAACTGCGCGGCCTGTCATATAGGCGGCGGCAACGCAGTCAACGCTCAAAAAACGCTTAAAAAAGACGTTTTAGAGCAGTATGAAATGTTCGATGCCGACAAAATTATCTACCAAATTCAAAAAGGCAAAAACGCAATGCCTTCCTTTACCGGTCGGATAACAGACGCCCAGATGGTAGACGTAGCCGCCTACGTATTGCAGCAAGCCGAAGCAGGTTGGTAGTCAGCGCAGACTAATTCTGCCGACGGTTCAGTTTGATCTTATACAATCATCTCCTCCCGACGTTGAGCTCTCAGCGCCGGGAGTTTTTTTCTAAGCCCACATTCGCCATGACGAATTAACAGCGATCCGTACGAAATGGTCGTTTTTATTTATATTAGGTGAAGACAAAAAACGTTCGATAAGCTCCACAAACTATGGGTTGGCAAACACTCGGCAGTCAGTTTCAGCACCGATTTCAGAGCCGATTCCAAAACAGTCGGCTACGGCTACTCCTGCTAGGAATCGCCATCTGTGGGCTAGCCGTAGCCCTGCCCAGCTGCCGCAGCCTAGACGGACTGCGCCTAGAAAACTTCAGAACCGCAGAAGCCGCCAACGTACCCACCATCATCAGCACCGTTATCGGCGAACCCAAAACCTTCAACACCCTGCTCTCAGCCGAAAGCACCAGCGGCGACGTCCTCTCCATGATGTATACCGGACTGCTGGGCAGCGATTTAATTACAGGCGAGATCGTACCCGCGCTAGCCGAATCCTGGGAAGTATCAGACGGCGGTAAAACGATCACATACACCCTTAAAGAAAATTTGAAGTGGTCCGATGGCGAACCGCTAACCGTTGATGATGTGGTCTTTACCTTCAACGATCTTGTTTTTAACGAAGAAATTCCAGCCGGTCTGCGAGACGTTATGAGAATTGGCGAAGAAGGCAATTTACCGGTCGTTAGCAAGCTAGACGATCGCCGCGTCGAGTTCAAAATCTCTGAACCCTTCGCCCCCTTTCTCCGCATAACTGGCGCAGCCATTCTCCCCAAACATGTTCTCGAAAAAACCGTTACCACCAAAGACGCGGACGGTCAGCTTCTATTTTTATCCACCTGGGACACCAGCACCGACCCTTCCACTATCGTCGGCAACGGCCCTTACAAAATCAAGCAGTTTGTCCCCGGCGAGCGCATCGTCTTCGAAAGCAACGAATACTACTGGGACACCGGAGAAGACGGCAGGCAAAAGCCCTACATCAAAGAACTCATTTGGCCAGTGGTCACCTCGCAAGACGCCGAGTTCGTACGGTTTCGCTCTGGCGACTCCGATATGGTCAGCGTCACGCCTAATACTTTTCCGCTTGTAAAGCAAGACGAAAAACAGGGCAACTATACGGTGTACGAAGGTGGGCCAGTCGCCTCCCGCTTTTTCATCACGTTCAATCTAAATAAAGGTTCGCTAAACGGAAAGCCCGTCGTTAACCCAATCAAAGCCGCCTGGTTCAACAACGTCAGCTTCCGACAAGCCGTCGCCCATGCGATTGACCGTCAAACCATGCTGAACAATGTCTTCAAGGGATTAGGCGAATTTCAGGACTCTCAAATTGCGCCGCAAAGCCCTTACCATCTCCCCGAAGGCGTCCCGATTGCAGGCTATCCCGAAGGTCTCCCGGTTTACGACTACGACCTAGAAAAAGCCAAAACGCTGCTGACCGACGCCGGATTTGAGTACAAAAACGATCAGCTTTTTGACGCAGACGGCAACCGCGTACGGTTTACCTTGCAAACCAACGTTGGTAATAACTTACGCGAATCAGTCGCCGCTCAAATTAGCCAAAACCTGGCTCAAATCGGCATTCAAGCAGACGCCAATCCCATCGACTTCAACAAGCTCATTGCCAATATGGACAATACTTTAGATTGGGATGCGATCATACTAGGCTTTGGCGCTGGCCTAGAACCTAACAGCAGCGCAAACTTATGGACAGTCAACGGCAACTCCCATTTTTTCAACTATCAGCCGCCAACCTTACCGCCGCTGCCGGGTCGTGAAGTTGCCGCCTGGGAACAGGAGCTGAGTGATTTATATATTCAAGCCGCTCAAGAGCTAGACGAAACCAAGCGTAAAGCGCTATACGCCAGAACTCAGGTTCTCGCTCAAGAATACCTGCCGTTTATTCATCTAGTTGGCCAGTATTCTATGTGGGCGGTGCGCAACGATATTGAGAATATCAGACCGACTGCTCTATCTGGAACGCTTGGGCCGCTGTGGAATGTTGACGAGCTAGAGCTAGTTGAACGTTAAGTAGCGTTAGCAGCTAGCACCCGAGCAGGCTGCTCAGCAGATCTCTAGTAGGACGCTATAATCCTCTAAAAGAGCGGGGTTCGCTGGTTTTTCAAGCGTAGAATTGTGATCGCCTACAGCTTTTCTATAGACTTAGGAGCCCGCTAGACCAGACAGAAGCGATATAGTCAAAGCGGTAGACCTGTCTCGCTGCCCGTCTTTGAGTGAACGACGGCCGGTAACGAGATAACATAGAGGACATAGCAAACAAAATTAGAGCGTCATCAGACCGTTATTAGACTGCTAGCATCAAGCTGCCAAAGCTCACCTAACCTCCGCAGACTTAACTTCCGCAGACATCTTCTTCGATAGACTGCCTCTCACCGTAAACCAGACTGACCGGCGCGTATGGATCAGATTGAACAAGCCTATAGAGTGTTAGAGCTGGAGACAGGTGCTGCCATGGCAGAGGTCAACCAAGCCTATAAGGATCTGGTGTTTATTTGGCATCCCGACCGCATTCCAGCAGATCGCGATCGCCTGAGAGAAAAAGCAGAAGCTAAGCTCAAAGCCCTCAACGAAGCGCGTTCGTTTTTGCGATCGCAGGTCAAAGACGGCAAAATTCCAGCCAAAAGCGGTGCTGCGGCAGACAGCCGAGCAGCCCAAACGGCAACCCGTTCCGGATACGGCAGCACCTACCGCCCCTACAGCCGCACCGCCGCCCGTACCGCCAGCGCCTACCAGTCTAGCGCCAATAACGGCGAGGCCAGAGCCGGTAGCTATCGCCCACCCTACGAGGCCTACCGCCGCGCTAGCAGCTACGCTGATACCTACACCAACACATCATCTAGCAGCTATGCAGGCGGCAACGCGACTTATGGCTCTTCGTCGGGCCGCTACCCCAGCAGCCGCTGGCCCAAAGAAGCTACCAGCACAGCTAATACCGCTGCCAATACCGCTAGCAGCAAAGGCAGCCAAGGCAGTAAAAGTAGCAGCACCAGCGGAGCGAGCAGCCGCGGCACGGCAAGCGCAAAAACTACTAACGAAACCAGCCAATCCTCAACCCGTAATGCGGCTAGTAAAAGCACCTCTGCGGCTAGTCAGCCGAGCAGTCAGCCGCAGGCTAGCAGCCACCTAAATACGCCCGCTAGAGACAAGCGAGATTCGGACCTTAGCGGCGCAGACCTAAGAGGCGCAAACCTCAAAGAAAAAGACTTCTCCGGGCGCAACCTTAGCAATGCCAACCTAGCTGGCGCAGATCTGAGCGATACCTTTATGCACAAGGTCAATCTCAATCGGGCCAATCTTCGCAAAGCCAGACTATTTCGCGCCAACCTACTACAGGCAGATCTTAGCCACGCAGATCTTAGCGGCGCTGACCTCATCGGCGCAGATCTTAGCGGCGCAGATCTTAGCGGCGCAGATCTTAGCGGCGCAAAAGTTGGCTACGGCGACAAAATCATGGTGAAATTGCTCGGTGCCCGGCTAACTGGCACAATTATGCCCAATGGCCGCATTCACGAATAGCCCCCTACAGGTAAGCTACGCCTGTCAAGAGTAGCAGCCATAAAAAACGATAGGGCAACCTTTAAACTTATTTCTTTGTGGACTCATTGATCTCCCCTTTCAACAATCGCTACTATAGGCAAACCATCGAACCAGCCTTTATATTAAATGCAACAAAAGCCCGAGCCGATCAGTCCTCATAGCGATCAGAATCAGGTAGCGACGGAAGGTCATTTTATATCTCCCGAAGCACTGTCACTACCTAGCTGCGGGGAGCTAGAGCGCAGCATCGGGCAAGCAGTTCAAAAAGCCTACCGGCAGTATTTAGGGCATCTGCCCACTCGCGTTAGCTGTCATTTATTTGCCAACAGGCTTTCTGTTTGGATAGAAAACAGCCTTACGCCAGTAGAAAACATCTTATTTTTAAGTGATGCCGTTGCAGCGCCTGTTACCTCAACCGTGCTGGCATCAAGCCAGTCTTCTCAGTCAATAGAGCCTATCAGCAACACCTTCGACGAAAAGTACGCTCAGACAGTACGCTTCGCCATTGATCGGGCGCTACAGCAGCGACTCGGCAAAGTCATAGAAAGCTGCTTAGACGTGAGCGTTCTCACCTTAATTGCAGGCACTTGTTACAAGCAAAAATGCACCAGTCTAACGGCGCTACTCTCCAATACGCCCACCGTGCGAAACCCGGAAAGAATTCCTAAAACGGCAGCTAGCCGCCAAGCAAATCGCAAGGTGGTAATAAAAGAGCAGGCGGACAACCCTCAAGCTTAGTCGTGCTGCTTGCCATCTAAAAACTCACCTTTAAAGCGCCACGGACTTGTAGTGTTCTACGGTTGGAAACGGATCGTAATAATGGTGCAGTAAGTCCTTCCACCGCTGGTACTTCTCAGATGCTCGAAACCCTTGAGTATGGTCTTCGAGTGTTTGCCATTGCACAAGTAGAATGTAGCGTGATCGCACTTCAATACACTGCTTTAGCTGATGCGATAAATACCCATCCATCGACGAAATAATTGCCTGAGCCTGCTTAAAGTCAGCTTCAAAGGCTTTGCCCTGCCTTGGCTTCACGTCCAAAATAGCCACTTCCAAAATCGTAGAATCCAAAGTCATCTAAACATCCGCCCTTAAATTTTCACCTTCTGGGCAGCGATTTGTCTTTTGTGCGATAGTCTGCTCCAGGTAACCGCGATCGCAAACCCTAACGTAGAAAGTAAAACCACGCTCGCGCCGCTAGCAATATCG
>Ga0209194_1000403_pt1 | contig 35799 bp, 35 predicted proteins | sample COGITO_mtgs_1004_FD_184787 | JGI IMG/M metagenome (GOLD analysis project Ga0209194, IMG submission 184787) | Pelagic marine microbial communities from North Sea - COGITO_mtgs_100413 (SPAdes) (version 2) | ecosystem: Environmental > Aquatic > Marine > Epipelagic ...
TCCAGATTTAGCCATAGATTTAGCTGTAGATTTAGCCATGGAGAGCGATCGCAACTTGCTGCTGCACTATCTGCATAAAGGCAGCGTCGAAGGGCGCAACCCCAATCCTCTATTCGACGATCGGTACTACCGCGATCGCCACCCTGAGCTAGCCAAAACCGGAACCAACCCGCTAGCCCACTTCCACCGCTTTGGCTATCTAGCTGGCGACGATCCGCATCCCTTTTTCAAAACGGCCTTCTACCGAGAAATGCACGCAGATGTCGCAGCGGCCAACATCAATCCGCTAGAGCACTATCTAGCCTATGGTGCCAAAGAAGGTCGCATTGCTTTTTCCGCCGAGCCGTTTGCCCGCATCATCGAGCAGCCAACGCCCACGGACGCCGACTATTTGCAAGTTTGGAAAGCCGCTAGCCATAGCGCTCATCGCACAGAAACTGTTCCCCAGCAGCTAGCGATTTACTGTAATTCTCTCGGCAACTACTTTATTACCGAAATTGCCGACTTTATCGCCGCCGCGTTACAGCAAGCAGGGCATACAGTTATCCAGCTAAACGAACAATCTGTCCCACCCGAAAATTTAGACGGGCACTGGATTATAGCGCCTCACGAGTTCTTCTACTTAGGCGATGGCCCCCAATGGACACAGCGCCAACAGTGGCTCTCTAAGGCGGTCATGGTCAATGTCGAACAGCCTCAAACAACCTGGTTCTCAAAGGCATTTCACTTCTTGCGACATGCTCAGGCCATTTTTGATATCAACGTCAAATCGACCGCGATTATGCAGTCGCTAAAGCTGCCCGCCTACTGGCTTCCCCTAGGCTATCTGCCGCAGTACGCGGCAACCACAGCCACAGCGCAACTCCCCAATCTGCGAGCACTCAAAAGTCTGCCCGCTCACACGCATCACCTCCCCGATATCAACGCACCGCTGTCCTCACGCCCGCTAGATCTGCATTTCATCGGCACCCTCAACCCTCACCGCGAGCAGTTCTTTGCCAACAGCGCCCAGTGGCTCAGCTCACTCCACTGTTTTTTACACATCCCGCCGATGGGCGTCCCCCTCCTAAAAGGACAAGATCAGGCTCTCGACACAGCGGCAGTAGTCGGTATAAGCCGTCGCAGCAAAATTTTGCTCAACATTCACCGCGACGAGCTGCCTTACTTCGAATGGCATCGCATGGTGTTTCATGGCCTCTGGCAAAATACGCTAGTCGTCACAGAGCCTTGCCACGATATTCCAGGACTAGTCGCCGGCGAACACTTTGTTGAATGCTCGCTCGAAGAAATGGCTGAAAAAATCAAATGGCTGCTCAAAGATCCAGCCGGCCAGGCTACTGCCGAGCGCATTCGACAAGCTGGGCATCAAGCAGCGAAAGAACAGTTTAATGGTGTAGCGATCGCGGCTGCCGCCCTAGCCGTTGTCGAGCCAGCACTCAAAACTACCAGCACTCAAAAATAAAGGAGAGAATGCGTAAGATGCTAAACACACCTGCTCACCAATTTGTTTTTTCACAGGTAAACGCACAGTCGCCCAGCCAGATCACCGTTTGCATCAGCCTATACAACTACCAAAACTACATCACCGAAACCCTAGACTCAGTTCAACAACAAACCCAGTCAGAGCTAGATCTGGTGGTAGTAGAAGATCAGTCGCCCGATAATTCACTCACCGTTGCAAGAGAATGGATAGTTCGCCACGCCGATCGATTCAACACCGTTCATCTCGTTCAGCACGAACAAAATCGGGGGCTATCGGCAGCTCGCAACACGGCTATTAGCATCAGCCAAACGCCCAATTTGTTCATTTTAGACGCTGATAATCTGCTGTATCCACGCTGCATCCAACGGTGCTTAGCAGCATTAGAGGCCGATCCGCAGGCATCGGTGGCCTATCCCATTATTGAAAAGTTTGGGGAGGAGACGGGACTGATGGGGAATGTAGTTTGGACGCGCGATCGCTTCAAACGGCAAAACTGCATAGACGCCATGAGCCTAATTCGCAAGCAAGCTCTGCTCGCGGTCGACGGCTACTCCGTACTCAGCGCCGTTGGCAAACTAGGCTGGGAGGACTATCAGCTATGGTGCAAGTTCATCGACCAAGGCTTCTACGGAGTGCCCGTACCGGAAATTTTAGCCCGATACCGCACCCACAAAGCATCCATGCTAAACAGCATCAGCAATCGGCGCGACAACATCGAAAGGCTACATCAAGAGATGCGGCTACAGCACCCCTGGCTAGAACTGCCTACGGAGGCGCAGCTAACTGCTTGACTTATATATGAAACAAATTTACATCCATATTGGCCTACATAAAACGGGGTCTACCTATATCCAAAAAGTATGTGCCGATAACCGCGCTTACTTACAGTCCTGCGGACTTGAATATCCAGAACTAGGCGCAGAGTTTCTCTTCGGCCATCATAATATTGCCTGGAGCCTAATGCCCGGTCACGCGCTCAAAAACACAGATAGCTTCTCATTCAGTCAGCTCTTAGATCAAATAGATCAATGTGCTGCAAAACGCTTTCTCATCTCTTCAGAAGACTTTGATTTTTTACAGCCCGAGCAAATCGACAAGCTGCGCCATCTACTAGCCGAATACGACGTTAAAGTTGTGATGTATGTGCGCAATCCAATGACTGCGCTCTATTCTTACTGGCAAGAATCTGTAAAGCATGGAGATACGAGATCTTTCAAAGCTTACTGCGAACAAATCTTGATCGATCCTCAGCCAGTAGATTACTGTAAGATTGCGAGTAAATGGACGAAGACTTTTGGCGATGAGGCTTTAAGCATCATCGTTTACGACAACTTAGTCGCCGCCAAAGCTGATATCGCGCTTTATCTGCTGCGCGAAGCTTTGGGAATAGCCGTTGAGGCTGATCAACTGGTAATACCAGATAGAAAAGTAAATCCTTCGAGCGATGTCGGCGTTGTTGAAGTGATTCGTCAGCTCAACGAGATTCAGAAAAAATCAGATCGCTCAGAATCCATGACCGGTGCTTTTATGACTTTTCTAAATCAGTCTCCAACAGGTCAAAAGCTAAAGCAATATTTGCAGTCTGAGCATGAAGATAGCGATGACTTTGTTGACTTGGCGGCCCTAGAAAAACCGTTTTCTCAGCTAGCCGAAAAGTTCCTTCTAATACATAAAGAACAAATAAGAAATCTGGGTGAGGGAGAAGCGCTGTTTGTAAATCGAAAGATAGATGATCGCTCAGTGGTTCGAATAGCAAACGCCGAGGCTTTAGCAAAAAAAGTAGATATGACTAAGCTACATAGCCTACTTGTTTCCTAGCTTCAGGATTAGATCGTAGCGATTTCGTGAAATAAACGACATATATTTTCAGGGGCTTCAGAAAAGATCGTGAATCAACAGAAAAATGTCATTACATTAGAAAACGATACTTCTTTAGACCAGAGTAGCCATAGAAGTAGAGCCGTCTCTTTTGCAAAAACGGGCCAGTGGGAAGACGCATTAGCGCAGTGTCGCTCGGCGATCGAACAAAATCAAGCAGACTGGGACATGCATATTTTGCGAGGCGATCTGTTGCTACGGCTGCATCGCTGGGAGCAGGCCGCAAATTCCTATCAGAAAGCTTTGTCTGCTAGGCCAGCTATGCTCGTGCTGAATCATAAAATTGCGATCGCCTTAGCGCAGCTAGGAAAAATTAGCGAAGCCGACGATCGCTATGCTCAGTTTTTGTCCCTTGCATCCGATCTAGAACAAGATACTGACGATTTTATCGCGCAGCGTCAGGCGGGAGACTTTTTCTTTCGGCAAAATGCGCTTTCGCGGGCCAAAGTTGCCTATCAAAGAGCAGTTGAATTAGAACCTGAAGACTGCTGGGTTCGCATTAATTTAAGTCGGGTCCTATACCGATTAGGACAAGAAAAGCCAGCAATTTCAATGTTTCGCAAAGCGATCGCAGCCGACCCTCAAAACTTTGCAGCTTACTACCATTTAGCTACCGTTTTATTTGAGCTTTCAAACTATACCGAAGCGGAAAATCTGTGTCGGCAAGCGCTTGAAATAGATCCTCAAAACGAGCTTGTAAGCCATTTAGTAAATCAGATCGCATCAGCAAAAGACGAGCACAGTTCCAACTCGCCAGCAGAACTGACCAACATCGGCGCTGAAGAACGGTTGATTCTAGAAAGCAGCCTTAAATCTGACACTAAAGCAGAGTCGTTTCAATTTCACTACCAGGCCGGTCAGCAGCTATCTACTGAAAAACGCTGGGAAGCAGCAACAGCGGCATACCAGCGATCTATCAATCTCAACGCTGATTTTTATCTAGCGCACTATGACTTAGGCAACGCCTTTACTCACCTCGAAAGATGGGCTGAAGCAGTCGCGGCTTACCAAAAAGCACTGGCATTAAATCCTAATCTGCATCATGTTGCCGATAGATTGAACCAGGCGATCGCTCAGCAACAACAGCGACAGCCCGCCGCCATTCGCCATCCTCTAGAGGCACTCTCTACTGACTTTCACAATCCCATTTTGCATGTAGAACTTGCCGATGCCTTTTATCGCTACAGCTTCTTGAATGACGCCATTAGCCACTACCGAACGGCGCTAGATTTAATCGGCTCAGACCATACAAAAACTGAAGTAATAGAGCAAAAGCTAGAAGTTGCAATCGCCCGCAGAAAAAGGCTAGAACGATCATTCTATGAGCCCGTCGTCATCCCTGCCGACTACGCAGCATGGGTAACGGAAAGCGCACCCAGCCTAGAAGAATTAGCCTTGATGCCTGCAAAAATAGTGAGCTTCAAGCACAAGCCAACTATAAGTATCCTGGTGCCCATTTACAATCCCCCAGAACCCGTTCTACGAGAGATGATTCAGTCCGTGCTCGATCAAATTTATCCATACTGGGAGCTTTGTTTGGCCGACGACTGCTCTACTGCCTCCCATGTCAAACCCGTACTCGAAGAATACGCTCGGCTAGACAGTCGCATCAAGCTAGTCTTTTGCCAGCAGAACGGACATATTTCGGCAGCGTCTAACTCAGCGATGAAAGTAGCCACGGGCGAATACATTGGTCTGTTGGATCATGACGATGAACTCACACCTCATGCGCTGTACGAAGTAGTCGCTTTAATTAATCGGCATCCAGAAGCCGATATGATTTATTCCGACGAAGATAAGCGATCGCTCATCGGAGAACGAACAGAACCTTACTTCAAGCCAGACTGGAGTCCAGACACCTTTTTATCGCGCATGTATATCTGCCACTTTGGCATTTACCGTCGGCAAATCTTCGAAGAAATCGGCGGATTTCGAATAGGCATGGAAGGTAGTCAGGACTACGACTTGGTACTTCGCTTCACCGAAAAAACTCAAAAGATCTTTCATATCCCCAAAATCTTGTATCACTGGCGAGTAATAGAATCGTCGGTAACCAGCGGCGCTGAAGCCAAGCCTTACGCCTATGAAGCGGCCGTTAAAGCGCTAGAAGAAGCGCTGGTTCGTCGGGGTGAACCAGGTCGTATAGAGATGAGCAAGCTTATACCAGGAATATACGTTCCTCGCTACGAAATTCAAGAATACAAACTTGTTAGCATCATCATTCCCACTCGCAACTTAGGACAAATGCTCGACGTTTGCCTGAAATCCATCTTCGAAAAAACGACTTATCCTAATTACGAAGTTGTTCTACTAGATAATGGCAGCGATGAACCCGAAAGCCTAAACATTATTCAGGGCTGGAAAGAAAAAGAACCCAAGAAATTTAAGCACATTTTGTACGATGTACCCTTCAATTACTCTAGCATCAACAACTATGCAGCTAGTCAAGCCAGCGGTGACTTCTTCTTATTCCTCAACAACGATACAGAAATTATCACACCCGACTGGATAGAGGGCATGGTCGAGCAGGCACAGCGCTCAAGCATCGGCGCGGTGGGGGCCAAACTGTACTACGAAGACGATACGCTCCAGCATGGTGGCGTTGTTTTAGGTATCGGCGACGCGGCAGGACACAGCCATCGACATTTCCCCCGCGACAGCTATGGCTATGTGGGCCAGCTTATCGCCGTTAACAACTATTCTGCGGTTACCGCGGCCTGCTTGATGTGCCGCAAAGAGGTATTCAAATCTGTAGGCGGGTTTGAAGAAGCTCTAAGCGTTGCGTTTAACGATGTTGAGCTATGCATTAGAATTCAGGACGCTGGCTACAACAACGTTTGGCTTCCCCATGTGGAGCTGTACCACTACGAGTCTAAAAGCCGAGGCTACGAAGATACGCCTGAAAAAACGCAGCGTTTGCAGAGAGAAGCGAGCATTTTAAGAGACAGATGGGGTAGCGTAATTGCAAATGATCCTTGCTATAGCCCTCATCTGACAAGACAGAAAGAGGACTATTCCATAAAGGCAGTTCCGTACGGTGAGATATCAGCCATTGAACAGCCGGAAAACCGCAGCAGCCACATCTTAAAAAGCTGCCTTGATCTTCCTAGGATAGGAAAATGCACTGCCATAATACAGGTTTCAGGATGGGTCATCGGTCAAACTTCAGCCATCGAGACAGTAGCCATTACTTTAAACGGTCTTGTCATTAGCGAAACGTCCCTTATGCAGAAGCGAGCAGACGTTCTAGCAGCTTATCCTAACTCAGAATTCTCTCTTCTTTCTGGTTTTCAACTCCAGCTTAGTATTTTAGGTTTTTCATCAGGGACTACATTGCACGTGGAAGTAGGATTATCGAACGGTAAGTCAGTACGAATAGGCAGCTTTTCTGTAACTACACCGGTAAAGGAACTTACCCACAGCAGCAGACTAGATCTAACTAGCGTTGTCAAAGAGAGAAGTTTAGAAAACAATCGTCAATTTATTGCTAGGAAACCGCTAGTTTCAGTCAAGTCGGTTGTGGTAGATATTTATAAACACATTCATCTAGTATCGAAACTATGCGTTGATTCGCCTAGTCCCTGCACTGCTGTCGAGGAAATTACATTAGCTGGCTGGATCGTCGGGCCACATCCGATCAAGTTCATTGGACTTTTTCAAAACGGCGCTATTTTGGAAAAGATAGCAGTCAACATTCCTCGAATAGATGTAGAAAAAGCTCATCCTGAAAAAGTTAAAGATAGAAGCTGTGGGTTTAAAACTCAGCTCTTAGCAAAAGTGATAGATCGGACCTATCCAAACATTGAAATAAAAGCATTTGTAAATGACGATTGTATAGAGGTCGGTAGGATTATATTGCACTGATATCGGAGCTTAAATAACCTAATGATAGGCTTCTCTAAAAGCTATCGCGTTTTTGAAACATAGACTAAGATCCCAAATATATTTATTACTTGAAAGGTAAAAAGATGAAAAAGAAGCTGTTTTTTATTCATGTACCCAAGACGGCTGGGTCGTCTTTTAATGCTTTTCTAGCAGATAACCTTAAAGGAGAAGCCCACTGTGAAAAATATATTGACGCGGCCAGCAGAGAATTCAGCAGTTTAGATAAAATAAAGGAGTTTGAGTATATCTCTGGCCACTTGAACTACAGTGATTTTTCAGCTAATGGTTTCAACAGAAAGGACTATTTTATGATGACTTTCTTGCGCGACCCACTCAAACAGCTGATTTCTCACGTCAACTGGGTAATTCATATTTTTGATGTCAGCGAGAAATTCTTTAAAGGCCATCCTAAGATTATTCAGGACATGACCTTAGAACTGCGATCGCTAGATCTCAACGAGCCCGACCAGCTGATATTCGCCTTAGAAAAACATGCAGGTCTTTTTCAAAATAACCAGGCCAAGTATTTTCGCAATGAGAAAAATCAGGTCAGTACGGAGGCTGCTATTAAAAATCTTTCGCAACTAGACTTTCTCGGCATTACTGAAGAGTACGAAGATAGCGTTCGGACGTTTATAGATAAAAGCAACTGCAGCGCAGACTTCAGCCTCCATAAAAAGAATAGAAACGTCAACTATCGATTAAAGCCAGACACGTTAGCAGGCAACAAGCAGATTAAACGCTTTATAGAAGATTACAACGGAGTAGATATTGAAATTTATAAGTTTGCCAAACAGAGATTTTCGAGCCTAGTCAAAGCCTGATGCGCTAAGTCATGTGAATATAACCGCTCTTTAGTTGTCTATTTCAGCTCTTTGTCAGTTTGGAGTATCTTGCAGTGAATAGAAGACAGAAAATACTAAGCCGTATAAAGCCTATGGTTCAAAAAGGTCTTGAGATAGGGGCTTTAGATAGACCTATGGTGACTCGTGAGATGGGCAACATTAAATACGTTGACTACACCACAACAGAGGAGCTAAAGCGGACTTGCAAGCGTCGAAATCCTGACCTGATGGTGGAAGTAGACTACGTATGGGGCAATACTCGGCTAGACAAAATAGTCGAAAGCGAATTTCCTTTTGACTATGTGATTGCTTCTCATGTACTTGAGCATGTCCCCGATATGGTGGGATGGCTAAATGAAGTCAGTGGTACGTTGAAAACAGGAGGCTATCTATCTTTAGCACTCCCAGACAAAACCAAATGCTTCGATTACTTCCGCCCTGAAACAGCGATTTCTGACGTTGTAGATGCTTATATGAGAAGAGCGGTTAAACCTTCTCCTGGAGCGATCTTCGAAAGTAAGGCATATGCTGTTTCATACGAGCGCCGAATATCTTGGACAGAAGAGGTAGAAGATGACAGTAAGCTGGTAAAAATCTTCAGTCTACCCCACGCCTTACAAGTTACTCGTGACGCGTACGAAGCAGATATCTATTACGATTCTCACTGCTGGGTATTTACTCCATACTCTATTCTTGAACTATTCAAGGCACTGATAAAGATCGACCTACTAGATTTTAGAGTGGACGCATTTTACCCGACGAGCGGATGTGAATTCTTTGTAACCTTGCAGAAAATTGACACGCAAATTAGAACAGATGCGAGCAGAAATGGTCAGATGCGAAGCATTCCACTCATTGCTAAGAGCCATGTCAGCAGCCCGTTGGAGCAGGAGTTAGACAAAGCGAAGAAGGCGCTCAAGACGGCACAAGGCGAGATAGAACGATTGAGAAAGATGCTTCCAGCAAAGGTTGTATAGGTCATGTCTAAAAAAATTACCTTTTACGCCAACTGCCAGGGTATTGCGATCGCAAAGACCTTACAGGAGAACAGCGCCTTTGCAGACAGCTACTACTGGGAAAAAATTGAGCCTATTCAAAATCTAAAAGCCGCGCATGTTCCAAGCGTCATCAAGACTATTTCTACTGCTGATGTCATCGTCTATCAAGCAATTTCAAATCGCGGTAGACCCAGTGAGCTATCTAGCCAGAGCGTCCTGCAGCACGCTAAGCGAGATGCCAAACTAATTTCTATCCCTTCACTCTACTTCGATGGCTATTTTCCTCACTTAAGTTCGATGAATGGCCTTAAAGGAGTTTTGAATCTAGTTCATGACTATTGCATTGCATATGCCTACTGCAAAGGCATCGGCGCTTCAGATTGCTTCGAAATGCTTCAGTCAGAAGATCTTTATTCGCCGGAGCTAAGCAAATCTTTATTCGAAAAATCCTTAGACAACTTAAAGCGACGAGAGCGGCAAGAACAGCTAGATATTTCCATATCAAACTACATAGAAGAAAATTTTAGGAATAAAAAGCTGTTTAATCAGTTCAACCATCCCACTAGAAAAATATTTGAATTTATTAGCAATCAGATTATCGAACGACTAAGTATAGAACAGATTGCATATGATACTTCTTCGCAGCGGGGATATTTGGACGCAATCATTACTCCCATATACAGAAGCACCTATCATAGTCTAGGGCTAAGGTTTGAAGAGGATTTTGAAACCTATTGGACAGTGGATAGTAAGCAGTACGCTCAGGCTAAAATTATCGATCAGTTCTACAGACTTTACAATCAAATGGATAGATCGGACATCATAACAGCTATTCAAGAGAAGAAGCCATTTGTATCTAGAATGATTGATAAATATCAGCATCCGCTTATCACGTAAATAGCTGTTGAGATTTGCACATTAAAAAGATTAAAAATAGAGGCTTATGGAATTCGCTACTAGCATAGAAAATATCTCAGACTGTATTCAACAGGCGAGACAAGCTGAGCAGGCAGAAGATCGCAAACAGGCTCTCTCCTTATATCATCGAGCTATAGAACTCGATAACAACAACCTAGATGCTTATCAAGGCTTAGGCAGCCTGTATTTTACCCAGCAGGACTACGACCAAGCACTCGACAGCTATATCAGCGCAGTCAGAATCGACCCGGAGAACGCCTTTCTTCACCTCCAGCTAGGTCAAATTGCCGTCGTGCAAAATCGGTTAGACGATGCCCTCGCCTCTTATAACTATGTTATTCGGCTAGACCCAGAAGGCTTTAAGGCTTACCAAGCATTAGGAAACGTACAGTTTACGCAACAACAGTTCCAGTTTGCTGAGGGTAGCTATAAAAAAGCAGCCGACTTAGGGAGCCAGGCTCCGTGGCTGCGCTTTCGGTTGGGACGAATCGCTCAGCAGCAGCAGCAATATGACGAAGCCATCCAGTATTTTGAGGAGGCGATCGCCCTAAACCCCGAGAACCCAGCGTTCCATATAGCTTGCGGACAAACCTACTTCCAAAAGTCTCTGCTAGAAGAAGCTGCCACTGCTTACAGTCGAGCGATCGCCCTCAACAAAAGCAGCTTTCAAGCACACCAGCTACTAGGCGATGTGAAATTTGCTCAAGGTCGCCTCCGCCCGGCTGCAAACTATTACCAGAAGGCAATAGAGCTAGGCAGTCAGGCACCTTGGGTACGCTTCAAAATGGGTCGCATTGCTCAACAGCAAAAGGATCTAGAGCAGGCTGTAGACTACTATCAACAGGCGATCGCCCTAAACCCTGAAAAATCCCAATTCCACTATCACTTAGGCATCGCCAAAGCCCAGCAGTCTGACATCGAGCAAGCAGCGGCTAGCTACGAGAAAACTTTAGCGCTCAATCCAGAGCATAGTAAGGCTCGCGAGGCGCTGCAATCTATTAGGAGCTAATAGCTGTGGACTTAACCACTATCGAGACGGTTGCAGGTTGTCTACAGCAGGCCAAAGCGCATGTAAAACAAAGACGACTGAAAGCCGCGCTGTTGCTGTGTACCAGGGCAACAGAGATAGAACCTACTAATGTAAATGCCCAGGAGCAGAAAGGCAGCATCCATTTCTCTGAGCAAAGGTTACGATTCTGCCAAAAGCAGCTACGAGAAAGCCGCTGAGCTAGGAAGCAAAGCGCCCTGAGTACGCTTTAGGCTCGGTCAAATCTCTCAAAAAAAAGACGAGCCTGCAAATTCAAAAAATCTCTCTTTTTACATGGCTTGGGAAGAAAGCTGTCAAAAGTTAAGATGGACTGAAGAGGCTATTTCCGCTTATAGCCGGGCAATATCGCTCAATCCGGAAGCCGCTGGGCCTTACCAAGCATTAGGTGCAGTGTACTTCACCCAAAATCAGCTTCAGGCCGCTCAAAGAAGTCACGCTACGGCCATTGAGAAAGGTAGCAAAGCCCCCCAATCTCGCTTTCATCTTACTCGCACCATTAAGGAGCATAGCGAACCATCCCGACATGAGGAATTCCGCCATCATCGTAAGGCTCGCCAACCACCTCGAACCCAAAGCTCTGATAAAAATCTTTTAAATAAACCTGAGCAGAAATTTTTACCGAATGGCCTGTATAAGCCAGCTCGCACTTCTCCAAACACCGTTGAATTAGCTCTCGGCCCAACCCTGCACCTCTAGCCGCTTCCACCACTAGCACTCGACCAATCGAAGGCTCCGCGTACCTCGTATTCGGCGGCAGCAGGCGAGCATACGCCATAATCTCATCAGAATTATTGCAGCCAAACAAATGCAGCGCCGCCGAGTCGCGTCCATCCACGTCCAAATACAGACACTTCTGTTCTAAAACAAACACCTGCTGACGCACCGCCAAAATGTCGTACACCTGCTCATTCGACAGTGCCCCAAATTCTCTCCAATACCAGTCCATACTCAAAGGTTCTCGATTATTCATAGCCTAAAGCGCAGCCATCCTTGCGCGGATCGGAGCCACCTACTAGGCCACCGTCTTCACTGATCCAAATCGCCTGCCCGCCGCCATGAGGATTCACCACAGGAACAACCTGATGTCCGAGGGCGCTCAGAGCAGCCTTCACCGAATCGGATACGCCTTTCTCCACCTGGCAGGTTTTCCCATCGTGAAACACACGGGGAAAATCGAGCGCGGCTTGCACATCCATTCGGTAGTCCAACAGATTTGTCAAAAAGTGCGCATGGCCTGTCGGCTGATACTGACCGCCCATCACGCCAAACGGCATCACTGCGCGGCCCGCTTTCATTAGCATTCCAGGAATGATGGTATGCAGCGGACGCTTGTTAGGCGCGATCGCATTCCGATGCCCCTTCTCCAACGTAAATCCCGCCCCCCGGTTTTGCAAAACTACCCCGGTTTTCGGACTCACCAAGCCGCTGCCAAACCCATGAAAAACAGAATTAATGAAGCTAATCGCGTTGCCTTCTTCGTCTACTACGCATAAGTAAACCGTATCCGGATGCGTCGGAAAATCGGAGTCGGCTAAAGGCGGCATTACCACATCTAGGCTAATCTTGGCTCTTAGCTGCGCCGCATAGTCCTCAGACAGCAAGTCTTCTATCGGAATATTAGCCTGGTCAGGGTCGGCCACAAAGCGATCGCGCACCCCGTAAGCCAACCGCGCCGCCTCACACTCCAAATGCAGCCGCTGCGCGCTCATCGGCGCAAAATCAGTCAGGTCAAACCCCGAGAGAATATTTAGCATCATCAGCGCCGTTAGCCCCTGGCCGTTCGGCGGACACTCCACCACGTCATAGCCCCGGTACTGAGTAGAAATAGGCGTCACGTATTCAGCCTGTGGCGCAGCAAAATCTTCCAGGCTGTGGAAGCCGCCCAGCGATCGCAAATACCCCACAATATCTTCAGCCACGGCCCCCTGATAAAACCCGTCTCGCCCCTGCTCAGCGATTTTCTCTAGCGTTGCCCCTAGCTCCGGCTGTCGATGGCGATCGCCCGCTTTAGGCGCTTGCCCATTCACTAGCAGCATCCGCGTCGCATTCTCCGTCGCCCGCAGCTTCTTCGCCAGTTGCCCCCAGTCAGCCGCCACTCTCGGATACACCGTATAGCCCTCCTTCGCCAGCCGAATAGCCGACTCAAACAGCTCAGCCCAGGGCTTGCGGCCATGCGAACTGTGCAGCGTCCACCAGGCATCTACCGCCCCCGGAATCGTCACCGAATGCGGACTTTGCAGCGAAATCTGCTTCATCCCCTGGCCCAAATACCAGTCCAAATCCACCCCAGAGGGAGCCTTACCCGATCCGTTTAGCGCAACGACATCCGCCGCATCCGCCGGGGCGTACAGGGCAAAGCAGTCCCCACCAATCCCGGTAGCCTGCGGCTCTACCACGCACAGCACGGTAGAAGCTGCGATCGCTGCATCCACCACATTTCCGCCTGCTCGCAATATATCTACTGCCGTCAGCGTTGCCAGCGGATGAGACGTTGCGGCCATACCCCGATTGCTATAGGCAGGCGATCGCCCCGGAAAGTGAAAATCACGCATTCGCTAAATCAACCGAGCAACAGTTCTTCAAACCTACCAAAAGATCTGTCGCTTAGTCCTACTTCAATCCGCTACCAGGGGCTACCCACCGAGCTCTACTACCATTAGCTTGCCGAAGTCATTCGGCTACGAGCCGTCTGCGTTTTCTGTGAAATAGGCATGTGGGCAGTCGCGGCACCCAGCCCAAAAGCAGGCATGTTGCCATAAATGCACTCATAGTTAGCCGGGTCAATCCGATAAGTCTCGTGCCAAATGCCCACGCTCTCATCTGATCCAACCTCTCGCATAAAGTCCTGCCAGGCCGCCCAGTGAGGATCGTCATTATCGCGAGCAAATCGCGTCAGATCTTCAAACGAGCGCCAGTACGAAATCATACAGGTTTCAATCGGCCAAACGCGGCCAAAAGTTTCTACGCCTAACAGCCCCTTTTCGGGATGCTGAGACAGCGTTTTTAACATCGGCCCCATTGCCCGCGCAACGGGTAACCACTTCTTCATTGCCCAAAAACGATTAACTCGAAAACCAATTAGAAAAACAACAAAAGGCTCTGAAGCATTAGCCGTGTATCGGCCCGGAAAAACATTGTTCATTTTCTTCGCCAGTTATTCGCCAGTTACTTGCCAAGTTAACAATTCAAACAAAACAGAGCAGACTCAGCGCCAGATGTTTACGCTGTCAACTTGAGCATAGCGCGACTATGTTTACGCTGTCAACTCTCCGGGTCTAACCAGCCAAGAAATTGCGAAAAAGAAGTCAGGTACTCTACGCTAAGAAGATTTCCAAACAGCCAGTTTTCCTCTTAATCGCAGCGTCTTATGGCCAAACACACCTACCATCATGGAGATCTGCGTCAGGCGCTTTTAGAAGCCGCCTTAGTACTGCTCAAAACAAAAGACGCTGAGAGCCTGTCGCTGCGAGCAGTCGCCAGGCAAGCAGGAGTCTCCCACACCGCGCCCTATCGCCACTTTGCAGACAAAGCCGCCCTGCTAGCTGCAGTTGCTGAAGAAGGCTTTATTACCTTTGGCCAATACCTAAAAGATGCGATCGCCCAGTCCAATGCCGACCCCCTAGAAAGCCTGATAGCCACTGGAGAAGCCTACGTCCGCTACGCGCTAGAGCATCCCGCGCACTTCCGAGTTATGTTCAAGTGCTCCCCGTCAGAATACGACGCCAGCAGCAGCCTAGCGATAACGGCTAGCGGCACGTTCAATATTCTCGTTGAAGCGATCGCCACAGCTCAAGCGGCAGGTGTACTCAGCGCCGGAGACCCCCAGCAAATAGCCACTGGCCGCTGGGCCTTAGCTCACGGACTTTCTATGCTGATACTCGATGGGATGTTGTCACAGCCAGGTTCAGTTGCCTTAGTTCGCAAAGTGCTCGAAGACAGCCTCACCGGGCTATTGGCCGAAACGCCTGTAAGGCAATAAACAGAACCTTGCAAACTCAAACTGTCCACTGTCGATTGCGAGCGCCTTACCACGGTGATATTGTCTAGTCTGTTCAATTTGTTACCGCCTTTCTACAGCATTTACATAGGTCGCGCAGATTTAGTCCTGCAAAGCGCCTTTCTAGAGCCCCAACACTTAGGTTTCTCTCTCCGATGCTTTTGCTATTTACCCTTCTCTCTTTGGTCACAGCGCCCCTCACCGAAGTCGTATCGCCAGCAGCAGAGCCTTTGCCAACAGAGCTAATAGACTCTGGCCCGAACGCTGGCCCAATAGCGCTAGACCAAACCCTTGCTCAGGCCAGCGGCAACCTCATCACAGTGCCGCAAGAAGTGCGATCGCTCCCCGGCAGCCTCAACAACGTTCCTGTCTTCAACAGCAACAGCCCCGAGATTATCAAAGGCAACGGTATCCTGCTCTCCACCTTCCCCAAAAGAGGAAAAAGCGATCCAGACGCCCACCTCGACTACACCTTTAACGGTCGCTTCGAAATCTTCTCTCACCACGTCGCTCGCGGCATCGACGACCGCGACACCCGCACCATCTACGAAGGCATTATGGTGCACAATCCAGGCGATCGCCCCATTACCCTCACCATACGCAACGGCGCATCCTACATCAGCCAAGAGTCGCCCTGGAACGAAATCAGCTCCAACAGTTCAAACCTGTACAGCAACAACTTCTCTGGCCCCGGTAGCCGAGTTATGAACGAAGTGCTGCGCGGTCGCCGCCAAGCCTCTTTGCCTGGCCAAGTCACTATTCCTGCCAAAGAAAGCTACTTACTCCTCAATGCCCCTATCCCCCTACGCCGTCTAAACGTGCCAACCGATGGCACACTCGCACCCGGCAGCGAACTGACCCCCTCCCCCAATAGCGCCAACTCCGGCGAAGGCGCCCGGCTCAATGGCCGCTCTACCCTTATACGGCTCGACAGCAGCGGCCCAGTCTACGTCGCTAGCCTAGCCATGCACGCCCCGCAAATAAGCGGCAAAGAGTACGTTCCCACCTTAGAAGACTGGAAACAGGTGCTCAAAAACGGTCAGCTAGCCACGCCCAGAGACCAGCCGCCTAGCCGTCCAGGCAGCCGAGAAACGCCCTTTCGCTACGGTCGCGTTTCGGGCATTGTTCAAGGCTCGCAGTGGAAAGCCACCCTCACAGACAGCCGCAGCAACCAGCTTTCTATTCCAGCTCCTGGCGAGCAAATTTCCTATGGTCTCAGCACGCTAGAGCGCAATACCTTCGGCACCGGCCAGATTCAAAGCGCACCCATTAACCAACGCTATCGCGACACAGCCTATCTCGCCAACGGCAACTACGGCGTGGAGTACAATCTCACCATGCCGCTGGTCAATAACACCAGCAGCCCGCAATCAGTTGCGCTCTCTGTGCAAACCCCCCTACAAAACGATTCACTCAAAGACGCCCTTCAGTTCTATGCCAAGCCAGAATCTCGCGTATTCTTTCGCGGCACTGTTTTATTCATCTACAAAGAAGACGATGGGCGATCGCGCGCCTACTATACCTACCTAGTGCAAAACCGAGGCCAGCAGGGAGAACCACTTGTAGAACTCACCCTGGCCCCCGGCGAACAGCGAGATGTCAACATGCAGTTTCTCTATCCACCCGACGCCACGCCACCACAGGTACTCACCATCAGCACCCAAAACTAAAAGGAGACAAGACAACAAGAATGTCTTTCCTCCGAAAGAGTTTAGAATCGCTGCGCTGTGCAACCATCTAAAATCTAAAGGCCCTTCGTTAGATCCAGGCCGTTCATCAGCAGATTGGAGCCAACACATGAGCGATTACAAACCGGTTGACTGCGCCCTTCAAGACAAACTAGAGGCGATCGCTACCCTTCACCGCACAGCTAACATCACCTATCAAGGAGAAGCGGACGGGAGTACGGATACAGAGAGCGAGGTAGAAAGTGAGATTGTTGATATCTACGCAGACAGCGGCGCAGACTACTGCAAGCTGAAAGACGGTACGATCATTCGACTCGATAAGATAAAGGCGATCGCAGTAAATGGCGAAAAGATCGTATAAAAGTCAGCACCAGCACGGCAACCTACGCACAACAACAAAACGTACAACGACAAAATCAAAAGCCCGAGCTGTCTCATCGTAGAAACGGCTCGGGCTTTTTAGCTTTCTGTCAAAGCTATCTCAACATTTATAGAGTACCTTGCCCTGAAATTCCGCCCATACCTGGGTTTCCCAAATTAGGTGAAGTCGGTACTGGTATCGAAGAAACATTATCTTCTTCAGCCCAGATAGGAAACTTCTCCAGCTTTTTCATCGTATTGATCGAGAGCAAACCAAACCCAATCTTAGAGGTAACATCCAAAATCGTGTAAAGCATAGCCTCTACGCCATCGCTAATAGCGTCGATGCCAGTATCCGCCAAAATCCAAACAATTGGATAGGCCGTCCAAAGTACGAGATGCACCGTCAGCAAACGCTGGAAGGAGTCTTTACCCACTTTGCCAGGATGATTGCGCTCAGCCTCCGCGCGATAAGCAGATAGAAGAAGCCAGGCAACGCCTAGATAGGCGCCGCAGCTCACAAAGTACCAGGTAATGTTGTGTGGCTTAGGATAGATATCAGCTAAAAATCCAGTTGCCAACATCAGCGCATTAGCACCTAACAATCCACCAATCGTAGAACGACGAGTGCGGCCTAAGTGCGAAAGCTCCAACAACAACAAAGGTGTGGAAAGCGTCCAGGTAACGTATCTCACCCAGTAAGAATTGTGGTCGTTAAATACAGCCTCGCCTTGCCCAGTCAAAATAACCAGATACAAAACAGAAGCGATCGCAGCAATAAAAAAGTTTAGCGTCAGTAAAATGCGCCATCGTTCGCTGTCAGCGCTAGCAGCTTTAAAGCCAAAGAAAATTGCGCCCGCTGTCATCGCAATAAAACCAATTAGAGTCCAGAATTGAGCCATATAAAGTCCCAGTAATCAACAGGCCAAAGGCCGGTTTACCATAGTTTTAAGCACGAAATTTTGAGAGTAAGTCTTAAGAGCAAAGTCCTAAGAGCAAAGTCTTAAGAGCAAAGTCTTGAAGGTACAACCTTGAACGTACAGCCTTGAAATCAAGAGAAAGCAAACGCCGCTGCTTAGCGAATCAATTTAGAACAACACTCAACCTCTTTAAAAGGCAGATTTAAGTTCAACCTAGCGATACAGATTGCAGTACTGGACTATTTAAGTTGAACGCCTAATTCAGAGCAGCTATCTACGGATATACAACAGAACATCTTTGGGCATATCATTATGTATAAAAATATACTGACAAAACTACTCTTGGAGCAGGTTGACAAAGATGCTGAACTCATCTGCACAGTCGCCAGCTTTCCTTTTGCTCCGTTTAGCTGCGGCAAAGCTACCCAACCTATAGCAAAAGACTGAAAGGCGCGATCGCACGTTTGCTAGACAATAAGCCAAAGTAAGTAGAATAAGGTATCAAGTTTGAGCAAGCTATGGGACTCTTTGCGCACCAGCTTTTGGTTTGTGCCAATGCTAATGATTTTATTGGCACTGCTACTAGCAGCAGTACTCATCACAATCGATAGAAATGTACAGCTTGAGGGGATTGAAGTGCTAGGCGCTCTATTTCCAAAGGGAACGCAGAGTGCAGGAACGCTATTAAGCGCGATCGCCACCTCAATTCTCACCGTGACCGGCTCCATCTTCTCAATCGTCATTGTGGCGATACAGCTTGCATCAGGTCAGTTTGGCCCAAGAATGCTGCGCGACTTCATGCACGATCGCGTCAACCAATTCACGCTAGGCGTTTGCGGAGCCACCTTTATTTACGAGCTAGCTATCCTATGGGCTATAGAAGACTCAAAGGACATTAGCTTCACGCCGCAAATCTCTGTCTTTGTTGGATTTCTACTAGCGATTATCAGTACATTTGTCATTATTTACTTCGTTCACCATATTGCTGAAATTGTCCATGCCGACAACCTCATCGCCAGAATCGGTCACGACTCAGAAAGCAGCATTCACAAAATTCTTCCAAAAGTAGATAAACAAAAAAAAGACCGCCAGCAAACAAACCCTAGTCCAGCAGACCAGACTAGGCAAATACAAGAGATCCCCGCTGACTTCGAAGAAAAGGCGATCGCCCTTCCCTCCCACCGCAGTGGCTACATCCAACAGATAGACTACGACGCCCTATGTGCGATCGCCGCTCAACATCACCTCATCTTAAAACTGCTCTACCGCCCCGGACAGTTCGCCGTCGAAGATAGCAAGCTCCTCTACGCCTACAGCGAGAAAGGAGCCAAAACAGCCGCTTCACCAGGACTAAGTCCAGGACTAGATATAGACATCAACAAAACGTTTACCTGCGGCAATCAGCGCAAGCCCGAGAGCGACCTAGAATTTCCAATCAAGCAGCTAGTAGAAATCGCCATTAGAGCCATCTCTCCTGCCGTCAACGATCCCTTCACCGCCATTCGCTGCATCGATCGCCTAACCATGCTGCTTTGCCAAATTGCTCAAAAAGCACCCCAGTCCATCTACCGCTTTGATGACGATCGCCAGCTTCGTCTGATTATCAACCCGGTCACCTTCGACGCCATGATCAGAGCCGCCTTCGACCAAATCAGACAATACGGGCAAACCGATGTCTCAGTCACCCTTCGGCTATTAGAAGCAATCGAAAGAATTGGCGAACAGTGCCACACCCAGCAGCAAAAGCGATCGCTCCGACGCCAGGCAGACATGATTCAGCGAGGCGGCCAAAACCCAGACAGCATTCCCGAAGAAAACGACCGCCAAGACATCTTGCAGCAATACAACAAAACCATAGCCGCCCTAGCCCAATAGCTAGCCTACCTTCCCATACGTCTATAAATCGCATCTATAAATCGCGTCTATAAATCGGGAAAAGCCGCCCTCACCGCCGGATGAACAAGCTGATGATCTCTCACATTTAGTGCACTCAAAAGCCCCTGACAAACCGCAGACTCCTCATATACGCAATTCAACCCTGAGCTAGCCAACTGCAAAATATAGGGCAACGTACTGTTATTCAGCGCCTGCGTCGCCGTCCAGGGAACCGCCCCCGGCATATTCGGCACCCCATAGTGAACCACACCTAGCGCTTCATAAGTTGGCTCACTGTGAGAAGTTACCCGCAGCGTCTCAATGCACCCGCCTTGATCAACCGCTACATCCACAATCACCGACCCGGCCCGCATCGTCTCAACCATTGCTTTTGTCACCAATGTCGGCGCTCTGCGACCCGGCACCAAAACCGCCCCCACCAACAAATCACTATCCGCCACCGCCGTTGCAATACTATCCTCAGTGCTATACAACAGATTCACCCGCGAGCCAAACAGCGTCTCCAAATAGCTCAGCCGCTCCACGCTAATGTCAATAATGCTGACCTGTGCGCCTAGTCCCACCGCCATCTTCGCGGCCTCGGTGCCAACCACGCCACCACCCAAAATAGTCACTTTGCCCGCGCTCACACCCGGCACGCCGCCCAGCAAAACGCCCCGACCGCCCTGCTGTTTCTCCAAATATCGCGCCCCAAACTGTACAGATAGCCGGCCCGCAATCACGCTCATCGGAGCCAACAGCGGAAAGGTGCCGTCTTTCTCTACGCTTTCATAAGCGATCGCACTCACCCCGCTCTCTATCAGCCGCTCCGTCAGCGCCCGCCCCGCCGCCAAATGCAAATAGGTAAACAATAGCTGATCGGCCCGCAAATAGTCATACTCAGACGGCAAAGGTTCTTTCACCTTCACCACCATGCCCTGCGCCCAAACCATCTCCGCCTTATCGGCAATTTCGCCGCCTACTCGCACATAGTCTTCATCCGCAAAACCTGCCCCTAGCCCAGCGCCACTTTCCACCACAACCCGATGACGGCGACTAGTTAGCGCTCCAACGCTAGCAGGCGTTAAACCCACCCGAAATTCCTGATCCTTAGTTTCTTTTGGAACGCCAATATCCATATAAATTCACCGAAAACAACATCAATCACGGCAGGTTTTTTACAGCCTAGCAATTGACCGCAATCATTTTAGAAGACTTTGACCTTTCAATATGTCTATCTAAAATCACAAAAAATCCTCCCCCAGCGTTTACCAGAAGAGGATTTCTACTATTCTTTCACTGCTTTCTCGCTACCGCCGAACCAGGCCAAAGGCCCAATCAGCTGAGCGATCGCATAGCGAAGACTTAGTTAGCGCCTGCAATCAAATTCAAGATAACAGGCAAGTTAGCAGACAGCGCATACGCAAAAAGCGCACCGCCAATGCCGCCAATCAAAAAGCTACCCGCAAACTCACTCCAACCTTCGTCGGTGCTCAGCCCTTCAGGCGGCTGATACGGCAGCGTATTGCGAGAGACTTCAGGCGCGATGTTGGCGCCGCTATACAGCGAGAGACAAACGGTCAAAATCAAGACCAAACCCACGGCGGCGAGTAAACCTGCGATCGCAGGCACATCGGTGTCGCGCAAGGGGCCAAGCAAAGCAAACGGACCGTACAGCAAATAGCCGTGAGCCATGCCCACTTCTAATCCGCGGCGCTGAGGGGAAAGTCCCTGACGGTATGCGGGCAGATTGCTCAAAAACGCCTCAGACAGACCCGAAGAGTTCAACGGGGTCTCGAGGTTGCCTATCTGGGGGTCACCAGCATAGGGCTTAATAAATTGCGATGAAGATGGCATATCTAGTTCAACAAGTTCTCCAAACTTTTCAAGTTAAGTTAATTCAGTCAACGTCTGCGCCCTTATGGATGCAGCAACAGATCTGGAAAGAAACGATTGAACTCGATAATGATGCCAGCGGTGATGATCATCCACACGGTGGCAATCACGGGAGCCGTGGAAAGATACTTTAATAAATTACTGCTCATGGATATTCCTCCTTAGGAGCCTAAACAAACTGTTTTAAACGAAAGCAAGTTAGCCTGAAGCCGATGAACCCTTTGAGCTGTCTGCTAAACCTGTCTGCTAAACCTAGGCACAGCGAACAGCTCAAAAAGCAGCTAGGTGCTAGCGAGGAGAGACCGTAATCTCTTCTTTTTTCGCAAACATCTCGCCCGTCGTCATTTCCTTAAACGCGAGCAGAGGCCACAGAGCGCCGTTCAAAGAACATTTAATGGCCAAGGGCACATCAATAATGATCTCTTTCTCTTCAGTGTTCTTGTCAGCGCGAACTGCAATCACATAAGAACGACCCGCCCAACCAATCCAGCCAGCAATCAGCAAGAACAGCGCGCTAGGAATCAAAAACTCACCGGCGTGAGCTAGATCGCCATCGACAACCAAGTGGGGAAGTCCTTCGGGGCCACACAGAAGGCTAGTGTTAGCATAAAAATCGAACCGGGCCTTAGCAGCCTCGGTAGGAGCCGCTGCTGCTCTTTTCTGAAACGCAGGGGACTCGCCGCAAGGGACCAAGCCAGATACATCGTCACCTGCAATACCTGCGGAAGCCGGAGAGGCAAATCCGAAAGAGAGGCAGAGAACTAAAGCCAGTGCAAACAACCGTCGCATATATTAGTTTCCTCTTATTACGAAAGACATAAGCAAGTCTATATTTAGGTTAAGTGTTATAAACACAGCCCCACATAAACCCGCTCAGCTTTTAGCAAATCATACTCCCCGTTTGGAATCGCCGTAAAGAAAGCCTGAGTAGGCTTTACATCCCGACACACTCTCTCAACAAAACATCTAAAATAAGCTGCTTGGCTCAGAAGTGAGTAGGAGGCGAGTAGTTGCTATATAACAGTCTAAGATGTTTAGAGCCGCACTTTAACTGCTAAAAGAAAGATCTTTTAATCTCTTTGAAGAGAAAAATACGACAGAAAGAAACACTCAGTATGAGCACTGACTTAGCCGAAAAGAATTTAGACAAAAAGAACCTAGCCCAAAAAAAGCCAGCCAAAAAGAACAACTTGCCTACTTCCTCACTTGCCCGCTCGCCGACAGTACCCGCCACCGTCTTAGCCGTAGAAACTAGCTGCGACGAGACAGCAGTCGCCATTGTGCAGGGCCGCCAGGTACTCAGCAGCGTAGTCGCCTCGCAAATTAGCATTCATCGGCAGTACGGTGGCGTTGTCCCCGAAGTCGCTTCGAGAGAACACGTAAGCGCCATTGGCACTGCGATCGCCCAATCTCTTACCGAAGCCAACCTGACTTGGGACAGCATCGACGCGATCGCCACTACCTGCGCCCCTGGTCTTGTCGGCGCACTCATGGTCGGTATTACCGCTGCTAAAACCCTGGCCATGGTGCACAACAAACCTTTCTTAGGCATTCACCATCTAGAAGGCCACATCTACGCCGCCTACCTCACCGATAGCCAGCTCAAGCCGCCCTTCCTTTGCCTGCTAGTCTCGGGCGGCCACACTAGCCTCATCCACGTACGCGGCCCAGGCGAATACGACATCTTGGGCAAAACCCGCGACGACGCGGCCGGTGAAGCCTTCGATAAAGTCGCCAGACTGCTGGACTTGGGCTATCCTGGCGGCCCCGAGATCGACCGACTCGCTCAAACCGGCAATCCAAAAGCGTTTCCACTGCCGGAGGGAAAAATCTCAATGCCCGGCGGTGGGTTTCATCCATACGATGCCAGCTTCAGCGGTCTAAAAACGGCGGTGCTCCGACTCACCGAAAAGCTAAAAGCCAACGCGCCAGACAAAGATCTGCCCGTAGCCGATATTGCCGCTAGCTTCCAAGCCACAGTGGTTCGCGCCCTAGTCAAGCGAGCGATCGCCTGCGCTCAAGACTATAGCCTCGACACCATCGTCGTTGGCGGCGGCGTTGCTGCCAATACCGGACTTCGCGCCGGACTCCAACAAGCTGCCGAGCAAAACCATCTGAAGGTAATTTTCCCCCCGATGAAATACTGCACAGACAACGCCGCCATGATTGCCTGCGCAGCGGTAGAGCATTTTGAAAAAGGCGATCGCTCTGCCCTCACGCTAGGCGGCCAGTCAAAGCTCTCGGTCACAGAAACGCAACAGCTATATATCGCTCAACCATAATCCGATTTAGTCGCGGTTCTGCTCAATCGTAAACCGCACCACCGATTCCACTGCTGCCGTCTGCTCAACCATCGCCATATGTCCGCAGTCTGCTAGCTCAGTCACCGACTCACCTTCCACAAAGCGCGGATGAAAGCTCGCTAAATACCGTACAAAACGCGGCGGCATCACCTTGTCCTGGCTCGCCGTAATAAAATGCACTGGCTGCGTCAGCTCGCTCATAAGCAGCGGCAGCTGGTTCACCTCATCTTCCGTTGTAGAGGCCAACAAAGCGCCCTTTGCCGCCGACCGATTAGCCCGCACAAAATCCTGAATTCGCTGCCGACCCCACCGAATCTCCAGCGGTCGTGCCACCATCATTCGAGAAAATACCTGCGGCAGCAGCGGCACTCGGTTCAGCCAACTCGGGCGAAACTTCACCATCTGCTGACCCGCCGTCCGAAACTTATCAAACGCCTTGTCAATATAGATACCGCCGCCCGCATTAATACAAATCACGCCCTTAATTCGGTGCGGAAATAAAGAAGCCGCCCACAGCGCAATACTCCCACCCAAAGAATGACCTACCAGCCAAACCTGATCGAGTCCTAAAGAATCGAGCAGCCGCTCCAAATCCTTAGCATAGGCCGCCAAACTGTAGGCCGCCAAATCATCAGAATAGTCATCTAGCGCGCCAACCGACTCGCCAAACCCTCTCAAGTCATAGGTCAAGCAGCGATAGTCGTGCTCCAACTGCTCAACCAAAGGCTGCCAGTAAGACCGGCTCAGCAGCCAGCCATGCACAAACACCAGCGTCTCATCGCGCCCCAAGTGCGCCCCAGAACCCGCTTCCACCAAATCGTAACTGTGCGTCGCGCTCAAATCCGTAACAGTCGGCATAGCCTTCATTGTAAGGCCAGCCGGTATCAAGCAGCCGGTGTAAAGCAGCCGGTGTAAAGCAAAGCAGCCGGTAAAACAAAGCTGAACTTGCTCTACACTCTGTCCATTTTTCCGCAGACTGTCATCTCTATCCGGCCAGCAGCTCTATTTTGCCAGCAGCCGATACCGTACCCCCTCCGCGATCTTCTGACCCAAATACTCAGGAATCATGCCCTCATTCGGCCCCAGCAAATACAAAATCAGCCTCGTACGGCCGCGCCACACCAGCAAATTCGCATTCACCACCAGCAAATCTTCCTGCCAAATGGTGTGCATCACCTTATAAAACAGCCCTGGCTGGTTGTCCGCCTCAATGAGCAGCGCCGGCAGATGAAACACCGGATCAACATAGAACTCAGTCTCTACCTTGTCTAAACCTGCATCCAGGTTAAACTCTACGTTCAGCATGTCCTCTACCTCAAACCGGCCTGCTAGCGCCTCACGCACCGCCCGCCGCACGTTGTCAGCCGTCTTAGGCGACAGTTCCTTACCGCCGCGCGAAACCACTAGCTTGGCAAACACCAGCATCGGCGGATAGATTTGGCCATACAGGCTGAGGCTATGAATCGTTAGACCGTAGGCTGCCAGTACGCCAAAAATGTCGCTCAATAAAAAGGATTGATTGCGGTAGGCAAAGTGCAGCGTAGAGCGATCGCCCTCCGAATGCAGCTCAATCACCGCCTTTTCGGTTCTAAAAAGCTGGTAAGCCAGGCGCAAATTCTGGAGCTGAATGTCACTGCCCACAAACTGCTCATAAAACTGAGGAAACGCCCGATTGAAGCGTTTGAGCAGGGCTAGCGTGGAAGGGTCTAAACCAGATGCCATAGTCAAAAAGCAGCCAAAAATATTAGCAGGGGTGCGCCACCCCCAGACTTATCCCAAGACCTTGCTAACAAGATCTCATCCCAATAAACAGGTAGCGCTCTAGGTTGCCCGAATTACATCAGCTTCATTAGGTTTATGCGCCTAAGCCTATAAGATGAGCGTCCAGGAGATATACTGGCTACTAATCTCCGCTCCACTTGACGAACACCACTACTTTGCCTGCATGGGTTTCTGGAAAAGCCTGTTCAATACATCCGGCGCGGCTTCAGCTTCTCAGCAAACGGCCTCTGCCGGTGTCATCGCGGAAGCCAAAGGAATCAGCGAAAACACCCGCATATTCTTTAGCGTAGACCGCACCATCGACCTATACGAGCTAGAAGAACTGTGCGATGCCGTCGGCTGGTCTCGCAGACCCATTCGTAAAGTCCGAAAAGCCATTCAAAACAGCTTTCTTGTCATCACGATGTGGGAACAAAAAGGCACCCGAAAGCGGCTAGTCGGCTTTTCTCGCGCGACCTCCGATCACGCCTTCAACGCCACCATTTGGGATGTAGTTGTCCACCCCGATCTACAGGGCAAAGGACTCGGCAAAGCTCTCATGAAGCAGCTGATCAAAAAGCTGCGCAACGAAGACATTAGCAACGTCACGCTCTTCGCCGACCCGGACGTCGTAGAATTCTATAAACAAATCGGCTTCATGCCTGATCCAGAAGGGATTAAAGGAATGTTCTGGTACCCAGAATAGGTTTACCAAGGCGAGTACTAGGGCAAATCCATGTTCTCAGGCCAAGTCAATTTTGAACCCTTAGATCAGTCTCAGACAAAATCTCAGCCAGGCGCACTAGGATTTTCCCGTCAGCTCGGAGATCGCGTTTACCTGCGACCTATAGCGCTCGAAGATGCTTCAGAACTCTGTAATTTAGTTGAAGTAAACCGTGCATACCTGCGGGAGTGGCTACCCTGGCTGGATAGCAGTCGTACAATAGTAGATAGTCAAGCTTTTATTCAGACATCGTGCGATCGCGCCCAGGCAAACAATGGCTTTACGCTAGCTATTTTATTTGACGGCAAAGTGGTAGGAATTGTTGGTCTAAATTATATTGAGTGGAGCAATCGCCTAAGCGGTATTGGTTATTGGTTGGCTCAAACCTATCAGCACAAAGGTATTATGACTCGATCGTGCAGAGCTGTTCTTGCTCACGGATTCGATGTCTTAGAACTCAACCGTATAGATATTCGCTGCGCATCTCAAAACATTCAAAGTCAAGCCGTCGCCAGAAGACTCGGCCTAATCTACGAAGGAACCTTACGAGACGCCGAACGACTCTACGATCGCTTCGTAGATCATCAAGTCTATTCAATGCTGCGTCGCGAATGGAGCAAGTAACGCCAATACCGGCTGTTTCAACTCACCACCATCACCGCATCCGCTGCGCCGCCTGAATCCACCCCGCCACCTGAGCGATACCCGGAGCCAGATCAGCCCGATTCAGCAATTGAATTTGTAGCTTTTGCAGCTGGGGATGCAGCCGCTGCACTGTCATCGTCGCCAGTTGCTGAGGCGTACTCACCCCCGCATTAAGCAATAGCCCACAGTAGTCGCAGCCCACTCCCGGAATCCGCGCCAGATTTGCCAGCGCCGTCCACTTATTAATGTGCTTAATGTGAGTACTTAGCTGCGCCGATAAAGACTGTCGCTGCTGCAAACTATTACCCTGCCGCAGCAAATCGAACGTGGTGGCGATGCCAAAGTCAGACAGTTGTTGAGCCTGCGAAGCACTCACACCAGGCAAAAGACCAATCGAGTAATTAGACACTTTTAACAATAGAAAAGGAATTTTTGGAGCAACGCTCACCATGGTACTATGGGGGCCGGGATGTAGCGCAGCTTGGTAGCGCGCCTGCTTTGGGAGCAGGATGTCGCAGGTTCGAATCCTGTCATCCCGATTGAGCTAATATCCAAATTTAAATTGAGTGAATACCCAATTTAAGCTGATCTAGATTAAATTTATCTTGATTAGGTTAATAGCCATATTGACTTTGACTAAGTGCATCTAACGAAGCTGAACGGTCTACATCTTTGCGATGTGCCAACCCGGCTATTGTCCATACTTGCTTGAGATATTTCAAAGCAGGCAACCATAATAAAGCTGCCCATCCTTGCAGAATCAGGAGTATCTATGACGTCTTTTATTCGTCGCGCTCTATCAAGTACTTTAGCGATCGCCGCTGTTAGCGCTAGCCTAGTCGGCTCGGTTGCCGTACTGCCTGCGCTAGCCCTACCTCAAGAACAAATTGCGGCTAAGTTAACTAACGTGCCCGCCTACGTCCTGAGCACAGAGCAGGGTCTACTGCTGCTGCCCACCGGCCAAGACGCAAACTCCGATCCCGGCCTCTATGTCTTTTTATCGGAGCAGCAGGCAAAAGGATTTGTGGCCAAAGCCGCAGAGGCTAACCCTGAGTTCGCGGCGAGTATTCAAGTTAAACTCACGAGTCTCGAAAAGCTTTATAAAGAAAGCCAATCTCGAACAGAGCAGCCCCTGCGCCTGATGTATATCCCAGAAGAATCAGAGGCCACTCAAGCCGCTGCGCTAAATTCCGACTATCGAGGCGGCGTCCCACTCTTTTATGCTCAGTTTGAAGACGGTTCTCTCGCCTCAGTAGAAGAAAACGGAGAGCCCACTTTCCCCATGTTCTTCTCCCGCAGCGATTTGGATCTGATTTTGAACGAACTAGGCGATCGCAACCCTGAAGCTAGAGCCGCCATTAGCGTTGGCGTTCTGCCTCTAGAGTTCATCCTTGCCGAGATGAATACTCGAGAAGAAGCCATGTTCAATCAGATTCGTCTTCTCCCAGACTCCGAGGTCATTCAGAACATCAACAGCGGTCAGAGATAGCCGCCTAACATTCTAGCGGTACACAAATTAAGCAAATTAAGCAAAAAAAACGACGTCGTTCTTAAATTGTGGGAACGACGTCGTTTCTGTTTGTCAATGTATTGTGGTCAATGTGTCTTGAACGGACCTTTACTCAACAGGCATCACTTAGCAGGTATCACTTAGCAGGCGTCTTTACTCCCAAAGACAACGGCAACCGTCTTAAAGATAATTGTCAGGTCTCGCCAGATAGACCAGTTAGCCTGATAGGCCATGTCCATCGCTACAATATCTTCAAAGTCTTCAATACTAGAGCGACCGCTAGTTTGCCATTTTCCTGTCATTCCAGGCTTTACGGCTAGTCTTTGCCAGTGATGAGGCTGATACTGAATAACTTCGTTGAGAATAGGCGGACGGGTGCCGACTAGGCTCATTTCACCGCGCAGCACGTTAATAAACTGAGGCAGTTCATCCAGGCTAGTGCGTCGCAAAAAGCGCCCTACCCGAGTCACTCTAGGATCAGTTCGGTTCTTAAAAATCAGCCCTCTAGCCTCATTCTGCACCCGATGCTGGTTAGTATCGGCATCGGACACCATAGAACGAAACTTCCAAATCAGGAAGGGTTTACCCCGATAGCCATAGCGCAGCTGACGAAAGAACAGCGGACCAGGGCTATCGCAGCGAATGGCGATCGCAATCGGCAAAATCAGCACAGCGACAATACCTAGACCGACTAAGGCCCCAAGAATATCAACCAGGCGTTTAGCGATGCTAGTCGCAGCCGGCAGCGGGCTACCCCAGTGAATTGTTCGAGCAGTATCGGCAACTTGGGCCACGCCAGAGTGGTGCCTAGCTAATACAGTTTGCAGAGCGGAAGATCGTTCGGGTTGGAGAGAAGAGGTAGTGACCACAGACACATGCTTGATTTTGTAGGAACTTAGCCAAACTATGATTAGCATTGAGTTTGACTAACCCTATAATAAGAACGCTTATCGGCCAGTCGGTAGTTTCCCGGAGAGAGTTCTCCTAATCTTGAAAAATCACTGGGTTCTGATGAAGTTGCGAGAAGCAAAGGGCCACAAAAACCTAGATCACCCAAAATAAAGCTGCTTGATCTCAGTGTTTTTCTGTAAATATGGCGACATCAGACATATTATCTTGTGCTTTAAAAGACTATCTGCATGAAAACCATCTGAATGAAGACCATCTGCTAACTCAGCAAAAAGTCGTAAAGCCGGTGGGCTAACCGCAACTTACTCGACTGGCCTATCGTCACCTGCTGGCCGTCTGCGGCTAAGATAACAGCCTCATTGTCTAGGCTGCCAAAGCCGCTGCCGGGTCGATCAATCGGGTTTGCCACAATGGCATCTAGCTGCTTGCGCCTCAGTTTTTCGAGAGCAGGCGTCACGATATCTCCGGTTTGGGCCGCAAACCCAATTACTTTTTGGCCCGGCGTTCGACGAGCTGCAAGCTGAGCCACGATGTCTGGCACAGCGCTTAAAGGCAAACTGCTGGGCAAGTCCTTTTTAGGCAGCTTAAGCTCAGCTGTTGTCGTCGGACGCACATCCGCGATCGCAGCCGCCATAATTACCCAGTCTGCGATCGCCCTTTCACCCAGCAAAGCCTTCTCCATTTCAGCCGCGCTCGTCACCCCAATCGCTCGAACAGGCCCCGGCAAAGTTGCCGTCAGCTCAGCGCTCATCGGCCCGTGCACCAGCGTAACGCTCGCCCCTCGGTGGATTGCCGCTAGCGCCAGCGCCACGCCCATTCTCCCCGTCGCCGGATTGCCGATATACCGCACCGGGTCTATATATTCTTGGGTACTGCCCGTACTAATCAGCAGCCGCTTGCCTGCTAAATCTCGTTTGCCCTGCGTATGGAGCAGTGAGTCGATCTGCGCCACAATTTCTTCTGGCTCAGCCATTCGCCCGGTCCCCACGCGATCGCAGGCCAAACGCCCAGCCCCTGGCCCTGCCGTGTGATACCTTGCGTCTTGCAGCAGCGTCTCCCAGCTTCGCCGCACAGCCTGCTGCTGCCACATATCCGTATTCATTGCCGGAGCTAGCAGCACCGGGCACACCGAAGCTAGCACCGTATTCGTTAGCAAATTATCTGCTAAGCCATAGGCCAACTTCCCCAGCGTATTCGCAGTTACTGGGGCAAGCGCCAGCACATCGGCCCATTCACCTAGCTCAATATGCAGTGGCCGGCCCTGCTGCGCCGACCAAAATTCCGCGTCTGTATATACCGCATTTCTAGAGAGCGCCGCAAACGTAACCGCCGAAACAAAATCCTGCGATCGCGCTGTCATCATCACGCGCACGCGCACGCCAGACTTAGCGAGGGTCGAAACCACCTCGCAAACCTTGTAGGCAGCAACCCCACCGGTCACGCCGATTAAAACATTCATATAAGCAGGTAAATCAGCCGATTAGCGGCGTGACCGGTGGCGTAAGCAGCGTTCACTAAGACTCGTCAAAAGCTTCCAAATCGAGCAGGTGCATGTAGGGTTCCACCAACTCAGAGCGCTGGAAAGCAACGGCTCTAAGACGATGCCAGTCTTTTAGACCTTCAAAAGCAGTCTCATACGCATCTTGCTCTAAGCGTTGAGCCAGCTCAGCCACATCATTAGGCGTCATCTTAGCGATTTCTTCGGTAGGAATATGCAACTGTCCCGTCGTTTCTGACGGCACTTTTGAAGGCGCAGTAGGAGATTGAGTCGATTGCATAGCTCTTTACCTTGTCGTGACAAATTCGAAACGCCAAACCCCAAAGGTCAGATGTTTTATATCTTCAAGTTTAGTACTAGTTATAAAAGCTGCCACAGCCAAATAGATAAATATTTAGCACTCTAAACAAAAAGGAACGTTCATGGCCCGTTTCAAGCAAAAATTCTTGTCTTATCAGAACACAACCTACGCTAGCGATTGCGCCCTGGCTTAGCCGCCCTTTCGTCACCGCTAAGCCGTGATATTCACGCAAAACTGGCTAGCCACCTTGAGCGCTTCCACCGAAACTTCATGCTGCATATCAAACGTTCGGTACGTTACCACCTGCCCCTGCTGCTCTAGCTGCTTTTTGGTATCTACAGATTTAGCCACTGGCACCACCGGATCTTGATTGCCATGTACCACCAAAATCGAACGCGGCGTAATGCACTGAGTAATCGGCATATGGCTATAGCTACTCAAAATCATCATGGCAGCTAGCGGCAAACTAGGCCCCACATCTAACGTCATCGCCCCGCCTTGAGAGAAACCGCCCATAATGGTCTTTTCTAGCGGAATGCCCGTTTTTTCAGGCAGCGATCGCATCCAGTCCGTTAATAGCCGGCGGCTTTCCTGTAAGTCGGCCTGCGCCCCAAAATCGTAATCCATCCGAAAATCGTAATTAGGCGGAAACCCATACCACTGCCGCCCGCCCGGCACCATTGGATGTAGAAATGGCGCATCGGGTAGCAGCCCCTTAAAAGGAATCGAGATCAGACTAATCGCCTCAATGAGCCCGGCCACATCTTGAGCGTTTGCGCCCCACCCATGTAGCAGCACAATCAGCCGATCTGTTCTTTTACCCGCATCCGTTTTGGGCGTAATCGCCACCGCATTTAAAGCCATAAGCACCTACCAGACGAAACCTACCAGACAAAACCTACCAGACAAAACCTACCAGACAAGCCCAACCTGACCCATCATAAACACATCTCAGCGTTCATCGTTTCCCTGTTCCTGTACTCTTTTAAACTTGAACCTTGTAAGCCCATCACATAGATCTCCCATGCCTCGCCTTGCCCTGTTGAGCGTTTCAGACAAAACCGGTTTAGTAGAGTTAGCGCGATCGCTCACCCAAGATCTCGACTTCGAAATCGTCAGCAGCGGCGGCACCGCCAAAGCTATTAGCGCAGCAGGCATCCCTGTCACCAAAGTCTCCGACTACACCGGCTCCCCCGAAATTCTCGGCGGACGCGTCAAAACCCTTCATCCCAAAGTCCACGGTGGCATTCTCGCTCGCCCCGACCAAGCCGCCGACGCCAAAGACCTTAGCGACAACGGCATTCGCCCCTTCGATTTAGTCGTCGTCAACCTTTATCCCTTCGAGCAAACTATTGCTCAACCCGGTACTAGCCTCGCTGAGGCCATCGAAAAAATTGACATTGGCGGCCCCACCATGATTCGCGCCGCCGCCAAAAATCACAAGTACCTTACCGTTCTGTGCTACCCCGAGCAGTACGACGAGTATCTAGAAATCGCTAAGGCAAATGAGGGTGACCCTGGCATGATGTTTCGAGCGAAGTGCGCGCGCGAGGCGTTTTGGCATACGGCTAATTACGACTGTGCGATCGCTCAATACCTCACCGAAACTGCCGATACCGAAACCACCGATACCGAAACGCCCGATTCTGAAAAATCAACCCTGCCCACTCACTACGCCATTGGCGGCCAGCTTTACCAAACCCTCCGTTACGGCGAAAATCCGCACCAGGCCGCTGGATGGTATCAGTCCGGAGCAGTTCCCTCTGGCTGGGCCGCCGCCAAACAGCTTCAGGGCAAAGCTCTCAGCTACAACAACCTGGTAGATCTCGAAGCCGCTCGCCGCATCATTGCCGAATTTCCCAGCGCAGACAAACCTGCCGCCGCTGTCCTCAAGCACACCAATCCCTGCGGCGTCTCTGTAGGCAATTCGCTAGCAGCCGCTTATCAGCAGGCTTTCGACGCCGACAGCATTTCAGCATTTGGCGGCATTGTGGCGCTCAACCAGCCCATTGATGAGGCCACGGCCACAGCGCTGACCGGCACGTTTTTAGAATGCGTAGTAGCACCAGGCTGTAGTGACGGTGCTAAAGCGATTTTAAGCAAGAAAAAGAATCTGCGAATTTTAGTGCTGCCAGAGTTGGGAGTGGGGCCAGAGCAGACAATGCAGGCGATCGCTGGCGGCTTTTTGAGTCAGGCGGCGGATAATTTGCGTCAGGATTCGAGCCAGTGGACGATTCCAACAGACCTGAAGCCGAATCAGGCAGAGCTAGCTGAAATGCTGTTTGCCTGGCGAGTCGTAAAGCATGTGAAATCTAACGCGATTTTAGTAGTGCGCGATAACGCGACGCTAGGCGTAGGGGCCGGACAGATGAATCGGGTGGGGGCGGTGAAAATTGCGCTAGAGCAGGCAGGAAAGCAGGCTAAAGGCGCAATTTTGGCGAGCGATGGGTTCTTTCCATTCGATGACTCTGTGCGGACAGCGGCAGCAGCTGGGATTAAGGCAATCGTGCAGCCGGGAGGAAGCATTCGCGATCAAGAGTCTATTACGGCAGCCAATGAACTAGGAATCATGATGGCATTTACGGGCCTGCGACATTTTCTGCACTAAAAAAACTACGTAAAGGAATCTGCTGGCTAAGCACGTCAGAGCTGACGTAGTTTATTAGAGCAGCCAACGACGGCGATTCTCAAAACGTTTTCAGGCAACAGCCAAATGTATATACGGCCAAGGATATATAGATGACCTTTTCCTAAAGATGACCTTTCCCTAAGAAGGCGATCGCACCACAAAAAGTAGCTAAGACGTATTGCCGTACGAGCAACTTGACAATGGGCGCTATCAGCTAAGCTGCCAGCTTCCTCAAGGCAGCAAAGAACTCAACGCAATTAAGCTGACTGGTGATCAACTAGCTTAATTGCGGGTCAGCCACTTCTGGCCGTTCAGCCGTTGCAAGGTATACAGCACCATCAAATCCAGCGTAATTCGCCGCTCGTCGCCCATAAACTGCTCAATCGTGCTGGGCTTCGCGCCGTTAGACGTTAGCGTGAATACCTTTTGTCCAGAAATATCTTCGTCGATAAAAGCAATGTTGAACTGCCGCTGACCTTCACCCGCTTCCTCCCAATCGCCCTGCACCTGCCAGTAGTCATCGTCGCCGCTTTGGCCCATTACCTCTAGCTTGCGCTTCGCAAACGCTAGGTTCAAGTCGTCAATGCCTTCTTTTGCCATGGCCTCTTTCAGGCTAGGCAAATAGTGCTGCTCCATAAATTCATTAAACGGCTTGTCTTCCAGCTTGGGCGGCTTTTCCTTTTTCTTCGCCGCTGGCTTTTTGTCACCCGCTGGTTTTGCCGCTGGCGTATTCGCCTTCGCATCGCCCGCCGTCTTGCCCGCTGGCTTATCTCCAGTCGGCTGCTTCTGATCAGACTTACTTTCGCCAGACTCATCGTCTGCAATTTTCGCAACTGGCTCGTTCGCTTGCTTATCCTCAGACGCCTCTAAATCTTTTGCATCCGCATCTGGCTTCGCAGTCTCAGCGACCGTATCTTCGGGTTTTGCACCCTCAATAATGTCGTTGTCAGGGTTCTTAGACTTGTTTTCCTCTGCCATGCTCTCTCGCTGGGTGCCCTCTATACGCCAATCTTGTCTAGCCTTTATTGCGATCGCTTTCATACGAGCAGTTAAAAGGCCGAAAGCGCAGCAGAAGAGCGTTTGATTACCACTACTTTCCGACTGCGCTCCGATTATAGGAGTTTTGAGGTTTATTTTCTGTCTTCTATAGACTTAATCTTCGGACTTAATCTTCAGACTTGACCTTCCGGCTACCGATCGAGGCGCTAGCCAAGCTAGGCAGGCTGAGGCACCTTGGCATTTTGGCGATACCAATCAATGGTGTTCTTTAGCCCCTCACGGAAGTCGGTCTGCGCCTCAAAGCCAAAAGCCGCCTTTGCTCGCTGCGTATCCAAACAGCGACGGGGCTGACCGTTCGGCTGGTCAGTCTGCCAGATCAGCTCACCTTCAAAGCCCATCAAATCGCAAATCAGCTCTACCAAATCGCGAATAGAAATTTCGTAGCCCGTCCCTAGGTTAACGGGCGCAGCGTCCGAGTAGCCCTGAGTCGCCATCACAATGCCGCGAGCCGCGTCCGTAGAATACAGAAACTCGCGCGTTGGGCTACCGTCGCCCCATACGGGTAAAGACGAATCGCCGTTTAGCTGGGCCTGATGCACCTTATGAATGAGAGCAGGAATCACATGAGAGCTGCGCGGGTCAAAGTTGTCTTCGGGGCCGTAGAGGTTCACCGGCAGCAGATAAATGCCGTCGAAGCCGTACTGCTGGCGATAAGCCTCTAGCTGCACG
>Ga0209194_1000408_pt1 | contig 35473 bp, 24 predicted proteins | sample COGITO_mtgs_1004_FD_184787 | JGI IMG/M metagenome (GOLD analysis project Ga0209194, IMG submission 184787) | Pelagic marine microbial communities from North Sea - COGITO_mtgs_100413 (SPAdes) (version 2) | ecosystem: Environmental > Aquatic > Marine > Epipelagic ...
ATGGCAATACTGGCGATCGCCCCCCTACTCATTAACGGAACTAACCGAAAGGAACTTAGAAACAATCTGACCCGATGGAGTCAGCCTCTCCTATTTGTTGGCGGCACTGCCATGATGGTTTTCAGCGGCTACTTGATGTACCTGCTTACCGCAGAAATAAAAGCCGTCTGTTTCTACTGCGTAGGCTCTGCCTTACTATCGACAGGACTCTTTCTGCTGGCGCTGATTGGGCAAGACTGGCCTGATTTATTCAAACCTCTCTTTACCGGCACCATCACAGCCGTTTTAGTTTTTGCCGTCACATTAGGACTCTATGCCAACATCAACAGTCCAGCTGTCGCTAATAGCTCAGACGCACAGCCCGAATTTGAAATAACAACCCAGTCTGGCCCTGCCGAGATTGCGTTGGCTCAGCATCTAACAGATACGGGGGCTATCTTTTATGGAGCTTGGTGGTGTCCCCACTGCCAAGACCAAAAGCAGCTCTTCGGGAAAGAGGCAGTCAAAGACGTTCCCTACACAGAGTGTGCTACTCCAGAAGGCCAAGGACAAACCCCAGTCTGTCAGGAAGAGGGAATTACTGGCTATCCAACCTGGGAAATTAATGGAGAACGACTTTCGGGAACTCAATCTCTAGAAACCCTGGCTCAGCTATCGGGCTATGAGGGAGCAAACGACTTTCGTAATTCTGTTGAATAGAAAGAGGGCAATCTTTGTCGATTACCTTTGTTTCAGACGTGGAGTGTAGATTGCCGTGGGTATATGGGTTTGGGGAATTAATTGTTTTGATTACAGCGGTGTGGGCTGCTCATTGGGGGGCAGAATGGTCAGGAGAGCCCTTGAAAAATTGCGATCGCAGTGGGGGCCTCTCTCAAGTAGCCGGAGCTGCCTTCATGGGTCTTGCTGCCGCTATTCCTGAAATGGCATCAGGACGCTATATCAGATTAACTGCGGTAGCTGAACGGTTCTAGCCAGTACCACTATCTTCAGTAACCTGACAAATGCAATAGTAAAAAAGGTTATCGATAAACTTAACAATACCCGTTGCTGAGAATAGCTATTGCAAAAAACAAAGACAGGCTCCTACTCAACCCACAGGACAACACGTTTTAATCAAAAAACAGAGATCCTGATTTTTCTCAGCTAACTGGTTGATTAGCTGAGAAAAATACTACCCGGTTTTTCTCGCCTTTTTTAATCTTATACATAGCCTTGTCTGCTTTTGAAATTACTTCACTGACAGAATTTGGGGCTTCCCTGAACGTGACTACACCTATGCTGAATCCTACGGGCCAAGTACTCGCAATTACTCGGCTGAGGTGTACATGACCTCGTGTAATAGCAGCATGAGCCTCTATGTGCGAAGTATGAGGGAGCAGTAATGCAAACTCATCCCCACCTAAACGCCCAACAACATCACTCGCTCTCAGTACTACTACAAGCTGTTTTGCAACGGCTTGTAGTAGACGATCGCCTTCTCCGTGTCCAAGGCTATCGTTAACGGCTTTGAAGTTGTCAATATCCAGGTAAGCCAATGTAAAAGAAGTTTGATAGCGTCGAGATCGGGCTATCTCTAGCTGCAATATCTCTTCAAAAGCTCGGCGATTACAAATACCAGTTAGTCCATCTATTCTGGCAAGCTGCGATTCTCTTTTGTAAGCTCTTCGCTGCGCTGAGATAAGATAGCCTATGAACACAAACAAGCTTAATCGAATACCAAAATTCCAGAAAGGTAAAAAAGATGGATCGTAATCCTTGGTGGCTATATCTACGTATAGCCACGTCAAGCAGCATATTATGGATATTAGGGCGAACGCATCTAAATTTTGAAAGGCAGACTGGATGAGGGTTTCAGCGATCACATTCAGCTTGTGATGAAATGCTGAAATCGTTGCTAGATAAACTCATGGTTCGCTGAAAAATAGGGAAGAAACTCAAATAGTCATCGCCATAATGAAGTCAGGTCACATCAAGGCATAGAGGTTATGGCAGAGTTAATCGGGAACGAACGGGTCGATGATATCCCATTGCTACTGAGCCAGATGTGGAAACTGAATCTGAGCACCCTGGCTGACGAACATTTCAAAGCACACGGGAACTGGCAAGGGTTAAGTCTGGGCAAGGTGCTGATGGGCTGGTTGTCGTATGTGCTCTCGCAAGGCGACCATCGCCTCAATCAGGTAGAAGCGTGGGCGTTAGGCCTGAGTAGTACATTAAAGCATTGTCTAGCGCCCACGGTGAGAAGCCTGGATTTTAGTGATGACCGGTTAGCGCGCATCCTAGACCGATTGGGAGAGGATGCACAGTGGGATCAGTTTGAAGGTGCGTTGAACCGTCATACGGTACGAGTTTATGACTTGCAAGAATCGTGTGTGCGTCTAGATACGACCACCAGTAGTGGATATAGACCGGTCGAAGCGGAGGGCTTATTTCAACTGGGTCATAGCAAAGATCATCGGCCCGACTTACCCCAAGTGAAGATTTCGCAGGCGGCCTTAGACCCTTTAGGAATGCCTGTGAGTACCACAGTGGTGAGTGGCAATCAGGCGGACGACCCGTTGTACATTCCAGAGATCAAGAAAGTGCAACAGAGCCTAGAGACCAGCGGGTTGACCTATGTCGGGGACAGTAAAATGGCAGCGATTGAGACGCGTCGTTACATCGCCGAAAGTCAGAACTACTATTTGTGTCCGTTGTCGAAGACGCAAATATCAACAGCCGATTTAGCTGAGTTACTAGCGCCTGTTTTTCGAGGCGAGGAACGCCTCACTTCAGTGGTGGCTCCGGCGGAAAACAGCAACGAATCTGGCGCAGCAGCACAGACCGAACAGGAACCTGAGCTGATTGCTGAGGGGTTTACGCTGGCGATGCCGCAATTGGTTGAGTCCGGGGCTCAGCCGTTTAGCTGGCATGAACAGTGGCTCGTGGTGCACTCGTTCAAGTATGCTGAGCGGCAACAAAAAGGGTTGGATAATCGCATCGAAAAAGCCACTGAAGCGTTGAACCGACTGAACCTCACCGGTCGGGGCCATAAACGGCTATCGGTCTCGGAAACGGAAGAGGTCGTCCATCGGATTCTCCAGCGCTACCGCGTCAAAGACCTCGTTTCAGTAGACTACGAGACCACAACTCAGACGACTCACAAGCGCGCCTACCGGGATAAACCAGCGAGGACCTTCACAGAAACCCAGGTGACGGTGAAACCCACCCTTGACGCCGAAGCCTATCAGCAAGCAACGCAGCTATTGGGCTGGCGAGTTTATGTGAGCAATAACCTTGAGTTGTCACTTGCGGAGGCCGTCTACGGCTATCGCAATGAGTATCTGATTGAACAAGGCTTTGGGCGATTCAAGGGCAAAGCACTGGGGCTCAGGCCTATGTATCTGGCTTCTGACCAGCGCGTCAAAGGCTTGATTCGGCTATTGAGTTTGGGCTTGCGGCTCCTCTGCCTGCTCGAATTTTCGGTGCGCTCTCAGTTGGCTGCTGACCAGCAGGAATTGCCTGGGCTGTATGCGGGAAACCCCAAACGAGCCACACAACAGCCCACGGCTGAGCTACTGCTAAAGGCTTTTCGCGGCATTACCTTAACGATTATGGACATTAATCAAGTCAGGCAACGCTTTCTCTCGCCTTTATCTGAGCTACAACAGCGTGTATTAAAGCTATTGGACAGTTCTGATGATATTTATCTCGCGTTGACTGGCTAATTGTTGAAAACTCCATTTTTTATGCGCGAACCATGAGGATAAAGGTTCTAAGATTTAGATGCGTTTGCCCTATTATGGATATGAATACGCTTGCTTCTCGGCCAACATACCAAGCCGCGATCATTACGGGTAGAAGATGGAAGAATGAGAGTGAAAGATCTACTTGCACCGCATAGGTGACGACCTCCACTATTAGATAGAGTAATACGCTTAAACCTAGCAGGCTCGGTTCAGACTGACGCCTTAGCCATTGATCTATCCTGCGCTGCATGGAAGATAACTTGTCTTACCAAGCCAATAATAGCGGATAACTTTGACAAGCATGACATTGACAAATCAGAAAGTTAATAGATGATAAATATTACCCCGGCCATGAAATAGATCCGAGAGACAAGGTGCTAAACCCATGTCTCAAGGGCTCTAGACGAAAAATGACGCCTGTTTGGTGGCCGGATTAATAGGATACCCAAAAAACGTAAAAGATTAAGACCTATTGTCTCTATAGTTAGGCCTTGACCAGTGCTGAGCCGAACTGCTGCCGGAAGATAAAGTAGAGGCTTTAGAAGGATTTCTACAATTGGCAAGTCAGGCTAAGAAAAAAGTTGTTTTTGTGGGTGATGGATTAGCGATGCACCTATAATTGCCAGAACAGATGTGGGCATGGCGATCGCGCTACTGCTTTGTTTGAGCCTCGGCCTCTCCTAGTACGTAGTCGTCGCTCAGCAATTTCCGGGACTTAGCGACTACTTTATTGGTCGGCAGGTCGTAGCGCGAGTAGCAGACGACCAGGCATTTAACCGGGCCAAACCTAATTGGTACTATCCATTGATTTTGATGACAACCTTACCCTGGGGAGTACTTTGGATAATAGGGCTGTTTCGTCGGGATTATAAGCTGCTTAAAATAGTAGATGTCAGGTAGCTTTCTCTCTATTGGCTGGGGCTACCATTCGTCATCTTTGCGCTTTCTAGCTCCAAGCTGATGATTTACTTACTGCTTATGTATCCAGAGATAGCGCTGATATTTGCCTGTACATTTTCTAGTTTCGTGCCCAAAGACCTGAAACAACTGGCTCACATATTTTTCTATTTTTACAGCGGGCTAGTCGTCCTGAGGCTGTTTGGAGCGCTAGTTGCGGGGTGATGGGAATAGCCATAGAGATTTCATTCCCTATGATTCTCTCAGCCGCGTTTGTGTTAGTAATGCCTGTCTGGGCTTACCAAAAATTTCAACACCCTAGAATCAGAGGAGGAATGATGGCACTCTCTTCGGTTTTGGCGATCGCCCTCTATGGCGGCTACTTTTTAGACGCAAGTGAAATGCTGGTAGGTAGAACGCGACTCATAGCCCAGTTCATTCAGGCTCAGGAATTACAGGATCAGCCCGTAATGGTATATGGAAAACTACTGCCGTCCCTTTCCTTCAATCTAGACCGCGACATCATTACGATTAGTGATGAGTCAGAAGGGCGCGGCGTTGCCAGAGAGACTGAATTTCAGACCGATGACCAATGGAAATAGTACTGGATTTATCCCGGCCAGCCCGATTCAATGCGTTACCGGGAGCGCCTGGTTGCGTCTCCTTCAGTGCTTGTAATGCGAGGATCTATGCAAGAGAGTCGCTCGCAGTTACTGCAACGCTATTCCCAGACCCAGACAATCGAGCCGTGGACTATATATACTTTACACAGCGGTCACCCTAACGGATGGCATCTAATCCGGCGGACTGTTCTTTTTTCGGAACAGAAGCTTTTAGTTGATCCACAGACTTCGTACTAAACCTTTTGAAGGTCTCACGATCTTGCTTTGACAGGTTTCTGTTTTGAATAGGAATATCATCCTTGGCATGAATAAAACCGTCAGTACCATGGCAGTAGACTTTAAGCTCGCTGCCTCGGCGACGAATGGAATAGTTCTTACCTTCAAAGGCAATGACATCACGTCCCCTCGTGGCTAATCCAGCATCAGTTGCCGTCTTTAGTAATTTAGAAGCGAGTGGAACAATGACATCTGCAAACGATTTTTGCTGTTTAGCTTTCGCTAAGCTAAGGGTTTCTTGAGCTTGATTATGAAAAGATTCAGAGAGCAATACCTCTTCAGTTTTTGGCGCATTCTCCAGTACAACGCTGATGTCATCAGCAAGATGCTCGTTGCCAACATATTTAGCAGCCCTTAGAGCCCGTCGGAAGTCTGCCATTGGCATAGACAAGCTTGGCAAATTACTTTCAGCCTCGACGCCTAGTAACGGATCGATCTTTTCTATAGCATTCACGACATAGGTCATAGCTGGTTCGCCACGATCCGAGAGGATGGTATTGTTCTTATCTCTAGCGGCTTCTATAGCCACTTCTACATCGCCTGAGAGAGCTGGGTCAGAGATAGCTTTAGATACTGCTCGAAGTGTCATTTCATAGTCAAAGGGTGGCGCGGCAGAGTCTAGCCAAGATTTCGGCAGGTCGTGAGCAGCAGGAACATCTAACCCTTCTAAGTCAGATACTATGCTGCGTGCTCTAGCTTTAACATCTGGCAATTCACTCTCTAGGGAACGCGCCTGAGGATTCTTAGTACGAGCATTAATAATCTCATCTAACTCTGTCTGTAAGGCAACAACAGTATTGGCGAATTCGAGGGCCGTCGCTAGCTCAGGCGTTAGATTCTGCAGTTGAAGATGCGAGGTAGCATAGGCTTCAGCGGCAGCTAAGGCTTCGGCTGAAGATAGGTTTCCTTGTTCATAATCGTGCTGTCGCAGCGGAATAATCTGAGAAATAGCCTGATGAGTTAAATCGTCAGACCAATCTTTAGAGGAAATGCCGAAGAATTCCTCGCGTGTTTTGAGTTCAACCAGTCGATTAGCCAGTTCAGTTGTTACTCCATCGGGTATTGTTCGAGAAAACTTTGACCTTGTTTCAGCAAGACTATTTTCAGTATCTCTGTGACGAGGTATTAGCTGTATAACTGCGCTGCTAGTCAATAGATCAGAGAGTTCTCCTCTGTACGGTTCTCTATTATCCGGCTGCATAATGGTCAATCCACCCATTCCTTGCAAGGTTACAAGCATAGAAGACGCATGAAACTCTTTATTACTTTCAGAGATATACCGGAGTTGAAATTGAAGGCTTTCAAGTTCTGAATACTGAGCTACTGGTATAGTATCTGCCCCTTCACTCAGTATCTCTAATTCGGCAACGATAGGATTTAAGTGAGTCTTAACGGCTGCATCTGAATGCCTCTCGAACTGATTGTAGATGCTCACATGAAATAGATTGCTGTCATCTTCTTGAAGAATACCTTCACCCAGGTCAGCTTCTGAGCGATTGCTTAAGTCTTCTAAGGGAATCATCTCGACTTGATGCAAACGGGAAAGAATATGTAGAACTTCATCCTGCGAGGGCCGCACTAGGTCAACCATGGAGGGTAAGTTTCTAACTGAAGGCATTGCTATGAGGTTAGCTACTGCTCCATCCGCGTGAATATCAGTCAGTTCCCGCAAAACTTGAAAGATGAGAGTATCATCAGGCAGCTCAGCGGACTTCGCTGAAGCAGTAGGTAGTGACTCCATGGTCTTCTCGACCGGCGCATCCGTCCGCGCAATCAGCTCGGATTGCACCTGATCCTCATCATTTACACCAGCGTCTTGCCCCTCTGAGTCTCCACTTAAAATTTCGGGCTTTAGGATTTCGGATTGAGTATTAGGGCTAGAAGCACTTTCGTTAATTTCGTTACTAAAATTGAGTGCGATCGCGCCCAGTTTTTCTATATCCAAATTATCAGGGGTCAGCAATAACGAAACACCCTCCGAAAATGTTCTATCAGAGGCAACTTGACTTAAAGCTCGTACAGCTTCTACAAACTCAGCATGGTTGCTAGTCACACCAGCCAGTCCTTGAATACCTACTCGCCAGTTACCGGAACTAGCGTCCTCTGCGACAAACAGCTCATCAACACGTCGCCTAATAGTGAACTCGCCAGAACCATAATCATCGCTATGAACAATTTTAAGGTCAACGCTTTGCCTCCCAGAGCCCCTATCGAGGTCAGTTTGAGGTTCTGTATCAGAAGTGTCTGCACGTCGCGGTTCTTCAGGAGATTGAGTAACTGACTGCTGTTGTCGCAAAGCTGCTTCAGCAAAACCTTGCTCCAGAATATTCTTAGCAAAAATCCCAGCAAATGACCGATCGGGCGCTCTTAACTCTCCGCCGGTTAGCGCATTCTGTACAGCAGTCTCCTTGAACATCAGGTTCCCATCTGCGCTAGCTACAAAAACCAATTCGCCGTCGTGAACAAGTTCCTTATCTCGCCCAACCTCAATGTAATGAGTGAGATAAATTTCTTTGTTCACACCTAAACTGTGAGATTCTACAACAAGAGGAATATAGGGCTCATTTTCAATCCTCAAATGAAATCCATCGTCATCCATGACGGCTTCAGCTAATCCAGCCTCATGAAGAAACCTAGCGATGCGTTTTTCTGGCATTTGGCGATGATCTTGGGGTTGTCTGATGCTAGGCTGACTGTTTATTTCGACCGCAGTAGAATCGGCAGCTTTAGTGTCTACTTCATCCGCTAAAGCTCTAGAGGGACGAGGCGTACCAACGTCAACCTCTAGCTGAGATGCAAAATCCGGACTGGCAATTGTAGTAGCGCCAACATCACCGCTCTTCCCTAAGCTAGGCTTGTCTACAGGCAATTTTTCCTGTGTCGCTGTTGGAGCAGCAGATAGATCTAACTCTGACTGACTACTGATAGGAGAAGAGGCTGCTATAAAATCTCTGCTATCAGGCTGACTGACAGGCTCTACCACATTCGCCACAGCCGACTCCTCTAACTGAGGGAGGCTGTGACCCAGAAACGACCTGACTTGCTGCGTAAACTTTTCGTCTAAGACAGCAATCTGGGTTTCTGACTCGTTCATGAGAACGCTAAGAGCTGCTTCAAAATTCTCCGCAGGCACCTTCATTTCCATGCGATCGCCCACAGAGAAAAACTCTGATTCAGCTTCTTCTAACAGGTTTTCATTCAGAAAGAATCGGCCACCGACCTTTGTCGCCTTTGGGACGATAAAAATAAAATAATCTGCCTCACCACCACCGAAACGAGCCTTACCATCTGGCTTGATAGCTAATACTGAGTCTAGCGTGTGAACAGTTCCCAGACCTCCACTCAACCTCTCTAAGAATGTACGCACCTGACGGGGTTCATCAAAGATCACAGGCTGACGTAGTAGTTCAGCGGCAATATCAAACTTCTCCGACATTAGAAGTCCCTGCCGAGTATTACCAGCATTATCGGTAAAGCTAACGAATTTGCCCTGAGGAAACTTCTGGTAGGCTTTCAGTAAGTTCCCAGTAAAGACCTGCCTTTCAGTACGCTGAGCCAACTGCAATCTATCAAACTCTTCGTAGATGCTGTTTCCTCGCCAAGTAGACTCGCTGGCATTTACAATCACGCCTGAGCCTGTCTTTGAGTTCACTTTAGAAAATGGAATCGACAGCTGCTGACCTTCAAGGGTCGCAATCTTCATTACCCAGTTAGTAGGCGCTCCTGGGCTACCCATTGAGGTCGCTTTTTTAGAGAGATCTACAACAACGCCGTAGGAGTGATTGAGTGTGTCTTTCTTACCAGCAGTAGTCAAGGTTACAGAGGCACCTATTGGATAGGATGTGATAATTACATCCAGCGTTTCTAGCTGGTCGTCCAGCTTCTGACCAATCTTATCGGCGGTCTCAGCTTGCTTAGCTTTTGAGAGCCTGCGTTTGCGGTAGTCTTCTACTGCCTGACCACCTTGTTCTAGTAATGACTGACCATGCTTCCTAGAGCTTTCTTGAATGCGACTAAAATCATGCTGGGCTATATCTTCGATAAGGGGCTGATCAAGACTCTGACGAACTATATTGACAACCGCTAACTGAGTCGGTGGTTTCTTGGTTACTTTTGCATCAACAACTTCTAAAACAACCGGGCCAGTGAACTGACTATCAATTTGGCTATCTTTAGGAACAACGGTCATCGTAGCAAGTGTTCTCGCATCAAGATCTAGCTTGTCAGCTTCTAAAACGTTCTCGCCCATCGCAGCCTTTTGCTCAATGAGCGCAATGGTTTCAGCTTCGATGTATGAATACAGTTCTTCCTGTTTTTCAATTGGTAATAGGGGAATGCGCCCCGTCACTCGGCTTATCAGCTCGGTATCGCTATCGCCCGTAGCCCCTTTCATAGGAAACGAGAGCAATTCATTGATTTCAGGTTGCTCTTCGAGTAGTTCTGTGACGACTTCTTCGCCAGCAGCGTTCATAAAGTCAGCAACATTTGAAACAGTTAGGTCTGACTCTCTATCTCCTGTTGTATTGGCATTTAAGCTGGACATCTTCTTTGCCAGCATTGCGCCCAGTCGCTTCTCAGCAGGAATATCGGCAACGACCAACGTAATTTTAGGTTCAGTAACCTGGCCAAATCGGTTGACCCGTCCCAACATCTGCATTACTTGGTTGATGTCGCGCTCTGGTTGAGCCATAATCAGATGCCGAACGCTCTGATCAGAAAACTTCTCAGAAGCGTGCAGGTTAATGCCGGTTGCACCACTTCGATTCAAAATAACAACATCTAGCTGACCATCGTTAAAGCGATCAACAACATCAATTTTTCCCTGCGCTTTGATTTGGCTCTGTGGCCTCAGTCCATAAAACTGCTCACCGGCCTCTCCATAGTTAATGATATTTGAGCGTCCGGTAATCTCGTCTGCGCGGTAACCAGACTGCGACAATCGATGCTTGATGTAGTCAATGCTACTCAGTGGGATGGAAGAAAAATCAGAATTGGCGATAAGTGCATCTGCATATTCAAAAGCGGCGATCCCTTCTATACCTAGCTCTGCATCTGTCATAGGCCGCCGCTCTCTATCACCGACGTAGTCAGTGATGGTGACATCTCTAGAACGCTCCAGATAACGAGCCAAGATATCACCAAACGAAATGTCGATAGGCTCGCCTGGTCGAATGCCTCTATCCTCTACGTAGTTACCAATAAAGGCATCCATCGTATTGGCAACAGCAATGACCGGCTTCTCGCCCTTTTGAAGCGCACTGATTGCTTCTTGCACCGTGGCTTCTGCTTTTTGGGCCAGCAGCCCCTGCTCAATCGCATTGTGCATCAGCGACGTGAAATTTTGAGACTTGGCTCCTGACTGACCGATGGCGTTGTCTTCACCGGCTGCTTTAGCCTCTTGACGAACTTCCTTGTTGAGTTCTTTTAAGGCTACACGCTTGGCACGGTCAAATTGATCAATGGCTCTCATGATGCCGGAGATTCTGTCAGCAATCTCGTGATCTACGCCGACAGATTTGGCTTGAAAAGAAATGTTCTCCATACTGCGCTCGCGGCGTAGCATATTTCCAGCATAGCCAAACTGAGCAGCCATCATCTGTTGAAGCGGGATTCCACCAGCTTTCAGCGTATTCTCCAGCTTTGCCATGCTTGACACGGCATGAACAGCATCTGTGCCACGAGCATACAGATCCATGACAGCTGGATCTTTAGTCGCTGTAGCAGACATAAAAATAGCACTAGCCGAATTGTCAACCAACCATCTGACAAAATCGGCGCGGTTCATCACGCCGCCGCTCGACCAAGCATCTTGCTTGTTGACACTGCCGCCCGCCTCGTGGGACTCATCGAAGATAAATACGCACTGCTCTACAATCGCCCTTAGAAATTCACGACGAGGCGTGTCTTTTTTGTTGACGCTTTGCAGCTGGTTATAGGTTGTAAAGATAGTGTCGTATCCACCCAGGTCGCCTTGCTGTGCGATCGCCCGCATTTCCTCAGATTGACTAGCCGCATTACCCGTCCTCAGCACTCGCCCGCTCGATAGTGCGATGCGCTCGTTGTTATTAGTGAAGAAGGGCTGAATGTCTGAGAAGCCGATATCTGCTAAGTCTTCCAGCATCGACTTGTACAGATTGGGCTTTTGGGTCACAAACACCGGAATATAGCCTTGGCGCTGGGCATCAATAATATTAGCCGCACCAAAGCGCCCCTTGCCATTGCCAGTCTGATCGCCATTGAGAAATATTTTGCCTCTATCTTTTTGGTCGAACGCTAGTGCCAAAGCATCTATCTGCTCAGCATAGAGAACACCGTACATTTGATCTGTAGAGCCGTAGCCGAGCCGATGCATGACGAACTCATCAACATTGCCATGAGTCCGTTCGCAGGCATCTAGCGCCTGTTGAGCGGGCAAGGCCAAGTTAGTCGGAATTAACGTACCGGGCGATCGCCCTTTGCTTTTCGGTTTGTAGGAGGCATATAGATCTTGTGCCATGACTCTTTCTTGAGTAGTGTCTTGCGAGTAGTGTTTTTGTTCTTCCTGAGGGGTTGGAGCTATCTTTATGCTGTTCTGAGTTCTGTCAGAAAGACCTGGAGATTCACTGAGTCGTGCTGCTCGATTGCGGTCGGAGAAGCGCTGACTGGGACTTGATGCAAATCCACTGGGAAAATCACTTCGTCGCTCTGGGCTTGCAGTAGCTCCATCCACCTGCTGTTCAGTTCCAGTAGGCTCGTGCCCCAATCTGAGGCCCAAATCCAGATTTGCTTCATCTGAGCTGCTTCGTTCTCCGTCTCTTTGTCCTCGTACAGCGACGGAGCTTCTTGAGTCGGGTGCAGGGCTCTCAAGGTCTCCAGGAACATAGTTTGCAGCTCCGGTGCTGATATCCCTTCCTGTTCCATCGCCTGCAAGATCATCCATTCGACTCGACAGTTCATCAAATCCCAGTAGAACCTGCGGGTCATTTTCTCTAGGCCCGGTGGCATCCGAACGACGAACAGACTCTGAAGGTCTGTCTCTACCGGTAGCCACACTCTGTTGTAGGTCTGATAGCTCTTGTAGCTGGGTAATTTCATTTAATCTGTCTCCTAATTTATCTCTAAGTTCACTAAAATTGGTGTATATCTTTGGCGGGAGCACTGCTGGTAATGGCCTTAAAGTTTTCCCCTCTCCTCCAATTACAATCAAATCAATTGGCCATGAGGCACCTTGTTTTCTGTATAAATCTCCGGAAATCGTAAAGTGGTCTTCAACGCCGTACTTCTGATAAAGAAGATAAAAGAACCGGCGTGTCTCTAAGGCGTTGTAAGCATCTGCCCTTTCAGCAACATCCGTCTCTGGCTTTCCACCCAGGATAAGAACCGCTCTACCATTAGGCTTCATTGCCTTTAAGGACTGAAACGAAATTGCTTGGTCAATTTGGCTTGTCCCGCGTGAAATACCTGGCAAATCAAAGCGTCTTCCCCTAACCCGACCAAAAGGCGGATTTGCAATGACAACATCGTGCAAGCGCTCGGGAAGATACGTCACAGCATCATGCTCAGTTACGGTAAAACCTTGAGTACGAAGCTGAGTAGCTCTTTCAGCGTTCAGTTCATTCACAGTGACATTAGCGGGATCAGCTGCGATTAGCAAAGAACCGTTGCCAGCGGTAGGCTCAAATACTGTGGTCTGTCGGTTAATACCAGCTAATGCCGCTGCAAGATAGGCAATAGGAATCGCGGTGCTGTAAGCCTGCTGCCGAATGCTTGTAGAAGAGCGCACGCCCAAAATTGGCTGACGCTCATACAGGTTCAATAGCTGATCGTAAGTTTCTAACCCTCCTGTAGTTGCTGCGATAGCTCGGGCAACTTTCACCAGTGACAGTTCAATGGCCTCATCGACGATCTTTGCTTCCGGCGTTCCGGGGACTATCTTTGTATCAAAAACTCGACCAGTTTCCTGCCGTGCCTGCGAAATCGACGCAAAGGTTGCCCCTGCCTTAAATCGCTCTACAAAGTGAGTTGTGATTATCTCTCGATCTAGCATTTTAAAGAGGCTCAGCTTGGCCTACTTACGACTAGCTATTGTCTTCCAATAAAATAGCTGTACAGACTCATTTCCTAAAAGGCCACGGGTTCAACAGTGACACCTTGTATATGCGGAGGACTTCGTAGAAAGAGGAAGTACACAGGCTTCGGATTATCATCAAAATGAAAGGTGAGTAGATTACCTTTTTCTTGTTGAACCTGGCGCTCAATCAAAGGATTTAGGCCTTGATCTGTAAAGACAGCACGATAAATTTCAATGCCATCTAGCACGATGGAAAGGGTATTTGGATTACTATTGGCAAGCAATTGAAGAAATGGGTGAAAAAACATAAGAGGATTGCCCTTCTCATTAGGAGTAGATATATAGGAAAGCTGAGATTAGACGCTTTGAAGTCGTAATAGAATAACCGTGAACAAGTCCTACAACTCATTTTCATTACTGACTTCCACTGAATTATCAAGCGATTTCAAGATATTCTGAGCATTTACAACTGGATCTTTGTTAAAAAATACACTCACAGTGCTTTCTTTCTCAAACGCAAGAAAAAAACGCTCTCCAAGCGGGTCTATGCCATCCATCCGCAGGTCATATTCTCCTTTTTCAACATGAAATTCATAGTCGCCTTGTTCTGTTGGGAAAACAAGCGTTGTCGATTCAGGAAGCGCATCAGCGTCTTGACTTTTTCTGATAGATTGAAAAATTAAATTCCCGGAGACTTGCCTTACAGTTAAAGGAATAGAATAAATTTTCTCTACATCCTGCGCTGAAAGCTGGTTGGCATCTGTATCTGCTTGCCAAGGGCTAAGAGTGTCTCTAGCGGCCTGAAAGATTAATGCTCTGTCCTCACTAGCCACTGAAATCACAGATTTATTTTCTTCTTCTTTGTAGGATATTTCGCCGATAGTAGTATTCATAGGATCTTCGAGCGGTCGGCCTGAAACCATAGCTGATGCCGAGAAGTTCTGAAAAAGGCGATCTGCGATTTCAGTCGAGAGCGACTCAGTTGAAAGCTGCTCTCGACTAATAGAAAGTCCTTCTCTTCTAATGTACTCAATAGCGACTTTCACTGTCACAGAAGCCTGGGAATGAACACTTCTATCGTCTCCTTGGCTGCTCAGAAATCTCATTTCTGGACTATTCGTTGCCAGCATTGCAGAGGTTTCCTCTTCAGTAAAACCATCACAAAGCGCGTGAGCAGCAGCATATAGTTCAACACCCTGAACATCTGGAGACATCATCCCAGGTAGAGAAGCATCTTCATAATGATTATCGCTGTATAGCTTCCAAAATGCTGAATGCTGATGGATTAAATATTCTGATTTTTGAGTCCTTACTGGAAGATGCTCTTGCTGAACATAATTGAGTGCGTCACTGACAATTGAATGCACAGCTCGATCAAAAGCTAATTGCCCCTGTTCCTTTCTCAGGTCGTCCAACTGCCAAGCATTTGTAGATATCATTTCGGTCGTTTCTTCCTTCGTAAATCCATCAACCAAAGCGCGTACAGCTATGTACAAGTTTTTAGATTTCAGCGATAAGGGTTCAAGTCCAGAATGAGGACTATCTGACCAACTTTCCTTCTGATATTCTTTCCAATTGTCTCTATATTTATGAATTGGAAATCTAGATGGGTCTTTCTCGTACTCTTCAGATAGCGTTTCTTTAGCATTTTCGGAAGCTTCCAGAGGATGATAGAAAAGACCGCCGTCATATTGACTGCTAAAGGTACTGCCACAGCTACGCCATGTGTATAGATTACTGTCAGGTTCTATGTAGTAATCTTCGTGTTCTACAGGATTATAAGTTTGATTAGATGAAGTTGTTGAGGGCAAGGCAGTTTCTGTCTCTTCAGCCATGAGGTTCATCTCCAATTCAGATTTTCAGGAATCTATAGACGGCATTTCATTGACAAAAAATTTAGTGTTGATTAAGTCTTTAAGCTCAGCCACAAGTTCAGAGGTCTAGATTCAAATCTTTCACAGGTGAATAGTATTGACGATGCCACGGCTCTAAGCTACGTTCATTTTTCAATTTGTTTAGAGCTTTCAAGTTTTCATAGTCTTGAGCAGTAAAACCTTCATTCTCGATAATCAACGAATCATTCTCAAAGTCATCCGAGAACGTTAGCGTTGCACCCGTTGCTTGGTTCACAACTCTGGTGTGGTTCTCAAGTTTTTCAATAGTGTAGCGAGTGTCTCCTTGAATAATCTCTAGGAATTCAGCACTTTCTAGGGCAGCATCGGTGAACGTATTGTCTACGTAAGCGGCAACGGCGGCGATCGCCTGTCCCCTATCTAACGGGCCATCATCATCTGAAATACCTCCTATACGGTTAATCTCTTCTCTACTATTTTCAAACGGTGTTCCATTATCCCAAAACTCATCTGGATGCTTTAGGACTGCGCCCTGATGTCCGTTCAAAGTCTCCTCCTCCCAAGCTGTGGGAATGTACCCAGCAACCAGGGAAGCTCGCATGATAGAACCTGTCAGTTGAAAACTAGCCGCTGGATCTTGAACATCACTCATCACATTGTCATAGGTATTATCAAAATCTCTTCCGATGGCACCATAAAGTTGAGCAACTAAGCTACTAACTAATACACCGTCAACTGAATGATTTTCCATGAGATTTTGCAAAAAGATGCTCAAGAAAGCATTAGATGAAACATCGCTGATAGGACGAGAGATAACCCAAGTCCTATCCGAATAAAGAAAGCAATGGATATAAAGGCTTTTGAGACAGGTAAATCCTTTGCCTCTTCAGGAGAAATATATGACCATTTCATCGATAACACTCCTAATTTCTATTCAATGACTGTTTGCTCTGTATTCTCTAAAACCCAATCTACCGATTGATAGCAGAACGTAGATTTAGTGACGGTTCTGTCCACCTCATCGACATCGCGGACAACTATGCAGGGTAGTGTGTACCCCCTATCAACGGTCTCTATCACAGGTTCGCTGGGGGGCAGTGCTACCGTCAGGTAACTAGAGAGTATCTCTGCTCCTGTAGATCTTCGGAAACCAACGTACAAACACCCTGCTCGTCCGCATAAAAGCTCGGAGTTGAAGTCAACGAGTACCAAATCATTCTCTTCATAGGCTAGTGCCATACTCAAAAGGCTGTCGAACTCATCCGACTCTAGGAAATCAGAATGGGCTTCTATTAGCTGGCCCAGCTTCTCTTCAGAGACAATAGTGGTCGCAGGTTGCCAGTTAAGTTCAACTGCGGCAGTTGCAGGAAATCCTGAGAATTTAAGGATCGCGAGCAAGCAACCGATAGAACAGGCGATTGCACCTAAGATAGTCAACCTCTTCTGAGTCATGGTAGTAGCCCCTCAGGAATATCTATATTGAGCTGGTTCAAGGCCCATTCTTCCTCGTCCCACAGAGAATACTGTCCATCGCCAGTATCCCAAGACGCCACGCGAGTAACAAAATTTGCGCGGCCTATCGACTCGATTACTCTTTCAAAACGATTTAGCGTAAGATTTCGAGCGGCTGATTGGCTCACTACATCAGCCAGAGAGATGTGGTCGCCCGGTGTACCCAGATGCTCAATCTCACAGAGATCGCTTTGCGAGGAAATGATCAAGTCACTCGGATAGCCAACCCAATTAGGAGATTCAGCTGAGACAGGCTCTGGGTCATTAGGAACTTCTTGGTCATAGGCGTAGAGGTAGTAGTAATTAGTGCCTTCAATGCTTGCAGTACCAGCTATATCAACAGCTCGCACCAAGCCAGGTGGCTCGATACTATTGATGCATTCGTGGATACCCTCTGGAACCCCCTGCGGAATAGTAACCTGAGCGTTGACTCTTGAGGCCAAAGAAAGCGCAAGGCTGATGCCTAGAAAAATAAAAGCCACACCCCGGAAAAAGTTTTTGGATTTCATCATTAGTTCTCCTAAAAATCGACATATTCAATTGGATTTACGGCATTCCCACTAGATGGTAAATAGTCGTCATAGGGATCGTTGAGGTAAATCCCAAAGTCTAGATGAGGGCCAGTACTGATATCGCTATTGCCATCAGAATTGCCTGAGAGCGCGATCGTTTCTCCCTGGGTCACCCCTTGCCCCTCACCCACAAGAATTTCAGATAGGTGAGAATATCTTGTTTTCGTTCCTCCTCCGTGGTCAATGACTACTGTGTAACCATATCCACCTGCCTCGCCCGCATACTGTACCGTTCCACCATCAGAAGCAAACACGGGCTCACCAATTGGCATCGCAATGTCAATTGCAGGGTGAAACTTACTTCGCTGACAGCCAATTTCTCTAGGGCCAAAAGCAGACGAGATGCTCCACTGTTCAGAGGAAGGAAATCTGAAATCACCAGTTGTTTCTCCAGCCGTACAAGCTGGTTCTGCTCCACCTATGCTGTTGTAATACTTTCTAGATTCAACACCATACTCGTAGACACTCAAACGACCCAGATCGTCAGAGCCCTTATCATCAACCTTACCGTTCGGGCCAGAAAACCAAGTTTGAGTGACTCGCTCTACTAACCTATCGCCTTCAAATAGATCTCCCGACTGAGGATCAACTTTACGCTGGGCCGTCTCGAACAGCTGCTGAATTTCTTGATCGAAGGCTCTTTCCTGAGCAGCTTTCGGGAAGTAGGTATTGATTTCAGCAACAGAAGGTTCATAACCGCCATTGATACGATCTAGCCAGTCTCTACCACCTTGAACTTTCCACACCTCGGCCTCGACTTCAGGAAGGTAGCTCATCATTTGGTAGCGACCTAAGGCTCTGCCGCATAGACCGTATCTATCACAGGTGTTTATGCCGATAGCGGTGTAGTCACCAGAGCCACGACTCTCGATAGAAGCAATGCCTTCCTTCAGGTTATCTATACTAATGCCTGCGATTACCTCCTTGGAACACGAGCCAAAAGAACGACGCCCAGCGCCCCTGCCATTAGGTAAATTGAAAGCGGCCGCAACCTTCGCCCTACTGGGAGCTGCTGAAGCACCACCTTGACCGTCTAATGGGCCAATATAGACATACGAGTTGACCGGCTGAGTGAAAAATGGCACAGCCATCTGGTTGTAGGGAGTGCAGGTTCGGCCCTCACCAGGAGAATAGGTACACCAACGGAAGAACATCCTGAAGCTAGTGCGATCACTCGTCTCATCTGCCTCCCAAACAACAACCTTGAACAAGTCGCCGAAAGGATGCCTGCCAGTGGGTTCGTATCCTGGCGTATAGCCCAGCGGCGAAGGCGTATTCTTCAAAGAACCAAACCCTCCCTGCACTTCATGATACCGGCCAGAAATCCACTGTTTACCCTCGAAGCCACTCTGAATTGGCCTGCCTTTATCTTCTAAATCGTCTAGCTCAATATAGGCGCACTTATCATCAGCTTCTGGTTCAACCAGCTTTCCACCTTCGGAGCAGGACACTTTGAAACCAGATTGATTGGAGCCAGAGACGGTGTTTTGTCGGTGGTCTTCGGTCTCTCCCCACACCATATCAATGCGGGCAATAATGCCCAGAGAAGCATCAAAGAAGTTGGGCATAGCCATAAACGGCACGTTTGAAAGACCCGGTATCTCTGAGATGGTCGCTGATTCCCATCCGTTTAGCGATTCGAGTTCAGTCAGCTCTACATTAGGAATTTCACTAATGCTAAAAGTCTCCAGCTCATCGCCTAGACTGGCTAGTCTAAGACTGTTCAAAAGCGGATCTTGATCTAAAGCTTCAGACACAGTGGCGTCAGATAAATCAGCGCTAGAGCTGGAGAACAGTGATTCTAGCGGAGAGACTTCTGCAACACGAAAATCACCCAAGTTCGGGACAACTTCAACTAGCTCATCAATCCTTTGCTGGGCGAGCAAGTCGAAGCTTCCAACGCTCTGCTGTAACCAGTCCTGATCGGTAACCGTAGTGATATCTCCCAAAGTTAGTTGCTCAGCGGCAAACTGAGGTGAAATGTCTTCTAGCGTGAGAACATCGCTGACTGTATCTCCAGTATTCCAGGCGCGATAGAATTCACCGTTACTAACGTCTGCGGCGTTATCTATTTCGCCCAAGCTACTAAAGGAAGCCTGCGTCCAATCGGTTCCAGATGGGTTCGTCTCAACGGAGGCATCCTGTGCTAAGCCGAAAGCAGGAAACGTGAGCTGCAACAAAATACAGGCCATCGCAATAAAGATTAGCGGTATTAATCGACGCATCGTTTCTACCTAAACAGCACGTTTTATCTTCTGGGCACTACCGCTGTGGGGAATACCCATCAGTGGTTGGTCTATGACGGCAAAATCAGACTGATCTGGGCCACAAACGGGCTTTGCATATTCCGCCATATTTTGAATTTCGGCAATCTGGTCGCTGATCTCTCGCTGACTACTTGCAGGGGTAAACGTTCTTCTTTCGGCAATCAGAATCGCCAGTTCTAGCTGCGGCAAGTCAGGCGTAAATTCGCCCGACTTTATATCTCGAAAGTAGAGGTCATCTGCAACATGCTGAACGGCCTTAGCAACTTCAGCCGGTGTACACCCTCTATACTCACGAAGAAGAATTTGCCATTCTTTAAAGCTGAAGTCGTACCGAAAATTTTTATCGAGGTGAATCTTAAAGACTTCGTGCAAAGCACCTGCGTGAATTGAGCCAAAAAAATGAACGTATTCAAAACGGCGTATCATCTCTGCTGGCAGCAGGTTGAGTCGGTTAATAGTGGCGATCATCACGACAGGGCTCGTATGATCTTGCATCCAGCTCAGCAACTTTCCAGCCATCTTCCCCAAGACACCGCCCTGAACGCCCGAATCCCAGCCATGAAAGGCTTTTTCAAACTCATCGAAAAAGAGAACACAGGTGCCAGAACTGTCTACCAAATCCAGCAGATGATTAATGTTGGCCATTGACTCCTGAACGCTCTGACCGACCAGGCTATTCCAGTCAGCGGCAACCAAAGTTCCACCGATTCGCTTAGCCGATAACTTAGCAGCCAAAGATTTACCCGTGCCGGGAATTCCCCACAGCAAAACAGCCTTAGGTGGTCGGCGGCCCCGAGCTTCTGCCTCCGGCTGAAAAAGTAGCCGGATCTTATCCATTGTTCTGTCCAGCTCATCCATCCCAGCCACCCGATCGATGTCTGGCTCTGCTGGCAACGCAATGCCTCTGCCTTTGAGCTTTTCTCGCTTATAGGCTAGGGCAAAACCCGGCATTAATGCTACCTCAGAAACTTTAGAGAACATCTGGCGTAGAACAATTTCAATCTCTCCATAGGGCATTCCTGAAAGAGCTTGAACTAGCTGCCTTTTTAATTCATCATTTGACTCGTACTGATTTTCCAGAAGGGAAGCGAGAACAATATTTGTAATTTCAGTTTTAGACGGAGGGGTAAATCTAACAACTGGTAGGAGAGGATAGAGAGGTAAAGAAACATCTATCGAATCGCCTAATAAGACAATATATCGTGACCGATGGTTGCGCTTGAGCGTATAAAAAGCATTCGAGATTTCTTGATACAGTTTTTGATGACTCGCAAAGTCATTTAGCAAACCAGATATGACAAAAACACCTTGCAGGGTAGTTGAAAGTAAAGTCTGCAAGGGAAATTCTATGTCTCGGAGGCGAGTGGCCGTGTCTTTCAGAGAGATAGCTTCCGTCTTAGAGACAGACTGGAGATAGGGATATCCTACATTCCAAAAGTAGATAGGAACGTCTATCTCTTCGCCCCCGGACACCAAGGCTGCAAGCACATGATCGAGATCGATTTCTGCCGCCTCAATTGCGCTCAAAGGTTGCTTACTCTGAGCAAGCGTCAGCCAATCGGCAGTCAGTCTATCTTTTTGACTCTGCATTTTCTTCATCTACTCAACGTACTGTCGTTTTTCTGGAGGCTCAGTCCAAACTAGGCAGAAACCACTTTTTGCTTTCTGAACACCTACTTGGATGGTTACGCCTAGCTCATTTACTTGGCTCTGACACTGGCCTGCTAGAAGATCTTCGTTCCAAGACAGCAGGGTCTTAGCGTATTGTCCGTCAGGGCTCATTGCCCAGGTCATCGCACTCGCTTCTTCTAAAGTGAGCTGAATTGCGCCCGAGGGGTCTAGGCGTTGTGCTGCGATTTGTTTTTGAGAGATGCCGAATCCTCCGAGCAGCCCAAAACTCACCAGGGCTAAGGAGATCGCGCCAGCACCAACCAGCGATTTCAGGGTGACCTGAGCCTTGGATACTTCTGTTTTTTCGAGCAACTTACGAACTGATGTAGCGATCTCATGTTCAATACCCTGCGTAGCCATTTTCTCATAGTCTTGAAGCTCTCGTTTGAGCTGGTTATGGCACTGTAGAAAAGTCTGTTTTATAATATTCGGAGATTTCTCCAAGGTAATGCCGACAGGCGATAGACCGATAAGAAGCAAAAACAGAGGGTCGTTTTCAGATAGCCCAGTGGCCTGGGCTAGGGAACGTATAACCGCTTTGGCTTCCGGCTCTCCCTGTTTATTGACGATCTCTTCTAGCAGCGAATTCATCTTCAAAGTCCTCCCTATTTCTTCCCTGCGGGAGCTGCTTTTGATTCTCTTTTAGGAGGCTTAGCCTCTTTATCTTCCACAGCTTCAGGCTTCAGCTTCAGGTTCTCAGAAAAATCGATGCGAGAGAACAGCTTGTTGATTTTTTCTAAATGCGTCTTTATTCGTTGAGCAGCCAGGATTCCTCGCCCTTCTTGAATGGATTTAATAGCATCGGTTAGAGAAAGCTCATTTTCGTCAACAAAGTACTGCTCGTTACTCTCTAATCGTGGAAATTCAAGTATGCCAAGCACATTGGGAGAATTTACAATCTCGACGTAAGGCGTCTTTTCCTGTAGATAAGAGAAGTCTAGACCATTCAATCGACCTCTGTTAAGCACAATGAGATGTTGAATGCCGCTGTCGAAGTCCTTTACGCTTCGATTCAGTAGCTTGATAGATTCATAGCTGCCATCTGTCACAAAAACCTTAAAGACCTTGACGGCGTACTCATCGGACAGCTCTAGTATTCGATTAGAGCGAATCCAGCTATCTAAAACACCCTGGGTGTTTGAAGGCAAATTCACAATCACTCTAGATTTCTGAGCTGTTTTGAAAATGATATCTGGAGCAGAGTATCGCTCTGGATGGTCGCTTAAAGTTATAGTTGAAAGGTTGAAGCTTTTACCTTTAAAGAAATTAGCAACGTCTGGGATATGAGCATCTGCCTCAATCAACTGAAACTCAAGACCCATAATTGATAGATACTCAACGATGGCTCGGGTGACATTACTTTTCCCGACGCCTCCTTTCTCTCCATCAATGACCAAAATATCAGACATTTTACATTCCAAACATGTAGTTGTAATCGGCTGGTGGCTGCACGGTGCTGTTGTCGTCAATCAGACTGAGGTTGGGTGAATCGACCTGATAGACCGTCTTCTCGGCTAAGCCGATGCCGTTAGCCAGCGCGATCGCCTCGCTATATCCTTTCAATCGGCCCAGGTTCTCAGCAACAATTTGAGTCTTCACGCTGCTCCACTCATCGTCATCCAGATACTGCTGCATCGCTAAGGCAAGAAATCTAGCTATTAGCAGCTCCTTTACAGAGTCGGTTGAGCTATCGGAATTCTCTCTTATGTACTTCAGTACCATAGCCATACGGCTACCGGCTTTAGCTCTAAGTCGAACATCAAGAAATTCGGTATCGCCGCTTAACTTGCTTTTCATAGAGATATCCTCAAGCAACAGCTACCGCTTTTCTAGAAGAAGAAAATACTGCGTCAAAAAGACATGACACGTCAGCAAACCGAACACTAAGATTGTCCTCGGCAGGAAATTTTCTCAGACGGTCTTTCACCAAGGGAACTGTCTCGACCCAAGAAAAGGATGAAACAAAGCCAAGCTTTTCTATCTCCTCATGCAGAAAAGGCGAGGAAGCTGCACCTCCTGAGATCAAGGCGAGATCTACCTCAGTAGGCAGGGTACGGCACATCCAATCTTTAATAACTGCCCAGTACTGACTTCGAGCAATCGTAATCGCCCGAGCGATATCGCTAGCTTGTGACGAAGCACCTTCACTGGCTCTGGCTCTCACCAGGCGGCGTAGGTTGATGTCATCCTCTGAGATATTTGTATGCATGGCATAAATGCTTTGGATTAAGAGGTCACTATCACTGATAAATGAGCGCTGAGAAACCGTTTCTATGAGTCTGTGAAACCCTAGATCGCTTGTTGCCGTACAGGAGGCCAAGATTTTACCGCGTGAAAACGTTAGACAGCTCGTGTTTCGGTGGCCAAACATGAGAACGGCAACTGTTTTTTGACTGAAGGAATCAGCAGAAGAGTCAGCTCGTCTCTTAACGGCAATTCCACCACCTTCTGGGGCACAGAAAAAGTAGTTCAATTTAACCTTGTAATGAGTTCCCCTGAAATAGAAGCCGCGTAGCGCAGACCCTAACGCCTTCTCGAACAAGCCTTTCTCAGCCATCTCGTTATAGGGAAGAACGCAAGATACCTTTATCGAGAAGTGCTCTTGCAAACCACGCTTTTGAGCGATCGCGCCAACGACAGCCAAAAGCTTCAAAACAGATTTCTTGTGTTTTGCCGAAGATATTTGAGGTGAAACGTTCATTGTCCTGGCTAAGTAGCCAAGAACGAAGCAGCCCTCATCGGAACGTTTTAGCTTTAGCCAAGCATCGTCCTCAGGCCGGTCGTCTCGGTTACTAAAGATGTCCTGGCTATTATCTTCAAATGAGTAGACAGGTAGTTCGAGAATTTCAGGTTCCATCACCATTACTTGAGTGGGTTCGCCCTGGAAACTATAGACAACCTTTGTCAGGGAGGTTCCTGGGTCAAATGCAATCTCTAACATACAAATTGCTGGGAAGGTTTTGTGTTTTCACATTTTTACCACACTCAAAAAGAGAAAATCTGCGTGGGGGTTGTTTTTGAATGACAAAATTATCGAAGGAATAAATTTCGATTAATAAATTAACAAACCTAATGTCTGCATGGGTTTCATTTCATTTCTAAAAATGGGACAGACTGCCTATTTTTATTGCTCTACTCCTAAAAAACGTGGCCATAATTGTTTTTAACTATTGCGTATTTTCAAACCACCGAGCCTTTGCTAAAGAAAAAATTTATCGGAACGATAATTGAATGTCATTCTGACCCATTCCATGGGTATCGTTTGCGACTGGCGATACTTCAAAGCACTACATAAGTTAACTTTCGCCTACTTTTTCTCTGTGCTTTCATAGAGCCTAATGGAGTTCCAACCACGGATTCATCTAGTTGTTCTTGAACTGAGAAAGCTTCTCGCGAGAGTCAATATGAGTACGCCTCAAATATCTGAAAAGAGAAAACCTGTCGAAGAAAACGAAAACAAGGCAGCTAGTTCGAGAGAAGAGGAAAGAGCTTTACGAGAGAAGAACGCTGCTCACAACAGTCTCATTGCAGGTATCCAGGAGAACCTTAGAAATGGACAAGGCTCTATTTCGGCTACAGAAGACGTTGATGGGATGACTATCTATGGGCTGATAGCGGCTGGCGATTCAGTCGCCAGAGTATTAGGTAAGGCACTTGAAGACTTTAAGGATACGCTCGATTCAGACGATAGTAGTTCTGAAGAGGAGAAGAGCGATCAAAAAGATAGGTTTGAAGGCATTTCAGAAAGGTTCAACCGGCTGGCTCAAAGAACAGATAGCCTATCCAAACGAGCTGAACAAGTCTATTTGAATAGGCAAGAAGAAAAATTTAAAGGCAACGTTTCTGACATCACTGAGGAGACTTCAGGGACGGAAAACGAACAGATAAAAACTGCGATTGGGGAAGAAGTTGAGGGTAGCTTACGCCTTCTGAGCGATCACCTCGACAAAATCAGTCGTACCGCAGGAATAGAAGAGGATCCTTCTCCGCGAATCGATTTTGACGTAACTTTTCCAGCAGGTCAGCAGCTAGACCAGCTAGAAACCATATTACAAGAGCTTGAAAGCAGGGTTGATGAGCTAGATGGGAAGCTTACAGAGCTTGAGGTCTCTGATACCAATATAGGTAGCGAAGAGACTATCTCAGAGCATCAAACAGAGAAAGTCACGACTTTAGATAAATCCGAGACCTCGGAATCGATTCCATCTGACACAGCTGCGCAGCTGGCCGAGGCTTTCAAGGCAACCACAATTGTAAAAGGCACGCTGCTCACAGATTCTCTCTATACATCCGTCGGAAAAATTGACTACAAAGAGTCAGATATTGGAGAAGAAATAGTCGTCACAGGCGAAGAACAGAGAGGCGTTATCTTCAAAGCTCAGAAAGAAGCCGGTATGCCTTGGCACGCAAAAGTAGGCGAAGACAAGCTAACTGAAGAAGAAAGGAGCAGAATTTCACACGCGCCATCGACCGAAGAAGAGGTAGCGGCTCACAATATTATAACAACTTTGCAGAGAAACTATCCTGAGGCTTTTCAAGCAGGGGAAGAGATACGTATTGGCGATGACGCTCAGGGGGTTTATACCTTCCAAGCAGTTCAGCAGGGCGACAATCGCAGTATCTTCGGAAAAGATACCGAACAAACAGGATTCCTTCACGTTCAAGAGCGGGCGGGCGGGAAGACAGCAATATTTCACTTCTCAGATCCATCTGCACATTCTCAACAATTTGATGCGGTGATCGCGTCAGAACAACAGCACAAAGATAAGAGTGCGGAGCTATCTGGCGTGATGCCACGGGCACCTGCGATTGCGCATGAGTTATAGGCACAACAGGAAAATCAGACACAAATTATCCACCTTTTAGGAAATCCCCATGATGCAGCATTCGCGTGTACACAGAGCCAACAAGCCATTAATCAAAACAAAACTCTTCTGGAACGAGATCATCCTCAACAGCGCAGACCTCAAAGCGATTGGAATTCTATTGATTGCGATCGCATATATGGGCATCACACAGCCTATGGCACTTGTATTCTCTACGCTGCTGGGCACATTCGCTTTCGCCCTCCACTTGCTAAATGAAAGCATCCAAAAAGCACTCGGGTTCGGTCTGCCCGTCAAAGGTTGGCATTTAGCCAGCATCGTTATTGCCCTGACACTCCTGCTCAGTCAATTCCATACCCCAGCAGACGCAGCGATGTTCAAAAAGCTGGAAGAGACGGTAACACAGTCTATTGCAGGCTCCGGCGGGGCCATAGATGCCGCCATCATCAAAAGCATCTTCAATGTCTTCAGAGTCATGATCGTCTTTGCATTCATTATTGGTGGGATTGTCGTTCTAAGCCAGGCATTCAGAGGCGGAGACTGGCAACCGATTGCGAACCTCATTGGAATTGGCGTTGCCTTCGTCATCGGAGTAGAAGTCATCACGGCCCTAGTCATTGCTTAACTACCACCCATCCAAATCATGCGAATCGACGTAGACAAAGATCCAGTCCGGGTAAATAAATTGCTGGGTTCAAGGGCTAGCATTGGCCCTATCCCAGCCGACCAGTTCTTGCCTTGGGCCATTATTGGAGGTGTTTCTTACTTCCTGCTCGTAGCACTCCTGTCAGCCAGCTATTTCAATTGGATAGCAACTTGGGTGTGCCTCGCTATGGGCTGGTGGGCGCTTACAGGCAACAAGACCTACCGCTTTATAAAAAGCTGGGCCTTACCGCCTGGTGATGAGTGGATTAACGGGCAAACGAGCTTTGTTAGAGCAGACGAGCAAGGCATGTGGAAGCGGTTCACACGGGAGAAACAAAAGTCGATTGAAATGAATTTTGAATCTAAGAAACGGCAATTTACACCTTTCCAAAACTTCTCTCATCTCCACTCAATTTTTCAGATTGAGATTAGTGGACACTCGTTCGCCTGCCTTTTACTATTCGACAAACGCCAAGACCAATGGTCTGCTCAAATTCCTTTTATCCTAAGTGGCCTACATCCACAGCTTTACAAATCAGAAGTAGAAGAGGCCGTCAACTCATTGACGATTGCCCTCTCTGAGCTAGTAGAAGGAGAGAAATTAACCTTCCATTTAGAATGCAAAAGCGAGACAAGGGGTAGGTGTGAAGAGCTGCGAACCTTGGCAAGGAGTGCCACTGCGGGAGCCATTTCGGTTCTAATGCTTGACGAAGAAAAGCGGATTCAAGAGCTTTCCACAAAGGGAATTCGTCAGGAATGGGAGCAAACTGTCTGGGTAACCTGGACTCAAAATAAAGCAGCGCAAAACAAATCTGACAACATAGGAAAAGTTCTTCTAGCCCTCAACAGAAAATATCAAAACTCTGTTCAAAGCTTCGTTGGGACAAAAGACGATCACCTCAAGAAAGCATATTTGAAGATGGGCCGTGAGATTCATGAATACGGTTATCTCGCTTGGCGAAATATTCTTGGGACTAAGGCTCAGCTAGGTATCACGCCTATGGATGCAGATGAGATTTGGGGTTGGCTATGGAAACGGTTTAATTCGCGCCGTGTACCGATCATTCCTCACTACATAAGCCTCAAAGAAGTGGAAGGGAAATTGACGCAGCAAATACCGAACTCGGGTCAGAAAGACCTCCTATCGCGGCTGATTCAAGGCGAGAGAGGAGCAACGAGCTGTCCAAAACACCGTAAACAGCATGGCTACGTCTACTGTAATGGCAAGGTAGGCAAGGTGCTGGTTGTAGAAACGGCCCCAGAAATGTGGCACAGCAGCCGGGAGCAAATTCGATGGATTTGGGAACGGCTCTCCGCTTCGTACATACGAGATACGGAGATGAGTGTCGAAGTGATTCCACGCGAGCGATGGAGTACGCAGGACGAGCTTCAAAAAATAACAAGACAGTCACATTTTGAACGCAAAAGAGCGCTAGAGGATGGCACAGGCAAGGTCGTTCAGGCTGACATTCAGGGTTCTACAGCCGAAGATGCCTTGCGCAAGCTGTTAACAGGGCAAAAGCCGCTCTATGTCGCCCCCGTACTGACTGTATGGCGCTCCACAGAGCGAGAGGCAGAAGAAGCGATCGCACAGCTTTCAAAAGCATTCGGCTCAGCCGAGTGCATTGCTGAGAACGATATTACCTGGCGGGTTTGGCTAGAAACCTTACCTATCAATAACTATCCATTGCTCACCCGGTACAACGCATTCTCCGAACGGCGTATCACGCTAGATTCCACGACCGTTCCGGGGCTACTTCCCCTTACCTGTCCCCACAATCTTGATCGTAAAGGCGTTGAGTTCTTGTCAGAACCTGGCGGCAAGCCACTACACATCGATCTGTTCGCTGAGACGGGTCGAGTACTGATTACAGGCAAGTCTGGAGCTGGAAAAAGCATTGTTGGCTGGCGCTTTATCGAAGACGCGCTGGCCAACAATATTCCGGTCGTGGGCATTGACCTGAGTACGGGTGGTAACTCAACTTTTAAAACTGCTGTTCGCATGTTGGGTAAAGAAAAAGGTTCATACATCGACATCCTGAGCGAAAAGCTAAACCTATTGGAGCCGCCAGATCTAAGGTTCATTGAAGAAGAACTACAGGTGCAACGGTTTACTCGGTGGAAGGACTTTATTAGGCAGGCGATTGTAGCGATCGCAATGGGTCAAATCAACGAGCAGCAGCTACTAGAGCGTGTCAACTCAATTGTTCTGAGAACCCTGGAAACTTTCTTTGATGACGCTGAAATAGTTGAGCGCTACAACGAAGCAATAGATCGCGGCTGGCAATCAAAAGAATGGCAGTCAATGCCAACGCTCCACGATTTTTTGAACTTTTGCTCCAAGGAAAAGCTCAATCTCAAGAGCTACTCTGCCATAGACGAACGGGCAATCAACCAAATCCATTCACAGGTTGGCGCAAAGCTGCTAGATCCGAATGTGGGCGATGCAATCGGTCGTCCATCATCCGTCTCACCTGACCCGCTCATCAAGTTCTATGCGCTTAGCGGCCTAACGAACGAGAGTAACGCCTACATCATGGCCCTAAGCGCTCAAATGGCCTGCCTGAGGAACGCACTGGCTCATCCTAAAAGCCTATTCGTAGGCGACGAGCTATCTGTCCTTCTGAGCAAACGCGGCTTTGCCGATTTGGTCGGGGAAACGATGGCAACAGGGCGAAAGGAAGGGGTGTCCTCTCTTTTAATGACACAGGATTTAGATGCCATTGTAGATTGCAGCGCAGCGGCGAAAATTCTAGCCAACTTAACGACCATCATCACTGGCCATATAACTCATGCTGCCTGCGGTGCATATGTAAAAGCCCTCAATTATCCCAAAGAACTTGTCGGTCGAAATGCCACTGAGAAGTTCAAGGCGAATCGAACTGAAATGTACACGCGCTGGATGATTGAGCGTGATGATAAATTTTGGTTTACTCGTTTCTACAGCCCACCTCTAATGCTTGCAGCCCTGGCGAACGGAGAGGAAGAGCAGCTTGCTAGAGAAAGAGTGTTGAAAAACTATCCCAAAACGCAACGAGGATACCTAGCAGGACTACAAGCGTTTAGCCGTCAGTATGTGAAAGCAATTCGAGGGTCTACGCATCTATCCGATATCGGCTATGACCAGGACAATCAATCGGGTGAAAGCGTCTCGCAAACCAGTTCAACCCCTAAGCAATTAACGTTAGCGAAATAGCATGTTTTCTGCACTCTTACTCAGCTCCAATATTCTGATTGCACAGACTACGTTTGTACCAGACGATCAAAATGCTGCAATAGAACAAACGACTCAACAAGTCGTGGACGACAATATATTTGGAGGAATTGACACCTCACTAGGCTCTGCTCAAGGCGTCGCAGAAGACGCACAAGGAACAGTAGAAGATGCTGACAGATGGATCGACACGACAGCTGATGGCATCACAAATACTGTCAACGGCAATATTGATAAATACGTCGGTGTTGTTAACGATGGAATCCAAGACGTACTAGGCTCCGAAACAGTTCGAGATGTGAGTGGAGCAATCAATACAGCAAATAACACAGTCAATACTGTCACACAAACTATCAATGATGTGTCTGCGCTCTTTGGTAAAGCCAAAGGCGCGGTAGATCAAATATTAGGGCTATTCAATATTCAACGAATACTGGACATGATCAGCTTTGATATGCCGGACATGGCTGACAATACGCTGGAAGGACTTAGCAGTGTGGGCAATGGATCTACAGATAGCACTTCAGGCGGTGAGCTATCAGCAGCGGCAGCACAGGAGCAAGCTGCCAAAGATGCATTCTCACCAATGGCAATGGGACTCCCAGATCCTGAAAAAGTAGAAGCTTTCATCAACAACTCAGCGCCTAGCCCTTTTGAAGAAGCGATATCAAGCAAGACAGGGGGGTCGGGTTCACCTGCTATCAAGCTTGATTTGCTGACAAAGTTTGACTCAGATACAGCAAGAGAAGTCGCAACCGAAACGGCACTGACTGAAGCAGGACAAAAGAAACTTGCTGAGAATGCGCAGATTGCAACAGCCTCTCTAAAGCAGTCTCTAGAACTATCAGCAGATTCAGAGACGCAAGATGTCTCTCAAAACATCTTAAGAAACATCAGCGGCCAGTTGAGCGCTGGGCAACAGACCAACACGCTCAACGCTTTAGATTCTCAGCTTAGGGCCAGAGATGACGCCTATAGAAATGTTCTGCTATCAGACGCTGTGGACGAATTGCAGAGCGCCAGGGTCGAATCACGCCGTCGAAATGCATCTGGCTATTCCAGAGTCATTACCCAAGGCAGTCTGTTCACAATGCCTGGATTAGGGCTTTCAACTCAGGGAGAATAATATGTTCTACAGTTTGTTTCTCGCACAAGAAGGATCAGAAGCCGCTGCTAGTATTCTTCAACAGTCCCTAGAACTATCAAAGGGAACTGTTCAGGCATGGCAAGAAACCTGGATTTCTGTGTTTGATCCCAGCGATATGACAGGGATGTGGAGCGCGATGATTGAAACCTCCAAGGTCATCGCAGGCTTTTGCCTGCTGTATATGGCCGTAAAATCCGGCTCCGAGCTGCTTAGCTCTCAGAGCATTGGCAAGGTTGTAGAAATGCTATCGTTTCCTATTGCCACTGTTTTACTCCTGAATGGGAACGGAAAGTTGCTGGCGTACATCACACTAGCCATTAGAGAAGTTGGATACTTTGTTGTTAGGTCTGTCACCGAAAGGCAAGTGATGGGCGTTCGGCTGGAGATAGCAACAGAACAGCTCAAACGTAATAATATTGGCGTTCAACGAATAAATCAGCTATATGGTGAATGTATCTCCTATGTGGGAGAAGAGCTTACAACCTGCTGGCAGTCTAAAGGCGCAGAAGGAGAAGCCATCATCAATGCCTTAGAAAAAACCAGCAGCGTGGATATGAGTCCAGCGAGAGCTTTTGCCGAAACCGCTATGCTTTTAGGCACTCAGGCAGATGGAACAATAGGAACTCTTTCTGATGTAGGAACAGGTTTAAAGGGAATTGCTAGCTTCTTTCAAGGTGGGTTTAGCGAGGTCGTTCAAGACCAAGCCTTTCCAGTCATTCAAGCTGTGCTTTACGCCTTGCAATGGGCCTTCGTCAATATGAGTGAAGCGGCACTGTTGATCACCGCTGTCTTAGCGCCTATTGCCCTCGTCATGTCGATATTGCCAACAGCGGGTCGCCCAATTTTTATTTGGGGGTCAGCCATGGTGTCGATTCTAGGGATGCAGCTTGGCTATAACTTGGTCGTCGGCATCGTCGCCACTGTTCTTATCAATACGGAAGGCAATGTTGTCGAAGTAGCCTCTAACTTAGGCTTTCTTGCCTTTGCCTCTTTATTTGCACCGCTATTTGCTACGGCAGGGGCGACCTGGGGCGGCGCGGCGATGTTCAGCAGTATTAGCCGCCGAGCGAACGCGATCGCAGCCGTAGCAACAGGCGGCGTCTCAGCAATCATAGGAGGCTTTAGGAAGACATGATTCAGCTATTGCGCAGAACACATAGAAAAGAAGCGCTTCCGTCTGAAGCGGAAGACATCAAACACATTCCGATTCGCAAAGAGAGCAGTGTCATCGTTATTCTATCGGGACTTGCCTTAGCACTGGCGGTCAGCGCTCTTTGTAATCTCGTACTAATTGCCAATAACCGATCTTTAGCGGTTAAGAAATCTGTCTACGTACAGCAGCCCGATGGCTATACCGGAATTGCCCAGGAGTTTGACCAAACTCACCGAGAGGCGGAAGTTATCAAGAAAACGGCAACTACCTGGATGCAGCTCTCGTTCGAGTGGGATAGCCAAGTTCCGGGCGCAGACTATACAGATAAGGGCATCAAGGTCGGCAAACAGACCGTTCCGACAAAAACCTATCTGGCCTCTTTCCTAATGGAACCCGGTTTTAGAGAAGAGTTTCTAACCTTATTAGGAAGAGACGTTCTGCCTCAAACAGTTTTTTCAGGCAACCATCAGTCTGTTGTGCGGTTTTACTCCGTTAGTGAACCCAGGCAGGTTGCATCAGCTAAATGGGAAGTCGATATCGTCGCGACTCGCGTAGATAGAAGCGCGAATGGAGAGATTGGGGAAATTCCTCTCAATCGAACCATCACGCTTAAAGCAGTTCCCCCCGTAGAACCATCACTCGGAGAAGAAGAACCTTTAGCTTGGCGGCGTAAAGTTTATTCGCTGGCAGCGAACGGTTTGATGATTACTGAAGTTACACCACTCACAATTAAGCCATGAGCAACAACAACGGATTACATACGACAGACGTTGAACGTGAAGAACCTATCTCATACGAAGAGAGCATCGGCATTGCAGGCGTCGCACCAGATGAAGCGGATGAGGGACTACTACCGCCCGATAAACTTTTAGAAACCAATGGTAGAAGCATAGAAAGCTCGCCTATCTCTCGCAGTGTTTTAGTTTTCGGCACGCTTGGAGCCTTCTTTCTAGGCTGGGTAGTGATTTCAAACCTCGGTGGAAAGAATACTCAATTTGCTGAGACAGAAGATACTCAGGAAGAAATTGCTGTTGAACCGAACGAATCAGATGCTTTTAGAAGCCAGCTGGCGCTGGTTGATCAACAATACGATGGCAACCAGGCTCAACCTACCGAAGAAACCCCAGTTTCAGCAGAAACACCAGCAGAAATAGAAGCTGTAGCAACGCCTGTTTCAACAGCTTCACCACCGCCAGCGAGCGCGCCGCCCTCGCCTAGACCGGCACCAGCAGCCCCTACCCCTAGTAGCAGTACGCCTTCTAGATCAGAGCCTCCTGCTACTATTGCGCAGCCACCAGAGCCAGAAGTTGACCCCTTCGAGCAGTGGACGAAGCTAGCAATGGCTGGAGTCAGCGGAAGTGATTTAGCGGTCGTTGAGCAAACGCGACCAGTTGCTAGTCGTAATTCAGACTCAGGAACCTACACAGCAGATAGCTCAGCAGGCTTTGCGATCGCCACCATTGGAGACGAACCACTCGTAACAGAACCGCAGGCAACCTTTGCTCAATGGAGAACGATTGAAGCACCCCGCCCGTCTGCATCTATCAGACCCTTAGAAACTGAACCTGCTGATAGCGAGCCAGCCGAGCCAAAACCCGACTTACTCCAACAGCTTAGAGAAAACGAGCAGCAACGCACCGAGTCATCAGAACCTGAGCAGCTTGAGGCCGACTTGCAGGCAGAAGATAGCGCAGTAACCTTAGCCAGATTAGAGCAGTCAGTAGCTGACAGGGAAGCTAGTGACTCGGGTGATGTCAATCCAGAAATAGCTCAAGACAGACAGCTATCGGCAGGCGCACAAGGAATATTGAATAGAGCCAGCAGCAACGCGCAGAGCCAGTCTCAAGTGCATCAAATCGCAACAGGTACTTCAGCAGCAGCCACGGTAGTCGTGCCCATTGTTTACTCACCTGATAGCGGCAACGGTGATACCCGCTCTTCCGAAAGATTCGCCGTAACGCTCAAAGAGCCTTTGGTAGATGTCAATGGATTATCGGCGCTGCCAGAAGGCACTGTACTCATTACAGAGATCGAATCTATTTCAGTTCAAAGCCGGGTAGTTAACCAGGCCGTTGTTGCCATCGTCTACGAAGACCGCAACGGCAATATGCGGCAGGAAATGATTGGAAGAGGTGTGCTTTCAATACGGGGTAGAAACAATACTGCTCTGATCGCCCAGCTATCCAACGGCCAGGACACGATCAGTCAAGACTTAAGGATCGGACTTTCGAGCGCACTTGGCAATATTGGTAGAACCATCAATTCTGGAAACACAACTTCGACTAGCTCATCTACAAATAACAGCGCCTCGTCTACCACGGTATTTTCTAATGGCGATCGCAATATTCTCGCAGCGGCTATGGAAGGATTCTTCGGCGCTACAACCGAACGAATGCAGCAGAGATTAGAACCGGATGATGAGCGTCTGCCCGTATTGGTTGTGCCTGAGGGCGAAGAGGTAAGCGTATTTGTGAATGGCCTTCTAAACGTCAATCGCTAAACCATCAGCGCCTACATTCTTAGATGAACAAAACGACTGACTCGTTAATATATAGGCTTATCGTTCATGAAAAACCACTATTTAGTTGATGGTATTGCAGCTCTACTCCTGAGCCTTTCTATTGGGTTCGGAGTAGCTTCACCAGCATCCGCACAACAAACAACAGATCTTTCAGCAGCTAACAGAACAGCAGCTTCCCTCAGGTTAATTTCTGAAGAACAGGCACAAGCCAACGCCATATCCGTTGACATATACACAGGTAGAGGATCAGTTGTTGATTTTCGCAATGGGGAAGTCATTGCCTATATTCAGCTATCGGATATGTCTGAGATTGTCTACAGCACTAACGCGCCGCTTGAGAGCGGTGGTAGCAGTATGATTGTGCTACGAGAGATAGAACCGCTGAATTTTGAAGGCCAGACGACGGCAGCAGTACCGAACCTGATCGTTAGCACAATCGATCCTGAAGGCATTTCCAAAACGTATATTTTTGACCTTCATCTCAAGCAGGAGCGACCCTCAGAGGCTAGAAATAACGG
>Ga0209194_1000409_pt1 | contig 35270 bp, 36 predicted proteins | sample COGITO_mtgs_1004_FD_184787 | JGI IMG/M metagenome (GOLD analysis project Ga0209194, IMG submission 184787) | Pelagic marine microbial communities from North Sea - COGITO_mtgs_100413 (SPAdes) (version 2) | ecosystem: Environmental > Aquatic > Marine > Epipelagic ...
TTGAATTATTTGCTGGAGGAAAGTCCAGCGATGGCGAAGAAGTTGCTGCCGGGTTTAGGCGCAGCGGCGCTGAATTCGGAGCCTGAGAAAATAGCGGTTGCTAAAACCTAATGCAACGTCGCCTTGGTTTTGAGCGTTGATAAATCGCCAGGGGCATATTCGCTCTTAATTTGGCAGACGTTATTTGGCGGACTGCTCTAGCGCTTTGAGCACTTTGTCGTGAATCTCGCCGTTGCTGACGACAACGCCAGTGGTTGAGAGTCTAGCTGACTTTGAGAAGTCGAGGGCTTTGCCGTACATGTCTGTGACTCGCCCACCGGCTTCTTCTACGACAATGACGCCTGCGGCATGATCCCAAATCTTTTCCTGGTAGCCGGGATATTTGGGTGAAGGTAGGCGTAGATATAAAACGGCGTTGCCTGAGGCGACTGCGCCGTATTTGGCCTGAGAGTCCATGCGCATGGACTCGGCGGTGACGCCTGCGGCTTTAGCGATCGCACTTTGTAAAGACTGATCGCCATGGCCAGACTCCACGCTTTCAACAAATCGAAAATGCTCAGCATCCGCAGAATTCGTGACTTTAATGGGCTCCGGGCTGCCGCCGTCTAGGGTTTGCATCGTCGCCCCCTCACCGCGCACAGCTACGAACAAAAATCCGGTCTTATCGCCTAGCGTTAGGGCGGGGCAGGCCAATACGCCGACTTTAATCTCGCCATCTGCGATCATTGCTAGCGCAACAGCATATTGATCTTTGCGCAAAAAGCCTTTGGTGCCGTCAATCGGATCAAGCGTCCAATAGCGGCTAGCGACCTCTCCGTTGCCGTGGTCAATCCACTGGATAACCTGCTCGGGCGTAGCACCGGCAGCGACCTGTTTTACGTAGTCGGTTACCTGCTGTAACCGCTCGGCCATTTCAGGTGTTTTTAGCTCGCCGGCATCTTCTTCTCCTACGACTGGATCGTTCGGAAAGGACTCGGCCAGCGCTTTGCAAACGACTGCTTGAGCGCCAAAGTCTGCAACCGTTACGGGAGACTTATCTTTTTTTTCGATGGCCTCTGGCACCATAGTTTGGCGGACTTGCTCGCATACTTTAGCCGCTGCAATTGCCGCTGCGATCGCGACTTCCTTTTCCTGCTCAAACGCCATCTGTATTTTCCTTCAAGATCAAAATAATGCTACAGGCAGATCGCTGCAATTTCAGTGACCCAACCCAGGCCCATAAAAGTTTACTAGGCAATTGCCCTACTTCCGGGATGACTGACTCTTCGACTTACGAACTGCTCTCTTCCGCTTCGTCTTCGTCATCGGTCAGTCGATAAACTTGAGTCCAGTCTCGAGTGCCCCAGTGCTGGCAGGCAAAAGATGCAACTCTACTGGCCTTTAGCAGCGCTTCTTCGAAGGTGTGAGTCAAATAAAAGTGGCAGAATGCGCCGTGAAAAATATCACCTGCCCCAAGCGTATCTACTGCTTTTATCTGAGGGACTTCTAGCGTTTGGCGCCTAGATTCGTCTAGGTATTCGATCGGCTGATGGCCATGGGTGATAGCGATTTGAGGAATATCTAGGGCGCTTAAGTAAGCGAAAACGCTGTCTGTGGTCTGACAGTCGGGCGGCCAGAAATTAGCGGATGCGACGACGACATCTGCAAGGGCTAGCACAGTTTCAAACTGGGGCTTCCAGCTGCCCGCATCTACCACCACTGGAATTTGCTTGGCCTTAGCCCACTGCGCAATCTGAGCACTTGCAACCATCTGATGTCCGTCTATTAGCACGATGCTGACGCCTTCTAAGACATCTTCCGACTGAGTGGTTTTGACCTGCAGGTTTTTGGCATTGCAGGTAATTATGGCGCGATCGCCGGTCTCTTTCGACACCACAATCGAAGAAACCGGCGGCGGCTCCATCCAATTTTCATTTAGCTCGCTAAGGGTAACGCCCTGCCCGCGCAAATCTTTTCGCAGCAGCGTTGTCAGCGGATGTCCGCCGATGACAGATAGAAGCGTTGCCTTATTAACTGCCGAACCGCCTAGCTGCGCAAAGGCGACTGCCGCATTGGTTGCGGGGCCGCCAGCAACCAGCAGGTTTTTTTCGGCAACGACTTTCTCGTTTGCGGCAGGCGGATGGTCTGCCTGATAAAAGCAGTCAAGCGTGGTGAGTCCGACAAAGAGGGCGTGCTTTTTAGCCATCGTAGGTTTGTGTCTACCCGCAATAGATAGGCGAAAGGGCTACCGCTTGCTACGGTAGGATCTCAATATAAAGCTTTGGGTCGCGGATGCTGGTGGCAAATTTAACAATGGCAGCGGAAGAGAGTGGCCTTGCGATCGGCGTCCTTTATCTAGTCGGTACACCCATTGGCAACCTAGAAGATATGACTTTTCGAGCGGTGAGAACGCTCAAAGAGGTTGATGTCATTGCGGCTGAGGATACCCGGCATACAGGTAAGCTGCTCCAGCATTTTCAAATTAAAACGCCGCAGATTAGCTACCACGACCACAATACGCAGCAGCGAATTCCTCAGCTAGTTGAGCGGTTGCAGCAGGGCGACGCGATCGCGCTAGTAACCGACGCGGGCATGCCAGGGATTTCCGATCCGGGGTACGAGTTGGTCTGTGCTTGTGTGGCCAAACAAATTACGGTGGTGCCAATTCCAGGGCCTTCGGCGGTGGTGACGGCGATCGCGGCTGCGGGTTTGCCGTGCGATCGCTTTGTCTTTGAAGGCTTTTTACCGGTTAAGGGCAAGTCTAGAAAAGAGCGCATTGAGGCGCTAAAGTCGGAGCCGCGTACCGTTGTTTTATACGAGAGTCCCCATCGACTCATTAAGACCCTAACAGAGCTTGGCGCGGTGCTTTCTCTTGAGCGTTCGGTGACGCTAGCCAGAGAGCTAACAAAGCGCTATGAAGAGTTTTGGCGCGGGACGATTGGCGAGGCGCTAGCGCATTATGAGATAACGGCACCAAAAGGTGAGTTTACAGTCGCGATCGCGCCTACTTTGCAAGCAACCGCTACCCTCTCAGAATCTGAAATCACTACTGAGCTACAAAACCTGATTGCCCAAGGAATTTCTCGCACAGAGGCTAGCAAGAGGATTGCTCAGCGCACCACACTCTCGAAGCGCGATATCTATAAAATCTCGCTAGAAGTCGATATTTACAGCGTTTTGCAGGACAAAAGTGCTGGTGAACCGTTGTTGGATTGAGATGTCTATGCTGTACGCCGCTTATGGTTCTAACCTACATCCGTTTCGACTTCAGCAGCGAACCCCATCGGCTCAATTTGTCGGAACCGGCATAATCGCTCACCACACCCTACGGTTTCACAAACGTGGCTACCGAGATTTTTCAGGTAAATGCAACCTCGTTTCGCAAATAGAAGATGTGGCCTACGTTGCTATTTATGACGTTCCAGCGCGTGAACTGAACCTGCTCGATAAGGCCGAGGGGGCAGGCGCTGGCTACGATAGGACAACTATCAAAGTCGATGACTTTGGCGATTGTGTTATTTATCTAGCGGCTTTTGAGCATATTGATGAGAGTCTAGTGCCGTTTTGTTGGTACAGGGCATTGGTTGTTGCTGGGTGCGAGCAGTTGGCGTTTCCGGCTGAGTATATTGAACGGATTCGAGCGGTTGAAGCTGTACAGGATAAGGTGGGCGATCGCCGAAATTTTCATCTGAATCTTGTCAGACAATGCCGTGAATTTGACGAGCTACCTTAACCGGTACTTAGTCTTTGCTGGCTATATGTTCTGTATGATGATGATGCAGGTCATATTTGCTACAAGCTCTGAAAATTCCTTGAAAAGACTGATTCCTAAGCATTTCTGGCTTTGCCACAGGTACTATGGTTCTTATTGAAAAGACTACCTCACAACTGGTCAGCTCTCCTGTTCAAGCAGTTGAGGCCGTTCAATCGGCGGTTGAGCATCTGATTATTCTAGATTTCGATGAGACGCTGTTTCTACGGAATTCTACCGAAGCGTATCTAGACGCTATTTATCCGCGTCCGCTAGGTGCACTTTATTTATTAGTAGCCAAGCTCACTCGGCCTTGGCGGTGGCTGTCGAGGCACTCAAAAGAGAACGATATTTCAAGAGACTGGTTCTTTGTGCTGTTCGCAACGCTGCTGTTTCCTTGGACGCCTCTAGTTTGGCGATTTAAGGCTAAACGGCTAGCGCAAGCACATTGGAATTTGGATTTGATAGAGGCGATTGATCGCAATCCTAACGCGCAAGTGGTAGTGGCAACGCTAGGGTTTAACTGGATTGTGAACCCGCTGCTGAAGCATCTGCCAGAGGCGATCGCCTCTAAGGTCAACCAAGATACGATTGCCTGTCGTTTTTGGCAAGGCGCCGCCGATCGCGCTAAAGGAAAGCTGAGAATGGTCGCAGAGGCCGTGGGAGAAGCTGCGCTGTCTGAGGCAGTTATCGTAACCGATTCTTTAGCGGATGAGCCTTTGCTATCTGCTGTGAGAACGCCTTGCTTGGTGCAATGGCCAGAAGCTAAGTACATCCCGGCGATGAACAATTTTTATGCACCGCTACGCGCTTTATTTTCGAAGGCGAAAGCATAAGGTTGTGAAGTCTATCCGGTAGCGATCGCAGCCTGCGTAGCTTCCTTTGGGCGATTTGTATATCTGGTATGTGTCCAGTATATGCCCGGCGATTACATGCCTGTAGCAAAAAAGGCAGAGCTTCAGCCCTGCCTTTGAAGTCGATTATATAAAGTGAAAGTCAGTGAATCTAAGGCTTAGCCTAAGGCAGCTGCACCACCAACCACTTCTAGAATCTCTTGAGTAATCGCGGCCTGACGCGCCTTGTTATAAGACAGCGTTAGCGACTTCATCAAGTCTTTGGCGTTTTCGCTGGCGCTGTTCATCGCTGTCATCCGAGATGCGAGTTCGCTCGCTGCCGATTCCTGCATCGCTCTCAATATTTGGTTGTTGAGATAGAGCGGCAGCAGAGCGTCGAGAATCTGAGCAGGATCTTGCTCAAAGAGCATGTCTTTTGGAAACTCGTTCATTTCGGCTTCAGGAGCGGCTTCACGCTCGACGGCCAAACGACCATCGCGGCTGGTGAGTCGGAAAATTTCGTCGTCTTGCGCTTCTAAACCCTGAGGGTCTAACGGCAGCAAGGTTTGAGTAACCGGCTTGTTGCTTACCAACGACAAGAAGCGAGTGTAGACTAGCTCTACTCTATCTACAGACTCTGAAAGGAACAGAGACAGCAGCTCATCGGCAATAGTAGAAGCTTCATCCGCTGTGGGAATTTGCTCTAAGCCCGTGTATTTTGCTGCAACGGGGGCACTACGACGCTCAAAGTATTGAATCGCCTTGCGTCCTACTAGAACGTAAGTATAGTCAAGTCCCTCTGCCTGTAGCTCTTTCGCTCGGTTTTCGGCGCGACGGATAACGTTGGCGTTGTAGCCACCGCACAGACCGCGATCGCCCGAGACAACCATCAGCGCAACTTTCTCGGTATTTCGCTTTTGCAGTAGCGGCAAATCGCTTGTATCTTCAAACTTTAACCGGCTTTGCAAGCTGTAAAGCACCTGGGCTAAACGGTCGGCAAAAGGACGAGTTGCGTTGACTTGAGCCTGGGCGCGACGTACTTTTGCAGCCGCAACTAAGCGCATTGCTTCGGTGATCTTTCGCGTGTTTTTGACCGACTTGATGCGATCGCGAATTAGTTTTAAATTAGCCATAATAGTTTCCTCTTCAGGCCGCTTGCTCAAAGGCAAACGACCCTAGGTACTGATCTCCTACGCCGCTTTGAAAGCTTGCTTGCTTTCAGCGATCGCTTCTTCCAACAGCTTAATCGCCTCATCCGTCAGCTTTTGAGTGCTGTTGATTTCATCCACAAACGCCTTCTTGCTGGTATTGAGATAGCCGATCAGTTCTTCAACGTAGTCGGCAATTTTCTCAACTTCGATGTCGTCGAGTTTACCGTTAATACCGGCGTAGATGACGGCTACTTGCTCCGGCAAAGAGCGAGGAGAATACTGCTTCTGCTTGAGAATCTCACGCAGACGCTGACCGCGAGCAAGCTGAGCTTGAGTGGCAGGGTCTAGGTCGGAAGCGAACTGAGCAAACGCTTGCAGTTCGTCAAACTGGGCTAGTTCGAGCTTCACCTTACCGGCTACTTTCTTAATGGCCTTGGTTTGCGCGGCAGATCCTACTCGGGATACCGAAATACCCGCGTTAATCGCTGGGCGCAAGCCAGAGTTAAACAAGTCAGAAGAAAGGAAGATTTGACCGTCGGTAATCGAAATTACGTTCGTTGGAATGTAGGCCGATACGTCACCCGCTTGGGTTTCAATAATCGGTAGCGCCGTCATGCTGCCTTCGCCTAGCTCGGGGCTGAGCTTAGCGGCACGCTCTAGCAAACGCGAGTGAAGATAGAACACATCGCCAGGGTAGGCTTCACGACCGGGTGGACGCTTGAGCAGTAAGGACATTTGACGGTATGCCTGGGCCTGCTTGGTCAAGTCATCGTAGATGACGAGCGTTGCTTTGCCTTTGTACATGAAGTACTCAGCAACCGAAGCGCCTGTGTAAGGCGCTAGGTACTGAAGGGCCGCTGGGTCGTTAGCGTTGGCTGCAACCACGATGGTGTATTCCAGTGCGCCGCGATCTTCGAGTACCCCAACGACTTGAGCGACAGAAGACGCTTTTTGGCCAATCGCAACGTAGACGCAAACAACGTCCTGGCCCGCCTGGTTGAGAATGGTGTCAATAGCGATCGCCGTCTTACCGGTCTGACGGTCACCAATAATAAGCTCACGCTGACCGCGGCCTACTGGAATCATCGCGTCAATTGCGGTAATACCGGTCTGCAAAGGCTCATATACCGACTTTCGGCCAATGATGCCAGGCGCAGGAGATTCAATCAAACGAGTTTCGGTTGTCGCGATCTCGCCTTTTCCGTCGATGGGTTCGCCTAGCGTATTGATAACGCGACCTAGCATTGCATCGCCTACCGGCACTGACGCAATTTTGCCAGTGGACTTAACCGTGCTGCCTTCTTGAATTTTGCGGCCAGTACCCATGAGTACTGCACCTACGTTGTCTTCTTCTAGGTTTAAGGCGATGCCAGCAGTGCCATCGTCAAACTCAAGGAGTTCGCCAGCCATGGTGTTGTCTAGGCCATAGATGCGGGCGATGCCGTCACCAATGGAAAGAACGGTGCCAACGCTGTCCGCTTTCACGTCCTGATCGTATTGTTCTATCTGCTGCTGAATAATGCTGCTAATTTCGTCTGGTTTGATGCTAACCATGAAGAGTTGCTCTACTAACTACCGAATAAACTACAAAAACTTTGGGATATTTGACTTTCGTTTTGAGGATCAGATCTCAAGCGGAAGGAAATTAAGATACGCCTAGCTGCAAGCCAATGCGGCGAAGCTGCCCGCGAATGCTGGCATCTAGCACCTTGGAACCAATTTGGATGATTACCCCACCAATTAGATCCGGGTCGACGCGAGACTCTAGCTCAACAGACTTGGCCTGGGTCATGCCCTGCACTTTTTGACGCACCGTTTCTCTTTGCTCGTCGCTTAGCTCAACCGCAGAAATTACCTCGGCTAGCACCGTCTGGTTCAATTCACGCACTAAGGATTGGAACTGCTCCAAAATTGGCTTTACTAGCGCAATTCGACCTTTATCTACCAACAGCATCATGAAGTTTTTCATCTGCACGTTGGCATCGTCGCCCAACACCTTTTTTATGACGCCTCTTTTGGCTTCTTTATCAGCAATAGGATTAGATAGAAACTGCGATAGCTCGTCAGACTCTTTCATCAGGCTTAAAAGTTCGCCTGCGGTTTGACTCAGCGTCTCTACACTGTCTTTTGACTTGGCAATGGACAGCAGCGCTTGAGCGTAAGGAGCCGCAACCTGTGAAGTAGCAATACTCATTTGTGTTTCTCCTAATCCTTTAGCTGGGCGATGCTTTGGTCAATCAGCGCGGACTGCTTGCCTTCGTTGAGCACTTCGGGTAAGCGCGATCGCACTTTCTCTAGAGCCATCGCAGACACGCGCTGACGCAATTCTTGCATCACCTTTTCCTGCTGCGAGGTCAGGTCTTGAGCCGCAGACGCCTTCAGGCGCTCCACGTCTTTTGCCGACTGATCTAGCACCGCTTGACGAGCAGCTTCGGCATTAGTCTTAGCGTCCGCCTTGATTTTCTCTGCTTCTTTCTTAGCCATCTGCAGCTTTTGCTGCTGCTCAGCTAGAGAGGACGCCGCTTTCTTCTGCCGCGCCTCCGCCTCTGTAATCGCTTTTTCAATCGCTTCGCGGCGCTCTTGGAGCTTGCTGCCCAAAAAGCCACGACCGAAGTAAAAAAGGACGCCAATAATAATGACCAGGTTAATCAGGTTTGTTTCGAGGATGTCGAAATTCAACCCAAATCCTTTCGTTTCAGAGGCCAGCAGCCCCAACGCTTCCGTTAACACTTTCGATACCTATACTGCGTCTCTTGCCTTTTTTTGCTGTTAGGCCGCTGAACCCAACAACTTCCCTAAAATCTGATCGCTTAAAGAATCGACCTTTTGCTCAAGCTGGCCCATAGCCGCTGCTTTTTGCTCGTCTAATTCCTTTTGCACCTGTTCGCGCTGAGCGGCGGCTTCTTGCTGAGCATCTGCCTGCTTTTGAGACGCAATTTGCTGAGCTTCGGCCTGAGCCTGCTCAATTACGCTGCGAGCTGCTTTGCGGGTGTCCGCTAAAGACTGCTCGTACTCAGTAGCTAGCTTCTCGGCCTTGGCCAAACGCTCTTGAGCATTTGCTTTGGTGCTTCTAACGTAAGCGTCACGCTCATCAATAGCTGCGCCCAAAGGCTTGTAAAAGATGGCGTTGAGCACAGCCATCAAGATCAAAAACTGAATGGCCATCAAAGGGAGCGTGGCATCTAGGTCAAATAACCCGCCCGCTTCTTCGGTCGCTTCAACAGCTTCAACCGCTAGTAATGTCAGTCCCGTCCACATGGTGTTTCTCTTAAACCTAGTAATTAACGCTCATCCGCATAGCGAAATGGGGTCAAAGAAAAGCCTTTAACCCCATCGTTAAGCCTATGCAAATGGGTTAGCAAACAAGAGTACGAGTGCAACCACAAGACCGTAGATGGTCAATGCTTCCATAAAAGCCAAGCTGAGCAGCAGGGTGCCGCGAATTTTGCCTTCTGCTTCGGGCTGGCGAGCGATACCTTCAACGGCTTGACCAGCAGCATTACCCTGACCAATACCAGGGCCGATAGCCGCTAGACCAACAGCCAAAGCAGCCGCGATAACAGATGCACTAGCAATAGTCGGATCCATGATGTTCTTCCTTTTAATATTAAACGTCGATCAAAGCTCTTCAGAGAAAGCGACTGACTTAAGCCAGCCAAATTAACTGAGAGCGAATAAGAGTGAGATTAATGAGAGTCTCTATCTCTCAGGTCTGTTCAAACGAATTTATTCAAACAAAAAGACTCTTTAAGAGTCTTTTTAATATCGAAGATAGAAGTCTAATGACCTTCCATGGCTTCGCCAATGTAGGCGGCTGCTAAGGTGGCAAAAATTAATGCCTGAATGGCGCTGGTAAATAGACCTAGAACCATTACGGGCAAGGGCACAAATAGAGGCACTAGCAGCACGAGTACAGCAACAACTAGCTCGTCTGCCAGGATGTTTCCAAAAAGTCGGAAGCTGAGCGAGAGCGGCTTGGTGAAGTCCTCAAGAATGTTGATAGGTAGCAGGATGGGCGTAGGCTCAATGTACTTGGCAAAGTAGCCCAAACCGCGCTTGCGAAAACCTGCGTAGAAGTAGGCTAGCGAAGTTAATAGCGCTAGTGCAACGGTTGTATTGATGTCGTTGGTCGGTGCGGCTAGCTCACCGCCTGGAATGTGGATTAGTTTCCAGGGAATCAGTGCACCTGACCAGTTAGAAACAAAGATGAATAAAAAGAGTGTGCCAACAAAAGGCACCCAGGGGCGGTACTCCTTTTCACCAATTTGATCCTTTGCTAGATCGCGAATGAAGTCCAGGGCGTATTCCATGAAGTTCTGAAGGCCTGATGGAATGCGCTCTATTTTTCGAGTTGCTAAAAAAGCGACGCCAATGAGCAGGGCGGATACGAACCAGGAAACTATAAAGACCTGACCGTGGAGCTTCAATCCGCCGATATGCCAGTAGTAGTGCTGACCCACTTCTAACTTAGCTAGAAGCGAAGGATTTAAGAGTTGAAAGGTGTTTAGCATCGCCGTTTTGAGTCTCTGTTATATCTGCGTTTAAGCCGTTTGCTGAAACTATCTCGTTTTGAGGTCGAGATGGAAAAAGTTGAAGGGGCCTGAAGCCAATCTTTGTAGCGATGATTACCGACTTAGGATGGTCACTCGCCTTATGTTCATCACTGGTTGCGGGCACTCAGGTCTGCGACTACATCGGCTAGCGCTTTGTGGTTTCGCACTGCGATTTCGCTTTACGATTTTGCACTTAGGCTTGACTCGGACGGGGTAGTGCATAAGTCCACAGCACAAAAGTAATGAGCGCTGCTTTGTAAGTCAAAAACCCTAAGAAAACCGGCAATACAGCCAGCTGATTCCACTGAGTTGCCACTACTAGCACACCAATCAGAATCGCTAATCGCCCGCTGCTAGACTTGGGTGTGCTACGACCAATCTGGCCGACGCTCCTTGCCAACATCCGCAGATACACAACGCCAGTACAGGCACCTAACAAATAGTTTAGTGCGATGTTTAGCGAGTAAAAGTACCAAACAAACCCAAATATTACGAGACTAAAGGCAATCGTTAGCTGAAGTAAGTCTTGCTGTAGCTTGTAGTAATCTTCCATGGCCGTCTCTGAGGGCGGCGGCAGGATAATTTCAGGCTTGGTTGGCTCCGTCTCAAGGGCTGATGGCTCAACGTCTAGAGTGGAATCGGCTGGTATATTTGGTGCTTCGATGGGTTCTTGAGCAGATGCTTCTTGGGCGAAAGTCACAGTTGCAGAACGCGGAGAAAAGTTCGTTAAACCAGTCGGTTTGTGGGCAGCGTTAACTGCTTCAAACCAAGGGCAATCATATCACGGCAACAATACTTATAAAAAAAGTTTTAACCGTAGTGGCAAGGGCTAATGTTCGGCAGGCGTTAGCATAATGAGCTGTTTGGACTGTAGATTGCGCACGCCTTCTAAGTTCAATCCGGTGTCTTCTAACGCGGCTGACACCGTGCGATCGCCCTTACAGTTCTGCATGAAGGCAAATTCCTCATCGCTGAGCGAAACGACTTGATAGTCGTAGTTGAAAAAGCTCTTACTGGGCCATCCTTCAATGCATCGATGCCGTTCTGGGGTGGCGTTCATCAAGGTCTCATCATTTTCCCAGCTGGCTTTTCCGAGCGGCGATCGCGCCACAAAAAATTCGTAATGGGTCAGCTCTGGATCGAGCACTTCGATCAGGCGATAGCGATCGCGCTCGGACAATCCTTCTGCTCGAGCCATTAACTCTGGCGCAGCGCCGACTAGCCGCTCTAGATCCCAGTACTGCGGATTTGAGAAGCCAACAAAGTCTAATTCCGATGATTCTACTAAGTCGAACAGCGTATTTACGTTGTAGTCAATCTCTTGAGGATGCACGTACATATCGGCAAAGCATTCATCTCGCTTGTTCTCCATAGACCAGCGGGTTTCCTCACGCTTTCTCAGTCGGTTTTGTTCGGGCAGTGAGGAGAACAAGGTGCGGCCTACCTGCACACCGTCTTGGTAGTCGCCGCGTTTGTTGCCCTGGAGAAGTGCGATCGCCTCTTGCGTTAGCTGAATCTCAAATCGTCCTAGCTCCGCATAAACAAAAATATGTAGAATTCCGCCGGGCTTTAGCTTTTTGGACAGCGCCTGGATACCTCGAATCGGATCGGGCATATGGTGCAGCACCCCGACGCAGTTAATTAAGTCGAACTCGCCGGGCACCTGTTCGACATCATATATAGAGAGATTTTGAAAAGCGACGCGATTTGCTCCAGAGCGGCGACATCTCTCGGTGGCGACTTTAATAGCTCCTGCGCTCAAGTCAATCCCGATTACTTCAGCTTCTGGGTTGAGATGTACTAGATACTCTGTACCTACTCCCGTTCCACAGCCTGCGTCTAGGATTCGAACTTTATCCGTCTGGGGTCTTTGCCCGGTACAAAAGCTGTAGGCAGAGGGCCAGTGCCAGCGCCAGTTGTAGCCTGGTGGGGCTTCGTCTAGCATTGGCTCTGGGGGAAAGGGATAGGTGTCGTAAAGCTTGGCGACTGCCGAACTGACTGCTGTTTGAGAATCCGATTCGGCGACGGGACTCACTGCCGCGCCTGCCAAATTGCGAGCAGGGTTAATAGGAGCTACTGAGGAGGGGTCAGCCATGCGCGATTGTTCTCGACTTGAATTACTTAAGTTACTGATAAAAAGAGGGCGATTGCTGTTTAGATCGTCTTCCTAGCATCCCTCAGCTAGCCACCTTTAGCGAAACTCAACAAAATCAAACTTTACAAAACTTATCTCTGCTCTCAGCTGGCGACAGCATCTTCTATGATCCTATAGAGAGAACTTTGCTCATAAAGAGAGAACTTTTCACTGAGACTGCAACCTTTAGCTCTATCAATACGGTTCTTAACAATCGAGTATTGCCCTTTCCAAATCGTCCTACTCTGGAAAATACAGCTTTTAGGTACGAGTCTAAAATTCTTATATAGGGAGTCTTCGAGAACTCATGACAGTGACAGCTAGCGGTGGCAGCTCTGTAGCACGGCCCCAACTCTATCAAACCCTGCCTGCCTCTACGATTGCTCAGGCAGAGCAAAAAGACCGATACATAGAGCGCACCGAGCTAGGTGAACTCAAGACGTTTTTCGATTCTGGTCTTCAGCGAATTCAAATTGCCCAAACGATCACTCGCTACTCTGAACTGATTGTTTCTCAAGCGGCTAACCGCATCTTTACCGGTGGTTCTGCGCTAGCCTACTTAGAAAAGCCAGATAGTACCTCGATGGAGAAGACGCGAGGTGGCGTCGTTCTAGACGAAAGAGAAGCTTCTCGGCTAGGCACCTCTACTTTTGTAGAAGGCAACTCAAATAAGGGCGGCGGTATTCTCGGCAGTATTCGCAACTTATTGGTCAACGATCCTGAGATTGGTGCGGCTCCTGCTAACTTCAGGCCCATCAACGTAGCTCGCTACGGTCCTCGCAACATGCAAAAATCTTTGCGAGATATGAGCTGGTTCTTGCGCTATCTCACCTACGCGATTGTTGCTGGCGATCCCAACATTATTAAGGTGAACGTTCGTGGCCTGCGAGACATCATTGAGAATGCCTGCTCCACGCCAGCTACGCTAGTTGCCTTGCAGACGATGCGCGGTGCCTCTGTAGGCTACTTCGATGATGAAGGCGCTAAGGATATTGTCCGTCAGTACTTTGACGTGATGCTGAGCGAGTTTCGTGGCCCTACGCCTTCTACTAAGCTGCGCCAGCGTCAGTCTAAAGATGTCCAAGGCCTAGAGCTGCCTCAGATTTACTACAACGCTTCTGAGCGGCGGCCTAAGTATGCGATGAAGAATGGTCTCTCATCTACTGAGAAAGATGAGGCGATTAGAGCCGCCTACCGACAGGTCTTTGAGCGAGACATTAAGCGTGAGTTTTCTAAGTCGATTTCTTATCTGGAGTCGAAAGTAAAGAATGGCGACATCTCCATGAAGGAGTTTATTCGCGGCTTGGCAAAGTCGGAAATCTACCGGAAAGAGTTCTATCAGCCATTTATCAACAGTCGCGTTTTAGAGCTGGCTTTCCGCCACATTTTGGGTCGTGGACCAAGCTCTCGCGAAGAGGTGCAGAAGTACTTCTCTATTATTTCCGACGGGGGCTTACCTGCTCTGATTGATGCGCTGGTAGATTCTGAAGAATATGCTGATTACTTTGGCGAAGAGACGGTTCCTTACATTCGCGGCTTAGGTCAAGAAGCTCAAGAATGCCGCAACTGGGGCGCTCAGCAGGATTTGTTTAAGTACAGTGCGCCTTATCGCAAGGTGCCTCAATTTGTTACTTTGTTTGCTTCTTACGAGCAACCTTTGCCTGATCAGCATGTCTACGGTTCTGGCAACGATCCGCTCGAAATTCAGTTTGGCGCTATCTTCCCTAAAGAGACTAAGGACTCTAGCGTTCGTCCGGCTCCGTTTAACAAAGACACGCGCCGAATTCTGATTCATCAGGGCGCGGGTATCGATAATCAGCTCAGTAATCCAGCGGCACGACCTAAGGCACCGGGTTCTCTAGGCGCTAAGGTATTCAAAGGCTCTGAGCAGAGTACGCCGGTGATTATTGCGGCTGTTTACCGCCAGGTATTTGGTCGGATGCCTTATTCCGGTCAAGTGCTGAGCGTGCCGGAAAGTCGCTTAAATAATGGCGAGATCACTGTCCGCGAATTTATTAAAGACGTGGCTAAGTCTGAGTCTTTCCGTAAGACTTACTGGACATCGCTTTATGTAATGAAGGCGGTTGAGTACATCCATCGTCGGCTGTTGGGTCGGCCTACGTATGGTCGTCAGGAAACGAATAAGTACTTCGATGTCTGCGCGAAGAAAGGTTTCTACGCGCTGATTGACGCAATTATGGATTCGCAGGAGTACACCGAGGCGTTTGGCGAAGATACGGTGCCTTACGAGCGGTATTTGACCCCGGCCGGTCAAGCGATGCGATCGCTTCGAGTTGGGTCTATTCAAGAAACCGGCGCTAAGGTTGAACCAAAAGCTACGGCACGCTTTGTAGAGCTAGGCACTCCTTCAGAAAATGATATTGCCGAAGCGCAAGTGAATCAGCGCATCAACCAGGGCGTTGTAGTCAAGCGAGAGCAAAGAAAGATCTTCAAGCTTACGACTGCCGATAAGAAGACTGTGAAGACGGTTGCTCAGGCGGCCTATCGACAGATTTTCGAAAGAGGTATTGCACCTTACGTTGTGGGTGAGGGCGAGTTCTCAGCGCTAGAGAGTAAGCTAACTAACCAAGAAATCAATCTGAAGGAGTTTATTGAAGGGTTAGGCTGCTCGAAGCTCTATATCAAAGAGTTCTATGCGCCTTATCCCAATACGAAAGTGATTGAGTTAGGCACTAAGCACTTCTTGGGCCGTGCCCCTCAAGATCAGCTAGAGATTCGTAAGTACAACAAGATTCTGGCGGCAGAGGGCATTCGGGGCTTCATTAGAGCCATGGTCAACACGCCTGAGTACGCTGAGTACTTCGGTGAAGACACCGTGCCTTACCGCCGTTTCCCAACGCTACCAGCGGCTAACTTCCCTAATACGGAAACGCTTTATAACCGTCTGACCAAGCAGACCAGCGATGTCTTGATTCCGAGCTTCGATCCGGTTAGCTCGCCGACACCTGTCGAGAAGTTGCCGATGATGGCTAGCGCGTTAGAGGATTAGGTAAAGGTATTAATCTTGCTTCTGATCAGATAGCCGAATCTGGGCGCTTCTCAGTAAGGATCGCCCAGAAAAAACGTTTTTTGATATAGCTGCATAGAGAAGACAGGCATTTTTGCGCGTCTTCTTTTATGCGCACTATGTGCATTCTGCTGGGTTGCTTTGCGCCTTTGTTTTTTAGCGTTCTTCTCATTGAGTAAAACTGAGGAAAGTTATTACGAAATGTTGCCAAAGCGCGAAGAAGGTTAGCAGAATGCCGGAAAATATTTACTGAAGGTAGTTGAGCCGACAAGGTTAGTGCTTACCTGAAAGTTCTTGAAAGAGTCCTTTTGGCGGTGGGACTCCGAACTAAAGATCTTGTTTGCTTGCAAGCAAAATTAAAGTTTGAAACGTTTCTACCGTAGGCCGTCCGTCGACCGTCATACTGTGTTTAAGGGAATGTCTAAGCGCATAGGGCTTACCGTCTTACTGCTTGCAGACTACCCGCATATGTCATGACTGAAGCTTGACTATTTAGTATTTGAAAGCCGCGTAAATCCATTGAGTTGGACTTTATCTGGCCTATTCTTTCGGAGGAATCCATTAATGAGTATTGTCACGAAGTCAATCGTGAATGCCGACGCTGAGGCCCGTTACCTCAGCCCCGGCGAGCTAGACCGCATCAAAGGTTTCGTTACCTCTGGCGAGCGTCGCGTACGCATCGCTCAGGTTTTAACTGAGTCCCGCGAGCGCATCGTTAAGCAAGCTGGCGATCAGCTTTTCCAAAAGCGCCCTGATGTTGTTTCTCCCGGCGGCAACGCATACGGCGAAGAAATGACGGCTACTTGTCTGCGCGACATGGACTACTACTTGCGCCTAATCACTTACGGCGTAGTTGCAGGCGACGTTGCTCCTATCGAAGAAATCGGTTTGGTCGGCGCGCGCGAAATGTACAACTCTTTGGGCACATCCATTCCTGCAATGGCTGAGTCTATCCGCTGCATGAAGAGCGTTGCTGGCTCCATGATGTCAGGCGACGATGCGAACGAAGCCGCTGGTTACTTCGACTTCGTTATCGGTGGTTTGCAGTAGATTTGTACTGGCGATCGCTTAATACCGATCTCTTAACGTACTCAAGTTCTACTAAGAACTTTGGCAACGGCCAACAACGACTTCAAACAGACTAGCTCAGTGAGCTAGTTCAATAGCAAAAAAGACCAATCTAAGGAACACACCAATATGCAAGACGCAATTACTGCTGTAATTAATGCATCGGACGTTCAAGGTAAGTACCTCGATCAGTCCTCAATGGATAAGCTCAAAGCTTATTTCCAAACCGGTGAGCTGCGCGTTCGTGCGGCCACTTCTATCAGTGCCAACGCGGCTGAAATCGTGAAGGAAGCAGTGGCTAAATCTCTGCTGTACTCCGACATCACTCGCCCAGGCGGCAACATGTATACGACTCGTCGCTATGCAGCCTGCATCCGTGACTTGGACTACTACTTGCGCTACTCTACCTACGCTATGTTGGCAGGCGACGCTTCCATTCTCGATGAGCGCGTGCTCAACGGTTTGAAAGAAACCTACAACTCTTTGGGCGTGCCAGTTGGCGCAACTGTCCAGGCAATTCAAGCGATGAAAGAAGTGACCGCTAGCCTAGTCGGCGCTGATGCTGGTAAAGAAATGGGCGTTTACTTCGACTTCATCTGCTCTGGCCTTAGCTAGTTGCAGTTAGTTTAAGCTCCCCAGTTTAGACAACGTTTAAGTGAAGCTGGCGTTTTTTATACTCAGCCCTGGTGTTCTAGTTGATAACAGACTAGCCAATGGACTGGCCGTAAAGGACAACCCTGCTTTGCATCTCTTCGGATTTGTGGTTCGCTACAGTCCACTCTTTCTGCCTAAGAGTCTGGGATGAGTGTTAGAAAATTGAAGGCTTGTTGGGAATAGCTGAAAGGCAAAATTTCCTTGGATGGCTTCGATTGATTAGCATTGATGGTTCAGACTTTTAGGTAGCATTTAGTTAATATCTAGCTAACATTTAGTTAGTATCTAGCTAACATACCTAGAAAATAACGCTGGCGAATAACGTTATAGAGCTAGATTGGATTTGCTGCTTGAGACTGCGAAAATCCAGAGCTAAAAGAATTTAAGACTAACTAGACTTTAAGATTGACGAAATTTTCTACTGCGCCTGCCCTTTCAAGAAAAAGCAGATTTGTAAGCTGTGAAAATTGACCGTCGCAAGCCGCTTTAGGCTGCAACCAGATTTCAATTTAGACACCCGAGAGGCCCTAATATGCGAATGTTCCGAGTGACCGCCTGCGTTCCTAGCCAAACTAGAATTAGAACTCAGCGCGAGCTACAAAATACTTATTTCACTAAGTTAGTTCCTTACGACAACTGGTTTAAAGAGCAGCAGCGCATCCAAAAGATGGGCGGGACTATCGTTAAAGTGGAATTGGCGACGGGTCGTCAAGGCGCTAATACGGGCCTATCTTAGGGATAACAATACGATAAGCAGATAAGAAATATATTCGGAAGGGGGTTAGAAAGTTTAAGCTTTCTAACCCTTTTTTTCTGCACATTAGGCCGACGACTATTTGTAAAAAAGGCTACAAATGGCATTTTATCGTTTGCTGATTAAGCAGATAGACAATTTTATCTGAGTCCGAGCCAGGTGAAAAAGTCTTGCCGCGTGATGATTTCTGTAAGTAGTAATGCTACAAAGCCAACCATTGCAAATCGACCGTTGACTCTTTCCGCATACTGGTTCCAGCCAAAGCTAGGACTCTCAACATTTTGTGGCGTTTCGGCTGTATCTGAGTTTGGAGGTGATGAGTTTGGAGATGATGAGTCTGGGGAGGGTGAGTTTTCGGCGATCGCCTGTTCGCTTGAGGAATTGGTCATATAAATGATTGAGCGCTTTTGCTTACCTCTCTATCTTACTGGCTTGTATCCCTGGTTTAAGTATCAAAATAGCGGATTTATTGCCTGCTCAAATGTGTACTCTAAGTACTTTTTTATGCAGAGATCTAGAGAGCTAAATTTAGCTCTTTACGTTGTTTTCGATAGTTTAAGCACGATAGAATTTGCGTCTATCTAGTTGCTGGAGCTAGCTCTACTGCGGTGTTGACCAGAGAAGAGCGATCGCTTCTGTGATAATTAGTTAATAGAAACCGGGACATACAAGGAACCTTTTTGATTGTTTTTTAGACAGTTTAACCAGCTTTCTATCGTTGCTTGCGATTGAGACTACCCCTGCCTTACCTTTTTATTTTTTTCGGTTTTTGTGTTTATATGTAACTAGTTTATAGACATGCTTGCGTTACTGTAGCTGCTATAACTGGAAGCATTCACTGTTGTTTTAGAGTAATAATCTCAAGGGGCTATGGTTGATAAAATTACACCGTTGAAGGGAAAGGCGCTCCTTCAAAAGTTCAACGAACTAGGCCCTTTGGCTAAAGGAGAGTTAGCCAAAGGCTGTGGCTATTACACGCTGACGAAAGACGATCAGATACGGGCCAACCTAGCTGACTTTTATAAAGCGTTGCTAGAGGCAAAGGGGCTTGTCTTAGACCCTGAAGGTTCTAAAGATGGAAGAGGTCGTGAACCGACCTACCGCGTGAGTATTCATAAAAATGGTCAGATTGTGATTGGGTCTACCTATACACAAAAGATGGGCCTTAAACCGGGTGATGAATTTGTCATTAAACTAGGTTATAAACACATTCGATTAGAACAGGTTGATGAGTCTAAGAAGACTGATCAGGATTAGCTAGTGCTTGCAGTTAGCGACTGCTACGCGGTTTGTAAGGTAATAAGAGTAACTGGATTGAGCGGACTGAGGCGAGTGAGTGAACCGACTGGAATGGAACGCGCCACGTTGATCTGCGTGAGGTGATAAGTCCAGCGCACGGCTATCTCGCTTTGGGTTGCCCAGGCGATCGCTTGACTTAGATGCTCAACAGTGGCCAAGGCAATGACAATCCTCATCGGGTGGCAGGGCTGTAACGCTGCTTGATGCAGGCTTGATAGCCAGGTTAATACCGGCAGTAGCTCGCCGCCACTACCCCCGATAAATACGCGGTGGGGCTGGGGCAATCCCTTTAGGGCCGCTGGTGCGCTTCCGTGAATTACCTCGATGTGAGCCAAGGCTAGCCTTTGAGCATTTTTCTCAATGAGGGCTGCTCCGATGGCCGTTTTTTCGATTGCGTACAGACGGGCGGTGGGACACAGGCGGCTGAGCTCTATGCTGAGTGAGCCAGTGCCCGCGCCGATGTCCCAAATAACTTGATCGTTGAGCGGGGCTAGCTCGCCTAGTATCAGCAGCCGGATTTCCTTTTTGGTGATCAGCATGGGGCGATCGGGAAAGCCCTGAAAAACGGAGTCTGGAAGTCCAATTAAGGGCAGGTTCTCGCTGGGCTGATGCGGGGTTGTATATTCGGTAAGCTGATTGTTTGGCTGCCTGCGTAGCACCACTACGTTGAGCGGGGCAAACGTCTTAGCGCGAGCTTCGTCCAAACTGTACTGAGCGATGTGCTCTGCTGGATCTCCTAGATTCTCGCAGACCCACATTTGATAGTGAATGGGAACGTCGAGACGGATAATCAGGCGGGCGATCGCACCTGGGGTCATTACGCTATCTGTAAGCAAAGCAATCTTTGTGTCGCCGCGCTTGATTGCTTTGAGCAAAAGGGCTTCGCTTCGCCCATGAACGCTAAGGAGTGTGGCGTCTTGCCAGGGTAGCTTGAGTCGGCTGAAGGCTAACTGTATGGCGCTGATGTGAGGATGAAACGTTAGCCGATCGGGTGGGAAGTTGGCGAGTAGCAGGCGGCCTAACCCAAAGAAAAGTGGGTCGCCAGAGGTGAGGACAACGATACGGGCGCTGGGATGGGATTGATGGCGCGATCGCATTTTCTCGAACGTTTGGCTAAAATCGCCTAGCGGCCAACTTTCTACTGACGAAGGTGGCTTAAGCAAATAATCAAAAGCCTCTAAATGTCGCTGCCCGCCGACTAATATCGCTGCCGACTCTACCAAAGCGCGTACCGCCGGTGACAAGCTATCTGCGCCGGTCATTCCAATGCCAACGACGTGAATTAACGGCAGATCAGTCATTCCTTTGGTCATTATTTTTTAGAGGTGACTGTCGCCAAGCCTCTATCATCAGTGCATTCGTAATAGCCGCTGCGACTGCCGATCCGCCTTTGCGTCCCTCTACCAAAATGTAAGGCACAGATAGCTGAGCGAGTGCTGCTTTAGACTCTATAACGTTGATAAAGCCAACGGGTGCGCCAATGACCAAAGCAGGCTGCCACTTTTGCTGTCGAATGCCTTCGCAGAGCGCGAGTAGCGCAGTTGGCGCATTACCAATAACAAACACCGCTTGTGGGAAGGCCGTTGCGCACAAACGCATACCGTAAGCGCTTCGGGTTTGCCCGGACTGTCTTCCGCTCTGTTTTACGGCAATGTTGATACGTGGCTTCCAGGTTTTTTGGCCGACCGTAGCGATACCAGCGGCCACCATTGAGACATCTGTTACAACCGTGGGATCTGTGGAAAGTGCGGTGTAGGCTGCTGTAAACGGGTCGCGGCTAAATTTAACGAGCTGCGTAAAGTCGAAGTCGGCGGTGGTATGGATGATTCTCCTAACTACTGCATATTCTGCTGAGGTGAAGGAGTGATGGCCTATTTCTCGATCGATTTGGGCGAAGCTAGCTTCCGTAATTTCATGCTCTTGGTAGGCAGGCATATCTCTGTGGGTTCTGTTGCTTTGCTTTGGCCATTTCTATTTGCTTTGGCTACTTTAGCTTCGGCTACTTTAGCTCCGGCTACTTTAGCGACTACTCATAATGGCTAGATTCCTGTGTGGGTACAGGCAAAGTATCAGGTAAAAGTATTCGGTATTAGCTAGCCATCGGTTTGACGATCTTGGGTTTCCTGATAGGCTTTCTCTTCCAAATAAAAGTCGCTTGCGTTGATGTCGCCGATGACGATCGGTTCGTAGCGGACGGCCCCTTCGACGGTTACAGATTCGCCCACCTCGGGCGCCTCGCGATCGGTGAGTACCCACAGGCTGCCAGTTTCGTCCTGTACTTGATAGAGCCAACCTTCTAAAACAGCGGCCCTCTGGGCAATTTTTCCAGAGACGGTGATGGTGTCGTCAACCTGCTGATCGGTGAGCGAATTGATTGTAGTAGCTGGTCTGGAGGAAAGCCGGAAAGCAGGGAGTCGAACCGGTGAAACTTCTGCTACGGGTTCTGGACCAACCTCGGAGACGGCACATCCGCTTATCGCTGAGCTAGCTAGGACAGCGCCTAAACCCGCACTGACAAGTATCGCAGAACGAGATCTAAACGCAGCTGTGAGGTGAGTTAATAGCATTTCTTAAAGGTTTGGCCTTTTTAAAGGACGATGAACAAGACGCAGGCGTTGCGACGCACCGTAACGTTGATGCTTTAGATTTTGATGCTCTACTGGTTGCCATATTACCCACAGAGAAGCATTTTTTCAGGCGCTGCTTTGGTAATCTGGTGTCAGTGCTCGAACGTTAGATTCGACTGCGATCGCCTCGATGAACATCGAGTTATTAGCACTGGTTACTCGCATTTACTGCTCAGACCTATTGGGTCGGTAGAGCATTCTAACATTATGGCCCAAACCCTAGACGGGAAGGCGCTCGCCAAGCAGATTCAGGCCGATTGCGCTGCCGATATTCAATCTTGGCAAGCCCAGTATGGCAGACCGCCCGGCCTAGCCGTGCTGATGGTCGGTGATAACCCAGCGAGTGCGGCTTATGTGCGCGGTAAAGAGCGGGCCTGCGAGCGGCTTGGCATTGCGTCTTTAGGTCAGCATTTGCCAAAGGAGACTTCGTATGAGGCGATCGCTCAGAAGATCCTGGCGCTCAATCAAAACCCAAACGTAGACGGTATTCTAGTTCAGCTACCGCTTCCCAAACATCTGGACTCTACGGCGCTGCTGGCGCTGATTGACCCAGATAAAGACGTGGACGGACTGCACCCTACCAATTTGGGCCGACTCGTTAGAGGTGAGCCGGGTCTTAGAAGCTGTACGCCTCTTGGCATTATGCGTTTGCTCGAAGCTTATAATATTTCGCCTGCTGGCAAGCGTGCTGTCATCATAGGTCGTAGCATTTTAGTGGGTAAGCCGATAGGGCTAATGCTGCTAGCTGCCAACGCGACGCCCACTTTTGCCCATTCTAAAACTCAAAATTTATCAGAACTAACCCGCTCAGCCGATATTCTAGTAGCAGCCATCGGTATTCCTAACTTTATTGGTCAGGAGATGGTCAAACCCGGCGCAGTTGTGATTGATGTGGGCATCAACCGCATAGAGAATGCCGAAACGGGTAAAGCCCGACTGATCGGCGACGTCGATTTTGATGCTGTTGAACCGATTGCCTCAGCGATTACGCCCGTCCCCGGTGGTGTAGGTGCTATGACCGTGGCGATGCTGTTAGAAAACACAATTTCTAGCTATTGCGATCGCCTAAATATCTCCTCTCGCGCCTAACCGTTTGCTCTTTCCCACTCATCACCCAATCACTTCCCATGGTGACCACCAACCTCGATACCCCCAATCTCAACAGCGCCGCCCTCGACGCCACTACCGTTTTCGATCTTAAAACGTACTTAGCTCGGCAAGCGCAGGCAGTTGAGGCCGCGCTGGATCGCTCTTTGCCGATGCGCTATCCCGAGCAAATTTATGAGGCTATGCGCTACTCGTTACTCGCCGGTGGCAAGCGACTCAGACCAATATTGTGTCTGGCAACTTGTAAAATGCTGGGCGCGGCTGAAAGTGTCGCGATGCCTACCGCTTGCGCATTAGAGATGGTGCACACCATGTCGCTGATTCACGATGACTTGCCGGCGATGGATGACGATGACTATCGCCGTGGCAAGCTAACAAACCATAAGGTATATGGCGAAGATGTGGCCGTCTTAGCCGGCGATGGGCTGCTAGCCTACGCCTTTGAATATATTGCGACACAGACTCAAGGGGCCGCCCCTGAGCAGATTCTTAAGGTAATTGCTCAGCTTGGTAAAGCGGTTGGGGCAGATGGCTTAGTGGGCGGTCAGATTGTCGATTTGGCTTCGGAAGGGACTGCCGTTAACGAAGAGACACTGACCTACATTCATATGCATAAAACGGCGGCGCTGCTAGAAGTGTCGGTGACCTCTGGGGCAATGCTAGCAGGGGCGGATGCGGCGGCGGTTGAGCAGCTTAGCCGCTATGCGCAGCGCATCGGGCTGGCTTTTCAGATTGTGGACGATGTGCTCGACATTACATCTACGTCTGAAACGTTAGGTAAATCGGTGGGGAAAGACGTTGCGGCGCAGAAGGCGACCTATCCTAGTCTGTGGGGACTGGAAGAATCGCAGCGGCGAGCGGATCAGTTAGTGGTAGAGGCGATTTCAGCACTCGATAGTTTTGGTGAATCGGCTGAGCCTTTAAGAGCGATCGCCAAATACATTACTGCTCGTACTCACTAACCGCCCGCTGATTGCCCCCGAACCTATTTCTCCTGTACGGACGCACCGCTTGTGCGTCTCTCCATTACCCACCCGCTCTACCTCAGCCTCATGCACGACTTCAATCAAATCTTCGATAATCATGTGCTTTGGGTAGCGTTAGTTGCCTGCATCACCGCTCAAATTCTCAAGCTCGTCTTTGAGTTTGCTCAGCATCGCTCTATTAACCCCAAAGTTTTGGTCGAAACCGGTGGAATGCCCAGCGCTCACTCTGCTTTGGTAACGGCGCTAGCCTGCGGCGTTGGGCAAACCATTGGTTGGAATACGCCCGCTTTTGCCGTAACTTCGGTATTTGCAGTCATCGTGATGTACGATGCGGCGGGCGTACGTCAAGCAGCGGGTAAGCAAGCTAAAGTTCTCAATCAAATTCTAGATGAGCTCTTTCAAGAACATTCCGAATTTAACCAAGATCGGCTAAAAGAGCTGCTGGGCCATACGCCTGTACAGGTAATTGTTGGCTCTGCGCTAGGCGTTGTGATTGCCTGGCTAACCGCGCCAGTTGCCTAGCGTTCGCTAGAAACGCGCGACGGCTGGGGTTAATCGAACAACTTCTTGAGCATCGACTACGACTGCGGTGGTTTGGGCGTCGATTAAGCGTTGTAACGTAGCGTCTGCGCTGTCTGGATCGCTGGTGTAGTCGGCTAGCAGGTAAGCCTGTCCTCGATAAACGGCCAGTCCAACGGGACGCACGACTTGACTTACGGTGTCGGCGATCTCTGGGCGATCGCCATAATTTACTAAAACGGCATAGCCTGCCCCTAACTTCAACGGCTGATAGATTCCCGCTCCGCTCGTTGCGTTGCGATCCGGCTGGCCGGTTGATACCTGGGCGGTGCTACGAGTATCGGTTTGAGCAGTTCCATCGGTCGGCCTGGAAACGAAGCTTTCATAACCTTCTACCGTGGTCATGTAGGTGGCCCAGGCATTGGCAGTTTCTAAGCTGGTGAACCCGCCTGCTCTGACTAGCACTTCGTCTAGATACTGGCAAACCAGCACGGTATTGTCAGCCGGTAAGGCCGCTGAAATTTGACGACGCTCTGCTTCATTGTCTCCGCGTACTAGCAGCAAATATTCTTGAGCAGCAGGCGGTGGGCAGGCAGGCAATCTGGACTGAGCTAGCGCCTGCGATGGCATCAGCGCTGAGCCTATAGCTGAAGCTAGTGTGGCCGCGCTGAGCGCAACGGCCAGCGATAGGTGAGAGAAAGATAGCATGACAAAATTCCAGGAGTAAGATGAGCAACCCAAGTGGAGAGACCGGTTTAAGAGACGGCTTCTAAAGATGCTAGCGGATCGGGAATAGTGCTACTAGGCGCTTCGAAGGAGCCTGTGGCCACGTACTGCAAGCGCAGCTTCAGCCAGGTGATGAACGTCTTGTCGGTAGATACGACAGTAGCAGCGGGCTGAGGGCATTTAGCTTTTGTTGCAGATAGCTCGGGGGCTTCTAAGAAAGCGGGCTGCCTGATCAGCCAGAAGTCAATTTCTTTTTCCTGCGATTGATAGTGACGATGACGTTCTTGAAGTACTTCATCGAGCGGTTCTTCTTCTAATAAAAAGCGCTGGCTAGCCGCCACGTAATAATAAGTTGTCATTTTTTTAGTTGAAAGCGTCCAGGCAGGCAAATGCCTGATTAGATTATCTTACGACGCTGTCAGATGCCAAAAGAACTGTGACACTGTGGTGAATCTAATGTAGTGAATCTAATGTAGTGAATCTAATGTAGCGAATCTAAAAGTCTATTCGCCCAGACGGGACGGTGCTAAATTCGGGCGCTCTAGATAGCTCAATCGGCTCTAGGGCCGTTTCGATATCGACTTCCTGCTCGGGGTTGATGTCGGCAGCGTTAATAATAGCGCCGAGTAGTCGCACATCGTCGCTTAGCTCTAGCTCTTCTATGGCGGCATCGAGCACCGCTTTTTCGGTGATGCCAGGGCGAGCGATTAGGACAATGCCGTCTGTTTGTTCTTCTAGCAGCAGGGCGTCATCGCAGCGTGTAAGCGAGGGCGTATCGAGGATGACCATATCGAAGCGGGCTCGAGCGTCTTTTAAGAACTGCTGCATTTCGCTAGATTCGATGATGGCTGCTGGCTGACGCTGGGGGCCGGGTGAGGCGCAAACGTAGAGATTTTCTACGTGGGAAACCATCTGTAGGGGTTCGCCTACATAGCCGCTGTAGTAGCGCAGCGGCTCTAAAATCGTTTGAGCCACGGTGGGAAGCCCTAGGATCTCAGCTTTAGAGGCCGATCTCAAGTCAGCTTCGACTAGGAGCGTGCGGCGACCGGCTCTAGCTGAGGCGATCGCCAAATTATAAGCGCTGACGCTTTTACCTTCTTGCGATCGCGTACTCGTTAGCACAATCACCCGAGGCCCAATGGCGCTTTCTTCTGTTCCTACTAGGCGCAAACGGCTCAAAAACCGCTCGTAGCTGGCGTTGTAAAGCGAATCGGGCTGTACTAAAACTGGAACAGCACGGGGCGATCGCGTTTTCATCGCTGGAATTATCCCTAAAATAGGCACTTCCTGCTCTTGCAACTGACCCTCTATCTCCTCGGCAGTGCGCACGGTGCCATCGAGCATATCTAACAGATAGACAACGCCTCCCCCGACAACCAATCCGCCTAGACCCCCTGCGAGCAAAATTACCCAGGGCGCTGCTTGTTCGTTTGGAGCCTCCATCGTAAATACGGGCACGGCAACTGAGAGAGAGCTAACTGTTTCGGCCTGTGCTACTTGAGCATCTACTAGCCGTGCGCCTAGCTGATCGTTCAGCGCTCGCCATCTGACGACTTCACTCGCTAGGCGATCGCGCTCTAGCTGCTTGTTGGGCAGCGTGGAATATTCTTGCTGTAAAGACTGCTCCGACTGGCGAATCACATCTTGCTGCCCGAGCAAGGCATCTCGCTGCGTGGCGAGTGCGACGAGCTGATTAGCCAGGGCTGCTCTCGCTGGATCTAAATTGGTTTGAGCGTTGCCGGGGATAGCGGCGACGGTGCCATCTCCTTTAAGTACGCTGCTTATGCGCTCTTGCAGCCGCGCTCGAAACGCGTCCAAACTACTCTGTAGCTCTCGCACTGAGGGATGCAGCTCTTTAAAGCCCTGTGCTTTTAGCAAGGCCTTTTGCGTTTCCGCTTCATAAATTTGCGCTCTTAGCTGGGCTACAGACGGATCTGCGCTGAGTGCCGAAGAGGCGTAGGCTTCTTCGGGCGACATCCCTAGCTGATTTTGAATACTTTGAATTTGCGCATTGATGCCTGCCAAGGCAATGTCGTTCGTGCGGAGCTGCTGCTGGCTACCGGCGATTGCACTGAGCACGCTGCCATCGATGGCCGATGCGATCGCTGGGCCTTCACGCCGGTCGTAGTTCTCTAGCGCATCCTCGGCTTTTTTTAGCTCGCTGGCAATCTCGGGTACGCGTCGATCTAGCTCTTCGGTAATATTTGTAAGCGTCTGGCGGTTAGTAATTTGGCTAAGCTGAATCATCCCGTCGATAAGTACGGTCAGCACCGATTCTGTGACCGCGCGATCTGGCCCTAGGTTACGCACGGTTACCTGCTGACTAATCGTCGTGATATCAGCCGTATCGCCCGCGGCTACTACCGCCACCTGGGTGCTATCTCTAATTTGCGCTGGCGTTAGGTTAATGCCCTGCTCTTCTAGCTTTCTAGAAACCTCCTGTAGCAAGACGCCCGAGAGCAGCGAGTCCTCATTAATCAGCAGCTTGCCCTGATTCTGCACCTGCCCGGTAACGTTAGCAAACACCACCTGCGGCGAATTATCGACTAGGACGCTCTCGGCATAATATTCTGGCGGTGGCTCTGGCCGAAAAGCCGCCAAACTAGAGACGCCCAAAATAGAGAAAAAGGTAAATAAGCCTGGCCACTTATAGCGGTCTAGTGCAAGCAGATAGCGTTTGATGAATGGGGATGCCATAAGCTTTAAAGAAGATTAGCGAAGAGTATTGAGCAGAGAACAAGATGCTTAAAAGGGCTACTGAAAAGGCGTTTCATCTAAAAGAGCGTCGTTGATGAAGTTGGTGAACCCAAAAACATCTCGGAAGGGCCGCGTAATGGTCTGCAGCGCGTACGATAGCCGACCGATCAGATTTCGTCCAACGACAATGACATCGCTGTCTTCGAGCGGCGGATTTTGGGTAATGTCTCCCGTTACCGCGCTTTTGGCATCTAGGCCGACGGTCACTGCTCTACCACTTTCGGGGTCGTAGCGGATGAGAGCGACATCTCCTAGGTTGGCCGTGTCGGGATTGACCCCTAGTAGCGAAACGGCATCGACAAAGGTGCTGCCATTGTTAAGGTTGAGGGTGCCAATGCCGCTGCGTCCGCCCGCGTAATTGATGAAGCGAACGTTGATAATCGGCTGGGCTAGCGTAGAGCGGGCAACTAAAAAACGGTCGTATTCGTCTATCTGACTGGGATCTAGCTCTGGAATGACTACGACATCGCCATCTTCTAGGCGCACGTCCGGTAGCGGACTTCCTGCTTTAAGCGGGGTGAATAAATCGACGTTGATGGTTTCTTCGCTGAGTACGCCGTTGCGCCTGAACTGCCGTTGCACCTGGATGGCCCGTAAATCTGAGGTACGAGTTGCGCCGCCTGCTATAAGCAATGCGGTCGCGACGCTAGGGTCTGGCAGGGGATAGAATCCGGGTCTTTGCACGGAACCTAAAATGGTGACTTCAACGCCTCTTTGGGCGACGAGCGTGAGATCGACGGTTGTACTGCTGATGTCTACATATTGATTGTAGATACTGCGCAACCTAGCCTCTGCTTCGGGTATCGTTTGGCCGTCGAAGGATACGGCACCTTGTATAGGGATGATGATTTTGCCTTGTAGGTCGAGCGTGGCCTGAAAGCTGAGATCGGGATAGCGCTGAACGCTGACGAAAATGCTGTCGCCTGGGCCTAAGTGGTAGTTGTCGAAGTCGGGCGGCAGGGCGGCAGGACTCGCTGCGGTGGCGGGCGTACCCGTTAGCGGCTGGGCGTAGCGAGGGCCAGATTGAGGCGGCAAGCTGGGAATAGAGCCGTCGGGGCTGACGGTGTATGGCGGAGCTGCGGACGGACGAGCTGAAGGAATGGGCGCAATGGTGGCGTCTTTGAGAATGGGTGCGGGCTGGGCGGGCGGAGCCAGCGTGGGTAAGTTTTCTTGTGCAAAAGCGGATTCTACGCCGGTTCCTAGCCCCGCGCTGACTAGCCCGGTTAGCCAAATAGCAGTCGATAGCCGCTGGCTAAAGCTTTTTTGCGATCGCGGCTCTCTAGCCCTGCCTTGTAAAAACGGGGCTGAAACAGGGGCCTTGAGATAGTCGCTAGAGCTGGGTAAACCGTTATTCATGACCAACTTGTGAATAGCATTAGTAGGAGACTGTTGTGGAAGAAATATGCACCCAACACGGACGAAGAATAGCCAGGTCGTCAAGTCGGCTTCAGATCTGTAAACACCGTGTCTAGCAGAGTTTTTTGAACAATTTCACCTAGAGATGCTGCCATCGCTCGGTGCAAGGAAATATCGCTGAAGGGTTCGATGGGCAACCACAGGCTAACGGCAACCCAGGGCGTTCTTTGATTGCGCTGCCACTGCGCAATTTGATCTGTCCAAAACCAACGGGCTGGTGAGGGACTGCCGCCCGTGGGCCAAGCGTACCACTGCAAAACTGCGTAGGTTTGATTTTGGTTCCAAGCGCGGAAAAAATCGCTGCTCACCGGAACGGTTTGAGCATTGTTGGAAGCTGCGTCTGAAGCGCTGCGCGAGGCTGAAAAAGACAGCTTTTGGCGGTTGTCTGTTTTCCACTGCTGGGAGCCTTGAATATCTACCCATTCGACTTCGGGCTGGTCGGCGTACCAAACTTGCGGTCGCAGCAATAAAAAGATGTCGTCGGGGCTTTCTGGTGCGATCGCCCGTCTGGTTTCTGGCTCGGCGGTAAGCTGCTGAATTGACCAGGTTTGGCCACCTAACTTAGTGGTGGTTTGCTCTTGCGTTTGCCAGCCGAGAATTGGTAGTCCCTGCGCTTTTACCGCAATTAGCGCAGACTTATTCGGTACGGTAGGATCGTTGGCCCAGGGCCACTCGCCTATGTAACGCGGCAGCGCACCTACGGCTACAAAAAGAGCAAGGATTGCCACGACTAAGAACGAGGCAAAAGACTTTTTAGATGCTTTTTGAGCCAGGGTAGGAGAAGACACGATAAGACGCTGTTGAAGATGGGCTGGATGCCGAACGGAGCTCGGTAGAAAGCTGAAGCAGTTTAGAAGAAATCTGTCGGTGGTGTGTGCGGTGCTGATGGCCCGCTGGCGTTAGGATAATCGGGTTTGGCCGCCGGTGGCCTGCTAGCCGTTTGTAGGCTATTGGCAGAGGTTGCCATGCTTAAACTGTTGGGTACATAGCTTTCTAGCAGCCTGATGAGGATGACCAACATCCCGAGCATTGCCGCTGAATAGAGATCGCCACCCCAGCTATCGTGCAGCCAGGTAAAAGCAGTGTCCATCTGTGAGCCGTGAAAAAAGCTCAGCGTGGCGTTGCGCACGATATTTCCGACAACGCTGACGGCTAAAATGCCTACAAAAAAGAGTGCCGTTCTTAGCTTTGAGCAGTTGAGTCCTGTCCAGTAGACCAGAATGAGGCCCATATATAGACTGGTGAACAGCATTTTGAGTCCGGCGCAGTGAGGCGCGACTTCTACTAACTGGTCGCTGATTGTCAGGTAAATGCCGTCTACCTGCACGTCCATATTTATTTGCAGCAAAATGAACCCAGCCACCGAGGCAATGAAGCTCTGTAACGGCAGGATGTAGGGTTCCATTAGATACGGCAGCTGCGTGGGCGTAGAGAGCAGAACTAGCATCCAGGGAAAGGCGTTGAGCCTAAACCCAGCTTGGCCTTTAAGCGATAGCAGCAGACCCGCTAACAGCAGCGGGAGCGATAGATTGATCATATCGACCAGGCTACTGCTGTAGAAGGCAGCTGCGATCGCCAATAGCGGTAGTCCTAGCCAGTGAATTTGGTTGGGCAGGGCCTGCCATTGCGATCGCCTCTCCCAAACCAAGTAAGCCGCAAAAGGAATCCCTAGCAGCCCATGGCTAAAGTACTCGTGCTGAATGCTAATAGATTTGTTTAACCAGCCTTCTACCCAATACGCCAGCAGCGGCCCATATAGCAGGGCGACTAGCCCCAAGGTGACCCACTCTAAAGGAATTTGTGATTTGAATTTGGAAGCTAGCATCGCAGGTTAGACCCAGGGGTTTGAAGCAGGCATGTTGAGCTTAAGACGCGGCAACCTTTAGCCCGTGGCCTGCCGCTCGGCGACTGCTGCAACGGGTTCGCGCGGCGTTTCGATGGCTGAGCGAATAGCGGCGACAACGCGATCTATCTGCTCTACGCTCAGACCGGGGTACATCGGGAGAGATAGAATTTCCTGACTGAGGGTTTCTGAGTGAGGAAAATCGCCTGATTGATGCCCCATCGATTCAAAAGCAGGCTGAAGATGGCAAGGAATGGGGTAGTGAATGCCGGTTTGAATATCTTGAGCATTTAGCTCTAGCTGTAGAAGGCTGCGGTCTATGGGGCACTCGGCAGTGACTTTGATAACGTACAGATGATAAACATGCCCGTTCCCGCTGCCGTTCTTCATCGGGACGATGCCTTTTTGAGCGAGGGAGGCGAGCGCTTCGTCGTAGTAGCAAGCGAGCCGGTTGCGGGTCTGATTCCAGGCTTCCATGTGGGGCAGTTTGAGCTGGAGTACGCCCGCCTGTATAGTATCCAGCCGGCTATTAACGCCGCCCGGATCGGTGTGGAAATATTTGCGAGTGGCTCCGTAGTTGCGCAGCGATCGCACGGTCTGCGCTATGGCCTCTTGCTGAGTGACGAATATGCCGCCGTCGCCTAGCCCACCCAGATTTTTACTGGGATAAAAGCTGAAGCCAGCGCCCGTGCCAATGCTGCCCGCCCGATAGCCTTCTCTCTCGGCTAGATGTGCTTGAGCCGCGTCTTCAAAAATAATCAGGCTGTGCCTCTTGGCCAGCTCAATCAGGGCTGTTGGTGAAACCATCTGACCGTAAAGATGCACCGGTACGATGGCTTTAGTTTTGGACGTAATTGCTTTTTCGGCAGCATTTAAATCAATGAGCGCCGTACGCGGATCGCAGTCGACAAAGACAGGGGTTGCACCCGTGCTAACAATGCCGATGAGCGTAGCAATAAAGGTATTCGCTGGCAGAATCACTTCGTCACCAGCTGTGATGCCGCAAGCTCGCAGGCCGAGGGCGATCGCATCTGTCCCACAGCCGACCCCCACGCCATAGCGGGTTTGGCAGGCGGCTGCAAAAGCGGTTTCAAACTCAGCCACTTTTTGACCCAGTACGCAGTCTCCTTTTTCCATCACGGCTTCTACGACTGCCAAAATGTCTGCCTTAAGCAGGCGATGCTGCCAGGACAAATCGACAAAGGGAATCAGTTCGAGTGGAGAAGAAGACATATGAGGAGATAAAAGAAAAGATAAACGATAGATTGAGATGTTCTGTTGAACTGCCGTTTTCAATCCGTTTTTAGATGCGAACTTCTAAATACTGTGACCCTTGTAGCGGAAGGTAGCCCAGTTTGGTTTGCCTCTGCAGCGGCTATGCTAGCTACTTGCTAAGCTGTTGAATGAGCCAGTTACTAAGCCTCAAAAGCGCGAATTCTTTGTAAAGCTTGCCTAAATTACTTCAACGAGTTTTGATTAGATAGCTCAAGAGTGCCCTTTTAGCGCAGTATTGCGACAGCCTGCCAGAGAAAGTAGACGCAGTTATCAACTGCTAGTTAAAGACCGTTGAGCACTGCCGAAGACCAAAACTGAAGGCAACTGAAAGGATGGATTTAAAAACGGCTTGCGATTTAATTGCTCGGCAGACGCTTCCTGAACTCGAAACGCAGGACACCTTTCTAGGTCGGTTACGCCAGGGATTTCCTCCTGTTCCTGGCCAGGCTACCGCTTTGCTGCTGGCGTTGAAAGTGATCCACAGCAGCTTACAGCGTGCTTCGGCGCTAGATAGGCGGCTGGCTCAGTCTTTATTTCTAGTTGCGTACGAGAGTCGTAATTTGTATGAGGTGGGTCGGGCGAATAGAGCGGATTGGCCCCCAATGCTGGATGAGGATCTAACTCGAATCGCGATCGCAGCTTACGCAATCTTTGCGGATAGTACTGACGATTTAGCCTAGGCTTCTGTACCGGAGAATGCTCAAAATAATCGAACAAAAGGCTAGAAATAAGTAGCCAATACTCGCCCTTGGGACTAGAGTACAGAAGCAGTTTTGAAGCCTGCTGTAGAAAACACAATGCCCTCTAAAGCTCGCCCCAAATCGAATAGAAGATTGAACAAAAGCAGCGCTGGAAAATCTGCTGCTAGTACTCCTCGTTTGCGCCTCCGGATATGGCTGGCCGTTCTAGGTGGACTGGGGCTAATTGCTTTCGTTCTACTGCTTAGACTGTTGCTGCCGCTGCTGCTGCTAACTGGATTTTTGGCGCTGGGCTATTGGATTTGGCGACTAATACATCGGCATCATCAGCGTCAGCGTCGCCGCCAGGCCAGGCTAAACACGCAGTTCTATCAGCTATTAAAGCGCCAGCAGGGACGCATCAGCGCCTTAGATTTTGCGATGTTTACGCAAACCGATGGCATGGTTGCTCAAAACTATTTGAACGAGCAGGCGCAGGCATTTTCGGCCTATTGCGAAACGACGATTCAAGGGGATATTGTCTACGTCTTTAATTTGGCGGCAATCAGCCAACCTACGCACCACGACAGCGCGAGAGCTGCCTGGGTTTGGGCTGAGCAAGCGCACGCGCAGAGGGCGCAGTTTGAAAGCAAGCAGGCCGCCTGGATTAGCGCTCAGCAAATGCGATCGCTCCGCCAGCCTCAAAAAGGGGCAACCGAGCAGCCAGTGATTCCCTTGCCTATGCCGCCTGATGAGTATCGTGATTTGGGGCCGGATGCGCGATCTCCCCAGCTAAAACAAATTAAATCCGCACCTACCGCTCCAACGCCGAGACCCCCAGTGCAGCCAGAATCTATCCGAGAGCCAAACCGACAGCCCGCTCAACTGCCGCTATCTAAATCTAGTAGACGAACGCTTCGTAACGATAAAGCAATGGTGACGATAGACGTGAGCGCTGTTCGCAGCTAGAAGCGCTTATTTTACTGATCGTCTTGCTGGCCTGCTGAAGAAAGCTTTGACAAAGCGACCTTTGTTATTGAGCATAGGAAAGGTTTGACTCAAACCAGACGCATTTGTTTAATCTAGACGCAATTTTTAGGAGCGCATTCCCTGTGGAAAGAAGTTTTATTATGATCAAGCCCGATGGCGTACAGCGGGGCCTAGTTGGCAACATCATTAGCCGGTTTGAGACAAAGGGTTTCACGCTTGTAGGCTTAAAGCAAATGTCGGTATCGCGCGATTTAGCCGAAGCGCACTACGCCGTTCATAAAGAGCGCCCTTTCTTTAAGGGGCTGGTGGACTACATTATCTCTGCGCCCGTAGTTGCGATGGTTTGGGAAGGCGAAGGCGTCATTGCCTCGGCTCGTATGCTTATTGGCGCAACCAATCCGTTAGAGTCAGCGCCTGGAACTATCCGGGGTGACTTGGGTATTACGATTGGTCGCAACATTATTCACGGCTCGGATGCTCCTGAGACTGCTCAAGAGGAAATTAAGCTTTGGTTTGGTGACGGCGGCCTGTGCGATTGGGAGCCTGCAATGAAGCCGTGGCTTTACGAGTAATAGCTAAATTAATAGCTAAATAGCTGCCTGCAAACGTAAGCCCCTCAATCTGCGAATAGATTGAGGGGCTTATTGGTCGCTTGTTCTGATCTATCTATCTATCTATCTATCTATCTATAAGTCCATGTTGGCACGAGCATCTTTGACGGCTGCCATAAAGGAAAGTACGGTGGCCGGAATGCTAATAGCTAGCGTTACGGCAGTGGGTACAGTGCCCCAGTTTGGATCGCCAGAAGATAGCTCGAACATGGAGCCGACGGCGGCGATCGCAGCTAGACAAGCTATTCCTAAGTAGGCACCACTTTTTGGGGTCACTGAGTTTTCTCCGAGTTTAAGGACTGCTAAGACTAGCTTACTTTCTTGACGTCTCTAGATTCAAATCCATGCTTCTTTAACTCTTGGTTGAGCGCGATCGCATTCTCAACTCTATCTACAAACATCACGCCGCTAAGATGGTCCATCTCGTGCTGAATAACGCGAGCCACTAAATCGTCTACTTTCATTTTGCGAGGCTTACCTGCTTCGTCTTTAAAGCTCACTTCGATGGCCGCGGGGCGCACTACGTCTAAGT
>Ga0209194_1000411_pt1 | contig 35247 bp, 31 predicted proteins | sample COGITO_mtgs_1004_FD_184787 | JGI IMG/M metagenome (GOLD analysis project Ga0209194, IMG submission 184787) | Pelagic marine microbial communities from North Sea - COGITO_mtgs_100413 (SPAdes) (version 2) | ecosystem: Environmental > Aquatic > Marine > Epipelagic ...
GTCGATGAGAACTCTGCGGTTGAATTTGAAACCTGCGCGGCCGTAGAAGATTGGCAAAGACCTAGCGCCGATGAGCAGTCTAGGCAATTAGAAAAAGACGCTCGCTATGCAATGGCTGAAGAGAGCGACAGCTCGAAAGCGGCGTCTAGCCAGCTCTGGGATCGTCAGGTAGTGAGCTTTACTACCTACGGGCTAAGCGCTCGCATGGAGCCAGTGAGTTTGACCGGCCTGTGGACGGTCGATGCGGAGATGCAAAATTGCTATACCCCCGAGACGACGATGGCGATTAACCAGGGCGATCGCGCGGAAGCCTGGTTGCTGAACCATCGCATTGAGTCTTTGGTGTGGGACGGCGATCGCTATGTGATGACCGTGGAACCGACGGCTACGGGTATGCAAGTTGTGCAGTTCGAGCGAGGCGATGAGCTAGCAGCGCTACCGCTAGAGGTGGTAACCGGAGATGGAAAAGCGATCGCGGTAACTTCTGGAGACTGGCAGTAGATCGCAGCGAAATTCTGATAGATCAGTTTAAATTCTTTGATATGTCTTGGTAGTCAGGTCTCTGTATAGTTGTTTCTACACAACGGAGACTTTTCTATGCAAATTTCAAAAACCATTTATAAAGCTCTATGGCTACTGCTCTCAGCTCCTACGCTAGGGCTTCTGTCTACGGCGTCTCATTTTGCGATCGCAAACGAGGAGGCCCCTGCCTGGTCTTATGGCGGCACCGAAAATTCGACGCACTGGGGAGATATAGACCAGGCATATAAAACTTGCAAACTCGGTAGAGATCAGTCTCCAATCAATCTCGAAAATGCGGTTGAAGCTGCACCCGCCAACATTACGTTTAACTATCAGCCCGCGCCGCTAGAAGTTTTCAATAACGGCCATACCGTTCAAGTCAACTACGCGCCGGGCAGTACGGTGAGCATTAACGGCGAGACCTACGACCTGTTGCAGTTCCATTTTCATACCCCTAGCGAGCATCTGTTCGAGGGCGAGGCGGCTCCTATGGAAGTGCATTTGGTTCATCGGAATGCGGCCAAAGAGCTGGCGGTGGTTGGCATTGCGATGGTGGCAGGCGAAGCCGATCCCATTGTCGAGCAAATCTGGGCGAACATTCCTGAAGCATCCGAAACTAAGCAGGCCGCTGGCGTGATGATTAATGCGGCTGATCTATTGCCCAGCAGCTTGACATACCAAAGCTATATCGGATCGCTAACGACACCCCCTTGCAGTGAGGCCGTTAAGTGGAACGTTATGGTTGAGCCGATTGAGGTTTCTGAAGAGCAAATCGAAACCTTTAGTACTCTGTATCAGGTGAATGCTCGCCCGGTGCAGCCTACGAATGGACGGCAGATTGAGCGCCACGGTGGCTAGCCCGATCGGCTTAAGACCCCATCTTCCGCTTTAGCTCTTTTAGCTCTTCTTCGGCTTCCCACCGACGAAAGCTCTCGTCTAAAGGATCGCCCGGCTGGTTGAATCCATAGGGAATCTGATTCCAGCCGGTCGTCCCCCAGTCGGTCTTTTCGGTTTTGGGAATCGCCGCCGCCTGGGCGATTTTGGTTTTTACTTCTTGGCGTTTGACCTGTACCTGTTCGCGAAGCTGTTTGGTTTGCTCAACGCGATCTTTAATACTTTTCATTTGGCCCCACAGATGATTCCCCTGGCGAAGCAAGGCGGCCTCTCTTTCTTGGGCGGGGCCGATTAAGTCCTGTCGATTGGCGGCTTTGGCTTTTTCAATTCGGCCATGCCACTGCTGAATATCTTGAGCGGTTTCTAGAATGCTGGCTTCTACCTGCTTTTCGCGTCGCTTCAAGTCGCCGACTAGCCGCACGGCATCTTCTTCTTGGCCGCGTAGCTGATCCTCTAAGGCCCTCAGCTCTAAGTGTGGATTGGCTCGCAAAAATTCATCTAGCCGCGTTTCTAGAAATTTGCTCAGGTCGTCGAATAAGCTCATGAAGTCAGATTGCTGCTCGTCAGCCGGTTTGTGATAATAGCGATCGCTCTTCACATACTAAAGCAACCGCCTGACGACGAGGGCAGCTAGTCGCTAAGAATTTCTGGCTTTAGAACCTTTGGCTTTAGAACTTCTGACCGATATAGACCGAGCGGACTTCGCCATCGCGGCGAATCACCACATCTTGACCGTTGACAGCCACCAGGTTCCAGCTAGAAAGGCCAATGCGATCGCCCACGTAGGCCCGCTGCGAACTGCCTTCAATGTCGAACAAAGCCGCTGAGCGACTGCCCAAGTTTAAAACGCCAACTAAAACATGCTCAGAAGTCGGCGTAACGTCGGTAATGGCGGCGGCGGCGTTGGTCGGTGCCGCGGCTACTGGTGTAGGCAGCGGCTTGGCTTGCACAATGGGTACAGAAGGGGTGGCAGCAGCCGGTGCGCCCGGCGGAATCGCAGCCGCAGCGGCCACGGGGGCAGGTACGGGTACGTTGGGCCTCGCATTTCTCCCTGGGAGCGTGACGTTTGGCAAAGGCTTAGCCGCTACTTTGACCTCAGCCTTATTTTCGTAAACGGGTACAAAAACTCGCTCAATGACGTTAGGCACATTAGGAATGCCAGGTAAATTAGGCAAGGCTCCTATCTGCGGCGCAGCGTTTGTGTTCGGTACGGTAGTGGGTAGGGTTGCCACCTGCGCCACCGGAATCACCGTAGATAGCTGCTGAGACTCTGCTTGCCGGGCGCTGATAACGGCGAGCGATTCCTGTAGATATACTAGAAAGTCGTCGTCTGAGTTGTTGGGAATTTCAGCGGCGGCGGCTTCTTTGGTTAAAGAGAGTAGCCAGCCGTGGCCCGGTTCGCTCTGTCCGAGCGTCCAGAGTCCGAGCGTCGTGACGGCGGAAATGCTGGCCGCGCCAACTAGCAAAAACGGTAAGGAAACCGACTGTGGCTGCGGCTTGCTTTGCGGCTCGAAGATGGTTTGCGGCGGTCTAGGCGATATCGGTGCGAGCGTTAGCTCGGGCATCGGATCGGTGTAGGCAAAGTTAGGGAGCGTTTGGACAGGTTCTTTTTGCGGCACCATTACCGCGTCGTATATGCCCGGATCGTTGGCGGCCCGGTGAGACATTTTGCTGCTTACAGCCGGAGCGATCGCGCTTTGAACGGTCTGTACTGAAGAGGCTGCCGCTTTACCAGAGGTAACGGGTCTGCCGCCGTACCGAGGATTCATAGGGGGTGCGGGTGGGCGATCGCGTGCCGGTTGGTCAGCGTCTATAGGTGCGCTCATGGTGGCGCGGTAAAGCTCGGCGGCGCTTCTCGGTACGAAATTGTCTGGTAACGTGACGGTGCGAGCTGACGGATTGATCGGCTGAGGTTTATGTCCGACAACCGTCATGTAGCTGCTCAGATCGCCTTCCAAAATTCGATCTACATCTGAAAAGAGATCGTCGATCAGATTGTCGCTGTAGGAGTCAGCAATCCGAGTAGAGGCGGATGGCTGCGAGCCAAAAGAACTATTTTGTGTGGCAGGGCGGCTGTTCGAAACCATTTTTCAGCGGGTGGTGAAGCTTTCTGTGAGATTTAGATTCAGGAGTTGGCGGTGGCTATAGCGTGAAAATTGTACCTTAAATAGCCGTTGGCAGGCAGCGATCGCAGAGGCTGTAGCCTATATCTGGCAACGATTTATCGTCTTTGGTAGGGACTGATGGTGTCAATCGTGGCATCAAGTTCCGGTGATATTTACGCAAACAAAGGTTGCCCTACTGACTTAAAAACATATCAACAATCTATGTTTGATCTTTAGTACATTGTTTTTGCCCAAGGGATGAAGTACCGATGAGAATTTAGCGAAAGGGTGCTTTTTTATACGAGCTGTATTGATGGGCGATCGCAGGCAAAATTTCTTTGTATCGGTCGCGGCGCGGTTGGTATTATCTGCGTACGCCTGAAGACGACAGAGGGCAGATAGAACAGATGGTAGATAGAAGAAGAGTAGGTAGATAGATGACTGGTTTTCGGGCGCCGATAGCAACGGTGATAGATCTGCTGTCGGCAACGCCGCGTAATTGCGATCACCTAAAAGCGGCGGTGGTGGCTGGAATTACAACGGATACGCGCAAAGTACAGCCCGGCGAGCTATTTTTTGCTTTAGAAGGCGAGACGTTTGATGGCCATGCGTTTGCGCAGCAGGCGGTGGAAAAGGGCGCGATCGCTGCTATTACGCGAAGAGGCGTCCTGCTCGCAGACACAGCGTTTCCCTTTATAGAAGTAGACGACACGCTAGCGGCCTATCAGGCTGTGGGCCGGTGGTGGCGGCAGCAGTGCGATATTCCCGTGATTGCCATTACCGGTTCGGTAGGCAAAACGACGACCAAGGAAATTATCTCGGCGGCGTTAAGTCAGTTCGGCGTGGTGCATAAGACGCAGGCCAACTTTAACAACGAGATTGGTGTACCTAAGACGCTATTGGGCATTGAAACTCAGCATGATTATGCGGTGGTGGAAATGGGAATGCGCGGGCTAGAAGAGATCGCGCTGCTGGCTCAAATTGCTGAACCTACCATCGGTTTGATTACGAATGTAGGAACAGCGCATATCGGACGACTCGGATCGAGAGCGGCGATCGCTCAGGCCAAATGCGAGCTTCTAAGAGAACTCCCTGCCGACAGCACCGCCGTTCTCAATGGTGACGATGCGCTGCTGCTCTCTACGGCTGCCCAGGTTTGGTCGGGTCGTACGCTGACTTACGGACTAGAGCATGGTGATGTGAAAGGCGATTTGTCTGGAGAGCGGCTAATCGTGGATGGGGTGGCGCTGCCGCTGCCGCTGCCGGGACGGCATAACGCGCTGAATTTGTTGGGCGCGATCGCGACTCTAAAGGCCCTAGGCCTAGACTGGTCAAAACTAGCGGCTGGCTTCACCGTTTCTATGCCCGCAGGCCGCGCCCAAACCCACAAGCTGCCGGGCGATATTTGGCTACTAGACGAAACCTACAACGCAGGGGCCGAAGCCATGGTGGCCTCCTTGGAGCTGTTGGCCGAGCAGCCAGGGACGCGGCGAATTGCGGTACTTGGCACCATGAAAGAACTGGGCGAGCAGTCCGTTGAGCTGCATCGTCATATTGGTAAGACGGTTGCAGCGCTAAATTTAGACGAGCTATTGATTCTGGCCGATCCCGCTGAGGCGGAGGCAATGGCAATGGGCGCAGGTTCTGTAGCCACGCAGACCTTCGATCATCGCGACCATTTGGCGGCCTATATTAAGGAGCAGATGGTATCGGGCGATCGCATTCTGTTCAAAGCCTCTCGCTCGGTAGCAATGGATAAAGTCGTTGATCAGCTTTTAAAGTCGGTAGAAAGGCCACCTCTGTAGAGATGTGCGAGACTATGCAGTGTTTCTTATCTTTTAACGCAGTCAGTCGAGTGTCGCATCCAAATGAGTCAATCAGTAATTTTCATCAGCTATCGCCAAAAGGATTCCTATGAGCTGACTGATCGCTTAGCTCATGATTTGATGGAAACCTTTGGAAAAGCCGCTATTTTCCTAGATAAGGAAAGGATTAAGGGCGGCGATGACTGGTCAACAGAAATAGAATCGCAGGCAAAATCGTGCAGCGTTATGCTGGTGGTGGTAGGTAAGGAGTGGGCGAACGCCAGATACGATCATAAAAAGCCTGAGAAAGAGGATCGGCTTAGACTAGAAGATCCTGAAGACTGGGTTCGCAAAGAAATTAATTGGGCCTTTGATAACGACTGTATTGTTATTCCTCTGCTAATTGATGGCGCTGAGCTTCGTAGCAAGGAATGGCTTCAGGAATGTGGTCTTGAAAGACTATCAGTGCCACAAACCATCCCCCTTCGATCAAAAGACTATAAAAATGATTTTCAGGCTATTAAAACTACGTTGGAAGAAAATCCAGTCCTATTAGACAAGCTAACTAACTATTCTTTGACGAAGAAGATTGAGGCTGCCAAGGAACCAATTCGGCTAAGAGAAATCTTCACCGTACCGGATTTAGAAGGGACACTGACTTCTAAACTGACAGATTCCGCTAGTTCAAAGCCAGATTCTCACTCAGAGCATCTGTCTAAAGCAACAGTCAACTTAGAAGACCCAAACGGCCCGGTTCCTCTACCTTCTGAGCTTTACATAGAGCGACCGCCTGTTGAAACTGATTGTTATAGGGAATTGAATCGGCTCGGCGCATTAATTCGGTTAAATGCGGCTCGACAGATGGGCAAGTCTTCGCTAATGTCTCGCGTCCTAATGCATGGACAAAAACAAGGCTATTATTGCGTGTCAATTAACTTTCAGCAAGCAGATTCTGAAGTTTTTGAAAGTTCAGAACACTTTCTGCGCTGGTTTTGCGCCGTTACTGCTGAGGACTTAGATATTGATATCTCTATTGATGAGACCGTTGGAACGATATGGAAATCTAGGGTGCTAGGTAATAAGCTCAAATGCACAAACTTCTTTAAGGGATACTTACTACAACGGATCGAAAAGCCTTTAGTCTTGTGCCTTGATGAAGTGGATATAGTATTTCGATATCAGAAAGTTTCTCAAGACTTTTTTAGCTTGCTACGCACTTGGTACGAAAACGGACGCAATCAAGAGGTCTGGCAGAAGCTTCGTCTAGTAATTGCGCATTCTCGCGAGGTGTATCCTACTCTAGACATAAACGAGTCTCCTTTCAACGTAGGAATGTCAGTAAGTTTGCCAGAGTTCTCCACACAACAGGTAGAGGAGCTAGCAAGAAAGCAGGGGCTAAATCTTTCAATAGAGGACTTACATAATTTGACTGCTATGGTAGGCGGTCATCCATATTTGGTAAGGGTAGCGTTGTACAAGCTCGCACGCAGACAAATAAGTTTGGCTCAGTTGATAAATGTTGCTCCGACTGAAGAGGGGCCTTACGAAAGTCACCTCCGCAGACACTTAACTCTCGTAGAAGAAGACGATGAGCTAATGAACGCTCTAAAGATTGTAATCAGCAACGATGAGCCAGTAGTCATAGATTCAAGCGAAGCTTTTCAGCTTGCTAGTATGGGTTTAGTAAGGCGGAGAAGAAACGCAATAGAGCCGCTGTGTGACTTGTACCGCCAATATTTTAAGGAGCGTCTGCAATGATGTCAAACTCTTCTCTTTACCAAATAGGCGGTAGTCTTCAGCTAGACGATCCTACTTACGTGACTAGAAAGGCAGATGACGAACTATACAACGGATTAGTCTCTGGAAATTATTGCTATGTGTTGAACTGTCGGCAGATGGGCAAGTCGAGTCTGCGAGTGAAAATAACTGACCGTTTGAAGAAAGAGGGTGTCACCTGTGTCGTTGTACAGATGACCAGTATTTTAGATGAAGAAAACACACCAGATCAATTCTATGCGGGCGTAATCAATAGCATTGCCCAAGACCTCAATCTAGAATTTGATGATATGGAATGGTGGGAGTCCAATAGCCATCTATCGTTAGTCAATCGGTTCAGTATTTTTTTGGAGACAGTGCTACTGCAAAGATTTTCTGGTCGCGTAGTCATCTTTATAGATGAGATAGACCGAGTACTCAGCCTATCATTTTCAGTAGACGGTTTTTTTACAGCAATTAGAGAGTGCTTTAACAAAAGGGCCGATAATCCAGCCTTCCGTCGTTTAACATTCTCGCTTCTAGGTGTAGCGACTCCTTCTGATTTAATCGGGGACAAAAGTAGTACGCCGTTTAACATCGGCAAAGCTATTGAGCTGACGGGCTTTACACTAGATGAAGCAAAGCCTTTAGAGATAGGGCTTCAAGTAGAGAATCCTACTGAGGTGCTGAAATCCATTCTACGTTGGACAAATGGACAGCCTTTTCTGACCCAAAAGATTTGTCGCATAGCAGCAGAGGAGTCAAAAAGCACTTTATTAGAAGACGTTCCTTCTTGGGTCGATGGCTTAGTCCATCAACAAATTATTCAGAATTGGCGATCAAACGACGAGCCAGAACATCTAAGAACTATTCGAGATCGCCTTTTGATGAACGACTATAAAGCAACGCGTCGTTTAGAGCTGTATCAGAGAGTCTTATCAAAAGAAGTAGTCTCTATGAATACGACCGACTCGCTTGCTAAAGAGTATATAGAGTTAAGACTTTCGGGTGTTGTCGTCAATCGTGACAATCGCCTGTATGTATATAATCCAATCTACGAAAGCATATTCACAACAGCGTGGACTACAGAGGCACTTGCTAACCTCCGGCCATATGCTACAGCATTTACTAGTTGGGTAAAGTCTAACAAAACCGATCAGTCGTACTTACTGAAAGGAAAGGAACTTGAATCCGTTATTCAGTGGGGAAGAGATCGCTCACTGCCGCCCGAGGATTACGACTTCATTCTCGCAAGCCAGTCCCTTCAAACGCTGAGAGTTGAAGAAAGAAGGCAAGAACTAGCAAAAAATAACCAAAGGTTGGGCGGCAAAATAGGCGGGTGGCAAACTCAGCAAAAACTGGAAAAAGAACGGCTTTTAGAAAGAGAATTAATAGTAGCTGAAAAAGAAGCTGCCGCGGAACAAACACTAAAAGAAGGATTGAAGAAACACGCAGAAGCTGCCAAACAGCTACTAGAGGCGCATGGGACAGCACTGGCAGCGCAGCAACCTGAGGCTAGTCTGCTAGCATCAGACCAAAACAGCGATGAGTCAGACGGATGTATGGGATGTATGGCTTTGGTAGGGGCAACATCACTTACCATCTTGTTTGTACGGTTTGTTGTCTGGATACTTTGAGAGGCGTATGCACACAAGCACAATCAGTTTTACGATTGAGACACCGCGCCAGACAAGGGAGATGTCTTTATGTTGAGCGTTAATCCCAAAGCCTGCAAAACCTTTAGCACAGTATCTAAAGAAGGCACCCTAGTGCCTGAAAATTCTTCGTCTAAACTTTCGCAGGAGATTCCAGTGTCCTGTGAAACTTGAGCTATTCCCTTTGCTCTGGCAATATCACCTAGCGCTTTTGCAATGAAAACAACGTCTCCTTGGGCTTCTTCAATACTGGCTTCTAGGTAGGCTGCCATCTCTTCTGGCGTCTGAAGGTAGTCTGCAACATCGTATGGAGTCGTGATTGTTTTGTTCATTGTCTTCTCTTGAACGTTTCTACAAGTTTTTTGCAAGCTGTAAGGCTTTTTTAATGTCGTTTGATTGCGATCGCTTATCTCCGCCAGCTAGCAAAATAATGATTTTAGAACCCTGCTGCTTGTAATAGACTCGATAGCCAGGCCCATAGTTAATTCGTAGTTCAGAAACACCTTCACCGACGGGTTTAACATCTCCTGGGTTTCCGCTGATTAGTCGGTTGATACGAACCAGAATACGAGTGCGAGCTTGCAGGTCGCGCAAGCTTCTTATCCACTTATCGTACGTGTCCGTTTTTCTTACTTCCATTGTAGCGACCGACTGTGAAACTTAAGATCTTCTAGCGCTTCAAAGATCTTAAGGTTTTGGCGTAGCCCATGCGATAGAATTTAGTACTTATTTGTTTTGACATGAAACTTCTGTGGTCTTAGTGCTATCGTCATCGCAAATCTCCGCAATGGAAGCCCACGCCGAACGGGTGTATCCAGAAGAGTGCTGTGGCCTGCTGATTGGTAACCTTGCTGCTGCTGAGGCTGCCGAAACGATTAAGTCTGTTGTTGACTGCGTGGCGCTAGACAACGAATGGACGCCTGAAGCAGTTGCCGAATCAGATGCAGACTTAGATGCAGATAGCAAAACTAAGCACCGGCGCTACTGGATAGATCCTAAAGACATGATGCGCGTTCAAAAGCAGGCAAGAGAGCGAGGCCTTAATATTATTGGGGTGTATCATTCGCATCCAGACCATGTGGCAGTGCCTTCGGAGTGCGATCGCGCTCAGGCGTGGCCCACCTACGCCTACGTCATTGTGTCCGTTTGCAACGGTAAAGCTGTCGATATTCAAAACTGGGCGCTAGACTTAAGCCGTCAATTTCAGCCAGAAGCAATGCGGGTTTCCTCTTCTACTAGTTCGGGCGCTAAAGACCGAATGCCGGTTTCGGCTTAATTTTCTTGTCTACGCACCCTTGGCCTTAGTTTCTGTCCTTTCTGATATGCTCATTTCTGCCGTCGGCTCAACCCCCGACCGTTCACCTGTTGCAAAATCATGCTGAATCCCAACTTGGATGAAATCCAACTGAATAAAGCCGAGTACGAACGCTACTCGCGCCACCTAATCCTCCCCGAGGTTGGCCTCGAAGGCCAAAAAAAGCTCAAAGCCGCCAGCGTCTGCTGCGTAGGCACGGGCGGACTCGGCTCCCCCTTACTGCTTTACCTGGCAGCCGCAGGCGTCGGACGCATCGGCATCGTCGATTTTGACGTGGTTGATCACTCCAACTTGCAGCGGCAGGTCATCCACGGCACCTCTTGGGTCGGCAAGCCCAAAATCGAATCCGCCAAAGACCGCATTTTAGAAATCAATCCTTATTGCCAAGTAGATCTGCACGAAGTGCGCCTATCTTCTGATAATGCGCTTGAGATCTTCGAGCCTTACGACATCGTGGTAGACGGCACCGATAACTTCCCCACCCGCTACCTAGTCAACGATGCCTGTGTCTTACTAGATAAGCCCAACGTGTATGGCTCTATCTATAGATTTGAGGGTCAGGCCACCGTCTTTAACTACGAAGAAGGGCCGAACTATAGAGACCTCTACCCCGAGCCACCCCCACCGGGCCTGGTTCCTTCTTGCGCAGAAGGCGGCGTGTTGGGCATTCTCCCCGGCATGATTGGGGTCATTCAGGCGACTGAAACCATCAAGATTATTTTGGGCAAGGGCAAAACCTTGAGCGGTCGTCTGCTGGTGTACAACTCGCTAGACATGAGCTTTAGAGAGCTGAGGCTGCGCAAGCCGCCTGAAGAACATCGCACCGTCATCGACAAGCTGATTGATTACGATCAGTTTTGTGGCATTCCTCAAGCGGCTGAGGAGGAGGCTAAACAGCAGGCAGAGCTAAATGAAATGTCTGTCAGCGAGCTGAAGGAACTGCTTGATAGCGACCAGGACGACTATTTCTTGCTAGACGTGCGCAATCCCAATGAGTACGAGATTGCGAGCATTCCGGGTTCGACGCTGATTCCGCTAGGTGAAATTGAGAGCGGTGATGGCGTGGTGAAGCTCAAAGCGATGCTGAATGGTCATAATCTGGTGGCGCACTGCAAGTCGGGTATGCGCTCGGCCAAGGCGCTGGCGATTCTGAAAGAGGCCGGGATTGAAGGCACCAACGTGAAAGGCGGCATTTTGGCCTGGAGCCGAGAGATTGACGCTTCCGTGCCCGAATACTAGATTGCCAGTTCGAGCGCTGAACATCTTCTAAAAAGGGAGGGCTGTTGCAGGCCCTCCTTTATTTTTACAATTTTTTATCTGTTCACTTTTCATCTGTTCACTAAGGAGCCAAAACAATGAGCTTAAAAGATCGCGTTTCCGATGAGATTAAAACGGCGATGAAGGCTAAGGACAAGCTGCGCCTTGAAACGGTGCGCGGCATTAAAAAGGTCATTATCGAAAAGGAAAGTGAGATTCGAGGGAAAGGCCGCGACGCGCTGAACGAAGAGGAAGAGATGGCGATTTTGATGCAGCTAGCTAAGCAGCGCCGCGACTCTATCAAACAGTTTACCGACGCGGGCCGCACTGAATTGGCGGATAAGGAAGCGAAGGAACTGGTGATATTAGAAGAGTATTTACCGGCTCAGCTTTCGGATGCGGATATCGAGGCGGCGGTGGATGAGGCGATCGCAGAAGTAGGCGCTAGCGGCCCACGCGATATGGGCAAGGTGATGGGGCCAGTGATGCAAAAGCTAAAGGGACAGGCCGATGGGGGCAAGGTGCAGGCAATCGTTAAATCGAAGCTGTCTTAGCCAGTCCGGTTAATTCTCCTTCAGCTCGTCCCATATTTCTGACAAAGGAACTCTTTGGCCCTCTCGTACTTGCTGTAAAGCTCGTCTCAGGCTAGCCTCAACTTCTTCAGTGGGTTCGTTGTCTGGGTCTAAGTCTGCGCGGTATTCGTCTGGATACATAAGAATCACTTTAACTAGGCCAGACTCTCCTTGCGGCAGAGGAAGATGCTCAAGCACTAATCGACCCTGAGCATCTATCTGCCCGGTTACTTCTAGTTTCTTCATCTTGGTTACCTAAACGATTCAGATACTAGGATAGCTGAGTCTTGAATAACAAACGGACTGGCAAACTGCGATATTTCTATAATTCAATGAAGTCAGTGAAGGTAAAATCCGCTCATCTGTCGGCTTGATCGGTGTCGCTGATAATCTTTTGAATTGACCGAATGCTTATATCATCTCTATCGGACTTCGAGTAGATCTTGATGAGTACAATGCTGACCGAAGATTCTAGCTGGTAAATAATTCTGTAGCCCGCGCTCTTTCCTTTCTGAATATCACTATTTCTTACACGGACTTTGTAGACAATGTAATCGGTGCCTGCGATCTGGTCGCCTATCAACTGTCCGCCTTGAAGTCTCTCAATAATAGGCTCGATATCTCTTTTGATATGGCGATATTTTTTCTTAAGCCTACGCACATCTTTTTAAATTCTGGACTTGTCTGTATGAAAAACTCGTCGCTGGAATCATTCGGTGGCTGCATATTCTTAATCCATTAAGCCTAATACTAGAGCGAGTCTAGCGCGTCTTGTAATGAGATATAACGAATGCATATTCGTTTAACTATTGGATCGGCACGAATCCAGCTTGGTTTAGCAGGGCCTTGCCGTCTTGTGTTTGTAACAGTTCGGCATAGGCAGTACCGGCCTGCTCTGCTGCTTGAGCATCTTTTTTGACGATGACGTAGAGCGGACGCGTGAGCGGATAGGTCTGGTTTTCGATGGCCTGAAGGTTTAGCTGATTGCGGCTGGCGGGGCAGCTGGCGGGGTCTACGTAGGGCTGCTGGTAAGGCGGGACGAGCTGCTGGGCGCTGCTGCCAATAGCGAGAGGCGCGACCGTACATTGGCCGACAATTTCGGGCGCGGAGGCAAAGTAGATTGCCCCCGGATTTTCGCTGACGAATCGAAGGGCCTGAGTGGTGGTGGACAGCGCTTTAACAGAGGGCGCAAAGGCACTGCCGTCTAGAACGTCTTCTTCAAAAAATTGCACCGTGCCGCCTGCACTGCGCGAGGCAGGAACGATCTCTAAATTCGGCCCGCCCACCTGATTCCAGCTGGTGATTTGGCCAGTGTAGATGTCTTTAAGCTGGGTGAGGGTGAGGCCCGGAATCGCTAGCTTTGGGTTAACTGCGATCGCAACTGCCTCAGTCATCACCGGAATTTCTTCTAGCGTCATGCCCTGTTTTTGGGCCTCTCTAGTTTCCTTCGAATTTAAAGGCCGCGAAGACTGCGCAAAATCCAGCTCTCCATCAATCAGCTTTTGAATCCCATCCCCCGATCCTGACGCATTGACATAGACCAACTTAAAGTCGGGATAGGCTGATTCAATTGCTGGATCAACGCCGCCCCGCAGCGGTGCCCAAGTGGTGCTGCCGCCGTAGCGAAATTCACCGCTAGGAATTGCCGTTCCGGTTGCGAAAGGACTGTTCGAGAGTACGGCTGGCGCAGCGTTCGCAGACGGATCGTTCGCAGACGGGTCGGCGTTAGCGGTTTGTGCAGCCGGGACTGAACCGGGTGAACCGCCTAAAATTCCGCTGCTTTTGATCAACCAAAAGCCTCCACCTAGCACCGCAGCCGTAAGACCAAGCGCCACAATAAGCGCTGTCGTTTCATTTTTGGGTTGGGTCATAGGTCAGCGCTGATTTTCACAGAAATATTAAGGAGCCGTAGCCGTTACCACATCACTAAAAGACCTGATTCCACTCATAGATAGCGTATTCAGTCCAAATGTTATTTTTCCAATAGGGATCGCCTTCTACTAGCTGCCGTACGGTGTCTTCACTATCGGCTTTGTAGGTGCCAAACACTTTGGTGTTGTCCATGGTGGGGCCAAGTGCAGTTAGAATGCCCTTGGCTTTTTGTTCAGTAAGCCCCTTGAGGTGTTCTTCACGGTAGGGTGCACGTTTTTCTAGTGCGTTCTCGCAATAGGTGCCCCACATCACAAACTTTGGCATAGCAGTTGGCTCTTATAGGTATGTCATGACTAGTAGGCATGTCATGACTAGGTATGTCACGACCTGAACAGTCACGACTGTATCAAACCATATTTGGCCGCTAGCTGAGGCGATCTCTAGCCGACTGTCTTTAGCCGACTATCTCAAAAATGGTGTCGTAAGTTTGCAGCAAATCGCAGGTAGTGTGGTCTACCACGTTGGTATCGCTTAGCTCCAGGTTGTAAAAGCTAACGGTGCTAGCATCGAAGTAGGGGCCAGCGTGCCAGGTGCCTACTTCCAGCTTGACGAAGCAGTTACCGGGGATTTGGAAGACTTGAATATTTTCTAGCTGAGGCTGGGGAAAATCGCCAGCTGGTGCTACGCCCAAGAACCATGTTTGCCCTTCTAATGCACCTAGACACTGGGTGCAAGCATTGTGCCGGGTGATGTGATGAAACTGCCGCCCGCGCTGGTGGAGCTGCATAATGTAGAAGCGAGGAATGCCGTTTTGGAGCTGAAGCTGCGCGTCTTGAAGGTCGAAGGCTTTGCTATCGGGCTGTGGATAGATGACCTGACCAAACGGCTGGAAAGTTTGGGCGGTGATAGGCGTCGCTTTTACCGTTTGGACGGCAGCGGCAGCGCTAAGTATAGAGGCAGTCATGGTATGAGGGGAATCTCTTTAAGACAAAGCACGGTAATTAGCCTGTTGGCACTGCTCAATAAAGACTGAGTTTTGAGAACCGCTAAGAATCCTTTTAACGGGGGACTGTATCATTCTAGAGACGATACAGTCTTTCTACAGACTGATCGACTATTTAACTAAGATTACTCAAGCGATCGCCCTATGGATGACAAACTGATGCTGATGATTCCGGGACCCACCCCGGTTCCCGAAAAAGTGCTGCTGGCGATGGCAAAGCATCCCATCGGGCATCGCAGCGGCGAATTTAGCCAAATTATTGCCGAAACCAATGAGAATTTGAAGTGGCTTTTTCAGACCAAGAACCATGTATTGACGCTAGCAGCCAGCGGCACCGGCACGATTGAAGCGGCGATCATTAACTTTTTGAGCGCGGGCGATCGCGTAATTGTTGGCAGCAACGGTAAGTTTGGCGACAGATGGGCGCAAATTGCCAAAGCCTACGGGTTAGACGTCCAGATCGTCAGCGCCGAGTGGGGTACGCCATTAAACCCCGACGACATCAAAAAAGAGCTAGACGCAGACACCGACAAGCAAATTAAAGCCGTCATCATTACGCACAGTGAAACCTCTACGGGCGTACTAAACGATCTAGAGACTATCAATAAGCATGTCAAAGCTCACGGCGAAGCCTTGATTATTGTAGACGCGGTAACTAGCCTGGGTTCTTATAACATTCCGGTTGATGAATGGGGCCTAGATGTGATTGGTTCTGGTTCTCAAAAGGGCTTTATGCTGCCGCCTGGAATGGGTTTTGTTACGGCCAGCGACAAGGCTTGGGCGGCTTACGAGAAGGCGACTTTGCCTAAGTTCTATCTCGACTTGGGCAAGTACAGAAAAGCTGCCGATAAAAACAGTACGCCATTCACACCGCCGGTAAACCTCTACTTTGGCATGAAGGTCGCCCTGGAGATGATGCGCAATGAAGGACTCGAGAATATCTTTGCTCGCCACACGCGCCACAAGGAAGCCGCTCGCGCCGCGATGAAGGCGTTGGGTCTAGAACTCTTTGCGCCCGATAGCAATGCCAGTCCGGCAGTGACTTCTGTTGTGCCTGAAAGCGTCGATGCTGAAAAGATTCGCTCTATTATGAAGAACAGATTCGACATTGCCCTTGCCGGCGGACAAGATCACTACAAGGGCAAGATGTTTCGGATGGGGCATCTGGGCTTTGTTAGCGATCGCGATATCCTCACGGCAATTAGCGCGCTAGAAGCGACTTTGCGAGAGATTGGGCATAAGACGCCGAGTAGCGGTGTGGAAGCGGCAAGTGATCGCCTACGTCAGGGATAGAGGCCATGCCAATAGCCGAAGCGAACGACTAGGACGTTTTTACTTCGGCTATGATCCGACGTAGGCCAGATTGCAAGCTGCTTCTATTGGGGTAAGAAATCGTCGTCTAGGACTTGGGCGATCGCATAAGGACAACTCACCGGAAAAGTCTCTACGGGCAATCCGGTCTCTATCGACGCTTGCCTAACGCTATCGGTGTACGATTCTGACAACTCTTCTACTATGAAGGTTCTTAAGCTGGGAGAGTCCTTTAGCTGCTTTCGGATTCGTCTGCGATGCTCAGCGATGCTAGAGGCCCAGCTTCTACTTTTACGCCCAGGCTGATACTGCCACTTGAGAAGATGTAGTAGAACAATAACCAGGTTGCTCTCTAGGCTGCGCTTTTCACTGCGACCCATATCAGCAATTTCCTCAATTAAATTGTTCCAATCAACGCTGTTATAGTCTCGCTGTTGTAGTCCTCGAAGTGTTGCTTCTATCCAGGCAAAATAATCACGCTCGTAAAGCGCTGCTAGATCATCCGCGCCCATTAACTGAACGGTGCTAGTCGCTTGATTTGCAGGTGAGGGCGAAGCTGTCATAGGCAGATCCTATCGTAGGACTGGCAAATAGTAGGACTAGCAATTTTGATGCTTGTGCTTGATGATCGTATTAATTGTAGCGGATACGCGATCGCCTGTTTTTTTAGCGGCTCTATGCAACCTACTCTATGCAACCTATGAACTTTCTAGACGGCTAACAACTTCTCTAAAGATACATTTCTTCTGTAGAGCGGCCTGCTATTGATCAAAGGCAATGCTAGCTCTACTACTTTCATGGCGATCGCTCTCACCTTCATCGTATTTCTTCTTTTATTTACCGCCGTCGGCATTTACTCCGCTACCCAGAAGCAAAGTACTACTACCGATTATCTCCTAGCGGGCAGATCGGTAAATCCTTGGCTAGTCGCGCTCTCCGCGCTCTCTACAGGTCAAAGTGGCTTTCTATTCACCGCGCAGGTGGGCTACGCCTACACCAGCGGCATCTCTGCAATCTGGTTGGCCATTGGCTGGGCCATCGGCGACTATCTTTCCTGGTTACTGGTGTTCAAACGGCTTCGAACCGCCTCAGAAGCCTCAGACTCTGAAACCGTGCCTAATTTTTTAGCCCAAAAGCAACCTGGCCAACAGCTAATCTCAGCGACTGCCGCACTTATTACAATCGCCTTTCTAGGCACCTACGCCGCGGCGCAGCTCCTAGCCGGTAGCAAAGCGCTCAATAGTCTCTTTGGTTGGAACACCGCCTGGGGCATTCTTATCGGTGCGGTGATTGTTGTTGTTTATTGTTTCTCTGGCGGCATCCGCGCTTCTATTTGGACAGACGCGGTGCAAACCATTGTCATGATTGGGGCTTTGCTCTTGCTGCTGGTCTATACCATCGGTGCCGGTGGCGGCGTTGAAAACATTTTCTCAAATCTGGAAAGCATTGATGCAAATTTGACCGCGCTTTTTCCTGCGGACTTACAGTGGGGATTTGTGCCGTTCTTTGTTGGTTGGCTAGTGGCGGGATTTGGCGCAGTTGGGCAGCCGCATATTCTCGTGCGAGCGATGGCGATTGACGATGCCAACAACATGGGTAAAGCTCGCGATATTAGAACAATCTGCGGTCTGATTACGGCCTTTGCCGCTATTTTTATTGGCTGGGCTGGGCGAGTCTTACTGCCCAATCTTGCCGATCCTGAGCTTGCTTTGCTCGATTTGTCTGTAGATCTTCTACCGGCTGTGCTAGTAGGCGTAATGCTAGCAGGCATTTTCGCCGCGACTATCTCTACCGCAGACTCACAGATTCTCTCTTGCTCAGCGGCGCTGACTCAAGATTTGTTTCCTAGCATGTCTCATTCTTACCGGGTGGCGAAGCTGGGGACCTTGATTGTAACTGGGGGTGTATTGGCGATCGCACTGATTAACAACGACAGCGTTTTTAGCTTGATCACTTTCGCCTGGTCGCTGCTGGCTTCTGGGCTAGGTGTACTGCTGATTGTGAGAGCCTGGGAAAAGCCGGTGGCAACGCCAGTGGCGATCGCCATGATGATCGCTGGAATTGCTGCTGCCTACTTGTGGAAATACTACGAACTCTCAGGTGCGATGTACGAAGTGCTGCCTGGAATGCTCGCAAGCGCGCTGGTGTATTGGGTTGGGCAGCTGCTGATAGGCGAACGAGTCGCTTCAATCCGCTAGATCACTTCCATCCAGTCAAAAATTCTTTCTAGCTGCTTCAAGGTCACGATGCCTTCTTGCCACAGCACCATCGGTAAGGGGCCAATGTCCTGCTTGCATTGCTGAAGCGCTCGCTTGATTGCGTTGGGCGGCACCGATAGCTCGTCTTGCAGAAACCGAATAAGTTTAGTGTAATCGTTGGATATCATCGCTGAAAATTGAAATGAGTAGGGTATGGATTCAGACGTGACGTGACTATCTGAGTATTTTTACGCAAGTCGATCTGTTTGTGCTCTTTCTAAAGTACGAACATCTGTGGCGTCAAAAGCTTACGTTAAAGCATGTTTAGCGTTTGCCAGAATCTAAAATCAAGTAAGCCCAATTTATATTCCTAAAAACAAAATAATTACCTAAGGCGATTTAATAGTAATCAGGAATTTACGCAATTCTACGGTAGTTTGGCCAAAAGGCAAATTGGTTTTACAGGAGTATAGATTTTAATTAGATTTGCTTTGAACTAAATAGGCTGTGCTACTTGAGATCGCTGCTAGGAAGCGGCTGAATGTCGATAGTATCTCCGGGCTGTAGACCAATTTCGCTGGCGCGATCGCCTCTTAGCTCCAGCACCTGATCGACAATTTGATTGCCGGGGCCGTAGGTAGCACAAGGATCTATGGTGCAAGGCGGTGCGGTGATCACCTCGACAACTTTACCCTGATAGATAAAGACCATATCTAAAGGGACGGGAACGTCTCTCATCCAGAAGGAGGCGCGGCGCGGGCTAGAAAAGGGAAAGAGCATCCCGCGGTCGTCGGGTAGCGCGGAGCGAAACATCAGGCCAAGAGATTGCTGCTGTGGGGTTTGAGCAACTTCTAGTTGAAAGGGCCGATCTTTAATTTGAGCGATCGCGCTGACTTCTAAAAGCTGTCCTGGCCCGTTTAGCGTAATCTCTTCATCAGGGGCTTCGGCCTCAGCCATATTAGGATCTCCCGACGACTCCATGACCGGCTCAGAAACGTCGGTGCAGCCGATTAGCAACGTGCCAAGCAATAGCAAAAGCGCCATGCGACGCGTCCACTGCTTGGGTTTTCGGTTTGATTTCTTGAGCGATCGGCTAACGCTTGAGCGACGGCGGCCTGCTAAGAGATGGCGTGAGGCACGGTGCAACTGATGGGTATGCATAGGTTTTTCTGTCCTCCAAAAACAGAAGTTCAATAGGCTAACTTTCGCGCAGAACATAACCTACGCTGCGCACCGTCTGAATCAGGCGCTTTTCATTCTCGGCGTCTATCTTTAGCCGCAAATAGCGAATATACACCTCAATGACGTTCGACTCACCGATAAAGTCGTAGCCCCACACGCTCTCCAAAATCTGCTTGCGCGTCAGCACTTCGCGCGGATGCTCCATTAAATATTTCAGCAGCTCGAATTCCTTCATGGTGAGTTCGATAATGCGATCGGCGCGAACCACGCGCCGCTGAGTCAGATCTAGCACCATATCGGCAAAGCGTAGCTGTTCGCCACTAGCTGCGCTGGGCTTAAGGTAGGCGTTTACTCTAGCAATGAATTCGTCGCTGCGATAAGGCGATAAAAAGTAGTCGTCTGCGCCCGCTTCTAAGCAGGCCACGCGATCCGCTAGCTCGTCCTGATTCATCATCAGCAAAATGGGGACGCGGTTGTGGTCGTCTCGCAGGCGGCGGCACAGCTCCAGCCCTGAGTCTTCGGCCAGCCGCCGAGAGACCACGATCAGCGCTGGGGCCGCTTGATCCGCCTGCGTTAGTCCCGCTGCTAGCGAGTGAGCCAGCACCGGCTTGTACCCGGCCTCGTGCAGATCCACGCCGATGTTATCGGCTAGCGCTTCAGCGCTCTCGACTACGAGCACCACAGGGAGCGAAGCTTCTGATTTGGACGAATCGGTAGACGCAATCATGAGCAGCTCTCCAGCATTGGGTTCTGTAATGAATAGGCTGCGCTCAGGGTAGCTCTACGGAAGTTGGCTTGGCAATGTGCGGTAGCCCCCACCCTAGCTTTTCTCGCAGGACGCGGAAGAATTCGGGCGGCTTTAATCGGACAAATCTGGCAGTGTAGGGCGATCGCTCTAAACACACCCGATCGGTTGGCTCCACGTAGCAACCGGCATTGCCATCGACGACCATCACCAGCGAATCAGGATTAACGGAGTCGATGGTGACGGGTTCGCAGTTGGGAAAGACCAGCCCTCGCGAAGCCAGCGAATGAGGGCAAATGGGAATGAGCTGTAATACCGGAACCCCCGGCGCAATCACCGGCCCCCCGGCTGAGAGTGAGTAAGCGGTAGAGCCGGTCGGCGTAGAGATGATGATGCCGTCGGCGGCGATATCGACCGGCGAATGATCGCCTACTTGCACCTCAAAATGACACATGCTAGTGAGCGGCTGCCGCTGAATCACCATTTCGTTCATGCAGAGGGCTTCCCACATCAGCACGCCGTGGCTGTAGAGCTTAACGATCACCATGGAGCGCTCCTCCACCTGGTACTGATTGGCCAGTAGCTGATCGATGGCTTTATCTAGCTGGCTGAGGTAGATTTCGGTGATGAAACCCATGTGGCCAGTGTTTACGGCTAGTAGTGGGATGCCTTTGGGCGCGACTTGTCTAAAGGCTGAAAGTACGGTGCCATCGCCGCCGAAGACCACCGCAAATTCCATGTCTTCATCAAAGCCGGGCGGCACCAGGCTATCGATGGGGGTATGGCAGACGGGTTTGCCGGGCTGGGAGTAGCCTAAAATGCCCGCCGCGCCAGTGGCCATGCAAACTTCGTGGCCTAGAGACTCTAGGCGATCGCGCAGCCTTTGAGCAGCGTCTTTAGCCACCGGCTTGATGTCGTTGTAAATGAGGCCAACCTTAGGCACGGTAAATTCTGACCAGGTAAATTCTGACCAACGGGAATGAACACCCTATAGGCTATCGTCTTTGGCGATGTCTTGAATAGAGCTGAAGGCAGACATCTGCTGAATTGAGTGAATTGAAGGCCGAAGTAGAAAGGTGGCTAAATAGGCTATAGGCCAAACTCAATAGAGACATCTGTGTTTTGCGCTGTGGGCAAGTTGAGTCTGCGTTGGCCCTATTGAGATTTGTTGCGATCGCTAAAATGGGTCTATAAGTTTAAAAGCAAGCTTGAAAGCAGAAAGTTTTAAAGCCGCTGCTCTGTCTTTTTCCCATTTTCCTCAGGAGTGCTAAGTCTGCGTGAGTTCTAGCAATCATCTACCTGCAACTACCGCCCATGTTCGCATTACCCATCAGTCTTGGAAAACGGGACGGATTGAAGGTGCGGTGAGCGCAAATGAGTTTGAGTGGGAGTTTCGCTGGCGTTTTCGTCAAGGTGTGCTGACAGTAGAGCCTTCACTTGGCAGGGCGCTGATATTAGAGCCGCTCGGTCGGTTTCTAGAGCAGTTCGACTACCAGCTAGAGCCGGGTGGCGACTATTCGTTTACGATTCGAGCGCAGCTGTAACTTCGACTACGCTTAGCCACCGGCCTGTAGGCTGAGCGTAGTCGAAGCCTACTCTTTCCCAGAAAGCCTTTTCAAATACCGCTCTACCAGCAAAATCGCCACAATATCGTCAATGGGCCGAGGGATACTGCGCAGGCTCTGCGGAATGAGCTTACCGAGTCCTTGGGGGGGAAACATTTCCCAGTAGCGATCGCGCGCTTCTAAAGAGCTGTACCGTTCGTCTACGAGCGTCACTCTAGGCGCGTTGGGCAGTTTGGCAATTTCCTGCTGCCAGCGCTTGGAGCCGGTTTGATCGCCCAAAACAATGCCAGAGACAGGATAGCGCGATCGCAGCTGCTCAATCGTACTGGCAACCTCAGCGACAACAATGACCTCGTGATAGTGCAGCGCGCCGTCTAGGCCAACCACGGCAAGTCCACATTTGTCTTTTCCTGGATCAAATCCCAGCAAAGCTGGCCCCGGAGAGGTGGAGCTAGGCACAGAGGGTTGATACGGGCTAGACGGAAAGGTCACTGAGGAAACTCCGCTGATCTCTTGTGGTGAGATTTCTTGTGGTGAGATCTCTGGTGGGGAGAACCCCCGCTTTAAATATATTCTGCCGTAGGATATTCCGCTGCTAATTTGCATATTGAGGCGGCGATCGCCCGCTTATTTACGCTCTATCTGCGCCCTATCCACACTGAGAGATCCGCGACAAGATTTGATACTTTTCAAATAAAGGGGTGATTTTTGCGCCATTGTTTGTTAAAAGTACGACTTGGCCACTTATATATTTTTTATAGTCTGGGTCACTTTGCTATTCTAGTTAGTACATCTGTTTTTAATTTCTTCCAGTACAAGCCTCCATTGGTACACCTCCATTGGTACACAAGATACATAAGAACGCACTGCATCTAGTGCGACGCTTTGAGTGCACGTAAAAAGAGTCGAACTCTCGAATTTTAAATCGTTTGGCGGGTCAACAGATGTCCCCCTTCTCCCAGGCTTTACCGTCATCTCTGGGCCAAACGGTTCTGGCAAATCGAATATTCTCGACTCGCTGCTGTTTTGCTTGGGCCTAGCTAGCTCTCGAGGAATGCGAGCAGAGCGACTGCCCGATTTAGTCAATCAAACGCAGGCCAAGCGCCGCTCTACGGTAGAAACGATTGTCACGGCGACGTTCGACATTAGCGACGTAGCGGACATGCTCATTACCGAGGATGAGGATGAGATCGTTTTACAGAGCGATCGCGATGAGGCTCAGGCGATCGCCGACGACAATGCTCTAGAGGCGACTGAAGACGCGACTGAAGGTGTGGCTGAGCAGGCGGCTAGCCAAAATGGTAACGGCCAGGTAGCGATCGCTCAGAATGGTAACGGTCTAAGTCCGCAAAATGGAAATGACCAGAACGGTAACGGCCAGAACGGCAATAGCCAGAACGATAATGACCAGAAGAAAACGCCACCGAGCGAGTGGCAAGTAACCCGGCGACTGCGAGTGACCGCGCAGGGCACCTACACCTCTAACTACTACATCAACAGCGAGCCTTGTACGCTCAATCAGCTACACGAGCAGCTACAGCGATTTCGCATCTACCCCGAAGGCTACAACGTGGTGCTTCAAGGCGACGTTACCAGCATTATTTCGATGAACGCCCGTGAGCGGCGCGAGATTATCGACGAGCTAGCGGGCGTGGCTTCGTTCGACCGCAAAATCAACCAGGCAAAGTCGAAGCTAGACGTGGTGAAAGATCGCGAGGAGCGGTTTCGAATTGTAGAAACGGAGCTGACCGATCAGCTAGCGCGGCTAGATCAAGACCGGAAAAAGGCGGAGAAATACAAGCAGCTAAAAGCCACTTTGCAAGAAAAGCAGCGGTGGGAAGGCGTGCTGACCTGGCGAGAAAATCAGCGGCAGGCGCAAGGGCTAAGCGGCCAGATTGATCGAGGCCAAAAAGAAGGCGAAGAGATTGAGCAAAAAATCGTGGCGTTGACGGCGCAGATGGCGCTGACGGCCAGTGAATTAGACGTGCTGAACGCGCAGGTAAAGGCGCTGGGTGAGGAAGAGTATTTGGCGCTGCAGGCGACGCTGGCGACGCAAGAGGCTGAGCTACGACAGCTTGTAAGGCAAGCCGAAGGGCTAGGTGGCGCGGCGCGTGAAGCGGCGGCGCAGCTAGGGAGTTTGCAGACGACGATTCAAACGCAATCGGGCGAGTTAGAAACGCTCGGCCAACGGTTAAAGGCGCTGACTGAAGATGAGATAGAGCAGCTTGAGGCCCGCCGGGATGAGGCTTTAACGGCGCTAGAAACAAAGAGAGAAGAGACAACTGCGATCGCCGATCAGTCCCAAGCCTGGGTAACGCAGCAGACCGACTTGCGCCACCAAATAGAAACCCTGCTAGCCGATCTAGAGCCTCAGCGTTCTGAGCGGGTAAGGCTGCAAGAACGCATTAGCCAGCTCGAAGCGCAAACCGTAACGCAGCGAGAAACGCTAGCGGGCTTAGAACAAGAGATGAGCGGCGGCGTAGCGTCGTCAGAGCGTAAAGAGATCGATCCAGACAGCTCAAATGCTGGTCAGGCAAAGATTCAGTCTTTGGCTCAAGCGGTTACCGAAATAGACGCCGAGCTGCAAACGCAAACGCAAACGCTAAACCGGCTACTGCAAGAGCAGCGCGAAAAGCAGCGAGCGTTGGACAAGCTAGAAGCGCAAGAGCAGGCGACCAAAGAATCTCAGGGTACGCAAGCGACTGAAACGCTCAAGCGCAGCGGCCTGAGCGGGCTGTGCGGCATTGTGGCGGAGCTAGGCCAGGTAGATAAAAGGTTCCAGCTGGCTCTAGAGATTGCGGCAGGCGGCAGAATGGGTTTTATGGTCGTAGAAGACGACCGGGTGGCCTCGCAGGGAATCGATCTGCTAAAGCAAAAGCGAGCGGGCCGCGCCACCTTCTTGCCCTTAAACAAAATTCGAGTGCCAAACTTTAAGCCAGCGGATAAGTGGAATCGGCCCGATGGCTTTATCGACTACGCGGTGAACCTGATTGAGTGTGATGACCGGTACGCCGAGGTGTTTGCCTTTGTGTTTGGCAGCACGGTGGTGTTTGAGTCGCTAGCCGAAGCGCGGCGGAACATGGGCAAGTTCCGGATGGTGACGCTAGAGGGTGAGATTTTAGAGTCTAGCGGGGCGATGACCGGGGGCAGTCTGCGTCAGGGCGGACGGCTGCACTTTGGGACGGTGGCAGCGGGCGAGTCTGAAGAGGCCAAGGGACTGCGCGATCGCCTAGCCGAAATCAATTCCATTCTCACGCGCTGTGAGCAAAAGGTGAATCAGCTCACGATGAAGGCTAAGGCTAAGTCGCAAGAGCTAATAGAAGCGAGACAGCGCTATCGCGAAGAAGAACTCAAAGCGACTCAGGCCGCGAGCCAGCGCCAGGGCTTGGAGCAGCGACTAAATCAAACCAAAGATCAGCTCGATCGCGCTGACCGCGAGCAGGCGCAGGCGAGAAAGAGACTGAGTGAAATTGAGTCTGCTTTGCCCGCCCAAGAGCGTATGCTCGCCGATCAGCGGCAGGCGTTGGTAGAGATGGAGAAGTCTCAGCGCCATAGTGAATGGCAGCAGGCGCAGTCTCAGGTGCGATCGCTTGAAACTCGTCTAAACGAAGAGCAACAAAAGCTGCGCAGCGCAGAGAAACAGCAGCAGGATTTAGCGGCTCAGCAGGAGCGGTTGCAGGAGCGAATTCAAAGAGATCTCTCGCAGATTTCCGCTTTGCGCGAGCAGCAGCAGACTCAGATTAACCAGCAGAGTGAGCTAGCCAAGCAGCAGCAGGCGCTAAAAGAGACCAGCGAGCAGACGAAAAGTGCGATCGCTGTTTTAGACGAAAAGCTAAAGCAAGAGAAAAATCAGCGCGACGCCAAAGAAAGGCAGTATAAAGAAGAACAAAATCAGCAGCAGAACAACCAGTGGCAATTGCAAAAGCTACAGGAAACCCAGGCGCTGCGGCGTCAACAGCTAGAGAATTTGCAGGCTACGATTGCGCAGCAGGCCCTAGCGCTCCCCGATCCGCTGCCCGAAATTCCAGCAGACCTAACGCTAGAAGAGTTAGACAAGTCTCTAAAATCTCTCCAACGCCGACTAGAAGCCTTAGAGCCGGTAAACATGCTGGCCTTAGAAGAGTACGAGCGCACCCTAGAGCGATTGCAAGAACTAACTGATAAGCTCACTACCCTAGAAGAAGAGCGAACAGAGCTGCTACTGCGTATTGAAAACTTCACAACGCTCAGAAAAGAAGCCTTTAAAGAAGCTTTTGACGCGGTAAACGAGAACTTTGTCACCATTTTCGAAGAGCTTTCCGACGGCGACGGCCATCTCCAGCTAGAAGACGCCGAAGACCCGTTCAACGGTGGCCTTACATTGGTCGCACATCCGAAGGGCAAACAGGTGCGCCGCCTAGCCTCTATGTCTGGTGGCGAAAAATCGCTCACCGCGCTGAGCTTTATCTTTGCCCTGCAGCGCTACCGCCCCTCTCCGTTCTACGCCTTCGATGAGGTCGATATGTTTCTAGACGGCGCGAACGTAGAGCGACTCTCTAAAATGATTCAGCAGCAGGCGCAGCAGGCGCAGTTCATTGTAGTGAGTTTGCGGCGTCCAATGATTGAGGCAGCGCAGCGGACAATTGGGGTAACGCAGGCAAGAGGAGCCTATACGCAGGTGCTGGGCATTAATTTGGCAAAAGCGACCTAGCGATTTAGCGAGCAGGCAACTCTATATCATGTAGCCTATACCGTTTTTATTTTAGTAGGACGGCGAATAGATCTTTCATTAGGGCATTTCGGCGCGTCTCTATAGCTTCTCCTGCTGCTGGCTGCGAAGATGTTGGCATATGGCTTTGAAGAACGGCGATCGCACTTTCTAAAAAATCTTCGAGATGTCCGTTGTAGCGACTCTGCCGTTGTAGCAGTGCCCTTAAAGATTTGTTTTCTGATAGTCGATAGCTGCCGTGAAACATGCCAAACAGCTTGTTGATATTTTCAGCGGTGGTCGTTCTATCTCCTGCTCTATCTTCTGCTCTATCTTCTGTAGTCATCAGGTGTAGCTGAAGCGTCATGCAGGCTGCCGAAAACATTTTGCCAATATCCGCAATCTCATTGATTCGCCGAGGATAAAGATCTCGAACGGAGTTAATTTCTTTGGTGCTGTAGCGGTCTTTCGAAGCGAGATCTCTAAAGGATCGCGTAATTCTCTTTTTCTTGCCTTCTCGCTCTATCTGACAGCCATCTTCGGCGATCGCCCAAGCCATATCAAACAATCGCCTTGCCATCTGTAGCTTTTGCTCCCACTGAATTGGCCCGTCAGGTTCATTCTTTTCAAACTCTTCGGTCGTATCGCTACAAAGTAGATATAGCCCTCTTGCCAAAAATAGGTGAGCCGTATTGGTGCCAAACAGGTAGATGCTTTTGTCCGGATGATTAGCGGTTAGCCGGGGTAAGTCCTCATGGTTGATAGCCAGTAAGGAGATATCTAGGGTTAAGAAGTCGTTGTTTTTGCTAGGGGCTCGATCTCTTCGCAAACCTCTGTCTTCAAAGATAGCTGGTAGCTTTTCAATGGTGTAGCGGCCGTGTTCGTCAAATTCTTTGGGAAGCCCGCTCTTTTCTTTAATGGCGTTATAGCACTGACGACCGGTTTCGGCGTAGGTGAGCAGCGCATGGTTTCTTAGCCTTTTAGCCCACATCAGGCAATCCTCGCGCGATAGCTGAGGGGGCGTGCCCTCGGCTGTTGGCAGAGTCAGTGCGGTATCTTGAGGATCTTCGTAAGCCACCGTGAGGTAATAGCTGCTTTGCAAAGCGGCGTAGCAAGCGTAAGATTCGCTGTCTCCGTTAGCGGCCACGTAGAGCCTGGCTTTCTCTAACAAATAGAGCTTGCCCCAGTGTACAGAAGCTTTTGTTCTTTGCTGACCAGAGAATCTTTCTGTTGGCAACAATAATTCGGCCCTTGGCACCAAACGCGGAAAAAAGGTGAGCAGCCTAGCTCTAAGCAGGTAAACCCGACCTAGCAGCTTGTAGTGTGGATGAAAAGTCCCTTGCGAAACCTCGCCAATGACAACGTACTTTTTGAGCCTGTCTCTAGTATGGGCCTCAGCTAGACGAAGCGCTTCCCAGGCTTTATCGACCAGTTCTTTACGGCTAGGTTGAGCAGAAAACTCATGACTTAGCGATTCGGGCAGGCGATCGCGCAAATCAAACAAATAGTAGTAGTTGGCCTTACAAATGAGATAGCGAATAATCAGGGTGCTAGAAAATACCTGATAGCTATCGCTGTCTATATCGATACTGCTCATTTCTGAAAGGCTGTTGCGAGCGTAAGTCTCTAGAATGCTGATCTTTCTAAGATTGAGATAGCTAGCTTTGTAAGCGCCTTCATCTATCAGCGTTTCTGCAATAGAAAGAAAGGCATCAAAGTAGATATCTGGATCGCTAGCGCAGAGATTTCGATGCTTGAATTGGTTGCCTAAAACCGCTTGGTGAACGGTGCCAATCATCGCCATTGAAGAAAAGGGATAGGTTTTTAGCGTCTGCCAAGCCCGTTTGAGCGCGTTCTGCCGCTCTACTTTCTGGCAAAGCTGTTTGACATACTCGGGTGGATGAACGCCCGTACTGCGAATGGCCTGTAGCCGAGCTTGTAAAGATGACTGGGCCTGAGCGATTAAGAAATCGAAGCCGCAAAAGTCGCCGTGCCCAATTGGATCGCCAAACGAAAAGTTGTCGTAAGCGGACTGGTTATCCTCAAAGGCTCGCAGCGCTTTCCCCACTGACTGGTTGTGGCACAGCTTAACTAAGCTATGTGCCCAAATAGGCGAAGGAACGTTGTCTCTAACAATGGTCTGCGTACAGGTCACATCGTGGGCAATGGGAAAAAGGCTGTCTAAACAAGGAATATCAGAAAGCAGCGTTTTGTTGATGACCTTAACAATGTGAGAGAGCGTGCCTCCAACGCCTGTGCTGCTATAGACAAAATCTACTCGACGGTATGGACGATTCTCTTCTGTGTTCTCGCTTGCCAGCGTTTCAAAGGTCTGCTGCGTAATGTTTTGATAGTCTGTTGGTATCTTGATATAGAATCCAAGCGAAATTTCTACGGCTTCTTGAGAGGCTAGCTCGTAGTCGCTAGGTACTGGAATATCCTCGATTAATGGGCGCTCGGTGTTGCCGTCAAGTTCTTGCAGCGCTTTATTTAATAAATCGGGATAGGAACTGCCAAACTTGTAGGAGCCCAAACTGGTGTCGAAGAAAGGCAAAGGCCCGCAGACGTTAACAGTGAGCTGCTTTAGGTATATGGGCAACGTGGCGGTGAGCCGTTCGTTTTTGACGACGGTTTGCGCCAGCTTTTTAACGAAGGCTGGCTGCAAGTAATGCTTGATGTAAGGATGATCGGCGGTGCGATCGCCCCAAAAAGGCTGAGTGTTGCCGCTTCGCACAAGTAGTCTTCTCACCTCGCGCTGTGCTTTACGAGTGAGTTCTATAATGGTGTTCTCTCGACTCTGTTCTTTCTGCTGATTTTTGCGATACTTACTCTTTCGATCGGGCAGGTAGCTCAAGGCGGCGCGAACGGAGGTCTCAACTAAGTCGTTGACCTGATCGAAGGTCGTAATGGCGATGTCGTTGGTAAAGTCTAGGCCGACGGCTTCTTTGTAAGTATTAAAAATCGCTTCGTAGTTTTCTGTTCCAGTTCTAGTTTGTAACGACAGCAGCGTCTGTTTCAGTAGCGTTAGCGTATCGCCAGCGGGCAAGCCTAGCTGGTTTCTCTCATCTGGCGTTAGCGCGACTAGCTGATACAGCGCAATCAGCATATCTTCTGCGGTGAGAACGCGGCTATAGGGTTCTTCGTGAGTGCGATAGCCTTGCTCAAGCGTTTCTTTAAGCGCAATTAGCATGTCTACAACGCGCCCGGTGGTCACCTTTTTTCGACTAGCGCTAACGTTCTCTTCCCAGGATGCTTCTCCAGAAAGAACAGATGGCAGCACTTTGCGCAGCTCTTTATCGCCGACGCGCTCGGCGGTTTGCGTACTATTAGGAGATCCGTCTGACCTGCGGCTAATGGCCAAGCAGCCTAGTAGATAGCGGTACAAGTAGTAGCTGCGAATAATATCCGGCTGTTTAGACATATTTCAGGCAGATTGCTAATTTCTTATTCAATTTTGGGACGATTTCAGCAGTGCCGTAAATCCGAACGTGTTCTTAACCTCCCACAAAATGAGGTCAATAATGGTATAAACAGACACTAAATTCATCTGCGTAGTGCTAGGAGCCTACTTCTGTAACAACAACTACCTAGCTTCTGGGGCAGATAGCCCACTTTTCCTTAATTCTTACGGGCTAGCTAGACACATAGGCTACCTAGAAAACTCAGTGCATATCCGCAAGAATACGAATACCAGGAAAACCGACCGTTCAAAGAAAGCTTTCCTGGTCTGCGAGTTGTCACTGGAGGTAAACCCCAATGCCGCCTAATTAATATATCAACGCTGCCCGCTTTTAACGCGGAGGCTAACCCCACCTAATCCGAAAATCCATCGCTTCTTTTTTGTATAACCTTTGGGAGAAATCATCACATGACGAGACGACGCTATTCCGATTTGCTCGAACGCGTTCCTGAAACGCACTATCTCGAATGTCCTAGATGTCATCATCACAGCATTGTGAGCCGTGGCGAAGGCAAGTATGCTTGCTTGCACTGCAACTGGTACAAAAACGTTGATGACTGGGGCGATGGTCCGCCGCTACCGCTTGTTTTTATGGCGGTTGGCGTCCTGCTGATGCTCCTCTTTTTGGGCGGCTAGGCTTTTTGAGCGATAAGGCTGTTTTGTCTTTAATTATTTGTAAAACGCATTTCGACTGCGCTCAATGCTCAATTCAACCTAGCTAGAGGGCTGAGCGTAGTCGAAGCCTGGCCTATGTAGTGGGCTTTAATTACACTGAGCTACTTACATAGCCAACTAAACCATAAAAAGCGCGGTGCTCGCCTTCGAGTACCGTGCTTTCTTGTGCTGGATTCAGGCGCTAGTTCATTGCGATATTCGGTGATATTCGAGCGCAGCTAAAACTCACCAAGCTTAAAATTTTCTGAAACTTTCTTCTAGAGACCTTTTATCGAATCGTTTTAGCGTGGCGCAACCGGCTTCGTCTTAGCTTTCGGTAACTTTCACAATTCACAGCCCACAATTCACTGCTCAGAAAACCCGCTAATTCCTGGTTCGGCATTCCTCCTCACGTAAGCGGTTCGCGATTCGATACAATGGATCTTTAAATTTAAGGTATAGTCCCTCAAGCTGCCTTTGCTTTGCTGCGCCGTTTCTAAGGCCCCCCAAACTCGCTATGTCTTTCGAACAAAGCCGACTCCGCTCCGATATTGTAGGCACTCAGGTCATTACCCGTAGCAATGGCCGCAGGCTTGGTATGGTGAGTCAGCTTTGGGTCGATTTAGATCGTCTAGAGGTGGTCGCCGTGGGCCTGCAAGAAAATGTGCTCTCTAAAGTCATCTCTAGCAACGAAAAAACCATGCTGCTGACCGATATTCGGCAGATGGGTGACGTAATTTTGGTTGATGACGACATGGTGCTCGACGGTAACGTGAACACGATGCCGTTTAATAGCTTGGTTAATAGCGAAGTGATTACCGAGTCGGGCGAAGTGCTGGGCAAGGTGCGCGGCTTTAAGTTCGATGTGATTAGCGGCAAGCTAGAAACAATTGTGGTGGCCTCTTTTGGCCTGCCGCAAATTCCCGATCAGGTGGTGAGTACCTACGAGCTGCCGGTGGAAGAGATTGTGAGCACTGGGCCAGATCGAATTATTGTGTTCGAAGGCAGTGAGGAAAAGCTGGTGCAGCTAAGCGTTGGTTTGCTAGAGCGACTGGGCTTGGGCAGTGCGCCCTGGGATCGGGGCCTAAGCGATGGCTATGTGATGCCGGTTTCTACCTCGAATCAGTTGCCGTCTGGTGTTCGCAATGAGGGCAGGCGCGAGCAGGAACGGCCAATGGCCGATGAGCGTCAAAGACCGCAGGAGAGATTTCAGGAGAGACAGAACCCTAGACCGGAGGCAGCTCCCCAAAGAGAGCAGCAGCGACCGCCGCAAAGACAGGAACCGCAGCGATCGCCCATTGTCGAACCGGTGAGCGACGTGGACGTAGAGGGCGATATTTGGGGCGAGCCTGTGAAAGAAGAGGAGCTGATTGAGCGTCAAAAACCGCTGATTATTCCGAAGAAAAAGGTGATGGAGTACGAAGAGGAAACGGACTATTAGAGGGTCTGCAAGAGGGTTGCGCTGCCCGCTATGCTGGGGATTAGCCATCTCCGTGGCAAAATAATTTCTGCAAGGTATAAATCCAGGCTGTGGCTGAGAAAAAACAATTGAAAACGCTGACGGTGATGGGACTTCCTGTTCATCAAAGTCCGGACTATGTGAGCTGGCTGCGTCATCGGGCGGAAGGGCAAGAAGGGGCGCATGTGGTAACGCTGAACGCTGAGATGTGTATGCAGGCTCAGGAGAATGCGCAGCTCCGGCAGTTTATTGAGTCGGCAGATCTAGTTACTCCAGATGGTTCTGGAATTGAGCTGTACTTTAAGTTTTTTAGGGGGTTGCCGCTGAAGCGGTATCCGGGGATTGAGCTGGCGGCAGATTTGCTGAGTAGCTTGGGGCCAGCGCAGAAGGTGGCTTTTTATGGGGGTAAGCCTGAGGTGGTGGCGGCGGCCGCTAACAACTGGCAGGTGCGATCGCCCCAGCTCAACATCGCGTTAGTTCAGCATGGCTACGTCAAAGGCGTAGAATTTGACGATTTTATCAACCGGCTCGTAGAAGTGCAGCCAGACGTGATTTTTGTCGGGCTAGGGGTGCCGCGTCAAGAATTTTGGATTGCGGAGCATCGCCATTTGTGCCCTAACGCCGTGTGGATTGGGGTGGGCGGCAGCTACGACATTTGGTCGGGGATGAAGGCGCGCGCACCTAAGTGGATGTGCGATGCTCATTTAGAATGGCTGTACCGGCTCTATCAAGAACCTTGGCGCTGGCGTAGGATGCTGGCACTGCCGCAGTTTGTCTGGGCTTCTTTTTGGTATCGACTGCGCAGAGGATAGGGCGCAGAGGCCAGAGTCAAAAGGTCAGAGTCAAAAGGCCAGAGTCAAAAGGCCAGAGTCAAAACAGACTGGGAACGAGCAAAATTAGGTGTACGCATCAAGGATTGAGGGCGGATGAAGCGGCGGTGGTTTCTAGCACGGTTGGCCATGGGTGGGCTGGCACTGCCAGCGGTGAGTGCGGCGGTTGGCGGCTGCGGCGCGTCTAGCTCTCCTCCCGAGGCGTCCTCTCCAGAAGCAGAGGATGTGGCTTCGTCGGCGGTGCGCGGCAGCAAAACGTTGGTAGTCGCTACCTCTGCCAACTATCCACCTTACGAAAAGCTAGAAGCGGGCGCAGAAGGCGAGCAGGTTGTCGGCTTTGATATTGACATAGCGCGGATGATTGCAGCGCAGTTAGGACGAGAGCTATCGGTGGTCGATTTGGCATTTGACGAGCTGATTCCGGCCTTGGAAGATGAGGATGCAGATATGGCGATCGCCGCTTTAGAACCCACGCGCAGCCGCAAGCAGCGAGTAGACTTTTCAGATATTTACTATCGCTCTCAGCAGGCGCTGATCTCGTTAGACGGCTATTTAGATTCGCGCGATTTGGGCTATCACACTATTGGGGTGCGAGCGAGCAGCGTACAGGCTCGGTTTGCCGATCGCCTCAGCGAAGATCATCCCGATATCGACGTGATTCCTTACGATACGCTTGATGAAGTCTTTGAGGCCTTAGATATTGGCGCAGTAGAAGCCGCTATTTTAGAGGTGAACGTTGCTAAGACTTATCTGAAGGACTATCCAGAGTTTGGGCTTACCGTGATGCAAGACGATCGGCCTAAGGGTAGTGCGATCGCTATTCCTAAAAATTCACCCCTGCGCCAGGACATCAACGACGCCATTTTGAAGATCAAATCTAGCGGCGAAATGAGCCAGCTCATAGACAAATGGTTCAGCTAGGCGCAACGATTACCTAGCGATTACTCAGCGATCACTCAAGTATTAAGAGGCAGAATCCATCAGAAATAGCGCCGACTTCCCCTTTTTTTACAAAACTCGGCATTAAACCTTAGACTTCTTACTCAGCTCATAATCAACTTGAGCTGATGAACGGGAATATTAAGTCCATCGCATCAAAAATCGGACCCTCTCCTCGTCACCTATTTATGATCTCTACCCTTTCGCCTAAGGCTCACAAGAAATCTGTCTCTACGGCTTTTAGGATGCCGTTCCAGGCAAAACCTCAGACGGCTGGGCTAGAAGCGCCTGTTTCGGCGATTCCTCAGCAGCTGCTAGATGAAGCCGCTCAGCCAGATTCTCCGCTGCCTGCCGCTCATGCGATCGCCCTTAGCCACGTCAGCAAAGCCTACGATAACGGCGAACCCGCCCTGCTAGATATTAATCTGACGCTTAATAAAGGCGACTTCCTCTTCATCACAGGGCCTTCGGGTGCGGGTAAGTCTACGCTGCTAAAGCTGCTTTACGGCCAGGAAAAGCCGACCGAAGGCAGTGTCTACATCAACGGCCAAGATACGGCAAACCTGCGAGGCAACCGGCTAGCCATGCTGCGCCGTCGCATTGGCGTTGTGTTTCAAGACTATAAGCTAATTCCCACGCGCACCGTGGCCGAAAATGTGGCTTTTGTTTTACATGCACAGGGCTTTAGCCGTAAAGAAATCAACCGCCGGCTGCCCGTTACGCTCAAGATGGTGGGCCTGCAAAATAAGGCCGACCGCTTCCCCTCTCAGCTTTCGGGTGGCGAGCAGCAAAGAGCAAGTATTGCCCGCGCCGTAGTGGGTACGCCGCCGCTGCTATTGGCAGACGAGCCAACTGGAAACCTAGATGGTGATAACGCCCGTCAGGTCATTAATATTTTGCGCAAGCTCAACAGCATTGGAATTACGGTCGTGGTGACCACGCACGATGAGCCAATGGTGCGATCGCTCAGCTATCCCGTCGTCCAAATTCGCGGTAGCCGTCTCTACAACTTCCGATAGGAAAGTCTTTTCATGCGAACGAAATGCCAGTGATGGGGCGTCTGAAGGCAGCTCAAGGCCGTCAGGGCACCTTAGCGTTCGTTCCTAAGCTAAAGTGAAAGAGTCTTCGGCAAAGGAGCGTTAGGACATGTATCGACACATTGTGGAAACAACGCTTTCGAAAGAAGGCACCGTAGTCTTAGACGGACTGCCGTTTGCGCCTGGAGACGCTGTACAAGTTACAGTCGTCCGGCAAGTTTCAGATCGAGAACCTTTCCTATCACCGGACAAGCCTCAAGATTGGCAGAATGCTAATCCTCGCTATTGGATTAGAGTCGCTACTGAGAGGATAGTGGAAACCTTTCAACCTGAAAAAGTTATTCTTTTTGGCTCTCACGCCAAGGCGACAGCGACAGCCCATAGCGATATCGACCTACTAGTCATTTTCAGAGCGCTAGAGAGCA
>Ga0209194_1000414_pt1 | contig 35034 bp, 33 predicted proteins | sample COGITO_mtgs_1004_FD_184787 | JGI IMG/M metagenome (GOLD analysis project Ga0209194, IMG submission 184787) | Pelagic marine microbial communities from North Sea - COGITO_mtgs_100413 (SPAdes) (version 2) | ecosystem: Environmental > Aquatic > Marine > Epipelagic ...
AAAAGCTAGAGAATCACATCGGTGCAATCTGGCTGTTTATTCATGAGTACAACCGCTTAGTCAGAAAGAAGATGGCAGAAAGAAAAGATCCTGTCTTTTTCTCTGTCCTTTACTAAAATGCACTACCGATTTTGGAGCGGGCACTAGGTTCGGGAAAGAACAGTACGAAGAAGATAGCGGCGCTACGGGAGGATAAGGACTTTGAGCGGTTGATGAAGCTGTTGGATGGGTATCCGCTGGCGATGGAGGTGGTGCTGGCGAATTTGGCGCGGCAGAATGCGGGGGAGATATTGGCGGGGCTGGATGTGGCGGATGTGGCGCTAGATAGGCGGAGCGTAAATAAGACGGAGAGCATTTTGAAATGCGTGGAGTATTCGCATAGCAATTTGTCGGAGTCGGCGCAGAAGCTGTTGCTTTGTTTGGCTCCGTTTAAGGGGTTTATTTATCGACCGCTCTTGCCGAACTATGCGCAGCAGTTGCAGCAGCTAGCGCCATTTGAGAGCTGGGATTTTGAGCGGTTTGATGACGCGATTGATGAGGCGGTGCGGTGGGGGTTATTGTCGCCGTACTTTGAGGGAGACGATGGGCGGCTGTTGCGGATGCAGCCGGTGTTTCCGTACTTTTTGAAGACGAAGCTGGCGGAAGCGGACGAGGCGATACGAGACGGACTGGCGACTGGGTTTAAGGAGCAATACAAGGGATTGGCTGCGCAGTATCAGCAGATGATGGAGTCGAAGGAGCCGGAGCAGCGGAAGCTGGGACTGTTCTTTTGTGGGTTGGAGTACGAGAATCTGTTTAGTGCATTGCAGACATGCTTAGTACAACAAGAGACATTCGAGATCTTCTTTTGTTTAAATGTGTTCTTCAACTCATCTAATGATACGACAGGAAAGTTGGATTTAGCTGAGTACGTCAATCAGTTAATTCGGAAATACCCTTCTCATCTTTTAAAAGGTGAGTTTGGTCTAGATCAGATAGGAACTTACGATCTACTAGCTTCTAGTCAGTTGCGAGCAAAGCAATATGAATCAGCTAAGAATACTTATCTCAAAGAGCTATCATTATTGAACAATATCTCTTCAGTAGATGAACAGCGGCGGAAGCTACAGATTGCCGTAGTTAACCATCAGTTAGGCAGAGTTGCGCAGGAACTCAGAGGCTTCGAGCAGGCGCGATCGCACTTCCAACAAGCTCTCGATATCAAAATCGAGTTCAGCGATCGCTACGCACAAGCCAAGACCTACCATATGTTGGGCATCGTCGCGCAGGAACTCAGAGACTTCGAGCAGGCGCGATCGCACTTCCAACATGCCCTCGATATCAAAATCGAGTTCAACGACCGCTACAGCCAAGCCGTTACTTACCATATGTTGGGCATCGTCGCGCAGGAACTCAGAGACTTCGAGCAGGCGCGATCGCACTTCCAACAAGCCCTCGATATCCAAATCGAGTTCAACGACCGCTACGAACAAGCCAAGACCTACCATATGTTGGGCATCGTCGCGCAGGAACTCAGAGACTTCGAGCAGGCGCGATCGCACTTCCAACAAGCACTCGATATCCAAATCGAGTTCAGCGATCGCTACAGCCAAGCTGGCACCTACCATATGTTGGGCATCGTCGCGCAGGAACTCAGAGACTTCGAGCAGGCGCGATCGCACTTTCAACAAGCCCTCGATATCTACATTGAGTTCAGCGATCGCTACGAACAAGCTGGCACCTACAATCAGTTAGGAGAGATTGAGAGAGCGCAAGAGAACTACACTGAGGCAAAGGCTCTGCTACTCAAAGCGCTAGAAATCTTTGCGGAGTTTAGCGATGAACATAACGCAAGTATCGTGTTTAACAATCTCAAAGCAGTTTATCAAGCCACTCAGGACGACGCCTTGCTTTCTGCCGTAGCCGCTCTAATTAACGCCAGCCCCGAAGAAGTCCACTCCCGCTTCATTGCAGCCGACTAAACCACAATCACAAAAGTTACAATATACCTACAAATACAGCGCTAGAAAGCACTACTGTCTAAGAGACTCAACATGCAGACGCTCGACCAGCCTTTAGAAAATGCTGCGCAATTACCTGACGAGCAGCAAGCCATGCTCATCAAAACTCTACAAAGTCGCTACATCGAAAAGCGCCGAGAAGAAATCGCTGCCGATGCGCAATCCACATTAGCCGACTTTCGAGCGGGCAAATTTCAGCCACAGCCCGTCGAAGACATCATTGCTGAGCTGCGTCACGTCATTTCGGGCTAAGCCAAACCCTGAAGCCCCCAGCCAGCAGTCACCCCTCTGGAGGGGCCGGGGGTGGGTTCGTTGTGTAGCGCGTTGGCCGACCCACCCCGCCCTATCGGGCACCCCTCCAGAGGGGATTCACCTTGGGCTATGGGGCTGGAAGGGCTAGCGGGCGATAGTTTTAGGCGATCGCTCTTCCCGAACTAACATCCAGCCACAAAAAAAGGAGATGACCTGAGCCATCTCCCGTTAGGGCATCTACCATACTTAGAAAAAGCATTTGAAAAAGCGTTTGAAAAAGCGTTCGTCAACCAACTAAACAGGCACCGCCTCCGCCGCTACCGGCTGACTCACCGACCGCTTGCGTCGTTCGCTCTTGCGAGTGCCGCCCGCCATCTCATACTCGCTGCTATCCTTGCCATACTTCAGCGCTACGCCAGTCAGCATCATACTCGTCGTGCCAGCCAGCGCCTTTTCAGCACTCTTCACCCGGGTCCGCAACATAAAGCTCTATTTTATGGATGCTGCTTAAGATGTTATCCACATACAGACTCAAATCACGCGACACGGACGGCTTCCTCTAAAACAGTTTTACGAATCTGAGGATGTAGCTTTCGTTTACTGACTAAGTCAACCGAACAGCCAAACAGCTCTTCTAAAAAGAATTTGAGCCCCATATAGCCGCGTAGCGTTGGGGAACCTTCAAACTCAACTAGAAAATCCAGATCGCTATTTGGTGTTGCCTCATTACGCGCGACTGAACCAAATAGGGATAAAGAGCGAACTTTAAAAGTATGAAGCGTATCAAGCTGAGCGTTCAACTGGGCAAGCACAATCTGATGAGTGAGCGGTCTGGGCAAGGCAAGACTGCTTAATGACGGTGTGTCTGACGGGCTGACCATAGCGCTGCTTCCCTCCTTCTCTAAAGTATAGTACTGGCGGACTTAAACCCAGAGAGGTTGAATGCGCGATCGCACCACAGCCTTAATTCACCGTCCGCGCAACCCTCACTCGCTTAGTCAAAATAGCCATCACTTCATTAGGTCGCCCCGTTGAAATCGGCTGGCTCCAGTCGTTGGCTTCGGCGTAGCGCAGCTTGTGCAGGTGCTTGATAGTTGCTTGCACAGCGCTAAGGCTGCCAAACAGCATATGACGCACCGGTTCCGGCGGGTGCTGCGATTGGCGACCGCCGTCATGAGTCTGAGCGACACGCGAAGCTGTAGACGCATCTGCGCCTTCTATAGTGGGAATATACATGCTGAGTCTGGTCTCCAAAAAATGTGAGTTTGGGAGGAAACCAGAACCCAAAACTCTTTAGCCACCCGCATAGATGAAGTGCAAAATCGGGTGGCGAAGGAGTTAAAGTATCCCTAGCCGTCCGGGATTGCTGGTTAATCCTGGGGGTTAGCCGTCGGTGTGGTGTTCGAGCACTCACCGATGGTGCTAAGTCGTCTTGAGTTCTGAGAGTAACGGGAGTGATAGGCATCACCGCCGTAGATCTGAAGATAGACCGATTTTTTATCACAGTCAAGTGAGTTTTTTGAATGGCGAGGGTTAGAGGACTTAGAAAGATATGGGTGGGGTGCGTGAGTTGACCCACCCCGCCCTGTCGGGCACCCCTCCAGAGGGGATTTACTTTAGGCTAGAAAGTTTTAATGGGCTGGGGGTTGATTGCGGTTTCTGGTTATCCAGGTTGCGATGGTTTGACACACTGCGTTTGTGTTTTCTCTAACAGCAGCATCGCTGAACCTGAGAAATTGAATGCCTAAGCTTTCTATGCGAGCTTGTCGCTCTTGATCGTATTGTTGTGCTACTTCGCTATCATGAATTGAGCCATCGACTTCTATAGCCAGCAAGAGAGCTTTGCAGTAGAAGTCAACGATGAACTGATCGATAGGTTTTTGCCTATCAAAGTCATACCCCATCATCTGAGATTTTTTCAGTCGCTGCCAAAGAATAACTTCACCGCGAGTCATGCTGTTCCTTAAGTGGCGAGATCGCAGTTTCAATTTTGGATTGTAACGAACAATAGGCTTTTCCATACTGCCTATAATTCCCGTCCAAAAGCAGCAACCTAAAACTCGCAGCCTAAAGTAAGTCCCCTCTGGAGGGGTGGCCCGCAGGGACGGGGTGGGTCAACCCCTTCGCCACCAACCGACCTCCTCAAACACCGCTCCCCGGCAACCGATTCTCCGGCTCCGTATACTTACAAAAAATCGTCAGCCCCACCTTGGCAATATACAGCGACACCAGCGCCGTCAGCGCCGTCGCCTTCTGCGGCTTCGCCGTATATTCCTTCACCCGGCCCAAAAATCCCTCATCGCCGCAAAGCTCCTCCCGCAGCGTTTCCCAGGTCACCGCCCACAGCGACTTACTCGCAAACGCAGGCTGCGGGCCAAATTCCTCTATCAGCATCGACTCTAACGCCTGGGTCAGATCGCCATCAGACGCCTTTAGCTGTGCGATCGCTGTTTGCGCAGGATCATAATCTTGCAGCTCGGCTTCTAACGTTGCAATTTCGCCGGCGTCGAAATGAGTACTTTCCATCAGTTGTAAAACGTCCTATAAAACGAGCGGTTAGTTAGCCAACCATATGTAGGCGATTTCTCTCTATTTCTCCGATGTATTCGCGCCGCCTTCCGCCCCGCTTTCCGCTCTCAAATACTTAGGTCGCCACCCCGGATACGTCTTCTGCGGAACGCGCGTCACCGCCAGGCAATCCGGCTCCACATCTCTTGTTAGCGTAGAGCCTGCGGCAATCGTCACATCTGCGCCGATGGTGATGGGCGCAACCAAAGTTGTGTTTGCACCGGTTTTTGTGCGATCGCCCAAAACACTCTTGTGCTTATTTCGCCCATCGTAGTTCGCCGTAATCGTCCCCGCCCCTACATTCACCTGCTCACCTAGCTCCGCATCTCCCAAATAAGACAAATGCGCCGCGTTCGTACCCTTCCCAATCTTCGACTTCTTAATTTCAACAAAATTACCAATCCGGCAATTCTCTCCAATCTCCGCCTTCCCTCGAATATGCGCAAACGGGCCAACGCGCCCACCCGCTTCTATCTCGCTATCGCTCACCACCGAATGAACAACATTAGTATTCTCACCAATCAAGCTGTTCTCAATCAAAGCACCCGGCCCAATTCGACAGCCCGCCTTAATCACCGCCGCCCCGCGCAAATTCGTCTGCGGCTCAATAATCACATCCGGCTCCACCGTCACCGTAGAATCAATCGTAATGCTCGCCGCGTTAATTAAAGTCACCCCAGAAAGCAACAGCTCATCCTTAATCCGCGCCTGCATCACATCTTCCGCTTCCGAAAGCTGCTTGCGATTGTTAATCCCCGCAATCTCCGAAGGCGGCGCATCCATCGCCATCACCGGCGAAAGATCTTTAATCACATCCGTCAGATAATACTCACTCTGATCGTTGTCTGCCTTCAGGTGCGGCAAAATCTCCATCAGCGCCGCCCAGTTAAAGCAGTAAATGCCCGCATTAATTCGCGCATTCTCTCTTTGCGCAGGCGTACAGTCCCGATGCTCAATAATCTCTTGAACAATCAAACTCTCATCGCAAAACACCCGGCCATAGCCCGTCGGGTCGTCCATCTGCGCCGTCAAAATCGTCGCCGCATTGTTGTTCTCACAATGCGTTTTCAGCATATTTTCAATTGTCTCGGGTCGCAGCAACGGCACATCGCCATTGAGCACCAGCAAATTCCCCTCAAAGCCCGCCAAAGCGGGAATCACCTGCTGCACCGCATGGCCCGTACCGAGCTGCTCGGTTTGTTCTACAAACTCTATATCGTCCATTGCCGCTAGCGCCGCCTTTACCTGCTGCGCCTCGTAGCCCACAATCGCCAGCTTTCGCGTCGGCTTCACCAGCTTTGTACTGGCAATCACGTTCTCCACCAGCGTCAGTCCGCTCAGCTTGTGCAAAACCTTGGGCAGCTTCGAGCGCATCCTTGTGCCTTTACCTGCCGCCAAAACTGCGATCGCTAGTGAATCAGCCATATATCCCCTACTCAAAGCCCAATAAATGAAAAGTTAGCGACAATAAAGTTGTTGTTTACTCAGCGAGTTAATCTGGAACCATCGCAATACACTCAATCTCAACTAGCACATCTTTAGGCAGCCGAGCCACTTCCACACAAGCCCGAGCAGGCGAATCCTCATCCCCAAAATACCGGGCATACACCTCATTCACCGCTGCAAAATCGTTCATATCCTTCAAAAAGACCGACGTTTTCACCACATTCGACAGCTCCGCGCCCGCCGCCTTCACCACTTCCGTCAAATTCTGCAAAACCTTCTCCGTCTGCTCAGCCGCCGTAGCCCCTACTAGCTCGCCCGTCTTCGCATCTAGAGGAATTTGCCCCGAGGCGAACAGCATTTTCCCAGAAGCCACAATGCCCTGGTTATAAGGCCCCACCGGAGCCGGTGCCTGGTCAGTCTTAACGATTTTACGCACGGTCATTCTCACTTATCTATAATAGACATCCTTAAACTACCAGCCCGTCAGCCTTGGCTCAACACTATTTACCGGCAAGACTATTTGCCAGCAAGTCGCTAACCCAGCCGAGGCCGATGACCATAATGCCGATAGCGCCAGTAATCTTGCAAAATCCGATCGTGGTCAAAGCACAAATTCTCCGGCACCTCCCACGGATTCACAATCGCCAAATTTTCAGCATCGTCTTGCGCCACCGGATCCCCGCTTGCCGTCGCAATAAAGACAACGCTCAACGTATGCTTACGCGCGTCTCGATCTGGATCCGAATAGACAAAAAACTGCTCAATCAGCGTTACATCTAGGCTCGTCTCTTCTTTCGCCTCTCGCCTAGCCGCCGTTTCTACCGACTCACTATAGTCTACAAACCCACCCGGCAGCGCCCAGCCATGCGGCTCATTCAATCGCTCAATCAGCACAATAGGCCGATGCGGGCGATCGCACATTTCAATAATCAAATCCACCGTCGGCGCAGGATTTCGATAGGCCACCATATCACTTCCTAGTGCAAATCAAACTAGTATCAATCAAATCGCCCATAGCATTATCTACATTTCCAAGCCGCTGACATTCTCTCACCTTTACTTACAATCCTCTCCCCAAAAGCAGATGCCCCGTCTAAACACCATGATAAAGTTTGAACACTCTTATCATCACAGACATGGCATTTCCTAGAACCAGCGGCATCTTGCTGCACCCCACTTCGCTTCCTGGCCGCTATGGAATCGGCGATCTGGGCGCGCAAGCCTACAGATTCGTTGACTTCTTAATCGAAACGCAGCAAACGCTGTGGCAGATTTTACCGCTCGGCCCCACCGGCCACGGCAACTCCCCCTACATGTGCTACTCGGCCCTAGCCGGAAATCCGCTGCTCATCAATCTAGAAAACCTTCAGTCGCAGGGACTCCTCACCGCCGAAGAACTCACCCTGACCGCCCCCTTCTCAGCCGTCGCCGTAGATTATGACGCCGTCGGCACCTTTAAGCTAGGTGCCCTTAGAAAAGCCGCCGCCCGCTTTAAAAAAGCCGCTGACCCCAGCATCGAAGCCGAGTACAAGCAGTTCATCAAAGAAAGCAGCGACTGGCTAGAAGACTACGCGCTGTTTATGGCGATTAAGCAGATCAACGACAACAAGCCCTGGTCGCAGTGGGATGCAGATTTAGCCCATCGCCAAACAGAAGCGATGAACCGCGTCCGCCTAGAACTCAGCGACGAAATCTTGTTTCACGAGTTCATGCAGTTTCAGTTCTGGCGGCAGTGGCTAGAGCTAAAAAACTACGCCAACGATAACGGCATTCAAATTGTGGGAGACATGCCCATCTACGTCGCCCACGATAGCGCCGACGTTTGGGCTAGGCCCGAAAACTTTAGCCTCGATCAAGAAACGCTAGAACCCGCGCTCATGGCAGGCGTCCCGCCCGACTTCTTTAGCGTTACGGGCCAGCTATGGGGCAACCCCACCTATAACTGGGAGGCCATTGAAGCCAACGGATTTGACTGGTGGCTGCAAAGGCTGCGCGCTTTGCTCAGACAGGTAGACCTGATTCGGATCGATCACTTCCGAGGATTCGAAGCCTTTTGGGCCGTCGAGGCTGGGCAAGAAACTGCAATCAACGGACGTTGGATAGAAGCCCCCGGCGAAGCCTTTTTTGAAAAAGTCAGCGCAGAGCTGGGCGAGCTGCCGTTTTTGGCGGAAGATCTAGGACTCATTGACGAAAAAGTGGAAGCGCTGCGCGACAAATTTGACTTCCCCGGCATGAAGATTCTCCTCTTTGCCTTCGGCGGCGGCCCCAACAATCCCTATTTGCCCTTCAACGTCAGCAGCAACTTCGCCATCTACACCGGCACCCACGACAACAACACCACCGTCGGCTGGTTCGACCATCAAGCCACCGAACTCGAAAAGTACAATCTGGCCACCTACGTCGGCCCCTTCTCCGCCGAAAACGTCCACTGGACCGTGATCCGCTTAGCCCTGGGCTCAGTGGCCAACCAGGCGGTCGTTCCCCTGCAAGATCTGATGGGCTTAGGCAGCGACGCCCGCATGAATACCCCCGGTGTCGGCGAAGGCAATTGGGAATGGCGCTACTCAGAAGCAATGATTACCTCCCAGATGAAGCGCGGTTTGAAGCAGCTCACTGAGGTGTATGGCCGGGCGCGCGATCGCCCCGATGAAGAAACCGCTAGCTAATCGGCCCGCCAGATTATCCAATTTTAGCGATTGGAAACCGAACCTGAAAACCGAACCTTCTTAGGGAGTAGGCTTTGCTACGCTGAAATCTATATATAGAATTCCATTCAGGTTCGACCGGGAGAAACGAGCAGCATGGCCGCAACTGACTTCAAAGACTACTACGCCATATTAGGGGTCAGCAAAACGGCCGATGCCGACGAAATCAAGCGCTCTTTTCGCAAGCTCGCTCGCAAATACCATCCAGACGTTAACCCCAACAACAAAAAGGCAGAAGCCAAGTTCAAAGAAGTTAGCGAAGCCTACGAAGTCCTTTCCGACCAGGACAAGCGCACCAAATACGATCAGTTTGGTCAGTATTGGGAGCAGGCAGACAAAGCGGGCGCAAGCGGATTTGGCGGCCCCGGTGGCTTCGGTGGCCCCGGCGGCGGCGCACCCGGCGTAGACTTTGGCGCCTACGGCAGCTTCGAGGATTTTGTTAACGAGTTGCTCGGTCGCATGGGCGGCGGCGGTGCCTCCAGCGCTGGCCGAGGCGCTAGATCTAACTATGGCTACCAGCAGCCGGGAAGCCCCAGTGGATTCGATACCAGCGGCTTTGGCTCCAGCGGCTTTGGCTTCGACCCCAGAACAGCCGCGCGCACGAGCCGTAGCGCCGGTAAAACCGTCGGGCGCAGCCCTTTCGACCAGGAAGCCGCGCTCAAGCTCACCCTTTCAGAAGCGTTTCATGGCACTCAAAAGCGCTTTAGCATTGGCGGCGAATCCGTCGCGGTGCGCATTCCTGCGGGCGTTAAAGCCGGTAGCAAAATTCGACTCAAGGGCAAAGGCGCGGCCAATCCACAAACCCAGCAGCGCGGCGACGTTTATCTCACGGTAGAACTGACGCCTCATAATTTCTTCAAGCTAGACGGCGACAAACTAACCTGCGAAGTTCCGATCGCGCCCGACGAAGCGGTTTTAGGGGCCAAAGTATCCGTACCAACCCCAGAAGGCAGCGTTACGGTCAGCGTACCGGCAGGCATTAAGTCCGGTCAGTCTTTACGGCTAAAAGGCAAGGGGTGGCCAAAGAAAAAATCGGGCGAAAAAACCGATTTATTAGTGAAAGTAGTCATCACGCCCCCCAAAGATCTCAGCGAACAGGAGAAATCTCTCTACGAGCAGATTCAAGCAAACCGCAGCAGCGATCCGAGAAGTGCGATCGCAAACATCAAGCTATAGCATCACCCACTAGCTTTGGCCATTAGCATCTTCCATTAGCATCGTCTTCAAGGCTGCAAACCTAGTCCCATAGCAATATCCATCTTGGGGAGCACACAGAGCCTTCATCCGTTAATCTATTCTACTGAAGTCATGAAGATGACAAGAAGAGTCTCTTCTTTCATTTCTAGGCAGAGAATCCAACCCTCATTTTTAACTCTCTTTTAGTAGGAAAACACCATGAAGACCTCCATGCTTCTCTCGCTTCAGCGAATTGCAAAAAAGCTAGCGCTCCTAATTGTTAGCGCCGTCATGTTTTTAGGACTGCTGCAACCCGCAGTGCAGGCATCCCCCATCCCCGCAGACCAGGCTACCACTCAAGATATCTCGCCAGAAGAGCTAGCTCAAAAACGAGCAGAGCGCCGCGCCAAGCAAAGCCGCGCCTCCCAGCTAGCAGATACGGAATCCAAAAGCGATAAGCTGAATTTAGAAGAGATTGCTGAGGAAAACGTGCTAACCAACGGTGGCAATGGCGTTCCTGAAGAACTAGAGCGCAACCCAGCCATGCAAGATCGGCTAAAGTAATTTCCTCCGGGAAATATTCCTCAGGGAAAAATTTCTAAAGGAAAAGGCTCCAAGGGAAAAATCTGTCAAACACAAAATAATGCAGCGTCAAACTTATAGATTTGGCGCTGCATTTTAATTGAAGCCAGCTTGCCCATCTCACTCAAATCGTGTCGGACTTTTGCTGCCAGGTCGCCTTTAGCGTATCCAAAAAGGCAAAGACTGGCGGCGTTTGCAGCGCATCCGCCAGCGTAATCACTCCGATCACCCTTTGCAGCGGCTCCGGCAATTCTCGCACCGCCACATCATCCGGAATTGGCTCCGCCGCCAGCTTCGCAATAATCGTCGCCCCCAACCCCCGGCGCACCATGCTCACTACCGTAGAATCTTCCTTCACCTCATAGGCCGGCCTTACCGACTGCCCATGCCCCGCCAAATACTGATCCACATTGTACCGACAGCCATCATCAGGCATCGGCATAATCAGCGGCAGCGCCGTCAGCTCCTCCCAGCTAATCGGCCCTTCGCTCGCGGGGGCCTTATCCTTCGGCAGCAGCGCCACATAGTCATCGCGAAACAGCTCTAGCGCGTCAAACGCATCGTTTACCGGCAGATAAGTAAAGCCAACGTCGGCCTCACCCCGCCGCAAAATTTCCTCCGCCCCGCGCACATCGCTCCCTTCGCCAATCGAAACGCTAATGCCCGGATACTGCCGCCGAAACTCTTCTATCACCATCGGCAAAATATGCGTCGTCGCGCTGCGAAATCCCACCACGCGCACCAGTCCAGCCTGCAGTCCCTTTGCATCCTGCGCCCGCCGACCAATCCGCTTCAGATGCTTCAGCATCGTCGTCGCTTCATCCGTAATCTCTTGACCTACCGGCGTTAGCACCGCTCCCTGGCGGCCTCGGCTCAGCAAGCTGACGCCCAGCTCCTCTTCTAACGTCGCGATCGCATGACTCACCGCCGACTGCGACAAATCGAGCACAGACGCCGCATCGCTAAACGTGCCTGTCTGGGCGATCGCCACCAGCGCCCGCAGTTGAGACAGCTTAATTTTATTGACATTAATCTCCGCCATGCCTTGATGATACAGGAGGACTTATATCAAAAAACGTAGTTATGTCACACAAATAAACACACCTCAAAAGACCGACGAGTTCGAACCCTATGCTCCAATACAATCTATGCAGCGATTGCGCTAGATCTGCGCTAGATCGTGACCTACTACCGCTCGCCAGTTAGCTGAGCGAAGCCAAGCCATGCCGCCTCTAATTACCGTTCGCCCCGAAGGACTTTATTGCGCCGCTGGCGACTTTTATATCGACCCCTGGAAGCCGGTAGAAACCGCTTTAATTACTCACGCTCATGCCGATCACGCCTATAGCGGCCATAGCCATTACTACGCGACGGCTATTTCAGAAGGCATTTTGCGGCGGCGGCTCGGTCAAGAGATTAACTTGAGTGGGGTTCAATGCGGCGATCGCATCAAAATCAACGACACCTGGATCTCCTTCCACTCTGCTGGCCACGTCCTTGGCTCCGCCCAGATTCGCATAGAACATAAAGGAGAAGTATGGTGCATCTCCGGCGACTATAAGCGCGACGCCGACCCCTCCTGCGACCCCTTCGAAGTCGTAGAATGCGACAGCTTCATCACCGAAGCCACCTTCGGCCTCCCCATCTACCGCTGGGACAGCGGCGAACTCACCGCCGAGCAAATCCACAGCTGGTGGGAAGGCGACCAAACCCGGCCCTCACTTCTCTTCTGCTACTCCTTCGGCAAATCCCAGCGCGTCCTCGCCGAACTCAAAAAATTCACCAACCGCACCGTCTATCTCCACGGCGCGGTCCATACCCTCACCGAGATCTACCGCAAAGTCGGCGTCGAAATGGTGCCCACCATCCCCGTCTCCGAAATGGAAAAATCCTACAAATTCGCCGGAGACTTGATCATCTCGCCTCCCTCCGGCCACCGCTCTAGCTGGATGAAACGCTTCAAACGCCCCCAAACCGCCTTCGCCTCCGGCTGGATGGCTGTACGCGGCAACCGCAGACGGCGCGGCTACGAACGGGGCTTCGTCCTCTCCGACCACGCCGACTGGCCTGGCCTAATCAAAACCGTCGAGCAGACAAAAGCAAAAAACATCTACGTTACCCACGGCCAAAACGACGTTCTCTCTCGCTATCTCACCGAAGAGATGAACTTAAACGCTCAACCTCTAGACACACTGTTCGAAGGAGAAACAGACGAGGGCATAGACGCTTAGTTGTTGATGGCGAAAGGGTCCAACATTATGCCTTTCTTGCAGCAATCACAAACGCTCTTGAGATCGCACAATCTCCACGCCCACCGTTCCACTAAATCCAGGAATCGGCGGCGTCGGCTTAGTCACCTTCACGTTAATCTCTTTAATCCGATTGTCACTGTTTAAGCCATAAGTTGCGATCGCATCCGCCAAACGCTCAATCAGCTTATACTTCTCAGTCTCAATCAGCCTTGTCGTCTCCTGCACAATCTCCACGTAGCTATGCGTATCTTCTAGCGCGTCGCTCTTTCCCGCCTTCGATAAATCAATAGAGAGTTTAAGATCCACCTCAAACCACTGGCCCAACACATTCTCTTCTTTTAGCACTCCCAAATAGCCAAACGCTTTAATGCCGTTAATGTGAATAATATCCATCAAATCCCTAGATCTTTGTGAGTAAAAGCTTTAGCATTCTCTCCTGAATAAGTTGCAACAACATGCCCCTTACCTTCTAATTGATACTTGTAGGTAACCAGTCCTTCTAAACCCACTGGGCCGCGCGGCGGCATCTTTTGAGTACTAATGCCCACTTCCGCGCCAAAGCCATAGCGAAAGCCATCCGCAAAGCGCGTAGAACAATTGTGATAGACCCCAGCCGCGTCTATTTGCGCCATAAATGTCTCAGCAACAGCCTGATTAGTCGTGCAAATCGCCTCCGTATGCCGCGACCCGTAGGTACTAATATGATCGATTGCCGCTTCCAAAGAATCAACAACTCGAACCGCCAAAATCAAATCGCTGTATTCAGTCGCCCAATCTTCTTCCGTTGCGGTTTCAATACCCGGCAAAATATCTCTAGCGGCGCGATCGCCTCTTAACGCCACCCCTTCCGCTCGCAGCGCCTTAGCCATCACCGGCAAAGCCTTAGCCGCAATATCTCGATGCACCAGCAGCGTCTCAATCGCATTGCAGGCCGAAGGATAGCCGACTTTTGCATCTACTGCGATCGCGCTAGCCTCTCCAATATCAGCCGCCTCATCTACATAGAGATGACAAATCCCATCCGCATGGCCCAACACCGGAATGCGCGTATTGTTCTGCACATACTGCACAAACGAATTCGACCCTCTAGGAATAATCAGATCTACATACTTATCCAACGCCAGCAGCGCATTCGTCTCCTCGCGCGTTGTCAACAGCTGAACCGCATCCGGATTTTCCCCAGCATTCGTAATCCCCTGCCGAATCGCCTCCACTAGCGCCGTGCAGGAGCGAACCGCCTCACGACCGCCCTTTAAAATAACGCCGTTACCAGACTTAATCGCCAGCGCAGAGATTTGCATCACAGCATCAGGGCGAGACTCAAAAATAATGCCCAGCACGCCCAGCGAACAGGCAATCCGCTTTAGAACCAACTCGTCATCTAGCTCTCTATTAATCGTGACATGCCCCGTTGGATCGGGCAGACTCGCCACGCTGCGAACGCCCTGAATAGCGCCTTTTAGCTTAGTCGCATCCAGCTTCAGCCTGCCGTAAAGCGGCTTCGCTAAATTATCGCTTTGCGCCGCCGCCAAATCCTGCTGATTCGCCTGAATAATTTGATCAGCCGCCGCTTCTAAAGACTGGGCGATCGCCTCAATAATCTCGTTCTTCTTTTCCCCAGAAAGCTGAGCTAGGCTTCGGGCAGCTTGTTGCGTCTGCTGAGCGATCGCACTCAAAGGTAAAGTACTCGAAGGCAGAGCACTCGAAGACGAAGCACTCACAGACGAAGCAGTAGTAGCAGTCATAACAACAACGGTGTTTAGCGTTCAGCCAGTCTACCAACAAAAAAGGGGGGATTGCCGATTCATCACTCATCGCCCATCACTCATCCGCTCACCACCCATCACCCATCACTTCCGCCAGCTTCATCGCTATCTGTTCCCCGGCCCCCGCTTCACCCATCCGCCGCTTTCCATTTTGATAAATCAGCTGCAGCCGATCTGGATCGTCCATAATTCTGGCAATCACGGGCCCCACCTGCTCAGGCTGAGTCACCATCTGAACAGAAGGCCCCAGCATTTTAGATTGAACCGTCGCAAACGCTAGCGTAAATTGAGGCCCTTTCCCTGGCAGCGTCACCGCCGGTTTGCCCAGTCCCACAAACTGCTCAGTCGCCGTTCCCGCTGTCGCGATCGCAATCTGCGACTCTTGCAAACACTCACCGTACGCATCATTCACCAGCAGCAGCGTCGCATTTCCCCAGCGGTAAGTCAGATAAGGCAACGCCCCTTCGAGCGTCCAATCACTCGCACTCAGACGATCTTGCAGCTGTTCTAAAGGTAAAGCCGGGGCGATCGCCGCCAGCAAAATCAAAGCCCGATGGCGAAACGTCTGACACAGCCCCGGCACCGCGCTCAAAATCCGCTCCCAATTTTCAAAGGCTTCCGGCTGACGCGACCCCGGCAGCAAGGCAACCGTCAGCGGAATCGTCGTCCGGCGCTTTCTGCTTACATACAGCGCCATCGCTCTCGCCTTGTCCGGAGATTGAGCCACCGCCGACACCGGACTTCTCAAAGCCTGAAGGCAATTCGTCAGCCGCCCGCTCACCACCAGCCCATCCATCATCGGATTGCCCGCGTAAACAGCCTCAATGCCTAACTGCTGAAGCCGCTTCGCCGTAAAATTATCGCGGACAAAGACGCCCCGGCAGCGAGGACGCGCCATTAGCCAGCGCTCCCAGGGCAAATAAACCGAACCAGACCACCCCTCAAAACGGTGCCAAAAACCTGTACCCGGCAGTTCCCCAGTTTCATCGCGCAGCCAATATTCAGACTTAGCCGTACCTAGAAAGGCATAGGGCAAGCCGCTACGATGCGCCATTAGTAGCGGCACAATATCACCCACCGCTAGCACAAAGTGCCCCTCAGCAGACCAAGCTTTAATCGCCGAAAGCTGCGATCGCGTCAACCCAATCAGCCCCTGCCGAACATCCGAAGCGAGCTGAGCCGCATCGCGATTCAAAAATCCACCAGAAGGCAGCGCCCGAGCAGGGCCAATCAACGGCACCGCCGCCTGACGATACGCCTCGCCCTCGCCCGAAATGGGCAAGGCCCAAATTTCTACATCAAGCTGATGTTGACGCAAGGCCGAAAGAACGCGTAGGGCGATCGCATCCTCACCATGACCATTACTAATGCACAACAGTTTCATATTGCAGCTTTGCGATTTTGAAAAGCGATTTTGGAAAGCGACGGCAGAAGACGACGGTAAAGACAAGTCTCTCAACAAAAATTATGTCTTACAGCAGGTCATCTCTTGCATAAGCCTGTGCCCTACAGACGAAAACACACAAACGAGTTTGCGATAGGTTTGAAGCTAGAGACAAGCCGCCTGGTTTCAAATACTACCTATCTAGAAGAGATTACTTTGAATTTGTTGCTAAAAGACTATTTGGTAAGACAAGTGACACCGGTAGCAGCCCGATTAGACAGCGAGCCTCAGTTGTTATTCGAAGCGTTTCACGGACTCGGCGATCGCACCCTGCTAACGCCAAAATTACCCGCTGCTTCCGGCGGACTAGACCTAGACACACTTGGCTTCTGGCAGTTCCAGGCACTCATTGCTCAGCATTCTGGCGCACTGGCTTTTCTACAGGCCCAACATCAAAGCGCAGCGAGCCTTCTACTCTCTAGCCAAAATCGGGCGATCGCGCAAACCTATCTGCCCGCTATGGCATCTGGCGCAAAGCGAGTTGGCGTCGGGTTTTCACAGCTACGCAGACAGCCTGCTCCCGTCCAAGCGCAGCCGGTATCAGGCGGCTATCAGCTCAGCGGCACTGTTCCTTGGGTCAGCGGCGCAGCGCTCTTTACCGAATTTATCGGCGCGGCTGAACTCGCGGACGGCTCAGCCATCTTCGGACTCTTACCGCTGACTAACCAATCAACCGTCAGCGTCAGTCAGCCGCTAGCCCTTATGGGAATGGCCGCCACCGGAACCGTCAGCGTCAGCTTAAACAATCACTTTTTAGCGAACGAGCAGGTAGTCGGCATCCAAGCAGCTGGCTGGATTCAATCGCGCGATCGCGCCAACCCCCTCAGCCCACTAGGCTTAATTCTAGGTTGCGCCCAAGCCGGACTAGACGCTGCCACCCAATTGCTCTCAAAGCGAAAGATTAGCCATCCGCTGCTCGCTCAGCTCCAAACCCAAATCGAGCAAATCTGGCTCGACCTGCCCAAAGCTCACGCATTGCCCACAGCGCATTACTCACAAAAAGTGGCTTTAAGAGGGCAGGCGATCGCCACCATGAACACCTGCGCCCAAGCCGCCGTCTTAGCCGCTAGCGGAGCTGCCAATACGGTTAGCCATCCAGCCCAGCGAGTTTATAAAGAAGCCCTGGTTTTTAGCGTAAGCGGTCAATCCAAAGGAAGTGCGATCGCCTCTCTAGATGCCCTCTATAACTATCATTAACGTTAATGGCAGTAACGTTGCTTAAGTACGCTCCCAAGCCCAAAAATAAGCCCAAAAATAAGCCAGAAACCACCCCAGCGCTCTACCATCCGACACATATCAACAGTTAAGCGATGTAACGATTCTCCTTCACCTATTAAGAAGAGTGTCTTAACGCAGTACATCAACACATGCGCTATCTGTCTGCGTTAAACCTAAAGAGAACATAAAGGTTTTTGACAAAAGATGGATATTAAACTAATCAGACAATTGTGGTCTGCAGTTCAGTCCGCCTCGGCGAAAGGTCTTGCTCAGCTAGACGACCCTACACTCATGCAGTCACTGGTAGATGCAATGCGAGAAGATCCTGGGTTCGATCCAGGAAACATAGCCGTTATGCACAGATACATTCAAGCCAGGCTGCCGTTGATTAGAGACGTGGCCAGCCAGTCATAGCAGCTAGCCACAATACCCAGAAAATTAGAACATCTTTCCCCAAAACCCTACGAAAGTGATCGCCACGCACAGATTTTGTCTGGTAAAAAAGTGGTAATGTTGAGCGCAATTGCTGCTCAACGAAGCTGGGGGAGGCGCTGGAGCTATCTCTATCAACACATTTGATAAAGATCCACACCTCATCCAAACCGCGAGCACAACCAAACAAGCAACATAGTTTCAGTGAACGTGCGTGAGGTTTGAAATGAAGAAACAAAGTTTAATGCTAGCCGCGAGCTTAGGGGCATTAGCCCTTACCAGCTGCGGTGGCCCCGGCGGTGGCGGCGATGGTGAAGGAGTTGCAGGCGGCGGCACCAGCCGACTAGATACCGTAAAAGCCAGAGGCCAGCTCATCTGTGGTGTAGACGGCGGCATTCCCGGCTTTAGTTTCGTCGACAACGGCGAGTATTCTGGACTAGACGTAGACACCTGCAAAGCAGTTGCTGCAGCTCTCTTCGACGATCCAAACGCAGTAGAATATCGCAATCTAGACTCCACCGAGCGCTTTGAAGCGCTAAAAGGCGGCGAGGTAGACATGCTCGCTCGCAACACCACCTGGACCATCAGCCGCGATAGCTCGGTAGGCATGGAATTTGGGCCTACCACTTTCTACGACGGTCAGGGCATGATGGTGCGCGAATCGTCTGGCGTTACCGACTTGCAAGGGCTAGAAGGCGGTACAGTTTGCGTAGAAGCCGGAACCACTACCGAGCTAAACCTAACCGACCAGTTTCGCCAGCTAGGCATTAACGCCACACCGCAAACCTTCCAAAGCGCCGACGCCGCTTACGCCGCCTACGAGGCCGGTAGCTGCGAGGGCATGACCTCCGACAAATCTCAGCTCGTCGCCCGTCGCAGTACGCTCTCCAATCCTGATGAGCATGTTCTGCTAGAAGTCACCATGTCTAAAGAGCCGCTAGGCCCTCTAACCATCAACAACGATTCCGCCTGGTTTGACACCGTTAAGTGGGTCACCTACGCGTTGATTCAAGCAGAAGAGTTCGGCCTAACTGCCGATACCATTGCAGAGGCGGCCAACAGCGACAACCCCGACATTAAGCGTTTTGTAGGCGCTGAAGGTACATTAGGGGAAGATATGGGCTTACCCAACGACTTCGCCGCTCGCGCCGTAGGCGCCGTAGGTAACTACGGCGAAGTCTTCGAGCGCAACTTGGGCGAAGGCTCTATCTTCAAGCTAGAGCGCGGTCAGAATGCGTTGTATACAGAAGGTGGCTTGATGTACTCGCCGCCCTTCCGTTAGAACACAAAGTTAGAACACAGAGTGCGCCTTTGGCATAACGCCTCGTTAACAGATAAAAACGCAAAGGCGTAGGAAGTTGATATGAGCTTCCTGCGCCTTTGTGTTAATCATTTAATTCGAGAGTTGGCAACTTTCCACTAACAACAACATCGCAGATAGAGAAAAGAATGCTCAGCAGCGACGTAATTTGTTGCTGTTTATTCGTCTATGAACCAGCTTGAAAAGGCTACAGGCAGGCACAACAGCCTGTTTACGCACCGCTTTGCCATAATGAATCAAGTTCTTTCTCTATTAATTTAGATGACAACTTCAGGTCTGTTTTCTTCACAGTTTCGAGTTGTTGTTGATGTGGGTTTATGATGAGTAGCCATAAGCAGTCTGCAAGATTTTACGTAGACTGTAAGCAATCGAACTGAACCGGCTTACGTTTGCTGACATAGTGGCTAAGCGATAGATTGCGAACTGTTTAGCGTTTCATGTTCTCAAGCCCAAGAGCTTGGACAAAAATAAACGCATCTCATTAATCTCATCAGATACGTACGGTTAGGAACCCCTATGGCAGAACCTTCCTCTAATACTCGATCAGGTTGGCAAGCCTGGCTGCGAGACGAACGCTTTTGGCAAATAGCCTTCCAGATAATTTTAATCGTAGTCGTAGGGGCCGCATTCTCTTTTTTGTTTGGCAACCTCAGCCGCAATATGGCCCGGCAAGGGATTCAGTTCGGCTTCGGTTTCTTTCAAAATCCAGCCGGGTTTGGCATCCGCGAAGACCTCTTGGCCTATCAGCCGCAGGAGTCCTATGCCAAGGTAGTTCAAGCGGGGATTGTAAACTCTTTGCGGCTAGTCTTTGTTGGCATCATCACAGCTACCATTGCGGGTATCGCAGCAGGGGTCGCTAGCTTCTCAGATAATTGGTTGGTCTTTAAATTGAGTCGGGCTTACGTTGGGCTAGTGCGAAACGTGCCGCTGCTGCTCCAGCTATTTCTCTGGTTCTACGCCGTCATTTTGGCACTGCCGAGTGAACAGCAAAATCCGATTGTTCTACCTAACGCAAATACAACCTGGCTGATTGCTTCCAACAGTCAGATCAACATTGTTGGCCCTAACCTACCCGATCCGGTGTGGGTAGGTCTGATGCTGCTATTAGTCACCTCTTTGCTACTAGGTCTACTGTGGCGGTCAGTGAGTAATTTTATGGAGGGTCGCTTTGCTGCAGGCATCGCCGGATGGGCCGCTCGAGCGGGCAATGCCGTCGTCATAGTGGGCGTTTTATTCTTCGGCTACCTCTTACTCTTTAGCAACTCGGCGCAAGACCAGCTATTTTTCCAAGGCGCGCTCATCTCACTATTCACCAACCCAGAAGGGCTTTGGATTGTGGGTCTGATGGCTGCGTTCGTGGCGATTGTGTTGCTTTACAGACAGCGAATGAAAGTCATGCTAGAGCGCGGCGCAGACGGCAAAGTATTTTTATATGCCATGATTGCGATCGCTGTTGCCATGGTCGCAGTCGTCCTCTTCGCATTCAACTGGACACCCCCAGAACTTAGAAATATCGAAATCGCCGGAAACGTTAGAACCGTCGCCACCGGAGGGCTTAGAATGACCGGCAGCTACGCCGCCGCCCTCATCGGCTTGACCTTCTATACCGGCGCATTCATCGCCGAAATTGTGCGAGCAGGCATTCAATCCGTCTCCAGAGGACAGTGGGAAGCTGCCAGATCGGTTGGCCTGAGCAATGGCCAAGCCATGCAGCTAGTCATCTTTCCTCAGTCGCTGCGAGTGATTATTCCGCCTTTGAACAGCGAATTTGCCAACTTAGCGAAAAACTCCAGCTTGGCCTTTGCCGTAGGCTATCCAGAGCTATACAACATCGCTAACACCACGCTAAACCAAACCGGGCGGCCCATTGAGGTTTTCCTGGTGATGATGGCCACCTATCTCACGCTGAATCTATTAATCTCTCTCAACATGAACCAGCTCAACAATGCCGTTCAATTCAAGGAGCGCTAACCCATGACTATTAGCTCTAGACCCGTCGAACGCGGTGCCCCCAGAATCACCAAACCAGGCCCTCTAACCTGGACGCGGAAAAATCTCTTCAATAGCTGGTTCAACGCTATATTGACCGTTGTTCTACTAGTCGTCATCGGCGGCGCGCTGCTCAGGCTGCTGCTATGGGCCGTCGGCGGCGCGGAGTGGGCTGTTGTCACTGAAAACTTTGGTCAGTACATGGCCGGACTTTATCCAGCCGCTTCCTACTGGCGACTCTGGACCTGCTTAGCCATGATTGCAGCCATAGCTGGCGTCAGCTGGGGCGTTTTGGCGCGCAATCAGAAACAGTTATTTAGCCGAAATGTACTAATTGGGTTTGGTGCGATCGCCCTTCTCTTCATCATCTGGCCTATGACCCGGCCTCATCTAGCCTGGCTCCTAGGCTCTATGGTGCTACTTGCCGCTGGCGCAGCCCTTGGCAAAGTCTTTGGCCTCAAAGTAAATAGAGCGACCACCTGGGTTTCCGGCCTGTGGTTTCTCTCTTACCTCATAGCGCTCTATCTTTTCGGCGGCGGCCCCTTCTTCGGCAACGCTCCCGTCGTTGGCCCCAGCATCTTCTACCGAGCCGTCACCTTTGGCCTACCCCTTTGGATTGGTTGGCAGCTAGCCAAACGTATAGACATTCCTGGCATTCCCAAGCTGCTAGGAGACATCATCCTGTTCATTGTCGGATTTATCATTCCTTTCCAGCTGCTGAGGTATATCCCTTACTGGCTAGGCTTAGACTTCGGGCTTAGAAGCATCTCTAGCAGTAGCTGGGGCGGACTTTCGCTTACGCTGCTACTCGCGATTAGCGGCATTGCCCTTTGCTTCCCGGCAGGCGTTCTACTAGCTCTTGGCAGACGCAGCAAACTTCCCATTGTCCGAGGCTTCTCAGTAGCCTACATCGAGCTGATTAGAGGCGTCCCGCTGATCTCCATTCTGTTCATGGGCCAAGTTCTCATCCCCTTGTTCCTCCCCGAAGGCGTCCGCCCCGACCGCGTTGTTCGAGCCATCATCGGCCTGACTATCTTTAGCGCCGCCTACCTTGCCGAGAACGTCCGAGCAGGCTTGCAGTCCATCCCTCAAGGACAAACAGAAGCCGCGCAGTCTTTAGGTCTTAACAAACCGCTAACCACGGCGTTAATCGTGCTGCCACAGGCATTAAAAACGGCTATACCGGCAATTGTAGGTCAGTTCATCAGCCTATTTCAGGACACAACGCTGCTAGGCATCGTTGGCCTAATTGAGCTACTAGGCATCACCCAAAGCTTAAGCGCCAACCCCAGATATCTAGGCGACTACGCTCAGGCCTATCTTTTCATCGCCACCATCTACTGGATATTCTGTTATGCCATGAGCTACGGCAGTCAACGAATCGAGTCAGCGCTCAATACCGATCTCCGTTAGCAATTGCGTTGGCTAAACTAGTGAGCACCATAGTTCTCAACACCACAGCTCTCAACACCGCAGTTCTTAACAACACGGTTCTCAGCACCACTGTTCGCCTGTCCATCGTCTTTCTCCCGTCACGTCTAAAAGGACTTTCATCATGACTCAGTTTGAAACCCAAGCCCCTCAAGTACCGGTAAACGCAGTTGGTTCTGAGGCAGTCATCGTCGCCAAAGATGTTCATAAATGGTACGACAACGGATTTAACGTACTCAAAGGCGTCAGCTTGAACGTATACAAAGGCGAAGTTGTTGTTGTTATGGGGCCATCCGGCTCCGGTAAATCCACCTTTATTCGCACTTTCAACGCGTTAGAACCTTATCAAGAGGGCAGCATCGAAATCGACGGCACGCTCATCGGCTACGACATCAAAGACATCGAAGTCGTCCGTCGTGAAGTGGGCATGGTGTTTCAGTCGTTTAATTTGTTTCCACACCTGACTGTGCTGCAAAACGTGACGCTAGCACCGCAGTGGGTGCGTCGATGGCCCAAGGCCAAAGCGGAAGAGATTGCGATGCGTTTGTTGGGTCGAGTTGGGATTGCTGAGCAGGCTTACAAGTTTCCGGGGCAGCTATCGGGCGGTCAGCAGCAGAGGGTGGCGATCGCCCGTTCTCTAGCCATGCAGCCAAAAGTAATGCTGTTTGACGAACCGACTTCTGCGCTAGACCCTGAGATGGTGCGAGAAGTATTAGACGTAATGCGCAACTTGGCTAAAGACGGAATGACGATGGTTTGCGTTACGCACGAGGTTGGCTTTGCCCGTGAGGTTGCCGATCGAGTTGTGTTAATGGACGGGGGCGTACTGGTTGAAGAGAACACGCCGGAAGCCTTCTTTAACGATCCAAAGGAAGAGAGAACGCGGTCGTTCTTGTCGCAGATTTTGTAGCTAGCGGTGAGGAAGCGATGAGCGATGAGTTAAAAGAGAAGGCAAGTGTGACTATTTCCTAGTCCGTAGCCTCTCCCAACTCATCACTCATCACTTTCTTTACATAAACTTACCGGCCATTGCCAACATATCGCCCATATCTACATCGCCATCGCCGTCGCCGTCTAAAAAGGCCGTCAGCACCGGGTTGGTATCGGTCGCGGCTGCACCGCCTTTTGCATTACCAGAACTCAAGAACTTCATCACCAAGGGCAGCGCTATCGGCAAAATGCCCTGCACCTGATTGGTGTTAAGCCCTGTTTTCTGCGTCACTGCTGAAATCATTTCAGTGAGCTGGCTATTGCTAAACAGCTTGGGAATAACCGATGCGCCATTAGCTGCGCCTTCTTCAAGCAGTGCTTGCGCGGCCCCTGCGCCTTCTGCTTGTCTTTTGTCTTTTAGCGAAGAGCGAACAAACTTGCCCATGACAGACATTGCCTGCTGCATGGTGTCGGAGCTAGCGTTGTTTTGCTGTCCGATTTGCTTAGCTGCGCCTAAGATCTCAGTCATTTGCTTGGCGCTGGCTTTGCGTTTTGGGTCGGCGATCGCGCCCATCACCTGATCGAAAAGTCCCATAGAGAATTGTCCTTACGAAGTGAACATAAAATTGGGGTTACCACCCCTGCATTATAAAGCAGTGGCTGAGCGCCCTCTGCTCTAATCTAGCGATTAAAAGCAAGACCTATCGACTGGTTGCAAGGGGCACCAGAGTCCAAAGGTTATTGCGCTAAACCTGTACTTGCTTAGGCGAAACCTCACAATGCTAGTTCGATCGCCCCTTGCGCTAGGCTAGGCTCAGAGGACGTTTGCTGCAATGTATGCAGCAAACGTCGCGACCAAACTTGTTATATGTGCGCACTACATGGCAAATGGCGCGACCAAACTTGTTATATGTGTGCGCTACACAGCAAACAGCGTGACCAAACTTGTTATGCGCGTGCGCTACACAGTGAATGGCACGGCAAAACTTGTTATGTGTGCGCGCTACACAGCAAATGGCGCAGCAAAACTTGTTAAGTGCGCTTGTCCAGCGACGACAGCCGCGCCATGAGAAAGAGTACTTCAGCCGACTCTTCATAGTCCAGCTCGCTATCCTCCAAGGCCGAATCGCGCGAGCCATTTAGCACCGCCAACAGCTTAGGCACAAAACGCTTGAGCCACTCCGGCACTTCCGCATTCTCAACAAGCTCACCAAGCCCCTGCTGCGCAGCTTCCGTCTTGCCCTGCTGCACCATAGCCCACACCTGATCGGCCAACTTACCCCCGTCATATTGCGCATAGCCCCCCTGCTGCCGATAGGCTAGGTAAGCATCCCGCGCCTGCTGCCACGCCGCCCGCGCCGCTGCCGGGTTGCCCGTCGCCGTTTCAATCTTCTGCAAAATGGCGAAGGATGTCCAGGGTAGAGCGACATGGCCGAAGGCTTGCTTGCAGGCGATCGCCCGCAAAATTTCAGTCCGCGCCTCGTCGTAGCGCCCGAGCTTGCAGAGGGCATCTGCAATGTTGTTGCGCGCAACCCCTTCGTATCGCAAATCTTCCTGCTTGACGTGCTTCTCAGCCGCCTGCCGGTAAAAGGCCACGGCCTCCTCCGGTCGATTCAGACAGTCCTTGTAAAGATTGCCTAACTGACCCAAACTGCTGGCCTGCCCAGACAGGTCGCCGCGCCGAGTTATAATCTCTAGCGACTGGCGGTAGGCGGCTTCTGCCGGGTCGTATTGTCCGGCGTCCTGATAGACCCTGCCGAGCCGGTGCCAAATGATGGCAACGGTGGCAGGTTCGTTTTGCTGTTCAAATAGGGTAAGGGCAGATTGTAGGCTGGCGATCGCCTCCTCATACTTCCCCTGCCTCCTCAGCACATCTGCTAGTTGCCCCTTACCAACCGCCACCTGCCGAAAGTCTTCCAGCTTTTCTGCTCTTTGAATTTTTTGCGCATACTTTTCAGCCGCTGCACCGAGCTGACCCAAAGCCGTAAGGCAGTCAGCTTGTTCGGCCAGCGTAACCGCCGCCATGCGTTCTCCTCCCTCCCCCAACGCCTCAAACAACCGCTGCGCTTCTACAAACAGCCCCAACGCAAGCTCCGCCTGACCGCCTAAGCTCAGTACCCGCCCGAGCAGCCAATGAGCCATCGCCAAATTATAATCAGCCCCCACATAAGCCTCTGTCCCGGCAGCCTGCGCCTGTGCCAGCAGCACCTGCGCCTTCTCATAGGCCGCTGGCAACTGCCCCTGCCCCATCAGCCGCTCAATCATCAGCCGCTCATTCTCAAAGCGAGCCACGCCCCACTCCGGAATCGCCTCAGCCGCCCGCTCTCGCAGCGCCACTGCCCGCGCTAGCGCCTGTGGCCGACCCAAGTAAGATAACAACTGCTCAATGCTGCCAGCCGTATTCGCCACCTGCTCCGCCATTGCACTATCCGCCCGTAGCCGCTCGCTCAACCAGTCCAGCAGCGCCATTAGATTCGGCAGCTCTAGCAGCGTCAGTCTCAGCGCCATCGTGCTGTCCTTAAAGAATTGCCCATACAGATAGCTAACGAGCTGCCCCATCGCTACGGCCCAAGTCTCTTCCAGCGCCGCTAACTGCTCCGGCGATCGCCCCAGCTTCAGGTAAGCAGGCAGCGCCGGGTCGAGCCGCAGGTATCTATACTCCTGTTCTTCCGCCATCCCCACCTCAATCAGGCTCGCCGCTACTGCAACAGCGTCATCTTGCTCAAGTCCCATCACCTGCATCAACACAAACAAATGCCCACCGCCATGAACCACCGCCAGCCGCTTCACCAGCTCCCGCATCTCCTCCGGCAGTCGCCGCAAGGACAGCTCCACGCTGGCATACAGCGAGTTCTCCCGATCTCCCTTATTCTGCGCCTCCAGCTTCTCCATCAGCTTCGCCGCAGTCTGCGTCGTCGCCCGTACCCCATTCGCCACCTCCCGCGCCAGCAGCACCAACGCCCTAGGATGGCAGTTCACCGTCTCCACCAGTTCGCTCACCTCTGCCGCCGTCATCGCACTATCATCCACAGGCGGCTCCCAGCCATGCTGCGCCATCACCTGCTCCACCAGCGCTATCGCCTCCCGCTCACTCAGCCGCCCCAGCTCCACCGTATTTCGCACCCGGTCAAACGGCGCAGGCAGCCGCTCGCGACTGGTAAATATCACCCGGCAGCGACTATCCGCCCGCAGCAATCGGCCACACAGCGCCAGCAGCGCCGTCACATCCGCCACGCCCGCGGGATTATTGCCTTCACTATCCGGCAACACGCTCTCCATATTGTCCAGCAATATCACCGTCGGAAAGTCGCGCAGCGCCCGCTCCACCGGCTGCAACGCCGCATCCAAATCCCCATTCTGTCCGCCATTCTGTCCGCCATATTGGGCCACCGCATACTGCGGCAATAGCTGCCGCCCAATCGCATCCAGCACCCCCTGCACGTCCTGCACATTCTGCGGCTCCACGCTCACAAACGCCGCCCGCCCAAAGCGCCCAGAGCGCACCAGCCACCGCGCCAGCTCCACCGCGATCGCCGTCTTCCCCATGCCGCCGCTACCGCGAATCACCGCATAGCCATCATTACGCTGCGCATCTACCGCCTGCTCTAGCAGCCGCTCCAACCCCAGCAGCATCCGGCTCCGCCCCACAAAACGATGCTCCGGCGGCTCCGGCAATGCCCCATACTGCTTTTGCCGTCTCTGTGCCCCCAGCCGCGCCGCCGCCTCACCCACCTTTACGCCAAAAAGCTGCGGGTCATCCTTATCCTGATACAGCACCGGCACAAACCAATCTTGCAGGCGCAGCGCCCCCGCCCCCATCACCTTCCCCCGCTCCGCATCGTCATACAGCGCCATCTGCCCCGCCAGCATGGCATCGCCCACCCGCTGCCCCTGCGCCAGCCCGGTATAAAACGCCTCCACAAACCGCCGCGCCGTCTCCACCAGCACCGAATGGCTCATCGCCACCACCGACGCCACCCCTTCCTCCAATAGCTTCGCCGCCACCGACGCCTTCGGATCCGCGCCCGACTGCCCCGTTTGGCAAGCATCCAAATACATCAGCGGCACGCCATACTCGCGCATCTCCGCCGCCAGCTCATCCGCATGTACCAGCGCCAGCCGCCGCGCCCCCAACTTGCCGCCATCGCGCGAATCTTCAAAGCACAGCGCCCCCAATCCCAGCCGCCGGTCGTACACCCCATGCCCATCAAAATGCACAATCTCGTACGGGTCGTCCTCCGCCCGCGCCTGCTTTAGCGCCGCCTTCATCGCCGCAAACGTAGGGGGGTGCAAAATATCCACCTTCACCAGCGCCTCACCCAAATTCTCCACCGCCTGCACCAGCGGCAGCGCACTGCTGCGATGGTCGATATACCCCACCGGCTTACCCGCATCGTCCACCTCCGGACGCGGACTCAGTAACAGCACCCGAATCGGCAAATCCGCCTCAATCGCAGTCGTTTCCTGCCGGTTCGGCAAACGCCGCCGCACCCGCACCCCGTTCGCCCCTTGCGATAGGTAGCCCTTGCCATCATGCAATATCTCCCAGGGCAAAGACAGCAAATCGCTCGCCGCCTCACGAAACAGCGCCGCCTCCGCCTCCGCCGTGCCCTCTATCGGCTCCGCATCCACCTGCACCGAAAAGCGCCGACTGCCCGCACCACCTCGCCCCGCTCGCTGCCAAGCCCCCAAAGGCTCCCGCGCCGACTCGCCCCCTATCGCCGCCGCAAACAGCGCATTTCCCCACTCCGGCAACTGCTGCTCAGTCTTCTGCGCCCGCTGCTTAAAAACGCCCGTCGGCCACTGAAAGTAGTCCTCAATGTACCAGCGAATATCTTCTAGCTCCAACGGCTGCAGCGGCGCAGTGAACCTATACCGGCGGCTCACTATAGTGCGGCTGTTATCTGCCGGAACGTAGGTAAGTTCGGCAGTGGCCTCTGCCCTACGAACACTGTCCTGCTCCACAATGCGCGGATCGCTCAGCGCCAGCAGCAATTCCTCTACCGACTCCACTGCCACCAGCCCACCGCCTTGCCAATCTTCCGGCAGCCGCTCGCCCAGCGCCGCGAATATCTTCGGCATCGCATTGTCGAGGCCAGTCGGCGCATCCTCTACATGAATGTAAAGCGGCTCAGTTGGAAATAACAGCCTCAACAGCCCCAGATTCGTACCCGGCAGCACCACCGGAATCACCTTATAGTCCGCTCGCTGCTGCGCTTCATCCCGCGCCCAGCCCACCTCCCGCTGCACCCACTCAGAGCTAATCGCATCTACGCTTAGCACCACCACAAAATGCCGAGCCGTCCGAACGCTGTTCTCAATTGTCGCTGCTAGGTCATCGCCGCCCGTCAGCTCGCGCGAATCTACCCAGGGCAACTGCCCGTGCAGCTCCAATATCTCGCGCAGCTTTTTCACTAGCTCATCGTTGGCAGAAGCGTGAGAAATAAAGATATGCTCAGGCACCGAATATCCCCGTTGTTAGTCTGCAAAGGCGTCACCTTCCCCTACAGTAAAGCCTGCCTCCCTTCCGGAACCTAAAAATATTCCAAGACTCAATCGCTGCGCCGCCCCGCGCAAACCCGCCATATTCGCAGCGCTATAGTCTTAGAGTACATGCGCCTCTGCCTGTTCTTGCTGGCCGTCATCCCTATGCGTCGTCCCTTCGTACTCATCGCCGCGATCGCCCTTTTTACCACCCTAATCCTGCTGCTCACCACCGTCAGCACCATAGGCCAGCTATACGGCGCACTAGCCACTATCTCACCCCTGCTAGCTCAGTTAGTTGTCATGCTAGTCGTCCTGCTACTCATCGGTGCGCTAGCCATCATCATCTACTACGCCGCGCTGTTCTTACGCCCCAAACGCAAACGCACGATCGCCCTCCCCCAAAACCCAGACGAAGTCGCAGAAGTCAGCCTCCAAGCCACCGAACAACAGATTGAGCAAATAGAAGACGAGATTGCGCGGCAGGCATTGGTTGAGCGATCGCACACACTATGCAACAGAATCAGCGGCAGACGGTTCGAGATTGTTGTATTTGGCTTAGGCTCAGCGGGTAAAACCGCCCTAGTCAATGCGTTGTTAGGCGAAATGGCCTCCCCCGTTGCCGCGCCGATTGGCACAACCCAAACCGCTCAGACCTACTGGATAGATATGTCAGGAATGCAAAGCTCCGAGCATCGCGTTGGCATCATTGACACGCCAGGACTATTAGAAGCGAGTGCCCTAGGAGAAGACCGAGCGCAGGAAGCAAAAGCGCTAGCGGCACAGGCAGATTTGTTGTTGTTTGTGATCGATAACGACTTGCACAGAGTAGAGTATGAGCCGCTGGCGATGTTGGCGGGAATGGGGAAGCGATCGCTGCTGGTATTCAATAAGAGCGATCGCTACTTACCCGAAGAGAAAGAACAGATTTTGCAGCGGTTGAAAGCACGAACGAGTGGATTGGTTGCGGCTGAGGATGTGGTGGCGATCGCCGCAGACCCCGCAGCCATCCAGCTAGACGATGGCAGATGGGTAAAGCCAGAACCAGACATCGCTGCTGTCGTGGAGCGAATCGTCAAAACCCTACAAAGCGAAGGTGCTAACTTAATCGCACAAAATCTCCTATCTCAGACTCAACAGATTAGCCAGGAAGCCAAAGCGCTGCTCAGCGACCAAAGACAGCAAAAAGCAGACGCCATCATCGAACGCTATCAGTGGATAAGCGCAGGCATACTTGCAGCGACCCCTTTACCTGTTGTAGACATGCTAGCCGCCGCCGCTGTCAACGCTCGAATGGTCGTAGAACTGGGTCAGGCGTATGGCGTCACCGTCAGCATTGAAGAAGGCAAAGCGCTGGCCGTTTCGCTGACTAAAACGCTCACCGCCCTAAGTTTGGCAAAAGGCACCATGAAGCTGCTGGCCATAGGGCTGCAAACCAACATCGCCACCGCAGTTGCCAGCAAACTGTTACAGGGCGCGAGCGCTGCTTACCTTACTCGGATTGCAGGCAAAAGCTTCATCACCTATTTTGAAGCCAATCAGGACTGGGGAGACGGCGGCATTCAGGCAGAAGTGGAGCGACAGTACCAGCTCAATCAACGAGACGAGGTGATCAAACAGTTCTTGCGAAGCGCTGTTGATAAATTGACATAATCTGAAGCAAATGCTGCATCTGCTAGCTCTCGCAGTGACTTCTGCATCAACGCTCTAGAGACTCTTTTGGCTTCGATGTTATCTTTCATTGAGTAGATCGCTTGTCTTCTATTAGCGCTGTATGCGTCCATACGCCTTGCGCGTCGTAGTAGCGGATTAAGCGCGATCGCAAAACGTCTCCATCCGATCCACCAGAGCATCGCCCCGCTCCCCACAGCCAGCCCACCTCCACTCGAAACGCCTCTCCCTTTCGTATCGTCTGTGGCGTTAGGCAATACGCACCGTTTGGCAAAGGCATGAGCCGATAAGGCAACGCACCTTGCAAAACCACCGGCCCGTCAACCGTCAAATCAGTTTCCTCACCAGATAAGCAGACGCTTTGCTTAAGCTCACCAAACTGCTCGTCGCTCGCTAGCTTCGAGTTCTCAAACTGCCACTGACTATCGCCCTCGCTCAGCGGCGTCATCGCGGCGTGCAGCACCTCTACTTTGCCTATCCACCGACCAAGCAGCGATCGCACCGACAGATCAGGCTGCTCAAACTGAACGCCTTTCTCCTGAGCCTCGCGAATCAACGTAACGTAATATATCTGGCTAGTCCCCTCAGCCGTACTCTCGTACATCACCACAAAGCGAACCCTTCTATCGCCAACTTTTATCGACATTTCTGCGCCAAATTGACTAAAGGGCCTCCACTGCGACGCCCCCTGAGAGAACGCGCCGCTCTCAAAAAAGTAGACATAAGGCGCAGGCCCCGGCGCAGAGAACGTTCGTTGAACCGTATTTGGGCTTTCTCCGGCTGGCATTCGCTCCAGCGTTAGCTGCATTTTCTCATTCAGCTCAGTTTCTTCTAGCCTCAGCACACTAGGCGTGTCTTTCACCCGCTTCCCGTCAGCAGAAAACTGAGTAAAAGACCCATGCCACACACCCACGTTTTGCCGGATACAGTCCCACTGAGATTTCATCAATCCCTCCTTCTATACAGACAGACGAACAGGCAGACGAACAAACAGACAGACGAACGAACAACAGATTCTAAGCCTGTTCTACAGCCGCCGTTCTACTCTCCATCGCAGGACGTACCGACAGATAACCTAAAATACCTAGCAGCGGCACCAACACCGCTATCCAAAAAACCGTAGGATTTTTAAAATCACGTTTAGCCATATCGTCAGCTAGCAGCGGCGCAAAGATAACGCAGAGCATACAAAAATCTAGACTCATCACGTGAATAAACTGACTGGTCTTCCATTGGTAGATAAAGTCTTGCCAGTTATCGCTTAAATTGCCATTTAGCAAGCCGTAACCCAGCAGCGCCAGCGCACTCAGCAGCAGGAAACGACCGGTCCAAGGCGACTCTAGCAAAGCCAGAAGCTTAGACTGCGGCGGCGTGTAGCCGGTATTGCGATCGCGCAGCGCCATATAAGGCAAAATGGCAAACGCCCCCACCCCAAACGAAGCCGCCACAAAAGGCCAGGCCAAAACCCGCTGACCCACACCATCAATCAAAATCAGGCAGGCGTAAGCCATTGGCCAAACGCCCATCAAATTAAACAAGGCCACAATCAGAGGATTAATACCTTCCCACTTGCCCGTAGAGAGATTGATAATCAAATCGAGCGTATCTGGGCTTGTAGGCGGAGCCAGCGTAAAGGCATAAACGCTAAATCCGAGCCAGATGAGAGCATAGCCAATTTTTCTGATCACGAGTTTGAAGGAGAGGTTGGAAGAATATAGGAGTTTAAGGAAGCCTGGGCAAATAACATATCGTCAAAAGAAAGAGATATTCGGCGTAGCACAATAACATTAACGCTAATTTTTAAAGTTTTTAGTGCCTATGTTACTAAGCCGCAGCATTCACACACGCGGCCCTACCTACAGCCTATCGTAAGAGTCTGGCGAGATCGTCAGGCTCTTATCGCTCAGATATCAAGCTCATAAACCACGAGCGAAAGCGAGCTGAACTCAAATAGAGACGACATGAAATCAGAAGACTTTTTGCGGCTCTACGAACAGGGCTACAGAGATTTCAAAGGACTCAATTTATCGGGAATAGATCTCTCGGGCCAGATTCTTGTAGACGTAAATCTATCCAACGCTAATCTTACCGGCGCTAATCTCAGCCGGGCCTTTCTCACCAAAGCGAGCTTTATCGGTGCAACGCTCGATCAGGCCGATCTAAAATTTGCCAAGCTGAGTGCCAGTAACTTCATGGCCGCCTCTATGGTAAAAGCCAACCTACAGGGCGCTTTTGGCGTCAGCGCTAACTTCACCAGAGCTAGCCTTAGTGGCGCTCAGCTTTCCTACGTCAACTTTAGAGCCGCCAAACTAATAGATGCTAATTTATCGAGCGCAAACCTCACCGGCGCAAATTTAAGAAACGCCGAACTCACCCGAGCTAACTTTGCCTGGGCCAATTTGACCGGTGTTAGGATGGTGGGGAGCGCGATCGCGCTTGCCCGATTTCCAGGTGCAACCCTAGACAACGCTTTTCTAAACGGCCTCAACTTCAGCCGCATGCAGCTAGATGGCGTCAGCTTCAAAGTAGCAAAACTCAAAGGCTCCATCTTTAAGCAGGCCGATCTTACAGCCGCCAACTTCCAGGGCGCAAGCCTGCAAAACAGCGACTTCTCAGGCGCACAGCTAGTCGGCGCAGTCTTGGCCCAGGCCAACCTCCACAAAGCTCAATTTTCAGGGGCAAACCTCAACCGCATCGACCCCACAGAGATTGACTGGGCCGACGCCGACCTGTCCAATACCTGCTTTTACAACGAATCGATGCAAGCCGCTTCCCAAAGCGCCAGCGTTCGTAAAGCCAACCGGCCCACCCCAATCAGCCCCCGCGAACCCGCACCCGTGAGCTTTCGCAGACCAGAATATGGCTAAAACGTTCTCAAAGTCGGCCTAAAAGTGACTTGCCACCAGCGTATCTGGCTCGTACTTATAGCGGCTAGGTTTATCGGTGACACCATAAAGATTAAAAGAGATGGTCGGCTCATCACCTAGCGGCGCAACTTTATGCACGGCGTTTCCAGTAAATCCGATGATATCGCCGGGATTGAGTATTTGTTCTCCAGCCGGTGCGATCGCACTAGGATCTCCCGCTGCCTGCCGCCAAAAAGTATTCTTCTCCTGACCGCCCACCATAGCCACAATTCCCCAGGTAGCGTGGTTATGAATTTTAGATTCACTCCCAGGTGCCCAAGTCACCATCTGCACCGTAATCGGGTATTCGTGCTCGCGGTACAAAAAATTCACGCTCCAACCGGTTTTTTCACTTGGCGGCTTATACTCCATCTGCAGCCAGTAAGAGCTAATCAGCAGCTTGCGAACCAGCGGAATAATCGCCTGAACCCGTTTAGCATCATCAGGCTCTTGTGCCAGGATGTCTTCCATCTCAGTCAAAAACCGATACATCCGATAGGTACGCTCCGGCGGCTCAGCGTCAGCCGTGCCAAATTCAGTGCAGGTGCCATCGTCGGTAACTAGCCAGTTCTTCATTCGTTCAGCTTATAAGCAAGTCAGCGTTGATCACGATAACATTCAGGATAACAATATGCTCAAGCCGTGGGGCGCTAGCCTATCGCTCATATTAATGGGGCTAATTGCCGCAGGCTGTCGCGATAGCAAGTCTCTAGAGATAACGTCAGAAGCTTGTGCTGCCCAAACAGACTTTGTCTTTATAGCCGGTGGAGCGTTTTTATCAGGCAGCGATCGCACCGAAAAAGACTACGCCTACCGTATCTCCGCCGCAGGTCGCGCCAACGCGACTACAGACACGCTTGCAGACATAGCCCGAATAGAAGCAGGCTACCGCAAGCAAGGCTGGTTCGACCAAGAACCCAACCGGCAAATTTCAACGCTACCTCCGTTCTGCCTGAGCAAAAACCTTACCACCAACGCCGACTACCAGGCGTTCGTACAGGCAACTGGATACGCAGCCCCCGGCATCTCTAAATCAGACTACCAAAAGCAGGGTTTTTTAGTTCACGATTACAGCACCGTCGAACCTTATCTTTGGCAGAACGATCAGTACCCAACCGACCAGGGGCAGCATCCAGTCGTGCTGATATCTTACGAAGATGCCTTAGCTTATATAGCGTGGCGATCGCAGCAAGGCGATGTAAGCTACCGGTTGCCCACTGCAACAGAGTGGGAAAAAGCCGCCAGAGGAACAGACGGACGCTACTTTCCCTGGGGCAACGAATGGCAAAATGAAGCCACAAACTGGGCTAAGAATGGGCCTTACGGCACCAGTGGGCACTGGTTCCGCCGAATGGGATAGCATAAAGTCTTAATGTGTATAGCCTAGGCGATAATAGGTGGAGAAAATATAGGTTTCCCATTGTCGTGATATGAATCTGTTTCCCCACCCGTGTCCCTGCT
>Ga0209194_1000426_pt1 | contig 34374 bp, 30 predicted proteins | sample COGITO_mtgs_1004_FD_184787 | JGI IMG/M metagenome (GOLD analysis project Ga0209194, IMG submission 184787) | Pelagic marine microbial communities from North Sea - COGITO_mtgs_100413 (SPAdes) (version 2) | ecosystem: Environmental > Aquatic > Marine > Epipelagic ...
AATGAACTAAAGGTGCAGTGTCTTGTGCTTAATCGTATGATTCAAGTCGCTAAGCCGGATAGCTATGTCTGCTAAACCGAGACGCCGCCCTCGACTGGAGGGAAGCAAAGGGATGTACTATCGTTTCAATATTGTTGCAACAACGCCTTAAGTCGGCGCTAATTTGCACCGTATTTTTGGAGCGAACGATTCGTGATAGGAACCTAAAGGCTTTAGCTGTGTTGCGTCATCGGCGACACAGGCGGATATATTCTGTTGCCATCGCTATCCGTTTCATAAGGAATCAAACGACCCTTTCGCTCTAGCCAAGCTAGAACTGTTTCTTCTGTTGCTCGACGGACAACAGGCGTATTTTGATTTCGAGGCGCTTCACTAATAGAAGGGTTATATTGCATAATGATTGTCCTTCAGAAGATTTTTTTGCTTTTTACCTTGAGGGCTTTTTACCTTAAGGGTTATAGAAAACAGCGTTGAGCAGCCTCACGTATACTTTCTGGATCGACATAGTGGCAAACAGCATTGTCTGGGCAGATCAAAGCCCATCCCGACTGTGTAACTTCAACTAGTTGATACACTTCATCTTGAACAAAACAACCTCTATGATCGCGAGTATTCGGTTGAATTTCAATCTTGGAAACACTTGTGGTAATCATGGTAGGTATCTCTTATAAAAACTTTAATCATCAGAGCGCTGAAGCACTGGGCCGAGCCGCTGAACTAAGGCGCTGGGCCGAAGCACTTAACTAATAAGCTAAATTTATCATTTTCTTTCTTTTGGTTAATTCAAGCTTATCTTAAAAGTTGGAAAAGTTTCGTTAAGTTGAGTGAAGGTACGCGAAAAAGCCAGTCTTAAAAAAGAACAGTTGAAGAGAATGCGCGCACTATAAAGTAGGCCATCGCTGATGATGGAAAAGCAGGCCATCGCTGATGATGGTCCAGATGGCTAATTTCGTCAGTTCCTACGCTCGCTTATCAGTCGATGCCGTTTCCTGACGCCTCTTTCAGCGCCTTTTCCAGCACCCTTCCAATTGGGCGACGGCACAACCGATACCAGCTGTGCAGGGGGCTCACCAAGCTCGCTAGGTACAGCGTCATTTCACTCGCCGCCACCGTATCGGTCATTACCTGCTGCCGATAGCGCCAGAGGTGGCGCACAATTTTTCTCACGTCGTTGAGCGCGTATAGCGGTAGCATCAGCGGTCGCTGCATAGCAGGTAGGCTCAGCATTCGGGTGTGGTAGCGGCTGAGGCCAATTCCTCTAAACAGCGTGACCAAATACTCGCGCGTTAGCCGGTGCTCAGGAATATCGTGATACATCCACATTTCGGCGTTGTACCAAACCTGCCAGCCCGCCTGCTGGATATACAGCACCACTTCTAGATCTTCTCCGGCTTCTCTATCTCCAAACTTTTCTGCTAGCACTCTCTCTTTGGGCACGTTGTCTAGCCAAGCCTGACGCCGCACCACCAGTCCTGCCCCTGGCGGCAAAATTTTCGCCTCTGGCCGGTAGGGAATAGGCCGAGAGCCCCGATCGGTCAGCGCCAAAAACGCCGCAATTCGCTCGAAGTCTTTGGGCGGTGAGGTCGAAAATTTTCCCCGAATGCGGCTGCCATACACACCCACGTTAGGATGACGCTGCGCAAACTGGCAGGCAGCACGAACCCAGTTAACCCAGGGCAAATTGTCATCATCTAAGTAGCCAATCAGCGGGCTATGGGCGACATCTGTGCCATGTTGACGGGCGTAGCCTGCCCCCTGCTGCGCTTCAAATTCGTAGCGCAAGGGCACGGTGCTAGGCCAGTTGGCCTGATATTGCCGAACCACATCGGCGGTGCGATCGCTGCTGTTGTTATCGACAACAATAATTTCCCACGCAATATCACTGGTCCCAATTTGGCAGCGCAGGCATTTGAGCACTGCACCCAAGCGATCTGCACCATTGTAGGTAGCAATGACAACCGTAAAATCTAGAGTGACGCGATCGGGGAAAAACCGCTGAAAAAGCGGGCGTAAGCCTTGCAGCCTTTTTGCTAGCTGTGGGGTCTTGACTGAGCTTGCCAGAGCCGCTGACGGGGCAACGGTCGATACAGCAGGGGTCGATGCAGTAGGGCGCTTTGAGGTGGCAATCATGGGTCGTCCATTAGAACGGGAACGTTGGCAATAGCCGAGGATATAGAGACTTAAAAAGCGCAGAAACTTGAAAAGCGCAGAAACTCGGAAAGCACGGAGCTTTAGAGAATACGGAGCCTTGAAGAATACGGAGCTTTTAAAGTCAGTATTGCGGGATGCACGTAGCCTAGATTTCCCAAGATCGCAGTCAAATATAGTTTTCGTTAAGTTGCTTAGGGCACATCTAAAGGCTGCAATTGCAGGCTGCGATCCCTATCAAACCAAGCAGCTCAACCTGCGGATATCCCAATGCATCAGGACATCCGCCTTGCACCAATGCCTATACCACTCTTAGCACCTCAGATTTGGGGTAGCGCACCTTCTTCAGCTCAGCATATTTGTCCGCTTCCGAGCGATAGCCTGCCGCACAGGCCACTACAGTGGCAAAGCCTTCTGGCTGCAAGTTCAGTACTTTATCGTAGCCCGCAGGCTCAATACCTTCTAAGGGGCAGGTATCAACCCCTAGCACCGCCGCACTGGTCATAAAATTTCCTAGGGCAATATAGGCTTGCCGCGCGGCCCACTCGTTTACTTGAAAGCTGCGTGGCCCATAAACCACATCGCTCACGATCATATCGCGATAGCTAGAGAGCGACTCTACCGAAACATCGCGGGTCGTAGCCGTGCTTTCTATAAATCGATCTACGTCGGCTGCGGTTAGATTTTTGCGGATGGCAAAAACAACAAGGTGAGAACACTCGGTAATTTGACTTTGATTCCAGGAAAGGGGCTGAAGCTGCGCTTTTATGTCTGGATCTTTGATCACCAAAAATAGCCACGGCTGTAATCCATAAGAAGAAGGGGTGAGCACGAGAGAGTCTTCTAATGCGTCCCAAATGGTGTCATCAATTGTTTTATCAGGGTTGAACTGTTTTGTTGCATAGCGCCAGTGAAGCTGTTCTAGCAAAGACTGAGAAGAAGAAACCGTCATAGACAAATCCTGGGAAATAGAAGCAGAGAATAAATAGCTCAAGACACGGCTAGAGTCGCATTGACTCTAAAGCCAATCACTCTAAAACCAATCACGTTGAAGCCAATCACGCTGCAAAACAGTGTACTGGATGTCTTACTCGATTTCTGTCTAGCTCTGAACAGCTTCCTGTTTATCTTGCTGAAAGGGTTTTCTGTGCTTGCCTAGCAGGCGATCGCGCAGCCGTTTGATGCGATCGCGATACTCACTGGCCTCTTCAAACTCCAGCTTTTTCGCGGCTTCTTTCATCTGCGTTTCTAGCTGGCCAATCAGCGCCGGAATATCTTCAAGCGGCAGATCTTCGCTGTGCTCAACCGCTTTTTCTAACTCTTCTGCATTCAATCGGCGCGAAACATCCAAGAAAGAGAGAATCGAGTTTGACTGACGCCGAATCAGCGCGGTAGGCGTAATGCCGTGCTTCTCGTTATGCTCGCTTTGAATGGCGCGTCGCCGCTCTGTTTCGCTAATCGCTTTTTCCATGCTGTCGGTCATGTTGTCAGCATAGAGAATGGCTTTGCCCTCAATGTGACGCGCCGCCCGCCCAATAGTTTGAATCAGCGATCGCTGCGCCCGCAAAAAGCCCTCCTTGTCTGCATCTAAAATCGCCACCAAAGAGACCTCTGGCAAATCTAGCCCTTCTCGCAGCAGGTTGACGCCAATTAGCACGTCAAACTCACCGTTGCGCAAGTCCTGAATAATTTCAATCCGCTCAATCGAATGAATCTCTGAGTGCAGATAGCGAACCCGCACGCCATGTTCATGAAGATAGTCCGTCAAGTCTTCCGCCATTCGCTTTGTCAGCGTTGTCACCAGCGTTCGCTCATCCTTGGCCGCCCGCTCGCGAATCTCGCCTAGCAAATCATCGACCTGCCCGTCCGAAGGCCGCACAATAATCTCTGGATCGAGCACACCCGTAGGGCGAATAATTTGATCGACCACATGGCCGTTTGAAAGCTCTATTTCCCAGTCACCAGGCGTGGCAGATACAAAAATGCACTGGTTCACCTTGTTCCAAAACTCTTCCGCCTTAAGCGGACGATTATCTGCCGCGCTAGGCAGCCGAAAGCCGTGATCGATCAGCACTTTTTTACGGGCCTGGTCGCCATTGTACATCGCCCGAATTTGCGGCACCGTGACGTGAGATTCATCGACAGCTAGCAGCCAATCGTCATGCGGGAAATAGTCAAGCAGGCACTCTGGCGGGGCCCCCGGCAAACGGCCCGCGAGGTGACGCGTATAGTTTTCAACGCCGTTGCAATAGCCAACCTCTTCTAGCATTTCTAGGTCGTAGCGCGTCCGCTGCTCTAGCCGCTGCGCTTCTAGCAGTTTGCCCTGGCTTTCTAGCAGTACTAGCTGCTCTTTTAACTCGGCGCGAATGCCCTGGCAGGCAACAGCGAGCTTGTCATCTGGCGTGACAAAGTGACGCGCCGGATAGATGTTGACCGAGTCCATGCTTTGCAGCGTTGCACCCGTAACCGGATCAACATAGCGAATGGCGTCAATTTCATCGCCAAAAAATTCGACTCGAATCACCCGGTCTTCGTAGGCAGGCCCAATTTCTAGCACGTCGCCCTTAACGCGAAAGCGACCGCGACCCATTTCAATATCGTTGCGGGTGTATTGCACCGAGGCCAAATCGCGCAAGACCTGTCGCTGGTTGGTCTCTGCACCTACACGCAAGGGAATAGAGGCGTTGAGATATTCAGACGGAATCCCTAAGCCGTAAATGCAGCTAATAGAGGCGACAACAATCACGTCTTTGCGCTCAAAGAGCGACCGGGTGGCTGAGTGGCGCAGCATGTCGATCTCATCGTTGATAGAGGAGGTCTTTTGAATGTAGGTGTCGGTGACCGGAATGTAGGCTTCTGGCTGGTAGTAGTCGTAATAGCTGATGAAGTACTCGACCGAGTTATCGGGGAAAAATTCACGCAGCTCGTTGCAAAGCTGTGCGGCTAGCGTTTTGTTGTGAGCTAGGATCAGCGCGGGCTTGCCAATTTGATCGATGGCGCGGGCAATGGTGTGGGTTTTTCCGGTTCCGGTTGCACCCAACAGCGTCTGATATTCCTGCTTGGCCTTTAGGTTTTTGACCAGCTGCTCAATCGCTTTTGGCTGATCTCCAGCGGGCTCAAAAGGGGCTTGAATATTGAATTTGTTGTTCATTGTCTTTTGTTTACTGGAAGAGAAGAAGCGGGGGCGGCAACATCAGCGCAAAGGGTCAGCGCTCAGTACTTTATGCTAAACGATCTAACCGGGGGCGATCGCATATCCTGATACGGAAAACCGCTTAAAGGCCAGCGGCTACTTCATAGATGGCAGTGGTCACAGCGGTCAGCTCGTTGGCCTGAATAATGTAGGGGGGCATGGTGTACAGCAGTCGGCCAAAGGGTCTAAGCCAGACGCCCTTTTCAACGAATAGCGGCTGCACCGTGGCCATGTCTACAGGACTGTGGAGTTCTACGGCGGCGATCGCACCCAAAACTCTCACATCTTTGACCGCATCTAAATCCCGACAGGGCGCTAACTCTTGCGCTAGCTGCTGCTCAATCTGCGCAATTTTTGTCTGCCAGTCGTAGCTTTCCAACAGTTCCAAATTTGCGAGCGACACCGCGCAGGCCAGCGGATTGGCCATAAAAGTAGGCCCGTGCATAAACACACCCGCCTCGCCCGCCGAAAAGGTCTCACTAATGTGAGTAGTGGTCAGCGTCGCCGCCAGCGACATAAAGCCACCCGAGAGCGCTTTGCCCACGCACATAATATCTGGGCAAACGTCTGCATAGTCGCAGGCAAACAGCTTTCCCGATCGCCCAAACCCGGTTGCAATCTCATCGAGTATTAGCAAAACGTTGTGCTGCTTGCAAAGCTCACTGGCACGGCGAACGTATTCAGGATGATAGAAGCGAACACCGCCCGCATTTTGGACGACTGGCTCAAAAATAGCGGCGGCGATGCGATCGCCCTTTTCTGCTAGCAGCCGCGCAAAACTTTCAATATCTTTCGCCTGCCACTGCTCACCAAATCTCACCTGCGGCGCGTCCGCAAAGTACTGCGGTGTCAGCATGCCACTAAACAGATGATGCATGCCGTTAACTGGGTCGCAGGCCGACATCGCGGCAAACGTGTCGCCATGATAGCCGCTGCGAATAGTCAAAAAGCGGTTTTTATCCGGCTGGCCGCGATTGTGCCAATACTGCGCGGCCAGCTTCATCGCCACCTCTACAGCCACCGACCCAGAGTCACTAAAAAACACATGCTGTAAGTTAGCAGGCGTCATCTCAATTAGCTTTTGCGCCAGCGCGATCGCGGGCCGATGCGTCAGGCCCCCAAACATGACGTGAGACATTTTCTCTATTTGCGATCGCGCCGCTGCATTTAGCTTGGGGTGGTTGTAGCCGTGAATGCAGGTCCACCAGGAAGAGATGCCGTCGATAAGCGATCGCCCGTCTTCTAGCTCAATACGCACGCCTTTGGCCGAGCGAACCGGAAACACTGGCAGCGGGTTCGGCATTGCCGCATAGGGGTGCCACACATGCTTTCGGTCTAAATCGATTAGCTGCTGTAATGAGTTCATAAACGCTCAAAAAGAGAATACGCTGCCCATCTAAATTACAGCACCGTCTTTGGCTGCTCGTTTTCTAGCCATCCGTTGAAGCTGCTGCGACACAATTCCATATTTTGGGCCAAATAGCATGGCAACCGTAAAAAAGAGGGTCATCAAAACCACAATGCAGCCCCCCGTTGAGGCGTCTAGGTGATAGCTGGTGTAGGTTCCGAGTAGGCAAGAAAGGACGCTCATGGTTACTGAAATAACTAGCATTTGATCGAAGCGATCGCTCAGCAGATAGGCCGTCGCCCCCGGTGTAATCAGCATCGCCACCACCAGTACAATACCTGCCGTTTGCAGCGCGGTAACAATAGTCAGCGCCAACACGCCTAGCAGCGTGTAATACATGAGCTGCGTGTTTAACCCGATCGCCTTTGCATGGTTTGGATCAAAGCAAAACAGCAGCAGATCTTTGCGTCGAAACAAAATAATAGCCAGAGTCAAAACGCCCGCAATCACCGTTTGAATAATATCCTGCTGAGAGATACCCAGCACATTGCCAAAGAGAATATGAAACAGATCGATATTGCTAGGAATTTTGGTCGCCAGCACAAGGCCAAAGGCAAAAAATCCGGTAAAGATCACCCCAATCACCGCGTCTTCTTTGAGCCGTGTTTGTGACTTTACATAGCCAATCGCCACCGTCGCCCCAAAGCCAAAGACAAAAGCACCCACTGAAAACGGTAGACCCAGCGCGTAGGCGACCACTACACCTGGCACCACCGCATGAGACACCGCATCCCCCATCAGCGACCAGCCTTTGAGCGTAATGTAGCAAGAGAGCACCGCGCAGACGGTGCCAACAAAGGCACTGACCCAGAGCGCCCGGATCATAAAGCCCAGTTGGAAAGGCTCAATTAGCCAGCTCCAGGCGTCGGCAAGTGATACGGCAAGAAGGAGATCGGTACTCACGCGTCAATACTCCGAGACTCGGCTTTCTCCGGTTGGATAAACGAATGCCCCGGCTGGTTGGCAGTCTGTTCATCGGGCGACTGATTGACTGTTCTAGTCAGGTGGCTGGATGCGAGGTTATTCAATGGCATGCCGCCAAATGTCATGGAGAGATTTTCTGGGGTAAAGGTGGCCTCGGTGGTGCCTGCGGCGAGGATGGTTTGATTGAGAAGGATGACGCGATCGCAAAACGTAGAGATAGAGGCCAAATCGTGCGTAGACACCAAAATCGTATGGCCTTCGTCTCGTAGCTGCATCAGTAAGGTAATGATGCTTTTCTCGGTTTTTACATCAACGCCGGTAAACGGCTCATCTAACAGCATGACCTTGCCCTCTTGCGCCAGTGCCCGCGCCAAAAAAGCCCGCTTTTTTTGTCCGCCCGACAGCTCCCCAATCTGATGGTTTTGAAACTCACTCATACCCACCCGCTCCAGGCTTTCTCTTACCCGGCGGCGATCTTGGCGGCTCGGAATCCGAAACATATTCATATAGCCATAGCGACCCATCATCACCACGTCAAACACGCTGATTGGAAAATTCCAGTCCACTTCATCCGCCTGCGGTACGTAGGCTATCAGCTGTTGCTTTTGCGCTTTGTCTATAGATATGCCATCAATATGGACTTGGCCCTGGCTAGGCGATAAAAACCCCATAATCGACTTGAATAGCGTAGATTTGCCACCGCCATTGGGCCCCACCAGGCCAGTAATGGTTCCTGGCTCTACATAGCAGCTAGCGTTGTAGAGGGCCAAACGAGCGTTGCTGTAGGTAACGCTGATATTGTCTACGGCAATGCCATAGGTGTTTGCAGCCTTAGAACGGATTGTTGTAGCAGCCATAGCGTAAATAGAAAATAAACAACAAGTGTGAATAGAATTGACTCGCTAGGGCCTTCCACTTAAAAGCCCATCAGCAATCAAAGTCGCGTCGTATTCCAACAGTGATAGAAAGGTAGGCACAGGGCCGTCTGCGGTTGAGAGTGAATCGACATAGAGGCTTCCGCCAAAAGTTGACCCGGTGGCGTTGGCAACTTCTTTTTGTGACTCGGCGCTGACCGTACTCTCACAGAAGATTGTCGGCACATCGTTAGCCTTTACCTGATCAATCACCGCTTTTAGCTGCTTGGGGGTAGACTGCTGTTCGGCGTTGATGGGCCAAATGTAAATTTCTTTGAGGTCGTAGTCGCGCGCGAGGTATGAAAAAGCGCCTTCGCAGCTCACCAGGTAGCGCTGTGAGCCGGGTACTGCGGCCAAATCAGTTCTTAGCTCGGTATCGACGGCTTGAATTTGCTGGCTGTAGGCAGCGGCGTTCGCGTTGTAAGTTTCAGCGTTCTGCGGATCTAGCGCAACAAACGCCTTGCGAATATTTTCTACGTAAATAAGCGCGTTCTGAGGTGACATCCAGGCGTGAGGATTGGGCTTGTCGGCGTAGGGGCCCTGGGCGATCGCAATCGGCTCAATCCCGTCTGTTAGCACCGCTGTCGGCACCTCGTCCAAATTTCCCAAAAACTGATCGAACCATCGCTCCAAATCTAGACCGTTCGACAAAATCAAATCCGCGCTCTGCGCTTTTGCAATATCGCTTGGCACCGGCTCATAGCCATGAATCTCCGCGCCCACACGGGTAATAGACTCGACCGATAGCTCATCACCGGCGACCGTTTGGGCCATATCTGCCAAAATCGTAAACGTGGTCAGCACCTTTTTTTGGCCACTTTCATTCTCTGCCGTGTCAGCCAAGTCGCCAGCGGGCCCGTTGGCACTGCACCCCATTACTAGCAGCCCCACGGATAGGGCCATCCAGCGATGTCTATTTCGACTAGTAGGAGATGCAGCTGGGCTCATCGAAACCTTTTGATTTCATAATCGTTTCACTTTTCATAATTGTTTCATAATTCACAAAAAACGACAACGTCAGAAAACCTCACCCCAGGCAACACTGGCGCACGGCAAAGGATGTAATAAGCTAGGAACAGCAGGTTTCTACCCAGATTTCGGATTGTTAGCCTTTGTCCAACCCAATCGCGATCTATTTATCGCCTTATTTGAGCTTGCCTTGTGAGTCCTATTAACCATTCAGATTGCAAACCAGAACGCAAAAAATCAGCGGCCAAAACGGCGGCCATTCTCAACGGTGCAAGGCAAGAATTTTTGGCCAATGGCTATGCGGCAGCTAGCATGGACCGCGTGGCCAACGTAGCAGGCGTTTCTAAGGCAACGGTATACAGCCATTTTCATGACAAGTCCAGCCTGTTTGCGGCTTTGGTGCAGCAGCTAGCTGAAGATAAGTTCAAGGCAACCTCTTTTGACCCGCGCGATGAAAGCACGATGAAAGGCGAGCCTAAAGCGGTGTTAACCCAGCTGGCCAGAGAGGTGCTAGACGAGTCGGCGGGCGATCCGCAGTTTTGCGAATTTATGCGGCTGATTATTGGCGAGTCGGGGCGCTTTCCAGAGCTATCTAGACCCTATATCGAAAATGTCGCCAAGCCGTTGATTGATGGGTTAACTCGCTACCTTTCTAACTGCGAAGACCTGAACTTAAGCGATCCAGAAGCCTCTGCCAGAACTTTCATGGGCACGCTGATTTATTTTGTGATGCTACAGCGGGTTTTGGGTGGCGCAGAGCTGATGCCGATGGAGAGCGATCGCATTATCAACACCTTAGTAAGTCTCATCGTTTTGCCATAGCAGGCACTGACGAATCTGATAAATTCAACCGCTCAGCTAGTGATTAGAACTGGGGGCTAGGGGCAGTCATTAAAGCAAGTGGCGCTCAAAAATAACGTATCGGGGCTGTTTATGGGAAAAATGGGCCTGGCCAAAAACCTCTTTCATAAAGAGACCTTTGGTCATACGTGTTTTTGAATTAGGAAGCCCCTAGCATGGATGTGCAGCCTGAAAGTATTGCTCAACAAGGCGTCTTCAATCAAGATGGCCTCAATCAAAGCGTCCTCAACACATTGACGCCAGAACTCTTTGAGCAGGCGATCGCACATACAGCCGGTGGACTCATCATCTGCGACGCCCAGCAGACGGACTTGCCCATCATCTACGTCAGCCCTGGCTTTGAAAGTCTAACTGGCTACTGCGCGCATGAGGTTATAGGCCGCAACTGTCGCTTTTTAGAGGGCAAAGAGCCCGATCAGATTAGCGCGAAGGAACTTCAGCAGGCGATCGCCAGCGGCAGCGGCAGCAAAGTCTTACTGCGCAATTATCGTAAGGGCGGAGACGCTTTTTGGAGTGAGGTGACCCTGTCGCCCATTATCAACGCGGCTGGCACGGTGACCCACTATGTGCGGACACAAATCGACATTACGCACTATATAGAATCTTTTCAAACCCTGCAGCGAACGGAAGAAAGATACCGGCATCTGTACGAAGAAACACCTGCCATGATGCATTCTATTGACAGCAGCGGACGCATCAAAAGCATGAGTCGCTACTGGCTAGAAAAGCTAGGCTACCAAAGAGAAGATGTGATTTCTCAACCGCTGAGCGCTTTTTTAACAGCGGATGCTCAGCAGACAGTAGACGACATGCTCGCGGCCCTAGAGTCCAACACGATAGATCGCAGTCGTGCTTGCCAGTTCATCAAAAAAAATGGAGAGCGCATAGACGTGCTGCTCTCTACCGTAGCTGGCTGTAGCGATAAAGCTGGCTGTAGCGACCGGCTCAATTCAGATACCAAGCTCGGCGTGCTAGTCGATATCACCAAACGCAAAAAAGCAGAAGAAAAACTGCGCCGAAGTGAGGCCCTGCTGCGCGCTATCAACAATTTGCCACCAACAGGCATTTTTGTGATGGACTGCCATACAAACGAAGCGCTCTTTATCAACAACGAATTCTATAAAATCTGGCAGCTTGAACATTTACAGGTGGCGGTAGACGGCGGCGAGATGAATGGGGAGGAGGTGCTAGCAGCATGTTTGAGTGCAATAGATCTCAGTCAGTTTGTCGCCACTTCTACAGCGCAAGACTTTAGTCACGGCAACAAAATTGTTGAAGACGAAGTGCCGATGCTAGATGGGCGCACGCTCAGACGTATTTATGGACCAATCCAAGAAAACGATAAGACCTTTGCCTATCTGTACATTTTTGAAGATATTACTGAGCGCAAACAGGCTGTGCAAAAGTTGGCGCGGGCTACCGAAGCGGCTGAGTCAGCCAACCGAGCAAAGAGTGAGTTTTTGGCCAACATGAGTCATGAGCTGCGATCGCCACTCAACGCTATTTTAGGGTTTACCCACATTCTGCAAAACGACGAGCTAAGCCGCACTCAAAAAGAGAATCTCGATATTATTCGTAGCAGCAGTGAACACTTGCTCGCACTCATTAACGATATTCTAGATATCTCTAAGATTGAAGCTGGAAAAGTTGTTCTATCGCCCAGCGAGTTCGATCTGTATCAGCTCGTAGATGAGATTCCACAGATGTTTGGCACCGCTGTTGCCGAAAAAGGACTGGCGCTAAAAGTAGTGCGATCGCCCCATCTGCCTCGCGTCATTTATAGCGATCGGCTTAAACTCAGACAGATTCTCATCAACCTGCTCGGCAACGCCGTCAAGTTCACAGCAACAGGCTCCATTACGCTTACCGTCGATCTCGCTCCTAGCAAGACTCAGAGTACATCTCAGAGTGCGGCCAACGAAGCAGCCCAGCAAACCAATACCGCGATCGCGTTTGCCGTCACCGATACAGGCGCTGGCATCAATCCCGCAGATCAGCAGCGTCTGTTTGAGGCATTTGTGCAGACCAACTCGGCCCTCACCGGGCAGCAAGGCACCGGGCTAGGGCTCACTATCTCTAACGAGTACATTCAGCTTTTAGGCGGGCAGCTCGCCGTTGAGTCTGCGCCAGGCAAAGGCTCTACATTTTCTTTTAGCATTGCCGTGCGGCCAGTCGATAGCGCTTCAGAGCAGCAGCTAGAAACGGCTACAACCGGAGGGCGCGTTGTTGGGCTAGCACCCGGTCAGCCCCAGTACAAAATTTTAGTCGCCGATGATGTTGATCTAAACCGGAAGCTGCTCGTTCATTTGCTCAGTACGGTTGGGTTTGAGGTGCACGAAGCCTGTGATGGCAAAGATGCGATCGCCCACTGGCAGGCCTGGCAACCTCACCTGATTTGGATGGACATTCGTATGCCCGTCATGAGCGGAGAAGAAGCCGCCTCACGCATCAAAAAACAAGACAAAGACAACCGCACCCGCATTATTGCCCTAACTGCCAACGCCTTTGAAGAAGACAGAATCGCCGCCTTGGCCAGTGGCTGCGACGACTTCGTTAGCAAGCCCATCAAGCCCAGCGAAATCTTCGACAAAATGGCACAGCACTTGGGCCTCGCCTACCAGTATGAAGATGACACTCAGACGAGTAAAGCACCTAGCCCCTCTCTCTCATCAGCGCTCCTCGCCCAAGCAGCGCCAGAATGGCGATACGCACTCACCCAAGCCGTTCTCGATTTAGACGACGAGCAAATTTTATCCTTAGCCTTGCAGCTACCCCCCGCGCAGCAGTCTCTAGCAGCTGCCCTCAAACAACAAACAGAATCGCTCGCTTATAAGCAGCTATTACAAATGCTTCAAGAGGCCGATACCGCTAGCCCATGACTATCTCGCTGAGCGCTCACGGCTTCTAGCAGCGCCAAGAAATCGTTGGCATCGGCAATCGGTTTAGGATAAATGCCGTCTGCGAGCGCATCGGTTAACAAACGACTGTGATGAATACCCTTTGTATTGGATGTCAGTAGAACAATCGGCAATCTATCTATCTTTGGCTGCTGCTGCATCTGTTGCTTTAACAGTCGAGATAGCTCTACGCCAGTGACTTCCTTGCCCTGCCAAAACGTCCCTGGCAAATTGACATCCATCACCACTAGCTCAACCAATCCAGACTGAGCGTACTTAAACACATCTGCGGCCTTGTGCGTCAGGCGAACCCGGTGCTGGCCTGTTTTTTCAATCAGGTGAGCAATACTTCGTCCTAAGAAATAGTCATCTTCAACTAGTAAAATATTCATTTGGGTTGCGCCCTAGCACGCCGTAACTGGGTTACTAGCTGTGCTAATAAGAGTACCCATTTGAAACATATCAACAACTATTGATATTTTATGTATCCAAAAACGTAAGACAGGGCATACTAGCCCTACTCATCATTAAGCTGACTACTAAGCTGGCTACCAGTTCTGCAAGAATAATGGATCAAAATACATCTCGTCTGAGCACCGTTTCCGCTAAAGATGATCGCTTCAAAATCTTGGTTGTAGACGATCTATTAGACAACCTAAGGCTGCTTGCTAGCCTCCTGACAGAAGAAGGCTACACCGTCAAAAAAGCGCCCGATGGGGCGATGGCTTTAAGCAACGTCCCTCGCTTTCAGCCCGATCTCATTTTGCTCGATATTATGATGCCAGAGATAGACGGCTACACCGTATGCCAGCAGCTAAAAGCTAACCCTGAAACCCAAGATATTCCAGTTGTTTTTCTCAGTGCGCTAGATCTCACCTTCGACAAGGTAAAAGCATTTGAGGTCGGTGCTGCCGACTATATCAATAAGCCTTTTCATCCGGCAGAAGTGTTAGCACGGGTTAAAAACCAAATCAGAATTCGACAGCAAGGTCTCCAGATTCAGTCTCAGCAAGCTACAATTTCTCGACAAGCTGAGCAGCTTAAAGAAGCTGAAATGAAGCTATCGGCCCTAAGCGCAGCGTGATCAGCCTGCCGTAAAAAGAGAAAATAGAAAGAGAGTAAATAGGAAGAAGGTGTTACGCTCAAGCTGCCCTCAGCTTTTCCTTTATCTCTCATGCTGCTTCCTACTGTCTCGTCTGTTCATGCCTTAGTTGTGGGTGCCTCGCGGGGCATTGGCTTAGAATTCGTTCATCAGCTCCTTGAAGACGACCGTATTTCCCATCTGTTTGCGACCTATCGATCTTCGCAAACCAGCTCGCAGCTTTTTTCCCTTGCTGAACGCTACCCTAAACGCCTGCACTGTTTGCCGGTCGATCTTACGCAAGAAGCGCAAATTGAAAGCGCACTGGCCCAGATAAGTGCGGCTGTTCCTAATTTGCATCTTGTCATCAACTGCGTTGGGCTGTTGCACAACGATCAGCAGCAGCCTGAAAAGGCGCTCCGTCAGCTCAATAGCGAAAATTTGCTCCACTATTTTCAGATCAACAGCATTGGCCCAGTGCTGCTCGCCAAGCATTTATTGCCCTTGCTTAAGCATTCAGATCCGAGCCTATTTGCCACCATCTCGGCCAAAATTGGCAGCATTGGCGACAATCGTATTGGCGGTTGGTATGGCTACAGAGCTTCCAAAGCTGCGCTCAATATGTTTTTAAAGACAGCCTCTATTGAATACCGGCGGCGCAGCCCTAAGACAACGATTGTAATGTTGCATCCTGGCACAACCGACACGGATCTTTCGAAGCCTTTTCAAAGCGGTGTGCCCCCTGAAAAGCTCTTTTCGACCGAGCGCACTGTTTCGCAGCTCGTTGACGTACTGTCTGCAGTAAAAGCCGAAGACAGCGGTGAGTTTTTCTCTTGGGATGGCAGCCGGTTGCCTTGGTAGTAAAGGCTGCCGCTATGGTCTAATTGAGGTGATTGGCTGGGTTTCTGAGAAAGCGTCTACGGATTAGATAGATGTAGCTTCTGTTACATTGTGGCGTCCAGCGTTATGGGTTATTGATAGAAGACTCGTTTCTCTATTTGAGAAATTTCCTCGACTGCCTTCTAATCCATGTTTAACCGGTTGGCCGCACGCTCTAATAACGTTTGGTTTGGGTTACAGCCACTTCAAGACGCGCTTCAACCGAAAGTCCTTGTTTCGAGCGTTTCAGCCGGTTTTTTGGCGGGCGTTATCGGTGCTATTCGAGCGATTTCTTATGCCAGCCTAATTTTTTCGGGGGCTTTGGCCGTTCATCTGCCGACGGGTCTGGGGATGACGGTGTTTAGTACGGCTGTCAGTCTGGCGGTGGTGGCACTGACCAGTACGATGCCTGGGATGATTGCAACGCCGTTGACCGCACCAGCAGCTATTTTGGGGATGATGGCAGCCGCGATCGCATCAGAGCTGCAAGGCGAACCGGCTGAGGCAATTTTAGCGACAATCCTGCTGATGGTGGTCACTGGCTCACTGCTAACCGCAGGGCTCTTGCTGGGGCTAGGCTTTTTCAAACAGGGCGATCGCATTCGGGTCATTCCCTATCCAGTGATTGGCGGGTTTATGGCCGGGACTGGCTGGCTGCTGACGCGCGGCTTTGTACAAGTTACGGCCGACCTGCCGCTGAGCTGGTCTTCGCTGGGCGCATTGCTTGAACCAGCGGCGCTTTGGTGCTGGCTGCCAGGACTGGGCTTTGCAATCGCCCTGTTTACCGCCACTCGCCTATGGCAGCAGTTTTGGATCATGCCCGCGACCCTGCTGGCCTGTGTCAGTCTGTTCTTTTTGCTGCTGTGGGGTAGCGGTAGCTCGCTTGCGGCGGCGCGGGAGGCAGGTTGGCTGCTGGGGCCCTTTCCTCAGGGCGATCAGCTCTGGCGGCCGCTAACGCTGCAGCAAGTCTCTCAGGTGCACTGGCTAGCGATTGTTCATCAAGGCGGCGGGCTGCTGACGCTGATGCTGGTAAGTTTGCTTTCGCTAATGCTGAGCAATAGCAGTATCGAGCTGGTGATTGGCCGAGATCTGAGTTTAAACGAGGAGATTAAGTCTATTGGCCTTGCCAATCTGCTCTCTGGGCTAGGAGGTGGAATGGTCGGAAATCAAGCGCTGCCCAGCACGCTTTTGGTCAATAACATGGGGGCGACCTATCGGCTAAGCGGCCTGTTTGCAGTGATTCCTTCTGTTGCTGTGCTGGTTTTAGGCTCTAGCTTTCTCTCTTATTTGCCCAAAGCGCTGATGGGCAGCGTGATTTTGTATTTGGGGCTTACTCTGCTGTGGAAATGGCTGTACGAAGCCTATTTCAAAATTCCGCTGTGGGACTATGTAACGGTGTGGGTCACGCTGATTGTGATTAACACGGTGGGCTTTTTGGCCGGAATCTTAACGGGCTTTTTGCTGACGGTGATTTATTTCATGTATCGCTACAGCCAAGTCGATGTGGCCGCTCAGGTGTTTTCAGGGGCGACGACTCGCAGCAATGTGGAACGCAGCGCTGAGGCCGATCGCATTTTGTCGCAGGCTGGCGATAAAATTTATGTGTTGGAATTGCAGGGCTTTTTGTTCTTTGGCACGGCGAACTATTTATTGAGCAAGGTTCGCGATCGCATCTCTCAGAGTAAAGGCTCCCAGAACAAAGATGGTGAGACTACAACCGAGCGATCCCCCGCCTTACGATACGTTCTAATCGACTTTCGTCAGGTATCTGGGTTAGACTCCTCGGCTGTTTTAACCTTCGAAAAAATCCTCAAGCTAGCGCGTCAGCAAAACTTCCACCTAGTGCTGACCAATCTTTTACCCGAGCTACAGCAGGAACTGAAACGAGGGCTAGGGCTAGAGCTAAAGTCAAGTCACTCACCAGATTCGCAGCCCAGCTCTGAGTCAGGTCACTCGCTAGATTCGCGGCCCAGCTCTGAGTCAGAGTCACTACCAAGTTCTGAGCCAAGTTCTGAACCAGAGTCACAGTCAGATCGCTGTCACATCGCAGTCGATATTGATCGCGGGCTAGAGTGGTGCGAACAACAGATTTTATCAGCCGTCAAATTATCGAACCTGCAACCAGATTTTGCTGGAATAACAGAGCAGCTTGCCGATCTGTTTTTGAGCGAGCAGCAGGCACAGCGGTTTGTCTCTTACCTTAAGCCTCAATTTCTCCCGGCTGGGTACTATATCTTTCGTAAGGGCGATCCTCAGACCGGTTTATATTTCATTGAATCAGGACAAGTTAGCGTCTTGTTAGAGCAGGCTAACGGTCAAAACAAGCGGCTACAAACCTGTATTCGTGGTCATATTCTTGGAGAAATGCGGTTTTATAGCAAAGAGCCCCTGTCTACTATCGTAGTTACCGATACACCCAGCCAGCTTTACTGCCTATCTAAAGAAAACTTTGAACAGATGCAAGAAGAATCTCCCGACCTGGCCCAGGCGCTTCAAGCTTATATCGTCAAGATTCTTTGCGATAGCCTGCTTCGGAGAGAGCAGCAGCTTCGGGTAATGCAGTAAGCGTCATACAATAAGGCGAACAAAGGCATATTTGGCGCAATGACTTCTCTTTTCACCAAAAATCAGCTTTGGTCTAATCATTTTTCTGCCCTAGCGAAAGAACTCCAGCCAGAAACCATTTTTTCTAGCTTTGTGGCAGGCAGCATTACCGGAATGATTGGCGTCATTCGCGCTATTTCCTACGCGGCGCTCATTTTTTCGGGCACGCTAGCGGTTCATCTCAATGTGGGTGTGGGCATTGCCATCTTTAGCTCAGCGGCCATCAGTATTGTAGTTGCCTTAACTAGCTCTCTGCCAGGGATGATCGCCACGCCTCTGGCTGCGCCGACTGCTGTGTTGGCCATTCTTGCCGCTCAAATAGCCAGCAGTCTTGCCGCTGAGTCTGAGTCTAGTGCGGTACTGATGACTGTAGTGGCTGCGATCGCCCTTGGATCTTTGCTCACAGGTGCCACCCTTTGGCTGTTGGGCACTGTGCGCGGTGGCAACGCCCTTCAGTTTATCCCCTATCCGGTGGTAGGAGGATTTATGGCGGGAACCGGCTGGCTGCTGGTGCGCGGCGCAGCTCAGGTGATTACGGGAGAAGCGCTGACGTTTGCTAATTTGGCCTGGTTTTTTCAGCCAGGGCCGATGCTGCACTGGGGCGTGAGTCTGACGATTGCGGTGGTGCTGTTGGTGATGACGAAGCGATCGCAGCATTCGCTAATCATGCCAGGCATTTTACTGGCTGTCACTTTGTTGTTTTATGGCGTGGTGTGGCAATCTCACCTACCTTTAACCGCGATTCGGGCGCAGGGCTGGCTATTGGGGCCCTTTCCCGCCGGGAATCTGTGGCAGCCGCTAGCTTGGCATGACTTAGCCCAGGTCCGCTGGGATATCATCGCTCAGTCTGGCGGCACCTTGGGGCTGCTGGTATTTGTCAGTCTGTTGTCGCTGGTATTGACCAATGGTGGAATTGAACTGGCTCTAGGTCGAAACTTAGATCTCAATCAAGAGCTGCGGGCGGTAGGCTTGGCCAACATGGTGGCCGGATTAGCCAGCACAATGGCAGGAAATCAGGCGCTGCCTAGCACGCTGCTGGTTCATAAAATGGGCGCAGATAGCCGATTGACTGGATTGTTCAAAGCCCTGCCTTGCTTTACAGTACTGCTGCTGGGGCCTGCCTTTTTGGCTTATTTCCCTAAGCCTATTTTGGGCAGCTTACTGTTGTTTTTGGGGCTAGATCTGTTGTGGAAATGGCTTTATCAGGTTTGGTTTCAGCTGGGTTGGGATGACTATTTGACGATTGTCATTACGCTGGTAGTGATTAACTGGGTGGGCTTTATTACTGGGATTGCCGTTGGCTGCTGCCTGATTGCAGTTCAGTTTCTTTATCAGTGCGTGCAGACGAGTCCGTTTACAAGAAAGGCAGAGGCTGAAGCGGATGTTGCTGCGGCTGTATCGGCTGCTGCGCTTTCTCACAGCCAAGATGGGTTGGGCTGGGTTGATTTGCAGGGCTTTTTGTTTTTTGGCAATGCGGTTTTTCTGTTTCAAGAGCTGCGATCGCAAGTCCTTCAGTCTTCTCATAGCGAAGCCATTGACCACTTGGTCATAAACTTTCAGTCCGTTTTGGGGCTAGATGCCTCAGCAGTGCTGAGTTTCAGTAAATTAATGAAGCTGGCAAACGATGAGAAATTTACGCTGGTATTCAGCCAGATTTCTGAACCGCTGAGGCAGCAGCTCATTCGAGGACAAGGCATGGCATTAGAGAGTGACTACTGCGTATTCTGCGAAACACAAGCTCAGACCTTGACCTGGTGCAATCAGCGCAGCGCTGTGTCATAAAATCTATGCGTCATAAAATCTATGCGCCATAAGATCCATACGCTGAAAATCCATACGCTGAAAATCCACATGCCGTAACAGAGCTTAATGGGTCATAGGTTGGATTTCCTCTTAATATTGAAAAGCAATCCTTTTTAGTAGAGCGTCTTATGTCGGTAGAAACCGTTGGCAATCCACCTGCTGAAGCTGATCAGCTAAAGGCTGAAGTTGAAAAGAAACTCCCTGCTATTATGGCTAGCTTTAGCCAGGTCTTACGAGAACAGTTTGGGTTTGAAGGTGTGCGCGTGGGTGGATTTAGTCTGGTTCCAACAGAAGCAGCGGCCAGCGGCATCTCCTGCGATGAAGAGGGCTGCTCTGTTACAGACGATGAAAATTAGGAGCCGTAAAATTAGGAACCGTAAAATTAGGAACCGTAAAAATTAGCGATAGCGAATAGCGCCTCTGTTTGGAGTTACCTCCGCTCAGTCCACCAGTCTCTTACGCAGATAGCTGCTAAGGCTATCTACCAGGCTCACCATGACTAATACAACAATTAAGAGCGCAGAGACTTGCTGATACTTCAAAATTCGCAGGGCGCTAATGATTTCTAGTCCGATACCGCCAGCGCCGACCGCGCCTAGCACAATAGACGCTCTAAAGTTGTATTCCCAGCGGTAAAAGGTGACATCTGCCATCTGCGGAAAAACTTGCGGCAGCACGCTATGAACAATCACCTGAGCCTCGCTCGCGCCGACCGATCTAGCAGCTTCGACGGGGGCGCGATCGCTCAGCTCAACTGCCTCTGCAAAAAACTTGCCCACCATACCAATAGAATGCAGGCCTAGGGCCAAGGTTCCGGGCAGCTTGCCAAACCCCACTGCTGCCACCAAAATCATGCCTAAAATAAGCTCAGGAACAGCCCGAGTCACATTTAGAAGGGTTCTGGCCAAATAAAAGAGAACGATGTGCGGCGTAGTATTGCGAGCGGCCAAAAAGCATAGCGGTAGAGAGAGACTAATTGCGATTGCAGTTCCCGCTATGCTCATGGCCAGCGTATCAACAATCGGCATAATCCACTGCGGAGCGCGGCTAAAATCAGGCGGCAGCATTTCTCCTAAAAGTTTAATTGTCGCTGGAATGCCCGCTATCAGCCGTTCAGTATTCAACAGATCGACTACGACAAAGCTGGCCAAGACCACACTCCCAATCAAACAGAGCCGACCCATCTGGGCGACCCATCGCCGCCGATACTGTCGCAGCAGGCTATTTGATTCGTCACCCTTTATGATCTTCACGGTTGCGATCTGTTGTTGCGCCCACTGACGACAGGGCCACTGACGACAGGCCCACTGACTGCAAGCCCACTGCCTACAGGCTTATCGACTATAGGCCAAATGAACGATTGATTAAAAGCTGTCGTTGTCAACGCTGCTCTACTGGACAAATTCACCGAGGTCAAGCCCCAGCGTTTGCCCCGCCTTACGAATCCCGTCGTAGTCCGCATCTGTCATCGCGGCAAAACCATCCGCTTTAAAGGGCGCTAGCACAGACTCGTCTTGCAAGTCTAAGAAAGCCGCCCGTACCTGATCTTGTAGCTTTGGATCTAGATCAGAGCGCAGGGTCCAGGGATACTGAGGAATGGGCTCAGACTCTGCAATGACCTCAACCTTACTTGCATCAATAGTACCGGCCGCAACCAGAGAATCAAAAATAGGACGGCTAAGACCGCCCGCTTCGGCATTGCCGTTTTGCACCGCTAGGGCAACCGCATCGTGGGCTCCTAGGAAAACAGCCTCATAGTTTTCACCCGACTTTAGACCCGCTTCGGCTAGGGTCAGCTCGGGGAACAATCGGCTAGAGGTAGAGGCCGGATCGCCCAAGGCCACCGTTTTGCCTTCAATATCTGAAAGCTCGTCTATACCTGCTTCCACGTTGCCAATAATTAGGGAGGTGTAAGTGGTTGAGCCGTCCTCAACGCGGGCAGCAAAAGGCTCGATATCGCTCTTGGTTTTGGCTAAAACATAGGAAAGCGGACCAAAATAGGCCAAATCTATGCGGCCATTGCTAGCAGCCTCGATCATAGAAGAATAGTCTGTTGTAACGACTAGCTCTATCTCTTTTCCCAAGGTTTCTTCTAAATAGTCAGAGAGTCCTTGATTGTCTTGAATAATAGTAGCGGCATCTTCATCGGGCAGCAAAGCGACAATTAGCTTTGTGGGATTAGCCTTAGTGGAAGCCGTGTCGGATTCTGTCGCCTGGTCTGTCGCCTGGGAGGAGCTAGAGGAGCTAGAAGATCCGCTGCAGCCAGAGAGGGCCACGAGGCCCATCAAAATAACGCCGGTGATCCCTTGTTTTAGTCGAATGCCAATCACGATGCTCTACGCCTTAGTAAACAACAGAATAATGCTGTGAAACAGATAGTACTGCGAAAAGGACACCGTTAGGAAGCATTGCCATCATGCTCTCTCGTGTGAATTTCTTCGCCGTAAATTTCTTTTAGGTCGCGATCGCGCAGCGCCGCAGGTGGCGCATCAAAAACAATTTGGCCATGGGCTAGGCCAATGATGCGATCGCCATACGCCTTGGCAAACTCAACCTGATGCAGGCTCAGCAGCACCGTAATGCCATCGGTTTTACAAATGTGACGCAGGAGCGATAGTACACTGTGCGAACTAGCCGGATCGAGGCTGGCAATCGGTTCGTCCGCCAGTATGAGCTGGGGCTGCTGGGCAAGGGCTCTGGCAATGCCAACCCGCTGCTGTTGGCCACCGCTTAGATTTTTGACTGGGGTGAGCGCTTTATCTGTAAGGCCGACTCTGGCAATACAGGCCAAGGCAAGCTGCTGATCAGGCTGAGGCAGTGGCAGCAGGCTACGCCAAAAAGAGTAGTGAGCCAGCCTGCCCATAAGCACATTTTGCAAGACGCACTGACGCTCGATTAGCTGATGCTGCTGGAAAATCATGCCGGTTTGCTGGCGGTGCGATCGCAGCACCTTTGGCTCGCGCAAATCACCTAGCCCACTCGCTAAAACCGTGCCGCGACTTGGCGGCGTCAAATAGTTTAGCGTTCTCAGCAGCGTTGACTTACCGGCCCCCGAAGCACCCAGCACAACCGCAAACTCACCTTGGTTAAGCACCAGCGAGACAGATTCAAGTGCAACGACCTGGTTTTCGTAGGTAACACCTACCGCTTTTAGCTGGGCGATCGCACGCTTATCCATCAGCTTATCTATCAAGGGCGGCTGCTAAGGCCACTACTAGGGCACAAACTCATGCTCGTCTTGCACCTCAATTCTATTCCAAGAGACATCCGGCAGGCGGCTAGACGCGTCCGATAGCGCCTGCTCCCAGTACTCTCGCATTTTCTGCAAATAAGGATCGTCCTCTTCTAGCTGCGCCCGGTTGCGCACTTCTAACGCATCCGTTTCATACAGCACCATATCAATCGGCGGGCCAACCGATATATTTGATCGCATCGTCGAGTCAATCGAGAGTAGCGCTGTCTTGGCAACCTTTTCTAAAGAAGAATCATAGTTAATCGTCCGATCCAATATTGGCTTACCGTATTTCGTTTCACCAATCTGCAAAAAGGGCGTTTCTGGCGTTGCCGAAATAAAGTTGCCCTGGCTATAGACCAAATACATCCCCGGCGATTCACCGGCAATCTGCCCACCAATCAAAAACGTGCTCTGATAGTCGATGCCGTCTTTCTCTAGCCAGGGGCGTTCCTTATCTTGAATTTTGCGCATGACATCGCCCACATAGCCAGCCGCTTCGTGTAGCGAAGGCAGCTTGTGCAAATTCATTGGCGCATCTGAGGTAATGTCTTGCTGTAGCTGATGCAGCACCGATTGAGAAGTAGACAGGCTGCCTGCGGTACATAAGATAATTACCCGCTCGCCCGGCACCGAAAAATCAAACAGCTTTTGGTAAGACGAGATGTAGTCTACCCCCGCATTTGTTCGCGAATCAGCAGCAAATACCAGTCCTTTCTCCACCACTATGCCTAGGCAATATGTCATCGTTAAGCCGCCTAAACGAAGGTAAATATAAAGCTTACCCTGAGCCTAACAAAAAAAGTCAATCTATACTGAAAGAACTGCTAGTACTGAATTTTAAGTTGTTGACGGTAGCCATGGCTGATAATAAGTTTGATCCGAACGCGAGCGAAGCCCAATCCCCCAAGGCTTATAGCGCGCAGCTTAGTGCTCATCAGCGGGTTTATCTTCAAAACGACGGCACCCGCACAACTATCACCCTAGCAAGCATTGGCACTGGCCAGCAGCAGCAGAGCGGCAGTCATTTCGCAACGGGCCGTTGGACTGCTGCCCCTCAGCTATTTCAAGTGGCCGGAGGCTATGTTGGGGTTATTACTACGCCCGCCGGAGCGCATCATTTTCGCATTCAGGGGGGCGCTGGGGGCGCTCAGGCTCAGGTCAGCAGCGGAGGCGTCAGTAGCACCCTAGCAGCTGAGCTGAAGTCGTCGCAGGCGATCGCAATGCAGCCAGCCGCAGAAACACCCGGCATGTCTATGCCACCGATGGAACCCATGAAGCCAATGGAATCTATGAAGCCGATGGAATCTATGAAGCCGATAGAACCCATGAAGCCGATAGAACCCATGAAGCCGATGAATTCTATGGAGCCGATGACGATGGGCAATATGAGCATGAGCCCACCGTCTATAGGGCCGATGTCGATGACAATGGGCAACATGAGCATGAGCACGGCTGCGGCCCCTGAAATTGGTCAGCCAGTAGGCATGGAGGCGACTTCATCGACTACCGATTCATTGACTGCCGATTCATCGACTGCCAAGCAGGCAGATGGCTCTGAAGTCAAGCGCTTTTGCTCGCAGTGCGGCGCGTCTACAGGGCTAGGCGATCGCTTCTGCGCCTACTGTGGTCACCAACTCACTCAGTAGCGCGGGGAATAGCTCAGGGAATAGTTCAGGGCATCTACCCTCCACTCAAAATAGCCTACGGTCTGCTCCGGAATAACTGCCCGCCACTTTGAAGCTTTTCTTACGGTCGTATCTTCAGATTTTCTAAACTGAATCTACCCATAGACACTAATTATTTTTAGTACCATGGCAGTTAAGTCATCTGCTGCAAGTCCTGTCCTCACGTCAATCGCCAGAAAGTAATGAAAAATAAGGTTGTTGCTGCCGTACTCGCTTTAGCCGTTGGGTGGATAGGCGTTCACAAATTCTATCTGGGGCAAACGGGCGTTGGAATTATTTACTTGCTTTTTAGTTGGACCGGAATTCCAGCCGTTATTGCGTTCTTTGAGTGCATCTTTTTACTGGTGATGGATGACCGAGCGTTTGATGCTAAATACAACCATGCGCTGGCAGGAAGCTCGTCATCAGCTGCGTATCAAAGGCCCGCTGACCCCTTTAGAGAATCGACTAAGGACAAGGCAAATGCGCTGAGCGAGCTAAAGAAGCTCTACGAAGCGGACATTATTACCGCCGAAGAATACGAAGAAAAGCGCCGAAAGATTTTTGATTCTATCTAATCGAGTTCTATCTAATCGAGTTCTATCTAACCCGGCGCTATCTAAACTGTGAGTGCATCATCTAATTTCGAGCGTATCTAATTCAACCCCATCTGAACTGCCCTCATTAAGGCAATCTACTCCCGGCAATCTACTCCCAACCTTGACTAGATTCTGATAGGCAATCGGCTCATGTCCAACGCAAAACTTTCTGTCACGCCCAGCACCCAAGTTTCTCATAACGGCTTTTGGCTGTCTTTTGTGCCTGTATTTGGCGGACTTTCGATTGTTAGAGAAAGCACCCGTCTGGGCGATACTAAGGCGATGCAGCTTGGATGGGGCGTTTTTGCGCTATCGATTGTGACTGCACTTGGCGGCAGCTTTACGTTTGCTTGGCTACTGCAAATTGGTCTGGCTGTTTGGCTCAGAACTCAGCACACACAGCCACCCGCTCCGCCGCTGGTGCAGGTTGATTTTAATAGCTGTTCAAAGCATGACTTAGTGCGGGTGCTCAATATCCCAATCGTGTATGCCAACGACATTGATTTGATTCGCAATGAGGGGCATTTGTTTACCCATGCCGAAGAACTTAGCGAGATTGCCGGGCTGCCGGATGAGCTGGTGCTTCGGATTGCGCCGCAGCTCATTTTTTCGTACGATGCGCAAAAGGATGACGATCATACCTGGCGGCAGATTAACTTTTTGACGGCCAGTGAAATGGTGGCTAGGGGCGTAGATGCGATCGCGGCCCAAAAAATCGTAGAAGAAAGAACCCTCAGAGGCGACTACCGCTCGGCAGTAGAAGTCAAAAGACGAACAGGCGTTGCCTTCCGTCAATACCAAAAGCTTGTGTAGCTTTCTTGCCGTATTTTCCTTGCATTGTTCTGCCACATTATGAAATCAAAAAAGAAAATTAAAACGTCTGGTAAACATCTCATTCTGCTGCTGCTGAGCATTCTGTTGTTTTCTCAAGTATCTAGTACTCATCTCCCTTACTTAGCAAGAGAGTACGCCGTACTGTTTGTCATTCAGCTCTATTTTATGGCGACTTACCTCGTCATTCCCGCTGTTATGCCCAAGCTAAAGGGTGAGTCATGACCCGTCTCAGCGTGAACTTAAACAAGGTCGCAATGCTGCGTAATGCGCGCCCCCTTGCCATTCCAAGCGTCGTCAAAATGGGTGAAATCAGCATCGCTGCCGGGGCCCACGGTCTCACGGTTCACCCTAGACCAGACGAGCGCCACATTCGCCGCACCGATGTCTATGACCTGGCTAATCTGCTCAAAAGTCATCCTGCTATTGAATACAACATTGAAGGCAACCCGCTAGAGTCTCCTTTTATGGAAATCATCCGCGAGGTTCGACCCGATCAGTGCACCCTGGTGCCTGACGACCCAACGCAAAACACCTCCGACCACGGTTGGAATGTAATTAAAGATGCGGATACGCTAAAGCCCATCATTGACGAGCTAAATGCCTTGGGCTGTCGGGTGAGTTTGTTTATGGACCCGGATATTGAACAGATTAAGCGCGTGCCAGAGTTGGGGTGCGATCGCATTGAGCTATATACCGAACCCTATGCCACCGCTTACCGAGAAGGCAAAGGCGACGAAAGCTTTGAGCTATACAAAGCCGCCGCCGAGTGCGCTCAATCTGTAGGGCTTGGCGTCAACGGCGGGCATGATCTCAACCTAGACAACCTGCCAAAATTCAAAGAGATTCCCAACCTGTTAGAAGTTTCTATTGGCCATGCGCTCACCGCAGACGCGTTGGAAATGGGCTATGCAAACGCGGTAAAAGCCTATCTAAAGGCGCTGGCATAATGTCGTAGCGGCAAGCGTCTTTCGCTATGCTTTCGCCATTTAGCATCTGTTGGCCAGAGTCCTTCGCCAGCTAGAGTACAGCTACCTAAAACTGAAGTAGTGTTAGTTTATGCAGCTCTTGCGATCGCCCTATGGAAGATACTCGCCAGTCCGGTTCCCAGTCCGGTTCTCAGTCCGGTTCTCAGCCCGACGCTCAGTCCAGCAGCCAGCCTGAAAGCCAGCTCGACTCTCAGATCAAAGCCCACAGCGGCAAAGAAATTGGCGGCGGACTGCCCGTGATTGAATACTGGGCAAAGCACACGCTTGCACCAGAAGGGCCGCCAGTCTGGAAAACGCTGCTCCACAAAAGCGCCTGTCTGTCGTGCGCCTGGGGCACTGGCGGGCAGAAGGGCGGCTTTACCAACGAAGCCGGTGAAAAAGTACAGCGCTGCATGAAAAGCATGGAAGCGGTCATCGCCGAACTGCAACCGGCTGTAGAGCCGCACTTTTTTGACACCCACAGCATCAAAGACTTGCAGCAGCTCAGCTCTATGGAGGCGGACAAGCTCGGTCGACTCAGCTTTCCAGCCCTGCTCAAAGCGGGCAGTTCCCACTATCAGCGCATCACCTGGGAAGAAGCCTACACCCTCATGGCAGACGCTTTTGGGCAGCCGCCAGAGCGAGTTGCCTCCTATAGCTCAGGCAGATCTTCTAACGAAGCGGCTTTTTTGCTTCAGCTGATGATGCGAATGCACGGCTCCAACAATCTGGCTGACTGCTCAGATCTGTGCCACCGGCCTTCTACTACTGGGCTGAGCAAAGTCTTTGGCAGTGGCACCTCTACGGTAAGCCTAGAGAGTTTAAAAGAGTCAGACTGTGTGGTGCTAGTCGGGTCGAATGCACCCGCCAATCACCCTCGCCTAATGAATGAGCTGATCAAGCTGCGGGATGAGCGCAAGGGCAAAATTTTAGTGATCAACCCCATCCGCGAAGTGGGATTGGTCAAATACGGTTCGCCATCCTTTCCAGTCAAATCTCTCATTCCTGGCTCCGAGATTGCCAACCTGTTTCTACAGCCCATTCCTGGCAGCGATCTAGCCCTCTTCATTGGCATTCAAAAGTCTCTGATAGAAAGAGATTTAATCGATAGAGACTTTCTGCGCGCTCACACCGAAGGCTGGGAAGCCGTAGTAGAACAGGCCGAAAACACATCCTGGGAATCTATCACCAAAACCTGCGGCATTGTGCAAGCAGATATTGAAGCCGCCGCTACGCTAATTAGCCAGTCCAACAAAGTGGTCTTTGCCTGGGCAATGGGCATCACGCATCAGGCCAACGGTACAGACAACGTCTGTGGGATTGCTAACACGGCGCTGCTGACGGGTAATGTTGGCAAGATGGGCGCGGGCGTAATGCCGATTCGCGGTCACTCAAACGTGCAGGGGTTTGGGTCTATGGGGGTAAAAAATGACCTGAAGCCCGCGCTGCGTGAAGCGCTAGAAAAAATCGTGGGGCGATCGCTTAAACGCGAACCGGGCTATCATGCTCGCGCCCTGATCGAAGCCGCTGATGAAGGCGCTGTCGATACGCTGCTGTGCCTGGGCGGTAATCTTTACGCTGCGAATCCAGACCTGACACAGGCAAAGCGATCGCTAGGCAAAGTAGAAACGGTTGTTTATATTGCAACGAAGCCAAATTTGGGTCACTTTCACGGGCTTGCTAAAACAAATACCCTCATTCTCCCCGTGCTCAACCGCTTCGAGAATCCGCATAAAACAACTGTTGAATCTGGCAACAACTTTGTGCGGCTAAACGACGAAGGCAAAACGCATCTCGACAAGGCCGATCTTATATCAGAAGTCCATTTACTCACAGAGCTAGCGCATCGACTCCACGGCAGCAAGCCAATTAACTGGCGCAAGCTACAAGACACGCGCTATGTACGCGAGCTGATCGCCAAAACAGTGTCTGGCTACGAGAAAATAGGCCAGATAGACGAAACCAACGAAGAGTTTACGATTGGAGGCCGCATTTTTACAACGCCACAGTTTAAAACAGACTCTGGCAAAGCCAAGCTACAGCTGACACCGATGCCAAATCTGACGCTGCCGACCCTAGAGAGCTTTGGCCAGCAGGCCGGGACTGTTCTGACACTGATTACGGCTCGCAGCTATAGTCAGCACAATACGGTTGTCTATAAGATTGGAGATAAGTATCGCGGGATGCCACATCGAGACTGCATCCTTATGCATCCTGAAGATATTGAGCAGGGTGGATTTGCCGATCATCAGCGGGTGAGCGTGCAGGGTGAGGCTGGCAAGCTAGAGAATATAGAGATTATTAGCGGCGCGGTTCGACGGGGGGCGGCGCTGATGTTTTACCCAGAAGCCAATGTGTTGATGAAGGCAGTGAGCGATCCAAAGTCTCATACTCCGGCGTATAAGCGTGTGCCGGTACTGGTGTCATGAGCATACAGCGCTATTTTACCAATACGGAGTGGGAGCCCAAGGTCGGCTACTGTCGTGCTCTGCGAGCAGGACAGACCATTTATCTATCGGGCAGTGCGCCTGTAGGAGATGACGGTAATACGTTTGCCCCTGACGATGCCTACGCTCAAGCCTGTCGCTGTTTTGAGATTATTGAAAGCACGCTCACCGCGATGGATTCAGGGCTGTATCAGGTGGTGCGCACGCGCATGTTTGTAACCGACATCAGTCAGTGGGAAGCATTTGGCCGGGCGCATCAAGAATTCTTTGGCGACCATCCGCCAGTGACTTCTATGGTTGAGGTTAAAGGATTGATTCGTGAGGATATGCTGATTGAGGTTGAGGCGGAGGCTGTTGTAGAAGATTAGGATCGAGGGCTAAAGCAATCTAGAAATCTCGCTCACCATTCGTGCATTCTGATCTGGCGTACCGACGGTGATACGCAATTTGTCGTCGAGTCCGGGCTGCGCAAAGTAGCGAATCATGATGCCACGGTCTTTTAGCCCCAGGTAAATCTTTTCGGCGATTTCACCCGGCGGCTGCACGAGCAGAAAGTTGGTTCGTGACGGCCACACTTTAAAGGCTAGATGCTGCAAGCTAATGGCTAACTGTTCTCTAGCGGCGATGATTTTTTGCACGCAGGCGTTTTTATAGGGCCGGTCGGCGATCGCAGCCTCGCCTAGTTTTAGCGCGATCGCATCCACGTTATAGCTATCTTTCACCTTCAGCAATCCCTTTAGCAGCGCAGGCTGTGCAATCCCAAACCCTAGCCGCAATCCTGCCAAGCTGTAACCCTTCGACAGCGTTCGCAGCACAATCACATTCTCAAACTCACGCACTAACGCTAGCGATACCTTGTCCGCATCTATGCCAACAAAGTCTACATAAGCTTCATCGATGACTAAGACCCCGCTGAGATCTTTCGCCAGCCGAATGAGATCCGCCTGCGGCACCAAATGCCCAGACGGACTGTTGGGCGAGGCAATCAAGGTAACCGCCGCGTCTGCTTTCAACAGATCTTCTACTGGCAAAATCCAATCTGTTCCTTTTTGCTGATAAGGAATTTCTTGAATTTTCGCAGGCTGCATCGCCGCTAGCGTTCGATATAAAACGTAGGTAGGCGTGGGGTAGGCGAGCGATCGCATCCCAGAGTCCATCTCATCCCCTGCGCAGGCCCGCACCAGCAGCGTTAGCAAATCATCACTGCCATTACCCGCAATCACCCAGTCAGCAGGCACGTCAAACGTTTGGCCTATGACTTCGCAAAACGTTTTCCCCCGTGGATTAGGGTATCGCCGCAGCAGCTCAGCGCTCAGCGCGCTTGCGCCCATCTCTTGGAGCGCTGCTAATACTTTGGGCGAAGGCAAGTAGGGATTCTCATTCGAGTTTAGCTTTAGCACGCCCGACTCTAGAGCAGGCCACTCACCGGGTTCATAGCCTTTCATTGCCGCAATGACAGGGCGAAAATAGTCTTTGTTTTTACTCACGGCATTTATTTTTTGTGCAGCGGCTTATTCAATTTCTGCTATTCGATTTCTGTTGTAAATGGCAGCCGCATATATACGTTGTTCGGATCGTTTAGCGTTTCTAGTAGCTTAAACTCTTCTCGTAGTTTCAACAGCTCATCGGTCAGCGGATCTTTGTTCCACGGCAGCTGACTAATCGCCATCATGCTCGTACCAAAAATGCTGTTGATAATCTGTTCTTCAAAGGAAGGAAGGCGTGGATATTCGTCTACCCGATAGTCTTCTAACTCGGCAGAGTCAGCGGCGAGGGCGATCGCATCGTTCAATCCGCCTAGCTCGTCTACTAAGTTAGCGGCGATCGCATCTTCTCCTGTCCATACACGGCCCTGCGCCACCTGATTTACCCGCGCCTGAGTAATATCTCGCCCTTCTGCCACTATGTTAGTAAAGCGGTCATACAGCGCGTCTGTATAGTCTTGTTGAATCTTTAGCTCTGCGTCTGTGTGCGGGCGAGCCGTCGTATCCATATTGGCTAGCTGAGCGGTCTGCACCACGTCCCAAGTAATGCCGTTCTTATTCGCAATTTCTTGAAAATTCAGCAGCAGGCTATACACCCCTATCGAGCCGGTAATAGTCGTAGGTGAGGCCAAAATCTTTGCACCCGGCGCAGAAATCATGTAGCCCCCCGAGGCCGCATAGTCACCCATCGAGACGATCAGCGGCTTTTCTTCGGCCAGCAGCTTCACCTCATCCGCGATGACTTCAGAGGCAACCGCGCTGCCGCCCGGACTGTTGACTCGCAGCACCACCGCCTTCACACTGTCGTCTTTTCTCATTTCGCGCAGCGTCGCCGACAGCCCTTGAGAGGTAATAGCACCGGGCACAGTCTCTTGACCCACCACAATATTGCCCTCAGCGTACACAATTGCGATCGTGCTGTCTCGGCTCCCAAAGCCACCTCGATCTCGGTCTACAATCTGTGCGTACTGGTCTAAAGACGTCTGTGGAAAATCTTCTAAATCGCTAATGACAATAGCTTCCTCATCATCTTCGTTCTCAACGCCCGCTAGCTCTCTTAGGTTGACTAGCACATCATCATAAAACCCAAGCTGATCTACCAGGCCCAGTTCTAGCGCCTGCTCTGGCTCAATCAAGCCCACCTCATCAGCAAGCTGCTGTACTTGCTCGGGGCTAATTTCTCGATCCGCTGCCACCGTTTGCACAAAGTCTTGCCACAAATCCCCAATCAGCGCCGCTGTCTGCTGCTTTTCCTCTGGGCTACTTTCTGAGCGGATAAAAGGCTCTACTGCCGACTTATAGCGACCCACCCGCAGCACCTGCACGCCTACCCCATACTTCTTCAGCGCATTCCCCAAAAACTGAGTTTCTGATCTAAAGCCGTTGATTTCCATCAGCCCAACTGGGGCTAGCACCAAGTTATCGGCCACCGACGTGATGTAATAATCACGCTCGCTCAGGCCGGTGTTGTATGCCCAGATGGGTTTGCCGGATGTTTCTTTAAACTCACTTAGGGCAGCGCGCACCTCTTTGAGCGTCGCGAATCCTTCTTGCGGCGAGCCTTTTAGGTAAATGCCCGAAATCTTGTCGTCTTCGGCGGCGGCGGCGATCGCATGCAAAGCACTGTACAGAGAAATGGAAGGCGTCCCCCCATAAAAGGCTTCTTCAAACAAAGCACCGCCACTGGCCACCGCGCCGTCAACAATATCAGTTGACAGATCAAACACCAGTACCGACTTGTCTTCCACCTCGACCTCTGGCTCCGATGATCCAGAAGAGAGCAGCACACCCACCAAGCCAAAAGCGCCAATGCCCATCAGCAAGAGTAAGCTAAACAACCCTACTAAGGTTCCAACCGCACTGGCCACCGCAATCTTAAAGAAGTCTCGCATTTACGTGTTCGGAGTTACCGAAGTCAAAAAAATACAGTTTGAAAGTCTACGCTCAACAGCCTATCGCAACAGTCAAATCTGACGATAGGCTGTCGAAATCGCTGAGTCGTCTCTCGTCATCATCTCAATATTAACGAAACTAGCTGAAGTTAAGCTGAAACACGCCTTTGTTAGCGCTTTCCTTCAGCGCGCCTGCCGCAAAACTCCTGGCTGCTGTAACCCAGATAGTGAGCCGCAGCCCGTACAAAACAGCACCGTCACGATCTCAGCAATCAGCGCCTCACTCAGCTCCGCTAGTGCCGCCTCCGACTGACTTGCCGCCTGCAAAAACGGCAGTGCCAGCCCCGCCAAATCTGCCCCCAAGGCGATCGCTTTGGCCGCGTCTAGCCCATTACGCAAGCCCCCAGACGCGATCAGTGGCACCGTCTGAGAGATCTGACGAATATCAGTAATGCAATCAGCAGTTGGCAGACCCCAGTCCGCAAAGGTATTGCCTAGCCGACGCTGCTTGGCATCTTGGGCCCGCTCACTTTCTACCCGCGCCCAAGACGTTCCACCCGCACCCGCGACATCAATTGCCGCCACCCCTACGTCCAGCAGTCGCTGCGCCATCCTCGCCGAAATTCCGTTGCCCACTTCTTTTGCCACAATCGGCACGCCCAGCACCTGCACTAGCTGCTCAATTTTGGCAAACAACCCTTTAAAGTTAACGTCGCCTTCTGTTTGCACCGCTTCTTGCAGCGGGTTTAAATGCAAAATCAGGGCGTCGGCTTCTAGCGCGTCTACGGCCTGTCGGCACTGCGATACACCATAGTCGTAGTTCAGCTGCACCGCGCCTAGATTGGCAAATAGCAGCGCATCGGGCGCGTACTGGCGCATGGAAAAGGTGGGAACCAGGGTCGGATTTTCTACGGCCACGCGCTGAGAGCCGACGCCCATTGCTAGACCGTAGCGCTGGGCCGTTTTGGCTAGCCGCTGATTGATTAGCCGGGCCTGCTCTGTGCCGCCTGTCATCGAAGAAATCAGCAGCGGCGTTCTGAGGGTTTTGCCGAGAAAGGTCGTGCTGATATCAATTTCGTTACGGTTGAGTTCTGGCAGACAGCAGTGGGTAAATCGGTAGCGCTCGAAGCCATTGGTCGTGCGGTGGCTCTGCACATCTTCGTCTAGACAGATGCGCAGGTGATCGGCCTTTCGCGCCTGGGTTTGTAGCGCGCTTGAAGACTCTGTAGATGAATTGGCAGATGAATTGGCGGGCGAATCCGTACGTAGTTCTGTCGATGAATCCATGGGCGATTCTGTCGGTAATGAAGCGGACAGTGAAGGGCTCAAAACAGGGTTCTCACAACAAAAGCGGCAGTTATTTAAATTACCGTAATCCTCAAGCGCAGCCGCAGCGATCGCACATATCGTAAAGTCTACCCAGTCTGCGCCGTCTCTAAATTGCCCCTCAAGACTGGGCCTCAAGACTGGGCCTCAAGACTGAGACAGCTCAACCCCATCTCGGCCATCTACAGAGTCAACGAACACCCGCACCTTTTCACCGCTAGCGGTCGGCAGCTGTTTTCCAACAAAA
>Ga0209194_1000427_pt1 | contig 34275 bp, 26 predicted proteins | sample COGITO_mtgs_1004_FD_184787 | JGI IMG/M metagenome (GOLD analysis project Ga0209194, IMG submission 184787) | Pelagic marine microbial communities from North Sea - COGITO_mtgs_100413 (SPAdes) (version 2) | ecosystem: Environmental > Aquatic > Marine > Epipelagic ...
CCTCAAACGTCTATCAAACATGCGGGTCTGCCTTGGGAGCTAGGTCTAGCGGAAACGCATCAGACTCTTGTGCTCAACAACTTACGCAGTCGGATTGTAATTGAGACCGATGGCCAGATGAAAACCGGCAGAGATGTTGCGATCGCAGCCCTACTCGGCGCAGAAGAATTTGGCTTCTCCACCGCGCCCTTAATTACCCTCGGCTGCATCATGATGCGCGTCTGCCACCTCAACACCTGCCCTGTTGGCGTCGCCACCCAAAACCCAGACCTGCGCAGCAAGTTCACCGGCGATCCTGCCTACGCCGTCAACTTCATGAAGTTCATCGCCCAAGAAACGCGAGAAATCATGGCCGAACTTGGCTTCCGCTCGCTCAACGAAATGGTGGGCCGCACCGATGTGCTCGCGCCCAAAACCGCCATCGACCACTGGAAAGCCAAAGGCATAGACCTCTCTGCTCTACTACACCAGCCCGATGTTGGCCCCGAAGTTGGCCGCTACTGCACCGAGAAGCAAGACCACGGCATCGAGAAATGTCTCGACATGGCGCAGCTACTCTCTCTTTGTCAGCCCGCGATTAACCGAGGCGAAAAAGTCAAAGCCACCTTGCCGATCCGCAACGTCAACCGCGTCGTGGGCACCATCGTCGGCAACGAAATCACCAAAGAGCACTGGGAAGGCTTACCCGAAGACACCGTGCATCTGCACTTCCAGGGCACTGCCGGTCAGAGCTTTGGCGCATTCATTCCCAAAGGCATGACGCTAGAGCTAGAAGGCGACGCCAATGACTACATTGGCAAGGGGCTCAGCGGCGGCAAAATTGTGCTTTACCCACCCAAAGTCTCTGACTTAGTGGCAGAAGAGAACATTATTGCCGGTAACGTTGCCCTGTACGGAGCAACCGGCGGCGAAGCCTACATTCGCGGCCAGGCAGGCGAGCGCTTCTGCGTACGCAACTCGGGTGCGCAGGCCGTTGTAGAAGGCATTGGCGACCACGGCTGCGAATATATGACCGGCGGTAAGGCCATCATCTTAGGTAGAACCGGGCGTAACTTTGCCGCCGGCATGAGCGGTGGCGTTGCCTACGTCCTCGACGAAGCCGGTGACTTTGCCAGCCGCTGCAACAACGAAATGGTGGGCCTAGAGCGCATCGAAACCGACGGCGAAAGTCAGGAGCTAAAAGACATCCTGCAGCGACATATTGACTACACCGGGAGCGAGAAAGCAAAAGCGCTGCTAGCAGACTGGACAGAGAGTTTGGCTAAGTTCGTTAAAGTCATGCCTCGAGACTACAAGCGGGTGTTGCAGCATATTCAAAAAGCGCTGGACGACGGCCTTAGCAACGACGAAGCTATGTCTGCCGCCTTCGAAGAAAACGCTCGCGACCTAGCCCGCGTCAGCGGCAGCTAAGGCCACCCCTGGGTTCTCCCTTTATCAGGGGAACCCAATCCCAACGCTAAAACATTTGTCTCCTCATATAACCTTCTTTCAACTAAACCCATGGGAAAACCGACCGGCTTTATTGAGCACCTGCGCCAAGCACCCTCCGAAATTGCTCCTCAAGATCGCATCCGCAACTGGGACGAGTTCCATCTCCCCATGTCCGAAGAGAACCTGCGCGACCAGGGCGCTCGCTGCATGGACTGCGGCACGCCTTTCTGCCATACAGGTTCTGTCATCAGCGGTATGGCCAGCGGCTGCCCCGTCAACAACCTCATCCCCGAATGGAACGATCTGATCTATCGAGGGCTCTGGAGAGAAGCGCTCGATCGCCTGCACAAAACCAACAACTTCCCCGAGTTCACCGGACGGGTCTGCCCCGCCCCTTGCGAAGGCTCCTGCGTTTTGGGCATCACCAATCCGCCAGTAACCATCAAGAACATTGAGTATTCCATCATCGAAAGAGGCTGGGAAGAAGGCTGGATAAAGCCACAGCCCCCCGCCAAGCGCACCGGGAAAAAAGTTGCTGTTGTCGGTTCTGGCCCAGCCGGTTTAGCCGCCGCCGACCAGCTCAACAAAGCGGGCCATACCGTCACCGTATACGAGCGGGCCAACCTTCCCGGCGGACTGCTGACCTACGGCATCCCCAATATGAAGCTCGACAAAAACGATATTGTTAAGCGGCGGCTCGATATCCTGCGAGCAGAGGGCATCACCTTCACCTGCAACACCGAAATTGGCAAAGACATCTCTCACGAAAAGTTGTTGAATGACTTCGATTCGGTCATTCTGTGCACCGGCTCCACTCGCCCTCGCGATCTACCGATTGAAGGCAGAGAGTTAAACGGCATCAACTTCGCCATGGAGTTTTTAACGGCTAACACCCAAGCCGTATTAGAGGGTCAACCCGGAGACAATTACATCTCAGCCGCGGGTAAAGATGTGGTGATTATCGGCGGTGGTGACACGGGTACAGACTGCGTAGCGACTTCAGTTCGCCACGGCTGCAAAAGCGTCACGCAGCTAGAGATTATGCCGAAGCCGCCCGAAGTCCGCGCCGCCGCCAATCCCTGGCCCGAATGGCCCAAAATCTACAAGCTTGACTACGGTCAAGAAGAGGCCAAGTCTCTCTTCGGAGAAGATCCTCGCGGGTATATCACAACCGCAACTAAGTTTGAAGATGATGGCAATGGTAACGTTGCGGCGGTGCATACCGTAGAAGTGAACTGGGAGCGAGACGAGAAAACAGGACGCTATACGCCCCTTCATGTACCGGGCAGTGAAAAGCGAGTGCCCGCACAGCAAGTGCTATTAGCAATGGGCTTTTTAGGGCCAGAACAGCCGCTGTTAGACTCCTTTGGCCTAGAGCGCACCGATCGCAGCAATGTGAAAGCTGAGCATGAAGAGTACACCACTAACAAGCCAGGCGTGTTTGCGGCGGGCGACTGTCGTCGGGGGCAGAGTTTGATTGTGTGGGCGATTAATGAAGGGAGGGGAGTTGCTCGAGAGTGCGATCGCTATTTAATGGGGTCTAGCGAATTGCCTTAGAGAACTAAGTAGATTAGAGAGGAATCATGGCTTTAAGAAGCATGTGCTTAATAAAATTGCCATGATTCTTCAGGAAAATAAAGAAGCGATTGTTGAGGCTTGGAATGGCTACTTTAACGTTTGAGACTGAACCTCTAGCTGCGCAGGTGTCTGTCAACTCAAAGGCCTTGATCGTTGAGCTAGATGATGGTCGCGGTCTAACTATCCCATTGGAATGGTATCTGCGCTTGTTAAATGGTTCACCTACTGAAAGAAACAATTGGCAATTGTTGGGTGGCGGCTACGCAATTGAATGGCCTGACTTGGACGAACATATCGGGATAGAAGGCTTACTAGCGAGTAGGCGTAGCAGTGAAAGTCCATGACCCATAGCAGAATAGCTTAACTCTCATCAGCAACAGAAAGCAAAAACGATTTTGGGCGCTCACAGTTCATAAACTCGCTTTGAGCGTAGATGTAATTTCAGTAATCACACTATATCGCTTTCGCGATTCAGCAATGTACTCAATGCTTGCAGCCCAGTCCAGAATATCTACTAAGCCCCTAACTTGATCTGGTTTTACCTCTCCGGTAGTAACACCTCTTCTTAGAGCAAGTAAGGCGGCATACTGGCCGAAAGGGACTTCTAACATGCCAATAGCTCTAGATAGTAGTAATTCCATATTCTCGCTGGATGGATACCATTCAAGATACTTGTAGGCAGATAAACGCTCTCCTGCCTTGCTACTATTGAGTCTTTGTCGTAAAGGAAAATCTCTAGCTTTAGGCGCTAGCGCCCACATAGTTGAAGAAATGTCGCTCATGAGTCTTGTACGTTTAGATCCAGAGGGCATCTCTGTTCTTATTCTGTCATAGTAACCAGCTAGTTTATCTATGTCACGCATTACCTGGGTTGGCTCAACGATGTTTTCGGTTTCAATCAGCGCAATTGCGTCTTGATATTGTCTTTCAACTTCTTGATGATTTTTCTGAGATGTCCCATCTGAGTTCTGCGTTCCAGTCGCCCCAATTTTTTCTTCATAAACCTTAGATGCTGCCTCTACGCCCGAACTTAGCTTAATTTTGAGTAGACTAGTCTCAATTTCTTCGACTCCTTGCTCTCGCATCCAATGTAAAGAACTTTTCACCTGCGGCAATTGCTCTAGCAACCACGGAAGTAAGACAGGTAGCCAAAAAAGAAAGACTAGCGCCAACGTGACTGACGTAACTTGAATATCGAAAGCCGCACTCCAACCTTTACTGTTGATTTCATCTGATCCAACGGAGATGTTCAACACACTCAATATAATGAGAAAGCCTATAGACGCCGAGTAACGCTTCCCAAAAAAAGAATTGCTTGAATCCAAAATATAATTTCTGCTTCGATTGTGCTTTCGCGAAAGCCTTTTATACATAGTTCAAAACGATACTAACAGGATGTAGGAAGGCCATCTTCGTGTTCTATAAAACGGTTATAGACGCCAGTGTCTTATCTTCTATAACCGTTTTATAACTTTCGCGAGCTTGATAGACATGACTCCATTCCTCCACTCTCATCTACTTCGCATTGTTCGATGATTACACTCTTTGGAATATACTGGCAGTCACTGACAAATATTGAGACCTTTTCTTCAGTCAGATATTTTGGATTGATAATTATATGCTTTTAACCCCATAGTTATCGAAAAGGTCTATCAATTACATAGATCCATCCACTCTGTGTGCATTTATTTGTAGAAAAATATACAGATTTTTATCTGTTCTTAGTCATAGACACAAAGCACTCGTTGTATAGACCAGGTTCAACATGGTGTGCTCTAGCTGCACTATCCCGGCTTAGGCCATGTGAAAAAGTTCGGTCATGTTTTATTTTTTTATCGTATCTCGCGACAACTTCTGAACGGTTCCCCAAAGGTATGAGCAGCCCGCTATTATTCAAGTCTAGCTGTTTTGAGATACCTCTGTAGAGAAAAGTCATTGCTTTAATTTGTAAATGATCTTTCTATAGGAAACGTGATTGCTCATCAAGCCTCTCGCATTACCTAATGACCGGGGATCAGGATAACACGGCACCAAGTCTTCTTCACGTTCAATCTGCGCAGGTAACGAACGGGTCTGACAATAGAAGATGCACTGTGAAGCAGTTAGAATAATAGACGCTCGTATATCACTACGAATCTCCGTACAGCCACTTGTGCTTCATATTTTCATACAAATGAATTGATTTCTGAAAAGGTCGCATCATAGTCTTTATAGTACTTACAGCTACGGGATTACAGGTCAATTTACAAAGGGCAATAAGTAGCTTTGCATCATCCTCGAAATAAACATTCAGCAGAGCCACTGCTATTACTTATAAGTTGTCATTAAAATCAAACAAAATTAATACAGGTGATACTTACGTAGTCACTATATAGATCATGACTGACGCTGTTTGATTAATAATTGACTGGCGATCTTCAGACCGTAAGTTTTTGAAAGATTAGCGAGAAACGCTTACTCAAACGATGTTTCGAGAATTTGGTGATCGCATTCCATACAAACACCGCAGACGCAGTCCAGATATGTTCAATATAAGCGGATAGCCGTGATGTCCTATTCTAGGACGATTGGCTTTGGTGAAGCGCAATGTTAGCGAGCATTATTTGGATACTGTTGGCGGGTTTTTGCTTAGGACAAATCGCCCGACGATTCCAAGCACCGCCGCTAGTCGGTATGATACTAGCCGGAATTTTGCTTGGCCCGCAGGCGGCAAACGTGATTGGCAGCGAAACGCTGGGCGCGGCAGACTCGCTCAGAACAATTGCGGTGATGGTTATCCTAATGAAGGCTGGCTTGGGGCTAGACCGAGAGAAGCTAGCTCAGCAAGGAACCGTAGCGCTGAGGTTAGGATTTTTGCCGGGGGCTTGTGAAGCGATCGCAATCGCCGTTCTATCTATCTGGCTTCTCAACTTCAACTTCTCCACCGGACTCCTCCTGGGCTGTATCATTGGCGCAGAATCACCCGCTGTTATTGTTCCAGGAATGCTGCAGCTAAAGCGCTTAGGATGGGGCGTTCAAAAAGGCATCCCAGACGCTATCCTGACTGGGAGTGCGCTATCGGATGTGCTGCTGCTGCTAGTGTTCAGCCTGCTACTAGCCTTTCTCTCTCAGCCAGAAACCGTAGGGCTGAGCTTACCGGGCGGACTAGCCCTAAGTCCCTTACAGCTATTGCCGTTTCAAGTTGTCTTACAAATCTCGTTGGGGCTAGCCATCGGGTGGGCAACTGCAAGACTGTTGGTAAAGCTACTCGCTAAGCGCAAATGGACTCAAAATAGTGTTCAAGATACGGTTGTCGCGGCGGGGTTCGCACTGCTGTTAGTTGTTCTAGCGGCGCAAATTCCTATCTTCTCAGGCTATTTAGCGGTGATGGCCACTGGCTTTTTTCTCATTGAGTTCAGTCCGCCTCTAGCTAGAGAGCTAAGAAACGGCTTCAACAGCTTATGGATAGTCGCTGAGATTATTTTGTTTGTCTTGCTTGGCACCAGTATTCAGCTTCAGGTATTAGAAGATAGCTTCTTCGTGGGGCTGTTGTTGTTAGCAGTGGGGACTTTATTAGGGCGATCGCTCGGCTGGTACTTATCTACCCTGGGCAGTAATTGGAACAACCAGGAAAAGCTGTTTTTGCTCCCTGGAAACTCTGCAAAAGCAACGGTGCAGGCTGCGATTGGAGCAGTGCCACTGGCTCAAGGAATTCCGGGGGGCGAAATAATTCTGGCCATCTCAGCGCTGTCTATATTAATCACGGCTCCATTAGGCGCTTGGGCCATTCCAACTTTTGCACCCAGGCTGTTGGCGCGTGGGGAGGTGGATCCGACTAAAGTTGCGATCGCCCAAAAAGCCATCATCCTCGCCGCTATCAGCAGCCCTGCTACCGCCGTTCAGGTACTGACCAAAGCCGCCGCGATCGCCCGTCAGAGCGAAAGTGAGGTCATTGTTTTTCATGTATTGGAGCAGATAGTAGAGCAGGCTGCACCGGCTCACTTAGAGTCATTGAAATCTATTGCAAAACAGTCTCTAGCCGACATCAACCATCAGCTTTGCACAGCCCAGGGCGATCCAGCAAAAGAGATTATTCTAGCGGCTCAGACCTACCGGGCCACAGAGATAGTCATCGGCAAGCGCAATTCGAGCTCTACCAAATCGGTCGGAATAGTTTCGCGCAGCGTCCTAGCGCTAAGTCAGTTGCCAGTTGTTGTTGTATAAAACAAGAAAATATAACTACTCGCATCTTTCTAGTCGCATCTTTCTAGATCTAAAATATCGGCGGCAACAATATGCGCTAAGTTTCGAGTAATTTTCTCGATATCCCAATTCCACCAGGCCAGCGCCAAAAGCGACTCCACCACGTCGTCATCAAATCGCTGGCGAATACACTTTGCAGGGTTTCCGCCCATCACCGCATAAGCTGGAACATCGCCAACAACAACAGATTTAGCCGCAATAATAGCGCCGTCACCAACCTTCACCCCAGGCATAAACGTTGTCTCGTGGCCGATCCATACGTCGTTACCGATAATAGTATCGCCCTTGTAAGGCAGCTCGCCATCATTAGGCGCGACTTTCTCCCAACCGTTACCAAAGATGTAAAACGGATAGCTCGAGAAGCCGTCCATTTTGTGGTTTGCGCCATTCATAATGAACTTTACGCCTCGGGCGATCGCGCAAAACTTACCGATAATCAAGCGATCGCCAATAAAGGGAAAGTGATAGAGAACGCACCGCTCAAAATCTTCCGAGTTCTCAGGATCGTCGTAGTAGGTATAGTCTCCAATAACAATATTTGGATTCGAGACAGTGTTCTTGATAAAGCAAATCTGCGGAAATCCTTCCATAGGATGCTTCGTATCAGGGCTTGCGCCGTTCAAAACTACGGAACTCCTTACTACAAAATATATTCATCATTATAAAAGCACCGTGTAAAAGTACTGCCGCTAACGTCTAATCTCAAACGTCTAATCTCGAAACATACCGCCACTAGCGCCATCATTAGCTACGATGAAAAGCCACTCACTGAGGTGCTCTCATGCCGAGCGCGATCGCCCATCAACCCACGCTGACCGTTCCCGGCCCGGCCCCTACACCACTTCTAGGCGCAACCCCCAACGTTCTTCAGTTCGCTAAAGACCCCATTGCCTATACGCGCCAGCTATTTGAAACATACGGAAACTTAGTTTCGCTAGCAGAAGGGGGTGGCACTCGGCTTTACTCTCACTACCCAGACTGTCCGGGCACCGTATTTGCCTGTGGCCCCGAGATCGTGCGTCAAGTGGCGAGCCAGCCAGATGTTTTCTACAAATGTCCGCTGACTGGCCCACTATACAGATTTCGCCATGAGTCGGCGCGGGCCAAACCGCTGAATCACTTTTTGGTCGGCATTTTTGGCGATAACGAAGCGGCGCACAAAAAACAGCGCAAGCTGATGATGCCAGCTTTTCACCATCAGCGATTGGGCAGCTACGCTCAAGATATGGTTGCCATCACCGCAGATGAACTAGACAAGCTAGCAGTCGGCCAGGTGCAAAACCTTGCTTCTACAATGCAACAGGTCACGCTGCGGATTGCGGCAAAGTCTCTTTTTGGAGAAGATATCGGCTCAGAAGGCGCGAGTACTGGAGAGATTTTACATGCAGCGGTAGACATGCAGGGCAGCTTAGCGATGAAGTTTCTGCGCTATGACCTGCCAGGACTGCCGTGGCATCGCTATTTGAACCTAGTGGCGGAGTATGAGCAGGCCATGAAAGCGCTGTTGGATGCTAAAAGAGCGCGAGGATGCGATGAGGCGGATGTGCTCTCTATGCTGATGCAGGTGCAAGATGAGGAAACGGGTGAAAAGCTCAGTGAAGAAGAGCTGCTAGGACATGTGGGCGTAATTTTTGTTGCGGGACATGAGACGAGCGCCAACGCGCTAACCTGGACTCTGTTTTTACTCTCTCAGCATCCGCAGATTATGCACGATCTGTTAGATGAGCTAGAGAGTGTTTTACAAGGCGACGCGCCTACATTAGAACAACTTAAAGAGTTGCCTTTGCTAGAGCGGGTGGTAAAAGAGAGTATGCGAGTGCTTGCGCCTGTGCCCTGGAATGGTAGGGTCACCGCTAAACCGACCGAGCTAGGCGGCTATAGCTTGCCAACCGGGACAGAAGTGTTCGTAAGCATTGCGCAAACGCACCACATGCGCGAGCTATATCCCAACCCAGAGGCTTTTGACCCTAGCCGCTGGGAAACGATTACGCCAACCGCTTACGAATATAATCCGTTTAGCGCGGGGCCTCGAGTTTGCATTGGCGCAGGCTTTGCGATGATGGAGATCAAGATTATTCTGGCCATGCTGCTACAGCGATATCGGCTGGAGTTTGTGCCCGAAAATCCCATTGACCGCGCCGGGGTAATCGTGATGCGGCCCAAGCACGGCATGTCGATGAGGGTGCACAAGCAGGATCGTCAGTTTGAGGCGGGCGTGGGCCAGGTGCAGGGAAATATTCGCGATATGGTGAACCTGCCTTAGCGCCAAGCTCAACCTAGCCAGAGAATCAGCCAGTAAACTAGCCAGTAAATTAGCTATAAGGGCTATAGGCCCACTTTCCTCCTTTGAGAAATCACGGTTGGGGAATCACGTTAAAAGCAACCTGGATATCTGCGCTATGAGTCTCTTTAATCTTTCTGCTTCTAGGCCAGCGCGTCGATGTTTGGGCCTGATTTCTCCCTGGAGCAGATGGGCGATCGCCGCTACGGTTTGCTGGCTGCCAATGGGTGCGATCGCGCAAACCACCCCCGATAAGCCCCATACCGCGCCGCCAGAAATCACCGAACTCAACGTCTTTGGCGATAGCCTAGTTGACGCTGGCAACCTTTTCAACCTGTCGGGATTCCCACCTTCGCCGCCCTACGCTCAGCAGCTCTCCAACGGCCCCGTTTGGACAATGCAGCTCGCCGACGCGCTAAATCTCCATCCCGTACTATCCACCGCCGCGCTGCCGAACCTAGCCAACGGTGCAACCGCTCTACCCACCGAAGGCATCAACTATGCCCTAGCCGGAAGCCTTACCTCAGCGGCAAACTCAGCCTCCCGCGATCTTCCCGGACTCCAGCAGCAAATCACCGCCTTCCAAGAACTCAGCCAGATCGCGCCGCCAAATCCCAATGCGCTCTACGTCATATTAGCGGGCGGCAACGACTACAACTCAGCCGTATCTAACCCCAACACGCTCCCCGAGTCCTTAACCGCACTGCCCGATCGAGTAACCGATAATCTAACCAATGCGGCAGCGGCGCTCATTGAGTCGGGAGCGCAGTACCTGTTGGTTAGCAATCTGCCCAATCTAGGCGGACAGCCGATGGCCGACATGCTCAATCAGGTCAGGCCTCAAAGCTCGCAGCGACTCAGCGAACTCTCTGCGCGGCACAATCAGCTGCTGAGCCAGAAGCTTACCGCCCTAGAAGCAACCTCTGGCGCTAAGATTATCCAGCTAGATTTAGGCAGCCTGTTTACGTCCGCAGTTGAGGATCCCGAAGACTTTGGCTTCATCAACGTCACCGATCCCTGCTTAATCGACGCGCAGCCGGGATTTCAGTTTAAGGGCGTCTGCGAGAACCCAGACGAGTTTTTATTTTGGGACGAGCAGCATCCTACCGAGGCGGGTCATCGCGCGATCGCACAGCTTGCCCTTTCCCAACTTACTCAAGAAGAGGGTCAGGCTTCTCAAGAAGAGAGTCAGACTTCTCAACAGATACCAGCATCGCTGGGCGTTTTGGGTTTGGTTGGGAGTTTAGGGATAGGTGCGATCGCACTACGAAAACGCGCTCAATAGTTGTTCTTATATTGACCCAGTATGTCTTTTAGTTTGTTCACTAACCGATCCACATCTGAATCAAAACGTGGATCGTGATCTATCTCGATGCCATTTAGTCTGGGCAATGAATGAAGTGATTGGGGTAGTTGCGATTGCTTGGGTGGACAAGCGCCGTCTAGGAAGACAGGAAACACAGGAATGTTATGTTTGAGAGCTAGCTCTAACTCAATACGCACGAAGTCTTTAGGATTGGCTAGACGCTGAGTACCACTCTCGGATTCTGTTGCATCTATCCAGGTCTTCCCGATGATGGCCAAGACAACCTGGCATTGACTCACGGATTGGTTGATGTATTTAACAAAGTCAACAGCGGGTGGAACACTAGCCGTGTCTTTGAATACTTGGTCTTCGCCAAATTCCCGGACTAGCCGGTCGTAGATTCTGCCGGTATCGGCGTTGCTGTCACTTCGGCGGTAAGAGATAAATATCGATTTTGAAGTTTTGACGGGGTTAGCAGTGGTTGGCGGAGAGGGATCGCCGTTTTGACCGCCGTTGTGTTTGTCGGGAATGGTTTGGAGAATAGCCTGGATTTCGTAGCCTCGCAGGAGCAGATCGAGATTAACGTCTTCTTCGCTGCGCCGACATTCGATGGTGTCTTTTTTGCCTTTTTCTTGGCGTTCTTTAACGACCGAATACTCAAAGAATTTTGGCTGGTTGCTGCCTGCGCATTCGCTGCACTGGCACGGAATCATTTTTTCGTATTTCAGTTGATGGTAGGACTGGCTGATGCTGTCTAGCTGGTCTACGATGACGGCGCGGAATTCGGGGATGCTGGGGCCATAAAAGCGTAGGGAAACGCAGCGCTGCGGAATGTTTTCTTTGATTTCGGCCCAGGTGTTGCCGCGCTGGATGATCATGCCGTTGCGCCAAACCCAATCTTGGTTGGGGATGTAGCGGTATAGGGTGACGGCAAGCTGCCAGAAGATGCCTTTGGGCATGAAGGCGTCGTAGTGGAACTGCATTTGGCTGTTTTGGGTATCGTCCCAGGGGTAGTCGGGGGTGTTTTGGGGGAGGAGTTGGGGGGCGACGAGTTGACCGGAGGGATTGCTGGAGCTGCTGTCGGCGTCGGTTTCGTAGATCAGGCGGAAGTTTTTCATTAGCTCGATGAGGACATCGTGCATGTGGCGATATTGAGCGTCTTGCCAGATGTTGGCGCAGTCTTGGCGGGTGAAGCGGCCTGCTTTGGCTTTGATGCGGTCGTCGTCGAAGATGCGGTAAACGGCGTTGGTGGCCCAGGTAGGTTTTAGGATGACATAATTGCGTATAGAGGGACTGTCGGCAAAGTGGAGGAGAATGCCTAAGTCGTGGAAGTAGCCGAGCAGGGTGTCGATGTCGGTGGGGGCGGTGATGTCGTGAGTTTGGCAGAGGTGGTCGAACTGTTCGCGGTAGATGTAGTTGTGGGGGTCGGCTTCGATGGCTTGGCGCACGTCTACCCAGCGGGCGGGGACGGGTTCGCCGATGTGGGGGAGGTTTTGGGCGCAGTGCTGAATGTGGCCGATTAAGGCGTTGATGCCTTTGAGTCGATCGCTGGCTTTGGGTTTATCTGGTTCTTCGTGGGTTTTGAAGTTTACGGGGAGAATTTCTTTGATGCTGTCTGGGTAGCGGCTGCGCAGCTCTGCCCGGTTGACGGTGCGCTGAATGTCGCCTTTTTCGTTGAGGACGATGATCAGGGGGCTGCTGTCTGCAAAGTGCTCGATGATGTGGAGCCAGTAGTTGAAGTCGGTGTCGTCTTTGCGGTTGTCGGCAACGAGGACGTAGAGGGAGCGTTTGGAGAGGAAGAAGCGGTGGGTGTAGTGGTAGATTTCTTGGCCGCCGAAGTCCCAGATGTTGAGGTGAAAGTCTCGCTGGCTGTTTGGGCTGTCTTTATCTGGGCAGGGGAAGGTGTGCGTTTTGATGCTGATGCCCCGAGTGCGATCGTCTACGTGGGGGAGGGGGCAGTTGGGTTCGAGGATTTTTTGGGCTAGGGTCGTTTTGCCTGCTTCGCCTTCGCCGACGATGAGCATTTTGGCTTCGTAGAGATGGTCTTGGCCCTGGGTGGCGAGTTGGTCGTAGTAGCTGAGGATAGCGGCGTTGCCCTGGCGAACGATTTCTAAGGGCGGTTCTTCGATAGGGTTGTTGTAGAGATTTATACAGTTAGATGCAAGCTGATTATCTACTTCAACCGCCATTCTGCCTTCAGCTAGCCACTTAGGGATCTCTACGATGCTGTTGTCACTCAGATCGAGCGTCGTCAGGCCCATTATCTCGCTCAGGAATGACCAATCCGTGATGCTGTTGTCACTTAGATAAAGCGTCGTCAGGTCCATTAGCTCGCTCAGGAATGACCAATTCGTGATGCTGTTGCCACTTAAATTGAGCGTCGTCAGTCCCGTTAGCTCGCTCAGAAATGAACAATCCGTGATGTCGTTGGAACATAGATCGAGCGTCGTCAGTCCCGCTAGCTCGCTCAGGAATGAGAAATCCGTGATGCGGTTGAAACTTAGAAAGAGCGTCGTCAGTCCCGTTAGCTCGCTCAGGAATGAGTAGCTTTGTAACTCAACCGTCGATAGGTATAGGTACTTTAGCTGCCCAAGCTGCTGAAAAGGAAAGTCGTACAGTAGCTCGCTGGTCACCGGCTGCAAAAGTAGCCCACTAACGGTGCCATCTTCTGCTAAACAGTAGGCATCTCTAGTAATTCGATCTTGTGCTGCACTGCCTTGTGCATACCTTGCCTGCTCGTGCCGCTTAAACTGCTCCTCAGAAACTGCTTGTATGGGACGACTCAGCAGCTCTCCAAGTTGACGAATCAGGGCGAGGTCAGTCATGAGGCTAGTTCGGGACTATCGTTGCTACTGTTTGCGCTGAGTATAACCCCCAACGCCAGCCGTAACCATAAGACCGAAGCCGCGTTCCCTTCCAATCTACGCCCCCTGCATTCCGTCATCACCGCAATTTAAGCGATCGCCCCACCACACCTTTAGTTGCACAGCCCAATGGCTTTGGTTGCAGGCGCGATCGCTTCCTCACGCGGTCGCAGCCTTTCGTGTCATAGATAAAATACTTGGTTGCAGGGCGCGATCGCTTTGTTTCCTGGTGCGATCGCTTCCTCACTCAATCGCAACCTTTGCTGTCATAGATGAAATAATTGGTTGCAGCGTGCGATCGCTTTGTTTCCAGGTGCGATCGCTTCCTCACACCCACCCACCAAAACCTCCAGCCCCCCAGCCCAAAGAAAATCCCCTCTGGAGGGGTGCCCGACAGGGCGGGGTGGGTTTCCAAGTGGGCCGACCCATCCCGTCACCCAAAAAGATGATGGGGGCCACCCTTCCAGAAGGGATGCTCTTAAGTCAGTAAGCGCTAGGTTGCTTGTCTTGATCTTGCATTAGTGAGGTGCGATTCTCCCGTAGAGAGGCTCCGCCAACGCCCTTCCTTCACCCAGCCGCTTCAACCTACGAGCCAGCCGACTTAGCAATACCAACAGCACCACTATCTGCAAAGCCCAGCCAATGCCCATCCCCAACGCCGCCGCATCCATCCCCGGCTGATTAGCAATCCCAAACGGCAGGCCAAAGAATGTCCAAATTGCCATTTCAGCAGCCGTCATAGAACCATCCGTGCCGATATCAAGAACACCCAAAAAGATCGGCGGAACAGCGGCCATCGTCGCGACTGTACCCACTGCCCACACAAAAGGCGCTCTTAGCTTCGAGCTAAAAATAAGCTGCACAATCGTGGCGTAAATCAACGCGCAGGTGCCCAAACTCAGCGCCGCTAATATCATCGGCAAAATCGCAATCTTTTGTCCTCTATCGACGATCAAAATCCAGGGCACCACGAGCGCCCCCACAATGATCGCACTCACCAGAATAGAGAGCACAGAGGGGCTGTTGTCATTCCATACCCAGCCCGTGATGCTGCCGCCTCGCGCTCGGCTCCAGTCGATTAGGGTTTGACGGGTGGGCGCGATCGCAAAAATAAGCAAGAAGGCGATCGCCACATTCAGCGCAAACGCCGCCGCCGCAAACCCCAAAATGCGCCGCTCAGACGATGTGATCAAACTACTTTGAAAAAAGCCCCATAGCAGCACATTTAAATAAGCCACGATGACATAGCTAATCCGCTTGCTCAATAGCGTTGCCTGAGGAATGCGAAACGTTCGCAGCAGCACCCGCCAGGTCAAAAACGTGCCAATCGCCAAATTACCCAGCGTAAACAAATGCGCCATGAGTAAGTTACTCACAACGGGTAAATACAGCCACTGAATAAACGGTCTTGGCCGCAATCCACCGTAAGGCTCTATGTACAGCGCCGAACCCGAGTCAAATCCCCACCAGGTGGCAAACGAGTTCCAACCCATAAATAGGGGCGTAATCGCCACTAAAGCGATCGCAGCAAAGGCGATCGCATTCAACGCCTGCTGCTTCCCAAACGGCGAAGCGCTCCCCACAAAGCCAAACAGCAGCGCCAGCGTATACACAAACGCCGTACCAAACGCCAACACAACGTAATAGCTCATCAACCACAACACCGAAACCCCGCCCAGCAATCCCGACACGATATGCAGCGGCACCGCCGTCAGCGCCAGAATAACCGGCAGCAACGGCACGCCCAGCAGCTTACCCAGCAAAATCTCCTGCGCCGGACGTGGACTCAACCGAATAAAATTCAGCGTCCCGGTTCTGTCCTCTTTCGACAAATCATCAACAATATAAAATCCACCCAGCACAAACAGCACGTAGGCCATCAACCAGCTCAATGCCACACAAACCGCCCGCTGATCTTCAGGCACAATCTCGCCGCCGAGTCCAGCGACTGAAATGTACAGCAAAAACTGAACAATGAGCGAGAGTGCGATCGCTGCAATCACATTACGAGACTTTAGTCGGCCTCGGCATTCCCTTAAAAACTGAGGATTTCGCGTACCAATTCGATCAGTCCACTGAGTCATAACATCACAAAATAAATTTCAGTAGTTGCCAGTCTCTTTATTGCACAAACGCATAGATCAATAACTGACGCTGGCTGAGCGTAGTCGAAGCCAAATCCCACCCCTAAGCCGTCTGCTGATACCCCAATCGCATAAAAATATCCTCCAAACTCTCCTGCGTATAGTGAAACTCACTTACTCGAACGCCCTCTTGCACCAGCACTCGCAGCAAATCCGCCGCGTCCTCCTCCGACCCCAAAAAAGTCACCCCCAGCTTCCCAGACTCTCCCCATCGCCCTTTTTCAATCCGCTCATACTTCTCCACCAGCGGATGCTCCTGCAAATAAATTTCAATGTTCGCGCGATCGCCCAGCACACCAATCAGCAGCCGCTGACCCTCCTTTTTATAAAGCGAATCTAGCCTGCCACTCTCTACCAGTCGGCCCTGCTCCATAATGCCAATATTGGAACAAAAGTCTTCCAAATCGCTGAGAATGTGCGAAGAAATCAGAATCGTCATGCCTTCTGCCTGCAAGCGCCTAATCGTCTTGCAATACTCCACGCGAGCAATCGGGTCTAAGCCCGAAACCGGCTCATCCAACAGCAACAGCTTAGGCCGATGAATCACAGTCCTAGCCAGGCTCAGCCGCTGCTTCATCCCACGCGACAAGCCGCTAATCAAACTATTTCGCTTGTTCTCTAGCTGCACTAGCCCCAACACATCCCCAATTCGCAGATGCAGCGCCACAGGCTCAAGGTAATAAAGCTGACCGAAATACTCCAAATATTGCTGCACCGTCAGATCGTCGTACAGCGGAAAGTCGTCCGGCAAGTAGCCAATGCGGCGCTTAATCTCCGGGTTAGGCTGAGCGCGAATCACCGGCTTGCCATCAATATAAATCTCGCCCGTCGTCAGATTATCGGCCATTGCCAGCAGCCGTATCAGCGTCGTTTTTCCCGCACCGTTCGGGCCAATTAGTCCATACACCTCACCCTCGCCAACTTGCAGGTTCACCTCGCTAACTGCTGCATAGTCATCAAACTGCTTAGTGAGCTGATGAGTCGAAATGACAAGATTATTGGTCATAGGTCTGTCCCTAGATGTCTCGATAGAACGCAATGGCTGCAACCTAGTCTGCAACCTAAAGCGAGACTTGTTCTACGCAATACAGCGCGAATGTCGATACTTACGGAAATATTTTAAGATCTATTGCGAGATCAGAGATATTCGAATAGCGCTAGCAATAGCTTCTGTTTTCAGTCAAAACTACGGCAAAAGGTTTGTCCAGATTGCCTTCAACTGTGCTTGTGGAGTGAAAGCAAAGATATCGGGTGGCAGATCCATCTAGAATAAGCCCAGAAGTCGCCGACTGTATTAGCAAAAAAACATGAGTAACTCTGTATTGCAGGTAGGCACTTAAGCTATTCTGCTGCGGAGAATATTGTGCAAAACCAGTACGGTTTGCGGCGTCGGCATCTACGCTACAGCTTCTAGCCAAAACCCCTTAGCGCGATAAACCTTGCAGATGGAACCTTCTAATAAAGCTCTGAGCAAAGTCCTAATCTACGACACTACGCTCAGAGATGGCGTACAGCGACATGGCATTGCTTGCTCGCTAGAAGACAAAATCAAAATTGCCAAAAAGCTAAATCAAATTGGCATTCCTTTTATCGAAGCTGGCTGGCCGGGCGCAAACACCGTCGATACGCAGCTATTCGACTACTTGCAAAAAGAGCCATTAGATAATGCGCAGATAGTTGCCTTTGGCTCTACTCGCCGCCCACACCAAAAAGCGGCTGAGGACAAGACGCTAAAGGCATTGCTCAATGCCAAAACGCTGTGGCTAACTATCTTTGGTAAATCCTGGGATCTGCACGTAACCGATGCGCTCAAAGTGAGCCTAGGCGAAAACCTAGCGATGATTCAAGATTCAGTTGAGTTTCTACGCGCCAACGGCAGACACATCATCTACGATGCAGAGCACTGGTTCGATGGCTACAAGGCTAACGCTGAATACGCGTTAGAAACTCTAGATGCGGCGCTAGCAGGCGGAGCCGAATGGTTGGTGCTATGCGATACGAACGGCGGCACGCTGCCCGAAGAAATAGAAGCCATTACTCGTAAAGTACAAGTCTGGTTACAGCGCAAGCATTCCAGCGCAGACTCGAATGAGGCTTTGCCCCGATTGGGAATCCATACGCATAACGACAGCGGAACGGCAGTGGCCGGGGCCTTGGCCGCAGTGAATGGCGGCGCGCAAATGGTACATGGCACGATTAACGGCTACGGCGAGCGCTGTGGCAATGCAGACCTATGCTCAGTCATTCCAAATCTACAGCTAAAGATGGGCCGCGACTGCTTAGAACCCTCTCATCTTCGCTCACTGACTCAAACCAGTCACCACATCAGCGAAATCGTCAACCTAGCGCCAGACGACCACGCGCCTTTCATCGGCAAATCGGCCTTTGCGCACAAGGGCGGCATCCACATTAGCGCCGTAGAGCGCAACCCCAAAACCTACGAGCACATTTGCCCAGAGGCCATAGGCAACGATCGCCAAATCGTCATCTCTAGCTCCTCAGGTGGCAGCACCATTTTATCTAAAGCGAAGCGCTACGGCATAAACCTCAAAAAAGGCGATCCGGCTGTTCAACAGATTACAGAGCGCGTAAAAGAACTCGAGAGCAAGGGATACCAGTTTGAAGCGGCTGAGGCTAGCTTTGAAATGCTGATGCTAAAGGCCCTAGGAAAACACGTTCCAAAATTTGAACTCAAAGGGTTTGAGGTAAACTACAACGTTTTGCAATCGGACGTGCAGTGCAACATTGGTGCGCGGGCCACTATTAAAGTCAGCGTAAACAATCAAGACGTGCTAGAGGTAGCGGAATGCATGGGGCCGGTCTCTGCGCTAGACAAGGCTTTGCGAAAGGCGCTGGTTCAGTTTTATCCGGTTATTGAGTCTTTTTATCTAACGGATTACAAAGTGCGGATTCTTAACGGCGAGGCCGGAACAACGGCCAGAATTCGCGTATTAGTAGAGTCGAGCGATGGCAAGCAGCGCTGGTCAACCACTGGCGTATCGGCCAATATTTTAGAGGCGTCTTATCAGGCGGTTGCATCTGGAATAGAATACGGCCTCTATCAGTCGGTAGGTGCGATCGCATCTACTCAGCAATAGTCAAAAACACGCTGAGTCAAAAACGCGCCCACTCAACAATAGTCAAAAACACGCTGAGACAAAAAAAGGGGCCAAATGGCCCCTAGTAGCTATCTCAAAACTATTTCAAAACTATCTTAAAACCGCCTCGAAGCCAGCTTCAAACAGCGGCTAACTAATCCAAATAGCCCATCAGAGAAGAAGCGTCTTCGCCGGTATCGTTATCTGCAATCGGACGATGGCCGGGCAGCATATCAACATTGGAGAAGTCGTGAGTGTCTACCGCAATCGGGCGATGGCCGGGCAGCGTATCTGTCGTCGATATCTCAAAAGCGTTAGACATAATCGGACGACGACCCGAACTAGACATTGAATCTACCACCTCAATCTCGCTCAGCGAAATGGGGCGGTTGTTGGGCAACGTGTCCGATTCTACAACGCGCGTATGATCAGGCAGCTCCATAATTTCATTCTTAGGCGCTTTCACGAGTCCGCCTTTCTTTGCGGTTTCTTTTTTGGCCGCTGTCTTATTATCAGCGGTCGAACTAGACGCTTTTTTACGCGCGCTGGCGCTCTTACTGTTATCGTTTTCTTCGGTGCTGCTCATTTACATTAACCTGTTTGCTATTAGCGGAACCCTTACCGAGCTGACTGCCAAACTAATTACATAAGCCGCTATCTGGCCGTAATCGAAGGCTTAAACTCTCAAATACCTTAAGAAAATATTATAGATGAAAACCTTACCCATTCAGTTTACGAAAGGTAATGGCCGCAATAACCAGAGGCTTTAGTTCGGCCAAAAGCGTTGCAGCGCAAAGCCATTCGGATTTGTAGCGGCCTATACGGATAGCCGGAAAATAGATGGTGTGAATGCACTACTGATTGAATCTGGCCATTTTTCAAACGATCGCTCTATAATAGAAAAACCACACGGGGCTGTAACGGTTTCGACGTTTTAACGAAAGTCGTGTTGTGATTCAGGTCGAGAGTGAGTTTTCTCTCGTAAATCAAAGACTCAAACTTAAATTAGATGCAAATAACATTGTACCTTTTGCTCGTAAGCAAGCTCTTGTAGCTGTTGCCTAACAACCTCTTATAGGTTCGAGCGTCTGAGCTGTGACTCCGTTAATCAGCCCGGACTAAACCCCCAACGGATGCGCTAACAAACTTTCTTCGGTGGGTGCGTTAGCTAAGACTTTCATCGAAGCATCCTGTTTCCGGGACAATGGATAACTCCCGCCTTGAGGATTAGAGAGGCTATACCTGTGAACGAACGATACGTGATTACTTAGGGCGGACACGGGTTCGACTCCCGTCAGCTCCATCAGCTAGATGTAACTAGCTAAATGCAACTAGCTAAATACAATTAGCTAAATACAACTATAAAAGGTCTGGCTTTGCCGGGCCTTTTTTGTTTGGATACTTTGTTTGAATAGATGCCCGCTACTAGCCGTTTAAAGGCAAAAAGGAACGACTCGTAAGCCGCTCCCTCCAAGGTGTGTCATCTATGCAAAGGAAATAGCAAAAGGAATAAAAATTGCCTAGCTAGCAATCAGGGTACTCACAGCGGCCGTTGCGAGTAAAGCGCTGATCACGTAGAACACGCTAACCACCTGAAGCTCACTCCAGCCAGATAGCTCAAAGTGGTGGTGCAAAGGAGCCATTTTGAAAAGGCGCTTGCCTTTGCCATCAGGGCCTTTAGTAGCCTTGTAATAGCCGACTTGAAGAATAACGGATAGGGTTTCTGCAAAAAACAGCAGGGTAACGATAAGCAGACCAAAGAGGTGACCGCTGAGGACACCAACCGCTGCAAGCGCACCGCCCAAAGCAAGTGAGCCCGTATCGCCCATAAAGATTTTGGCGGGGTTGCGGTTATGAACCAAAAAGCCAAGGCACCCCCCGCTGAGCGCTACGCAGAAAACCATAAGTTCTGGGTGACTAGGGGCGATGATAGCGCCCAGGCCGAATAGCGCGATCGCACCCGCTCCACCCATCAAACCATCCACGCCATCGGTCAGGTTAGTCGCGTTGCTTTCGGCCACGAGGACGAAGCCTGCTAGCGGCCAAAAAAGGAGGCCCAGCGGCAACGTGAGGCCCAGGGGCAGAGAAATGATCGTCAGATCGGCAGATTGAGAAGAGATCGCCCACAGACAAAACACAGCCGCAAAGCCAATTTGCAGCATCAGCTTCATCTTTGGCGAAATTCCTTTATTAGAGCGCTGGCGCATCACCTGCCAGTCATCTACCCAGCCAATAAAAGCATAAGAGAGCGTCAGCGCACTAACAGCTAATACAGGCGTAGAAAAACCAGTGAGTACCAAGGCAACTAAAAGCGCCGCCGGAACAAAGAAGATGCCGCCCATCGTTGGCGTACCGGCTTTCTTAAGATGGGCACGAGGACCATCTTCTCTAATGAACTGAGCCGCTTTTAACCGACGTAAAATAGGCAGGGCTATGTAACCTGCAATCGCTGAGGTCGCAGCCCCTAGCAGCAAGGGAAGCGTCATGCTCGCCTCTATCCCAAGTGCGCTTCCAGCAGCAGCATCTAAACCAATAGCTGAGGCAAGTAGCGCGATCGCTAAAATAGAAGAGAGCATAGCCCCTGTAAGGCCACCCGACTTGCTCGAAAACCTGGCATCCACAATTATATTTCCTTCACTTACCACACACCTTTCCCAGATTTCACCGAAACTTTACGCTGCGTTAGCGGTTCCTCACTAGTTACGGAGAATAACGCTACGAATGTTTGGTGACGGCCGTTCGGCAAACTGGAAATCTTTGCCAAACGGGTTTATTTATCTCACCTTCGAGCGCCTAAAAAAACGGCTCAAAGGCGCTTTGCCGAAGTCTACTACTACTTGCCGAAGCATACTAGTAGTCACACTGACAGCATTCACGCTATCAGCATTTGCGCTATTGGCATTTATACCGTGAGCTCACGGCTGTCAGCTCACGGGCAATAGCTCAAAGCCCTAGTCGTCGCCGTCAAGCGACATATCTTCGTCTTCAGGATCGTCTTTTTCGTCGCCCATCAAATCAGCCAGTTCTTCAGGCTCGGGTTCATCGCCCACGCTATCGATAGGCTCGCGAGGGATCAGTCTGCCGGTACCCTCGAGCCAGCCTAAGATAGAAGCATTGCGTTGAAGCGGAATAACGCCAGCGGGCTGATCGCGAGGGATCTGGCGAACGGACGGATTGTACTTGCTCATTAAGCGAATAACCGTAAAAGTGAAAATTGAATTAGCGAGAGGTGCACGAGATGGAAGATCGACGCGCGCGACACTGATTAACAGGCAGGAGCGGTATGTCTATGGCTGTCTGTCTATTACTACGTATGCTCAACCAGTTTTTCCGTATATCTATATTGATTTTATGTCAAAAAATATACCTAGCCGAAGTGATAACGTCAGCCACCTTTATGAAAAGGCGCTAGGAGACATTTACCCACTGCTTTGCTCGCTGAGAAAAATGAGGATATCACAGACATTGCGCCGATGCATCTCATTTCCTTGCAGTGCTTAATTTACATTACCACCGCATTATTTACATCGAATATCAAATTGTGTCAATCTCTAAATTATATTTCTTACAATACAGGTGGGTTCAGAGTAGATTTTTGTTCCAGCTAGGCTGAATCTTCAGCGTTCTCTGACGTTCTAAACACATCCATACAGTTGACTACAGGCTTTCGATTCATGCTGAGCAAAGACGACCTAAGAACAGCGATCGCACCCACCAATCGAGGGATTGCGGCCAACGCTGCGGATAAACAGGCAATCGCCAGCATCATTGCTCAAATAGAAGATCGCAATCCGACACCCGACCCGCTCTCGGCCACTGATTTACTAGAAGGCGACTGGCGGCTGCTATACACTACCAGCCAGGAGCTGTTAGGCATCGACAAAGTGCCATTAGCGCAGCTAGGCGATATCTACCAGTGCGTTCGAACCGCTCAGTCGCGTATTTACAATATTGCCGAAGTCAAAGGTCTGCCTTATTTAGAAAGCTTGGTGTCGGTGGTCGCTAGCTTCGCACCCGCTGCGGATGCCAACGACGAAGTTTCCGCTATGCAGCTAAAGCGACGGGTCAATGTGAAATTTAACCGGGCAGTATTGGGCTTGCAGCGATCGCTCGGATACCAATCGCCCGCGCAGTACATTCAGCAGCTAGAGACAACTGAAAAAATGAGCTGGCTAAAAGGCATAGACTTTGCCATCAATGCCGAAAGGCAGCAGGGATGGTTGGAGATTACCTACCTAGACGAAGACCTGCGGATTGGGCGTGGGAATCAAGGTAGCTTGTTCGTGCTGACTAAGTGTGCTGATTAGATGTGCTGACTAAATAGTCTTAAGAGGATGCCTTTGTGCCTATAACGCCGCTTTCGCAAGCCCATTTAACGCTATTAGATACGTGCGATCGCAAATACCAATACGTTTTTTTCGACGCACTATCCGCGCCTGCTACCTACGATCAGCAGCTGACCACCCAGTGGGGAAGCCAGTTCCACCTGCTAATGCAGCAGCAGGCGCTAAATTTGCCAGTTGCGGCGATCGCAGGAGCCAACCAGGACATGGCAGCTAGCATGGCAGCACTAGCAGTAGTCGCACCAGAAGTGTTCGAAGCCTCTGCTACGCCATGGACTGAGGCTAAAAATTCTAGCGATCTCGAACCGTTCAGGCAGAGCGAACATCGGCGGACACTAGCATTCAATAACTACTTGCTAACGGTTATTTACGACCAGCTAGTGCTAACGCCCAAGCAAGGACAAATCTTCGATTGGAAGACACACCAAAAACCGCCTAAAAAAGACCGGCTACAAAAGGACTGGCAAACGCGGCTGTACCTATACGTACTGTGCGAAACGACCGAGCTAGCACCCGAGCAACTCTCTATGACTTATTGGTTCGTGCGTTTAAGCCAGGGAGAACAGACGCAGCCTAGCGCCTACCGGTTTGACTATAGTGCGGCGCAGCATCAGCAGACCGAGCAGGATTTGCAGGCCCTTACATCGCGGCTAACGCGAATGAGCGAGCGGCTTGATTTCCCTAAAATTCCGATGGGTAGCGAACAGTGCGAGACTTGCACATTTAACGTAAGGTGCGATCGCGCTTCAGGCAGGTCGCCCTTATTCGATTCAGCTCAGATGCTGCGCGAGGCCAGCGGCATCTCACTAGAAAGCATCAAAGAGATTCCACTCTGAAGCGCTATGCTGGATGATCTCTCTTGATCTTGAAGCGCAATAGTTTAAACCGGTTCTACAACCTATGGAAGCGCCTTTCGAAATTACGCTGCAAATCGTCCTTACCGTACTAGCGGGGATCACGGCTCAAGTCGTCGCAGCTTATTTGAAACTACCTAGCATCATCTTGCTGCTGGTATTTGGCATTGCGCTAGGCACAGACGGGCTAAATTGGCTCAGACCGCAAACTATTGGCGTGGGATTAGAGGTCATTGTATCGCTCTGCGTAGCGCTGATCTTATTCGAAGGCGGACTGAACCTAGAGCTAAAAGAAGTCGGCAAAGTCTCGACTAGCCTGCGGAACCTGATCACCATCGGCACTCTAATTACGCTAGTAGGTGGCGGCTTAGCAGCGCACTGGCTGGGCGAGTTTCCCTGGTCTATTGCCTTTTTGTACGCTTCGCTAGTGGTCGTCACTGGCCCCACAGTCGTCACGCCACTGCTAAAGCAAGTCGGCGCAGAGCGAAAAGTAGCCACCTTGCTAGAAGGCGAAGGGGTTCTGATCGATCCCATTGGCGCAATCCTGGCCGTGGTGGTGCTCGATATTATTTTGAACGGCGATACCAATCCGGGCTTTGTGGTAGGCGGATTGCTGGCGCGGCTAAGTATTGGCGCAGCCATTGGCGGCGGCGGTGGAGCGCTAATGGCGCTGTTTTTGAGAAAGGCCGACTTTCTATCAGAGGAACTGCGAAATCTAGTCGTACTCGCTGGCATCTGGGGTCTATTTGGATTAGCCCAAAGCGTCCGCGACGAGTCCGGCCTGATGGCTACGGTCGCAGCAGGCATTGTAGTCCGCGCCATTTCGGTGCCAGACGAGCGGCTACTGCGGCGGTTTAAAGGCCAGCTCACAATTTTCTCAGTGTCCGTGCTGTTCATCTTACTAGCCGCCGATCTATCGATTGCCAGTGTGTTTGAGCTAGGGCCAGGATCGGTGCTTACCGTGCTAGCGCTAATGTTCTTAGTTCGCCCGCTAAACATAGTGGTCTGCACCTGGAATAGCGATCTCAACTGGCGTCAGAAAGCTTTTATGAGCTGGATTTCGCCTCGGGGCATCGTATCGGCATCGGTCGCCTCCCTATTCGCGATTTTACTGACCGAGCGTGGGATCAACGGCGGCGATTCAATTAAGGCGCTGGTATTTCTCACCATTATCATGACGGTGTTCGCGCAGGGCCTAACGGCTCGAAGTATCGCGCAGTTTTTAGGCGTAACCTCCAGTAGCGCAACGGGCGTTACGATTGTGGGCTGCAACGGGTTAGGTCTGATTATCGGGCGACTGTTCAAAGATCGCGGCGAGTCGGTCGTGATTATTGACACCGACACGAAGGCAATTGAGAAGGCCGAAGCGGAAGGGTTTGAGGTCTTTGTCGGATCGGCTCTAAACGGAGAGATCTTAGAAGAGGCCGGACTGAGTTCGATGGGGACATTTTTAGCAGTGACCAATAACGGCGAGGTGAACTCTGTAATTGCAGAGCGGGCGCAAGAGGAGTTCGCACCGCCACGAGTGTTTGCCGTACTCCCTCGCCTAGAAGAAGATGACCCGGTCGCTAAGTCTGTGACGAATCGGGGCGACTTACGCACACCTAGACTGCAGGTAAAGCAGTGGAACACCTACATTGCAGACGACGCGGTAGATGTTGGCATCTATGAGTTCACGGAGGAGACGATAGAGGCGCAGCGAGAGCAGGTAAACAAGCTGATTGATACAGGCGATATGGTGCCGCTAGTAATAGAGCTAGGCGACAAAATAGAAGTAGCCATGAGCGAGCGGGCCTGGGCAGCCGGTAGCAAGCTAACTTACCTTCTGCACGATCCAACGCCCCAGCTGATCAAGCGGCTATCGGGAGGCGGACGCAAGCCCTCTCGCCAAATTGTGAAGCCGACCGAAGAAATTGAGCCCACTACGAAAAAAGCGACTAAGAAAAAGAAGCCGGGTAAAAAGAAGGAAGTAGAGGGTCAGGCCATAGAAGATAAAGCGAACCCGACAGCTACAGAGATAAAAGCTATGAAAAAGGCAGCGGAGACTATTGAAAATAATGGATCGAAAAATAACGGAGCGTCTTCTGCCTAAGCGTTCTTTAAATCTCGATCAAGTGGCGTACTGCACTTATTTCTCTGTATATCCGCACCGATATTATTTGCACCGATAGCGTTTGCGCCGATAGCGTCCTTGCTGCGAGCGTTTATACCAGCCATTGACTCCAGTCTTCCACCACCAATTTAGAGCCATACCAGAGCCGCCCTGGGCTAGGCGAATGGAAAACATCTGGCAGCGTCAGGTTGCGGGCACCCTTTAAATGAGCCGCTGAGATCGGAACAATTCCATCGCCCCACACCGAACCATCACCACCCGTAATCTTGTAGCTATTAAAGGTAAACCATCCGCTTTGCGAACCCTCAATAGCCTTACCCACCAGACAGGTGTAGTCAATGTCGTCGTAAAAAGCGCCGGGATAGGTTTGATTAACGAAGTCTAGATTTTTACGCGTCCAACGTTCTTGGCTCACGTGGGGCGTACCCAGCGTCAATAGATTGCTGACGTGAGACCTTGCCGGTCTAGGGGTGGTTCTTTGGCGATCGCTCTTATGAATATCGTAATTTTCTTCGCCGATATAGATCCGAGCAATCCACCCACCGGCTGAATGGCCTACCAGGTTAATGCGGTTGCAGTTATGGTCGCTCATCGCCTGCTGAGCCGTCGCATCGAGCACTTTAATAATATTGATAACCGAGCGCCCGCCCACAGTCGAGAGCCAATCGCGACGACGTAAAGGCACTGTTATAGCTGGAAACCCTCGGCCGCGTAATGCCCGCTCCATTTCTTGATAGGGTAAATCGCTTGCAAGGTATCCGGGTAAGATTACCGTCGGCAGAGGCATAGTCAATACCTGGAGTTGCTAGGGACAGCGGTATATACGCAATAGTATTACCTTATCCCTTACTCATGCACCGATTTGCACATTCCGCACAGACCCCATTCAAATCACTCTTTAGGAACGCTCTATGGCATTGGGGTAGGCCCTGGCGACCCAGAATTAATCACGCTTAAAGCGCTAAAGCGATTGCAATCGGCTGCTGTCATAGCTTTTCCAGCGGGTCTTCAAGGTCGCCCCGGCGTGGCTGAGCAAATTATTGAACCCTGGCTTTGCGATCGGCAAACGCGGATCCCTTTGTCTTTTCCCTATGTGCTAGATGCGCAGACACTAGAAACCGCCTGGCAACAGGCAGCTGCCACCATTTGGCCCTACCTCCAAACAACAGACGTGGTGTTTGCTTGCGAAGGCGACGTTAGCTTTTATGGAACCTTTACTTACCTAGCGCAGTATTTGCGGCAGCAGCATCCTGAGGTGAGCATAAAGGCGATCGCAGGGGTTTCTTCACCCATGGCCGCCGCTGCGGCGTTAGGCATTCCGCTTACCTGTCAGGCCGAGCGGCTAGCCGTTTTGCCCGCGCTGTACAGCCTCAAAGATCTAGAAGAAACGCTAGGCTGGGCCGAGGTCGTAGTGTTAATGAAGGTCAGCCGCGTTTATTCGCAGGTTTGGCAGATATTAGCCCAGCACCAGCTGCTAGATCAAAGTTACGTAGTAGAGAATGCAACTAGAGCCAATCAAAAGCGGTACATCGGCCTGAAAGACCACCCAGATTTAGCGCTTCCTTACTTTTCGCTGCTCATTGTGCAGTGCAACCAGCAGCGAATTACAATGCCGTCCACAATGCCGTCCGGAGAGCCTAGTGCGCAAGCTGAAAATGAAGACGGTTACGCGAAGAATTAGCCGCTAGACAAATATTCTATAAAGGTGTCTGCGACCTAGAGGCAAGTGGCATAAACCCTGCCCACGTGATCGCTCTAATAGCCTATTCTTAAAGCATATTCATTCACCCTTCTGCCGGGGTTAATCTTATTCGAACTGTTATGGCTCTTCCTGCCCGTCTAAAATCTGCCCTTCGACCGCTCGGCGCAGTAGGCAAATCTATTAGCCCTACCGGGATTGGCGTACTGCTATCAGTAGGGGCGCATGTTCTGCTAATCGCAGCTAGCAGCGCCCAGGGTAGCAGTAGCAGCACCGGCGGCGGCGGCGGTGGCCTATTCGACGCTTTTGACGAGGCAGCAGACGAGAAAATCGTTCCGATCGTGCAGCTAACGCCTGCCGAGCGCAGTCGCCTCCCTGCTTTTGCGCAGCCTCGACTCGACCCACTGAGTGCTTCGAGCCTGAGCAACCTAGACCTGCCACCAGGACTGCTGGCTCCCAGCGCAACGCTAGGACAGCGGAGGACTTCTATCCCGGCGGCTCGGATGCCATCGGCAACTAGTCCTCGGCAGTTTGCCGCGACCCCACCCATCGACGACGTGCTAAGACGACTTAAGGCAAACGTAGCGGCAGCGCCCACTCGACCACAGTCGCCCGTGAGTATCAACATTCCACGTCGTACGCCAACGTCCGCCTACATCCCAACTGAACCTTCTGTGATTGTCCCACCCCCACCCCCAGCGGGCAGTGGCAATGGAGACACTATTATCCCCTCTGGCAGCGCAGCGGATCTAGGTCAGCTAGACATCTCTGGCCTCCCTCGCCTAGAGCCACAGTCTACTGAAAACATTCTGGCCGGATTGCAGAATCAGCCTTCTACCGAGCCAAGTGAAACACCAGCTGCTAGCGAAGGCCAAAATGGGGGTGAAGCCAACGACACGCCGGCAGAAACGAACGCTGGCAGCGGGACAGAAAGCGTTGACATTGCCATTGAGAACAGTGGGCCTGGAGTAACAACGCTTGCTTTGAAACCTGCCGATGGAGATGCAGCAGCGCTGCGAGATGAGCTAACTTACGACGCCCGGCTGACCTCTGAGGAGGCAGTGAGTAGGAAGGTAGAGTCTTGGTCTGATCTTGTTGCGCAAAGAGGAGATCTGCCGCAGGCCGTTGAGGAGGTAGAGATTCCCGCAGCATTCAAAGCCTGTAGAGAGAATCCACCAACCGATGGGCTACTCGGTGTGATAGTCGATCAAAATGGCGAGATAGAAGATTTTGACGTGCTAAAAAGCACAGGCTACGAAACTATAAATTTAAGAGCGCAACAAGCCGTTGAGAACCACGACTTTAGCAACGTTAGCGAGACGACTGAATACAGGTTTAAGGTCAAGGTCAACTACGATGCTGATAACTGTGTGGATGTGGAAGGGTTAAAAGAGCGGCTGGTTAACTAAATGAGTGTGATCGCACAAAGAAGCGATTCATCAACAACAGCTAGCAAACTTTCTGAGAAACCTTACCTCAAGTCGATTTAATTATGAGATAAGTGGAAGCAAGCCCTTAAAGGATCTTCCCAAAGCCTGCGTAGATAGCGCATCTTCTAGATGTTCTGCCTGCGCAGGCTTTATTGTCTCAAAATCGCTAAAGCGATAGATCGAGACGCGATTAATGCATGACTGCTTTCTCATATTCTTTAAGTATCGTAACTTTTACTTTCCATTTATTCATAAAAAGACTTACTCAGTAAAAATTCTAGTAGTATTTACACATAAGCTTATCAAGGCTCAATAGCCCGTACACATATGAAAGTTGCTCGTAAATCTGGTTTAGGTCAATCGCTAGGATTCGGATTGCTGTTAGTTACTGGCTGTGTCGGACTGATCTTTCTAATGTCGAACGCACCTGTATAGACCTGAATGAACGCGCTTAAACGAAAACCCCACTAGGCGATTAGCTCGGTGGGGTTTTCGTTTAAAGCGTTTAGCGCTTGTAGGTATCGCCTGAAAGCGGTCTCCGAATTCAGAACTACAAGCGCCGAGTAATCATCTTGCCATGAGTGTCTGTGCCGCAGCTACTGAGCAGGTTATTAGCAGTTGCCAGCGCAGCAACACGCTCAGTCTTGCCTGGACTAGGCTTCCAGACATTGGGATTGTTGTAGGCATAGTAGGTTTCAACACCGTCTATACCCAGCCCAGCCGCCGCCTTAATCAAAGTAATTTCATCGGTTCTGTAGCGAACAGGATGTGCCAGCACCGCAATGCCGCCCGCCGCCTGAATCGCCCTGATTACCCGGTCTGCCCGTCGATCTTCCCCTTTGGGCGCACTGCCCTGCACGTAGGGCCTCATCGCATCAGCTGCAGGCTCAAAGGCATAGCCCAAAATATGAACATCCGTCTCAGCTAGCCGGGAAGTAATTTCTATTCCCGTCCAAAGCTTCGGCAGCTTCTTTTGAATATAGCGAGCAGGCTGCGGCGCAGAGTCGCTCACTTTCTGCTCGCGACTGCCCGATTTACCCTTTTTATGGCGGCTAGCACCTTTAACCTTGCGCCTTTGCCGATGACCCCAGCTAGAGGGATTGTGCCACCGCCAATCTTCCATCCACTGGCAAGCCTTCCGGTAGCCCCCAACGCTGTGATGGTCAGTAATAGCCATCCCGTGCAAACCAATTTCGACAGCTTGAGCCATCAGCTCCGAGGGTTCTAATTTCCCGTCAGAGCAATTGGTATGCATGTGAAAGTTGTAGGTTGTCGGGCAGCTTTGCGCGTTAATACTCTGGAATACTTTTCTAAGTAGCAAAGAATCCTGCGTCGCTGTCCGACCGGGCGATTCCCCGTCAGCAGGATTGGCAGACATGGCTATATAGCAATTATCTTACGACTTAACTACTATACCCAAACTCCTAGCATATGGGGGGAGATTTACTGATTTTATGGGTGCAAATCACACCTTGCGGAGCAATATTGTGGTCAGCTCTTGACACAGCATCGGCAAATTCCTCCTTTTGAGCCGAGGCAGGACCGCCAGTAGGCTCAGCTTCAATCTCTACCGATCCGCCAAGAACAAGCGTTTAGCTAGCGCAGTTGAAGAGCGTATCGAGGTATATCCGCGAGGGGGTGCGATCGCCTTCTTTGTGGCCATTTTGCAGTAAAAACAGCGAGAGCGCGGCTGCATACACGCGATCTTGATCCCAAGCAGAATGAGTTTCTAGAAATCCCTTAAGAGATTCATGAAGGTCTTCAGGGATTTCTGCCAAGATACTTACAGATAGTTGCATTTAGACGATCTCATAGTTGGGCCTGCGGTTCTATGCAGGCTAGTGAAGCCATTTTGCGGATGCGCACTGGGTTTGTCAATGATAAAAAAACTGCGAACTTTGTTTTTCACAAAACCGCTATAAACGATTTTATTGGCTTCAAGCCTCTTTTTTGTTACAAAAAAACGTATTAGTTTTGTGTTTTCTCATTTTTTCAATGTTGAAAACCTTTAAAACCGTAAGATCCGCGAAGCTACTGATTTTGCGTTAAAACCTGTGGAAAACTATCCTCAACCTGTGGAAAACTTCTAGAAAAACGGTGGATAACTTGAGCTAGGCAAGCAGCGAAAAATAAAAACTGAGCCTGATCGCAACAATGACGCCTAATACCTTCAAGAGATTGCTTTGATGCCCATCTGCTTGTAAAGGCTATTTCTGAAATCTTTTGTTCGCAAGGGTTTGCCGCTACCGACTGCCAACAGCGTGAAAAAGCAGAAGCGGGTGCGGACGGGTCTCAGGACGGGTCTGAACCTTAGCAGGACAGATTTTTTGACTTGGAGCCGACAAAATTTTGACATTAGCTTAAGGCAATTTTCACGAGCGATCGCCCTGGGGAAAACTTCGCCCTCTGCAAAGAATAGCTAAGCATACTTTTGTCAATGATAAAGGTCATCAATAAGAAATTTTTGATCACTCTACAGCCGCCGCGGCTAGTTGGTGCAGCAAGCGAAACAGTGATAATCTCTAGAGCTGCACAATTTATGCGAATTTACTCGTTACTATGCGTTCTTTGTTTCGTCGGCGTTCCGTGGTTTCTGGCATCTGTGGACTTTTGCTAATGACGGCAATAGGCTGCTCAGGCAGAACAGATAGTGACAGCAACGCGGCTTTAGAAGGCGCACAAACCGCTGATGTAGAGCCGCTTTCGGTAGGGGCTATCCCCGACCAAGATCCTGAAAAGCTACAGCGGCTCTACGAAAAGCTAACGAACTACTTGAGCATTGAGTTAGGCGTACCCGTGGTCTATCAACCAGTGACGGATTATGCAGCGGCTGTGACGGCTTTTAAGCTAGGCGATCTAGACCTGGTTTGGTTCGGTGGATTAACGGGAGTACAGGCCCGTTTGCAAGTGCCTGATGCGCAGGCGATCGCCCAGCGAGACATTGACGAAAATTTTCACAGCATCTTTATTGCGAGCGCCAACAGCGGCCTAGCTGAAATAAAAGCGGCCAGCGGCCTAGCTGAACTTAAGGGAAAAACATTTACTTTTGGCTCAGAAACCTCAACCTCTGGGCGCTTAATGCCTCAGTACTTTTTAGAACAATCAGGCGTACAGGTTTCCGACTTCAAAGGCGAGCCTGGGTTTTCGGCTTCTCACGATGCCACCTTGAAGCTGGTAGAAGCGGGCACTTACGATGCTGGCGCGTTGAATGAGCAGGTATGGCTAGACCGGGTTGCTTCGGGTGAAGTCGATGAGAGTCGAGTCAAAGCAATTTGGCAAACACCTGCCTACTACGACTATCACTGGGTGGTGAATAGCCAGAAGCTAGATGAAGTTTATGGCGACGGCTTTACGAGTGAAGTGCAAGCAGCGCTCCTAAAGCTAGACGTGAGTGATCCAGAGCAGGCAGAAATCTTGGAGCTGTTTGGCGCAGACAAATTCATTGAAACAGATAACGATAACTACGCTCAAATCGAGGCGGTAGGTCGCGAGATTGGCAAAATTCAGTAGCTTCGAACAGGTAGCTGAAATGAACCATAACGCTGCTTTACCGGCTGCTTTATCTTTAGAGGCTGTGAGCTGTCGGTTTGGCCGGGCAGTGGCGTTACAGTCGGTGAGCTTGACGATAGCAGCGGGCGATCGCGTAGCTTTGGTCGGGCCGAGTGGAGCAGGCAAAAGTACGCTGCTGAGCTTACTAAATGGATCTTTGCGCCCAAGTGAAGGAACGGTAAGAATACTAGGGCGATCGCTTTTCGAGCTATCGGCGGGTCATCGTCGCAAAATACAGCGGCAGATTGGAACGGTATATCAGCAGCACAATCTGGTCGGGAATTTGGCAGTTATTCACAACGTGAACGCAGGCTGCTTAGGGCGCTGGCCGCTGTGGAAAGCCGTGTGGTCTTTGGTGCGGCCTCAGAATGTATCGGCGGCGCGGCAGGCGTTGGATCAGCTTGGACTTGCAGATAAGCTGTACGCTCGAACGGAACGGCTTTCGGGCGGGCAGCAGCAGCGGGTGGCGCTAGCGCGAGTACTCGTGCAAGATCCGGCCATTGTGCTAGCAGATGAGCCGGTGGCGAGCGTAGATCCGGCGCGATCGCACGATATTATGGCGCAGCTAATGGCACTAGGCGAGCGTCGAACGCTGGTGGTGAGCTTGCACGATGTGGCGCTGGCTCAGGCTTATTGCGATCGCATTATTGGCCTTCGACAAGGACGCATCCTATTCGACTTACCTAGCGCTGAGGTCAGCGACGATTGGCTATCGGCCCTGTACGATTTATCTACAGCACTCTAATTTATCTAAAGCACCTAACTTATCTAAAGCACCCTAAGCATTTTGCTTCCACTAGCCCTTTGTCAGATCTTTCCGGCCTAGATAAATCTACTGCCCAGCCTGACAGTCCAGCGCTAAAAGACCCAGCGTTAAAAGACAGTCTGAACCAGCCTTTTGGCAAGCAGTCGGTAGGTAGCGACAGCTGGCTCAATAGGCAATGGGCAGCGCTGATTTGGCTAGGGCTAGTTGCCTGGGCGCTGTGGCTATCGGGATGGGGGCGATCGCCCATCGTCAATTGGGGCGGTCTACCAGAAGTCGGTCGGTTTTGGCTAGCGATGTTTCACCCCACGCTGACCGTAGAGTTTTTACAGGTCATGCTGAGCGCGGCGGGCGTGACGCTGGCGTTTGCAGTTTGCGGAACGGCCTGTAGTTTGGCACTTGGCTTAGTGTTTGGAATTGCGAGTTCGCAGGTTTGGTGGCGAGTATTTTTGCCAGGTCGAGCGGGATGGCTTTTGTGGACGGGTGTACGAACGGTGCTGTCGGTTCCTCGAGCGATTCACGAGTGGATTTGGGGCCTGCTGCTGCTAAGCGTTCTAGGAATCGATCCGCTGGTGGGAAT